>Ga0209233_1000671_pt1 | contig 16483 bp, 13 predicted proteins | sample AraplaCL_Cvi_mCL_FD_184269 | JGI IMG/M metagenome (GOLD analysis project Ga0209233, IMG submission 184269) | Arabidopsis root microbial communities from the University of North Carolina, USA - plate scrape CL_Cvi_mCL (SPAdes) (version 2) | ecosystem: Host-associated > Plants > Roots > Endosphere...
AACGTGGAGAAGGCGCGCTGGCCGTCTTCGGAGTCTTGCATGTCACTTCCCTTGGCACCTGCCTATGATCGGGGAAAGCTGACAGATCAGGTTCTGCCACCGCTTGAAGCCGCGGATGGAAAATTGCCTAAAATTGTAGGGATCGGTACGTCGAGGCGAACAATCGGCCTCCGACAAGTCCTCGGGGCACCGGCATCGATAGTCGGGCCGGCGCCCCGCTCGAGACTTGCAGGCGCAGTGGTCAGGCGAGGTCGAACCGATCGGCGTCCATGACCTTTGCCCAGGCGGCGACGAAATCCCGCACAAACTTCTGCTTGGCGTCGCCCTGCCCATAGACTTCGGCGATCGCCCGCAGTTGCGAGTGCGAGCCGAAAATCAGGTCGACGCGGCTCGCCGTCCACCTCACCTCGCCGGTTTTCCGGTCGCGGCCCTCATAGACGCCCTCGGCACCCGTTGCCGGATGCCAGACATTGTCCATGGTGAGGAGGTTGACGAAGAAGTCGTTGCTGAGCGTGCCCGGCCTGTCGGTGAAGGCGCCGAGCTTCGAGCCGCCCGAGTTGGCCCCCAGCACGCGCAGCCCGCCCAGCAGCACCGTCATTTCGGGTGCCGAGAGGGTCAGAAGTTGCGCCCTGTCGACCAGCGCCTCTTCGGGCTTCAGGAACTGGTGCCGCTTGTCGTTGATATAGTTGCGGAAGGCATCGGCGCGCGGCTCGAGCGGCGCGAACGACGCGGCATCGGTCTGCTCGGCGGTGGCATCGGTGCGACCCGGCGTGAACGGCACCATCACTGGAACGCCGCCGTCCTGCGCCGCTTTCTCGACTGCCGCGGCGCCGGCGAGGACGATGAGATCGGCCAGCGAAATTTTCTTGCCACCTGCCGCCGAGGCGTCGAAAGCCGCCTTGATCGCCTCGAGCTTGCCCAGTGCCACAGCCAGCTTGGCGGGCTCGTTGACCTCCCAATCCTTCTGCGGCGCGAGACGGACGCGGGCGCCGTTGGCACCGCCCCGCTTGTCCGAACCGCGGAACGTCGAGGCTGACGCCCACGCCGTGGAGACCAGCTCAGACACCGTCAGCCCCGAGGCCAACACCTTCGCCTTCAGATCGGCGATGTCGGCGGCGTCGACGAGCGGATGGTCGACGGGCGGCACCGGGTCCTGCCAGATCAGCACTTCGGCCGGTACTTCCGCGCCGAGATAGCGCGCCCGCGGCCCCATGTCGCGATGCGTCAGCTTGAACCAGGCCCGGGCAAAGGCGTCGGCAAACTGCTCGGGATGCTCGTAGAAGCGGCGGGAAATCGGCCCGTAGATGGGATCGAAGCGCAGCGCCAGGTCCGAGGTCAGCATGCCGGGCCGGTGCTTCTTGGCGGGGTCGAAGGCGTCGGGGATCGACGCATCGTCCGTCTTGGCGACCCATTGCTTGGCGCCGGCGGGGCTCCTGGTCAGCTCCCACTCGTACTTGAAGAGGTTGTCGAAGAAGTGGTTGCTCCACCGGGTGGGGGTCTGCGTCCAGGTGACTTCGAGCCCGGCGGTGATCGCGTCGGCGCCGAGCCCGCTGCCATAGCCGCTCTTCCAGCCCAGGCCCTGCGCTTCGATCGCCTCGCCTTCGGGCTCCGGCCCGATCAGCGACGCATCGCCGGCGCCGTGGGTCTTGCCGAAGGTATGCCCGCCGGCGATCAGCGCCACCGTCTCCTCGTCGTTCATGGCCATGCGGCCGAACGTCTCGCGGATGTCGCGCGCCGAGGCCAGCGGGTCGGGATTGCCGTTGGGGCCTTCCGGATTGACGTAGATGAGCCCCATCTGCACGGCGCCCAGTGGCTCGGCCAGTTCGCGCTCGCCGCTATAGCGCTCGTCGCCCAGCCAGGTGCCTTCCGGACCCCAGAACAGCTGCTCGGGCTCCCAGACGTCGGCCCGGCCGCCGGCAAAACCGAAGGTTTTGAAGCCCATCGATTCGAGCGCCACATTGCCGGTCAGCACAAAGAGGTCGGCCCAGGAAATGGCATTGCCGTATTTCTGCTTGATCGGCCAGAGCAGCCGCCGCGCCTTGTCGAGGTTGGCGTTGTCCGGCCAGGAGTTGAGCGGCGCGAAGCGCTGCTGGCCCTGCCCGGCGCCACCGCGGCCATCGGTGGTGCGATAGGTGCCGGCGCTGTGCCAGGCCATGCGGATGAAGAGCCCGCCATAGTGGCCGAAATCGGCCGGCCACCAATCCTGCGACTGCGTCATCAGCGCCGAGATGTCGCGCTTCAGCGCCGCAAGATCGAGCTGCTTGAACGCTTCGCCGTAGTCGAACGCCTCGCCCATCGGGTTGGAGAGCGCGGAGTGGCCGTGCAGCATCGACAGGTCGAGCTGGTGCGGCCACCAGTCGCGGTTACCCCTGCTGCCGTGCGGCACCGGGCATTTGCCCGCGCTGTCATCTGCCTTGGCGTCCATTTTCGTCTCCATTGGCTCGCTGGGTCGAGCGCCGGCCGGCTGCCGGTCCGCGCACATTGGAATGGTTCTAGGCCTGCAGCCGCCCATTAGGCAAATCGATTGCGCTTCTTTCGTCGATAAGTCATGCTAATCGCCATGTTCACCCTGAAACAGCTTCGCGCCGCGCTGGCCCTGGCCCAGACCGGGCATTTCGGCCGCGCCGCGGAGCGCTGCCACATCACCCAGCCCGCCCTCAGCCAGCAGATCAGGCTGCTGGAGGACGCTTGCGGCACCCCGTTGTTCGATCGGTCCGGCCGTGCCGTGCGGCCGACGCCGTTCGGCCGCGAGTTCGTCGCCCGCGCCATGCGGACCGTGGCGATGGCCGATGACCTCGAGGCTTTCGCCACCGCGCAGAGCGGGCTGCCTGAGCGGCCGCTCCGCTTCGGGCTGATCCCGACGGTCGCGCCCTATCTGCTGCCCGACATCTTTCCCGTGCTGCGCCAGCGCTTCCCAGCCCTCGCCTTCAGCGTCTCCGAAGATCGTACCGACAGCCTCCTCGCCGCGCTTGGCGACGCCAGCATCGACCTGGCGCTCATCGCCACCGCACCGCCCGAGGACGGCCCCCGGCTGACCGCCGCACCACTGTTCGAGGACGGCTTCGTGCTGGCAACCGGCGAGGCGGAGGACGTCGCCGAGCCGGTGCGCCTCGCCGATCTCGGCGCCGATCGCATCCTGCTGCTCGATGAGGGGCACTGCTTCCGCGACCAGGCGCTGGCCGCCTGCGGCCTCAAGCACAGGGTCGAACGCTCGAGCTTTGCCGCGACGTCGCTGTCGACGATCGTCGAGTTCGTCGCCAACGGACAAGGCGTCACCCTGCTGCCCCGGATCGCGCTCCGCAAGGAAGCCGCCGACGGCCGCATCCGCATCCGCCGGCTCGACGATCCGGGCGCCGGCCGTACCCTGTCTCTGGTCTGGCGCGAGGGCTCGCCTTTCGCTGAAACGTTCTCGGCGATCGCCGCAGCGATACGGGAGGCGGGTTTGGCGGAACGGCAAATCGCCACCAGCTCCCCTCTGCCCTGAGAGGCGAGGACAAGAGGCGGTGACGGTCAAAGCCGCCTAGCCTCGCAGCCGCCGCTGCTGCCGAAAACTGTCCGTGGTGAAGATCACCAGCGAGGCCCAGACCAGCACGAAGCTGATCAGCCGCACGAGGTTGATCTGTTCGCCGAAGAAGGTGATGGCGAGCACGAACTGGATCGAGGGGGCGACGTATTGCAGCATGCCGACGGTGGCGAGCCGCAGGCGCCGCACCGAATAGGCATAGAGCAGCAGCGGCGTCGCCGTGGCCGGCCCTGTCGCGAGGAGCAGCAGCAAATCGCGCGGCTGGCCCAGCGGCCCGAGGCCGGCATGCGCCACCGACCAGCCGACATAGGCGACGGCGGGAAAGGTCAGCAGCAGCGTCTCGATGGCGAGGCCATTGGTGGCGTCGGCCTGCACGATCTTGCGGATGAAGCCGTAGAGCCCGAACGACAGCGCCAGCACCAGCGAGATGACCGGCACGCCGCCGATGCCGACCGCCTGCACCACGATCGCGACTAGTGCAAGCCCGAGCGCCGCCGTCTGGCTGCGACTGTGGCGCTCGCCGAGGAACACCATGCCGAGCCCGACGCTGACCATGGGGTTGATGAAGTAGCCGAAGCTGCCCTCCAGCACCTGGTTGGACTGGACCGCGTAGACGTACATCAGCCAGTTGATGGCGAGCAGCACCGCCGAGCACAGCAACCCCAGCGTCACCCGAGGATTGCGCAGCGTCGTGACGACCTCGCCGAACCGCCGCGAGACGACGACGATCATCCCCACTACCAGCAGGGAACAGGCGGTCCGCACCGCCACCACCTCGAACGGATCGACATCGTCGACGAGGTAGAACAGCAGCGGCAGGAAGCCCCAGACGGTGTTGGCGCAAATGCCGGCGAGCACTCCGCTCCGCACCGGGTCGCGGCTCGAAATGCCTGCTGCGCGCTGCTCGACGCTCGCCATGAGCCCTTCCCCTCGAATCCGGCGCGGTGGACGATTCCGCCCCGAACGGCCGACGCCAAGGCTGTAGCAATCGCCGGCCGGGTTCTCCAATCAGAGTTTCTGATTGGCAGCGTCGTTGCGGCTGATCGGCAGGACGGTGACCCGCGGGTCACGCTTGCCGGTGGTTCCGGCCGCCGACAGAAGTCCCCGCTTTCGGGGATGACCAACCGAGCACCACGTCATCCCCGCGAAAGCGGGGATCTCTGTCTCCGCGGGCACGACCGGTTCAAACTCAGTCCTAATGCCCCGCCGCCTCAGTTGTCCTCGTCTTCGCCCGTCCCCGCGAGCGCCTCGAGGAACTCCAGCAGCACGGGATCGAAGAGGTCCGGGCGCTCGAGGTTCGGGAAGTGCGCCGTCTCCTCCAGCGTCACGGCAAAGCCGTTCTCGAGTTCCCCTTCGAGATCGTCCTGCAGTTCGTGCACGTGAGGAAAGTCGAGTTCGCCGGCAATCAGCAGGACCGGGCTCGACAACCCCGCGAGGTTGTCGATCGCCGGCTGGAGCTCTTCGGGCGGGGTCACCGGCCCGCGGGCCAGCCGGTCGCCGTTCATTTCGAGGAACAGCCGGCGGGGTTCGCCGTCGACGCGGCCGGCCTTGCTCGTCGGCCCGTCGAGCCAGAGCTGCGCATCGAGCCGGTTGACGCTGGGCCACTGCCGGCGCTCCGCGGCGTAGCTGCGCGCATCGAGCAGTTCTTCCAGCGCCTCGGGGAATTCGGGCTCATCGGCCCCGGAGACAGTGGTGCCCACCAGCACCAGGCCCACGGTTCGGTCCGGATTCTCGATGGCGAAGTCGATCGCGAGACCGCCGCCGGCGGACGACCCCACCAGAATCGCCGCGTTGATCGACAGCCGGTCGAGCAGAGCCTCTAGGTCGTCGAGGTCGCTGAACGCCCCCTCCGCCACCTCGGACTCGCCGAAGCCTCGGCGATCATAGGCGACGACATGGAAGCCGGCCGCCGCGACCGCCTCGATCTGGCCGGCCCACATGCGCCGATCGGTGAGCTCGGCATGGAGGAAAATCACCGGCATGCCGAAGCCCGCTGATTCACCGACGAGCGAGGTCCCATCGATGCGGATCTCGAAACGGCTGGCCATCACCTTCTCCTAGCGCTGCGCCACAATGAACAGGCGCGGGAACCGCAGCAATACGCGCCCATCGGCCATAGGCGGATAGGACGCCTCGATCCGCGCGAGGTAAGCTGCGAGAAAAGCCTGTCGCTCGACCTCCGGCAGGGGATCGACGAACGGCCGCAGCCCTGTGCCCTTGACCCACTCGACGATCGCGGCAGCGTCGGCGAGGGGGTGATTGTAGATGGTGTGCCAGATATCGAGGCGGGTCGCGAAGGGCTTCAGCGCGTCGTAATAGGCCGAAACCGCCGGCAGAGCGCCACGGGCGACGTCCGTCAGCCGTGCTGCCCAAGGCCCAGCCGCCGCCACCTCGCGCATCGCGACATGGCTTGGCTCGCCGATATTGTCGGGCATCTGCACCGCCAGCACGCCGCCCGGCCGCAGGGCGGCGAGGACGCGTGGCAACTGCCCGATATGGTCGGGGACCCACTGGTAGATGGCGTTGGCAAAGACCAGATCGGTCTTGTCGTCCGGCACCCAGCTTGCGGCATCTGCCTCGGCAAACTGCGCCGAGGGCACCCGCTGGCGTGCCTGCGCCAGCATGGCGGGCGAGGTGTCGAGGCCGAACAGTTCGGCATCGGGATACCGCTCGGCGATCAGCTCGGTCGAGTTCCCCGGGCCGCATCCCATGTCGACCGCCTTGGCGGCGCGCCCCAGCGGCACCTGCGCCAGCAGGTCGCGGGCCGGGCGGGTCCGCTCGTCCTCGAACTTCAGATAGGTTGACGGCGACCAGTCGTTCATCTTGGCACCCGCAGCAGTTGTGCCGCCGCGATAGCACCGCCGTCCCCGTGGCGCCACCCTTGGCGTGCCCGTGGCGACCCCTCACCGGCCTGCCGGCCGCCCTCTCCCCAGCGGGGCGAGGGCTTTCCCGCCTCGCGACTCCTGCGTCCCCTCGCCCCGCTGGGGAGAGCGGCCAGGGCAAGGGGGCCAAACCCGCAAGCCCGTCGTCTCGCCTATCGAAGCCCAGATGCGATGGCCCGCCCGCGAGGCGCAAAAGGCATCGCCTGTTGCCAGCCTAGCGTCGGCCTCACTATGCTCTTTGCCGGGAAGAGGAAAATCAACATGGTCAGCCTGCCGGCGGACGACTTCGCCGACCGTGAAGCCGTCGTCGCGCGCCGTCGCTTCGTGCTCGGTCGGCTTGCCGTTTACGGCCTGCTGTCGCTGTTTGCCGCCGTCTACCTGTTCCCGGCGCTGATCGTGCTCTCGAACGCCTTCCGCACCTACCCCGAAGTCGTCCGGCACGGCGTCATCGCGCTGCCGCAGAGCCTGTCGCTCGAGGGCTGGTTCGACGCTTGGACGCGCTACTGCGTCAGCGGCACCTGCGACGGCATCCGGGCCAATTTCTTCAACTCGCTGCGCATCACCATTCCCGCGACGCTGGTCTCGACCGCCCTCGGGCTGGTCAACGGCTACGTGCTGAGCAAATGGCGCTTCCCCGGTAGCGATCTCGTCTTCGGCGCCATGCTGCTCGGCGTCTTCATGCCGGGCCAGGTGACGCTGCTCCCCTGGGCCTACATCCTTGGGCGCCTCCATCTCTACAATTCGGTGAACGGTCTCATCCTGATCCACTGCGTGCAGGGCATCTCCTTCACCACCCTGTTCTGCCGCAACTTCTTCGTCGGCGTGCCCGATGATCTCATCAAGGCAGCGCAGATCGACGGCGCCGGCTTCTGGCGCATCTTCGGACGCATCATGCTGCCCCTGTCGCCACCTATCGTCATCGTGACAGTGATCTGGCAGTTCACCAGCATCTGGAATGAATTTCTCTACGGCGAAATCTTCACCGCCGCCAACGAGCAGCCGATCACTGCCGCGCTGCTGTCGGCCGGGTCAGGCGGGCAGAGCGCCGCCGTGCTGATCGCCGCCCTGCCCCCGGTGCTGGTCTACCTGTTCGGCGGGCGCTATTTCGTTCGCGGCCTCACCCAGGGCGCGATCAAATAACGGCGTCTCGTCCGATCGGCTGACGCGACCGGACGGGCGGGAAAACAAAAGACCACGCCCCCCTCGCTCGGGAGCACGGCATTTTCGCTGCAGCCATGGGGCCGCCGTCACAAAACCCCTAAGCTTGCGGTCCAACCGGCGGGCATCCGTCCCGTCGCCAAAAAAAGGGAGACAACATGAAGCTCGAGACCCTGGCCCTGCATCACGGCTACACGCCCGAAGCGACCACCAAGGCTGCCGCGGTGCCGATCTACCAGACCACGTCGTACACGTTCGACGACACCCAGCACGGCGCCGACCTGTTCGACCTCAAGGTCGCCGGCAACATCTACACCCGCATCATGAACCCGACGACCGCCGTGCTGGAACAGCGCGTGGCCGAGATGGAAGGCGGCATCGGCGGGCTCGCCGTCGCCTCGGGCATGGCCGCCATCACCTATTCGATCCAGGCCATCGCCAGCGCCGGCGACAACATCGTCTCGATCAGCCAGCTCTATGGCGGCACCTACAACCTCTTCATGCACACCTTCCCGCGCCAGGGGATCGAAGTGCGCATGGCCGACGCAGCCGATTTCGACGGCATCGACCGGCTCTTCGACGACAAGACGAAGGCCGTGTTCTGCGAATCGATCGGCAACCCGGCCGGCAACATCGTCGACATCGAGCGGCTTGCTGCCGTCGCCCACAAGCACGGCGTGCCGCTGATCGTCGATAACACGGTGGCGACGCCCTATCTCTGCCGGCCGTTCGATTTCGGCGCCGACATCGTCGTCCATTCGCTGACCAAGTATATCGGCGGCCATGGCAATTCGATCGGCGGCATCATCGTCGATTCGGGCAAGTTCGACTGGACCGCCGACAAGCAGCGGTTCGCGATCCTCAACGAGCCAGATCCCTCTTACCATGGGGTCGTCTATACCGAGGCGCTGGGGCCTGCCGCCTATATCGGCCGCTGCCGCGTCGTGCCGCTGCGCAATACCGGCGCCGCGCTCTCGCCGCACAGCGCCTTCCTATTCCTCATCGGCCTCGAATCGCTTGGCCTGAGGATCGAGCGGCACTGTGAAAATGCCCTCAAGGTCGCCCAGCACCTCAAGACGCATCCGAAGATCACCTGGGTGAATTATGCCGCCCTGCCCGACAGCCCCTATAACGCGGTGGCGCAGCGCATCACCGGCGGCAAGGGTTCAGGTATCCTCAGCTTCGGCATCAAGGGCGGGCGCGAGGCGGGCGGGCGCTTCATCGACGGGCTGCAGATGATCCTGCGGCTGGTCAACATCGGCGATTCGAAGTCGCTGGCCTGCCATCCGGCCTCGACCACCCACCGCCAGCTCAACCCGGTAGAGCTCGCCAAGGCCGGCGTCTCGGAAGACCTAGTGCGCATTTCGGTCGGTGTAGAGCATATCGACGACATCATCGCCGATATCGACCAAGCGCTCGACAAGGTCTGATCGAACTCGCGAACGAGCGACGGTGGGCTGGCCGCCCGCCCGCTCTGGTAGACGAAAAAGGGCCGGCTCGATAGTGCCGGCCCCCGATCCGACTTAACCGTTGGCGGCCCGCTTCACCGGACGCGTGACCCGCGGCGACGCCGACCGCGCGCCGTGGACGGAGCTGGCGCGCGCCACTTTGAACTGGTCGACGATCTGGTCGAGTTCGGCCGCCTGAGCTTCGGTCTGCTCGATGGCGGCGTTGATTTCCTCCACCAGCGCGGCGTTGTGCTGGGTGGTCTCGTCCATCTGCCGCATCGCCTTGGTCAGGTCGGTGATCGACATCGCCTGGCTGTGGCTCGCCTCGGAAATGGTCGACATGGCCGAGGTGTTCTGCTGCACCGCACTGAGCAGTTCTTCGAGCTTGCCGGCGGCCTCCGCCACCAGCAGTGACCCCGACTCGACTTCGGCGCGGCTCTGCTCGATCAGCGCCTTGATGTCCGACGAGGCATTGGCCGCCGACTGGGCCAGCCGCCGCACTTCGACGGCTACGACCGCAAAGCCCTTGCCGGCATCGCCCGCCCGCGCCGCTTCGACCGAAGCATTGAGGGCGAGGAGGTTGGTCTGGAAGGCGATGTCGTCGATCAGTCCGATGATCGAGGAGATTTTGGCCGAAGACTCGCTGATCTGCGTCATTGCCCGGGTGGCGCGGTGCATCACTTCACCGCCCGCCTCGGCGGTCGTCGCGGCGGCCTCTGCCTGCTTTGAGGCCGCCTCTGCGAGGTGGGCGTTCTGCCCCACGGTGTCGGCGAGCTGGCCCATATTGCTCGCCGTCTCCTGCAGCGTTGCCGCCTCGCGCGCCGTGCGATCGGAAAGGTCGTTGGCGCCCGACAGGATTTCGCTCGTCGCCACCCGCAACTGCCCCGAGGTCTCGCGCAGCCGGTCGATCAGCGTCGAAAGGCTGTCGATCACCGTGTTGACGTCGTCGCGAATGCGCTCGAAGCCGTCGCCGAGGTCCCCGGTGAGCTTTTGCGTCAGGTCGCCATCAGCGAGCCGGCGCAGCACGTCGCCGGTCATGTTGGCCGCCCGCTGCACTTCTTCGGCATGCGCGTTGTCGCGCGCTGCGGCGGCTTCCATCACCCGGTCCGTATAGACGGTGACGGCGATCTCGGCATCGAGCAGCACCGCCTTGACCATGGCCGCGAGGCCCTCGCCCAGCCGGTCGGCGATCGCCAACGTCTCTTCGCGGCTGCCGCTGCCGCCGAACAGGCCGCGCTTTTCCGGCGGCAGGTTCGCCTCGAGAAAGTCCCGCGTCACGCCCTTGATCAACGTTTCGACGATGAGGCCGTAGCCGCCGATGTACCAGCGCGGCTCGAGCCCGATCTGGGCGTGCCGCTCGCCGACCCGGCGGCTCGTCTCCACGTAGTCGGCATTGAAATTGCCCGCTGCGATCCGGCTCCAGTGCGCCACCTGCCGCGATTGGGCCCGCCCCATGTGCTCCTTGCCCGAGAAAAATCGAGCCACTTCGGGTACTTGGGCAAGTTTGCCGTAAAAACGGTCGAGCGCCTCGGGCAGGTGTGCCTCGAGTTGGGTCCGCACTGCCTCCAGATGCTTCAGCGCATCGCCGGTCAATCCGATGAAGGCCAGCCGGCCATCGACGTCGAGATTTGAAAAGGTAGTCATTAAGGCGATCCCTGCCCCTGAAATCCAATGGTAGGATTTTTAGGCGCCGAGGCGACTACGGACCGTTAACGATACCTCGGAAAAGGCAATCTCCTGCATTCGAGCTGGGATGGCCGGATCACCCGGTACCGGCCGTCCTTCTCGCAAAGGCGGGAATGACGGCCGGTGTGTGAAAGCGCCGCAGAAAGCGTCAGTCGAGCACGGCGCCGCGGGCGATCAGCACCTGCCGCCAGGGACCAATGGCCTTGACCCAGGACGGCCGGGCTTCCAGCCGCTCGATCCAGGCGGCGACATTGCCGTGCGCCTCGACCCCGAGCCGCGCCGGCTTGCGCAGCATGAAGGTGCTGGCGAGGGTGAAATCGGCGAGGCTCAGCGCCCCGGTCACCCACTCCTTGCCAGCGAGCGTCGCATCGAGGACCGGCAGCAGGTCGGCGATGGTCTTGAGGTCGCCCGCAATCGCCGCTTCATCGGCCTCGCCGCGGCCGAACAGCTTCTTCTGCACCCGCTCGAACGCGACCTTCTGCATCGAGGGCCCCAGATGGATGGCCTGCCAGTTGGACCACTGATCGACCTGCGACCGGCGCTTGGGATCGGGCGGGTTGAGGTCGTGCTCGGGCTTCAGCGTGGCGAGGTAGGCGTTGATCGCCCGCGACTCCCACACCACGAGGTCGCCATCGACCAGCGTCGGCACCTTGCCGTTGGGATTGAGCTTCAGATACTCCGGCGTGCGATTTTCACCCTTGAACAGGTCGACCTCGACAATCTCCGGATCGAGGCCCAGTTCGAAGGCGACGGCACGGGTGCGGAGCGCGTTCGGCGAAAAATTGCCGTTATAAAGCTTCATGGGAACAGCCTGTAGCGATTGGGAAAGCCGGCACGGATGGCCGATGCGATAGCCTTATAGGCAATCGCCGCCGTTTGCCCAAGCTCCCGCCGACGGTGGCCGGCGGTCGGCCAGGGCACGGTGCCGCTTCTCGGCCCTCGCCGCCCGCCGTCATCGCCGCCCGCCGGCCGCGTCGTCCCAGCCCACCACGGCGTCGTGCGTGCCCGCCCACTGCGGCGCCCCACCACCCACGGCGTCATCCCCGCGAAGGCGGGGATCTCCGTTTGTCAACCGCGCCCCAGGCAACAGGGCAACAGAGATTCCCGCTTTCGCGGCAATGACACCGTGGGCAAATGGCCGCCCGTCCTACCCTCGGCCCTATACCCGCAGCCGGAGCAGCGCCGACCCGTGTGCCGGAAGCGTTGCCTCGACCACGCCGGTGGCGGCGCCGACCTCTTTGCCCGACCACAGATCACGCACGCCGGCCACCGCGTCGCAGCCCAGTCGCCGCAGCGGCAGGGCCACGGTCTTCGGCTTGGCGGTGGTGTTGAACAGCGCCACATAGCGGTCCGTGCCGCCGTCCACCCGGGCGGTCCAGACGCGCGTGCCATCCATCAGGAAATGCGGCTCGTTGTCGGTGCTCGCCTGGTTGACCGTCAGCACGTCACGATTGGTGAGGAGGTCGAGCGTCGGCTGGTCGAGGTAGCGCAAATCGCCGCCCATGATCAGCGGCGCCCGGGTGATGGCCCAGAGCGTCATCAGCGTCTGCTGCTCGTCGGGGGTGAACCGCGTATCGCGGTCGCCCAGCGCCAGCCTGCCGAGCGGCAGCATGTCGGGGTCCGGCCAAGCGCCGGTGCGGCGGTAGGGGTTCCAGTTCTCGAGCCGCACGAACTGCGCCTCGAGCATTGCCCACTCGTCCCAGAAATCGTCGCTGATGCGCCACATCTGCGCGAAACGCTGCACGTGCTCGCCCCGGATCACCGGCGTCTCGCCGGGCGACAGCGACAGCACCATCGGCCGTCCGCTGGCAACGATCGCCTGATGCGCCGCCTCGATTTCCGGGGCGTGCGCGTCATAGGGACGGCTCATGTCGTCCATCTTGATGAAATCGACGCCCCAGCTCGCGTAGAGCGCGAAGATCGAGTCGTAATAGGCCTGCGCGCCGGGCTTGCTCATATCGACGCCGTACATGTCGGGGTTCCAGCTGCAGATGCTGCCGGTGTCCGCCACGTCGCGCGCCCCGACATTGGTGCCCAGCACCGGCAGGTTGCGCTCGACCGCCAGCCGAGGAATGCCGCGCATGATGTGGATGCCGAACTTCAGCCCCAGCGCGTGCACCTTGCGGCCGATCTCGACGAACCCACCACCCTGCGCCGCAGAGGGAAACCGGTTCGGCGCCGGGATCACCCTGCCCCACTCGTCCATCGTCGTTTTGGGCGTCTTCGAATACTCATAGCTGGAGGCGCCGGGCTCATACCACTGGATGTCGATGGTGAAGACGTCGTAGCCGAACGGCAGCAGCTTTTCGGCCATGATGGCGGCCGTTTCGAGCGCCTGCGCCTCGGTGATGGTGGTGGCAAAGCTGTTCCAGCTGTTCCACCCCATCGGCGGGGTCGGCGCCAGAAGGCCGGTTGCGTTATCCGTCATCACCCAATCCCCATGCTATTGGCGCCGCAGGTAACCGAGAGCTGCGGCGCCGTCCAGAGCGGAAGAGGCGAGCCGGCGTCCCTCTCCGGCCGGCTAGCGAGGACAGTTCGTAGGGAGCGGCGACCTGATCTCCCCCGTCGCCTCGTCAATGACGCACGAGTGTCCCGGGCTGCCAGGAGGCAGCGGCACGCCTGCGGCCAGCCTGAACTGAACCGCGTGGGGACCGGTGAGGTTGGCTGGCCAAGCAGCAATCGGCTTGATCACCCGGTAGACGTCGTTGCCTTTATCCTCCAGCGCACCCGACGCCACGAGCTGGGCGATGCCTGCTTCCATGGGCAGCACCGCATAAGCTTGCGCGACGTTGGCGGAAACGACTGCCTCAGGCGACAGCTGCGCTACGGGCGGGGGTGCGCCTCGATCGATCGGCAACACGTGGCGAGCCATGTCAGGTACGCTGGCACTGTCGAATTCGTAGGCGGAAGCAAGGGTGACCGAGCCGACCCCGAGCCGCGCCGCAAGCGCCGCGGACGCGGGCCCGACGGCGGGAAACTCCACGTAGGACATCATAGCGAGGCAATTGCGTCCCGCATCGGTGAAAATCGCCTTGTCGATGCCGATGGCTCCGGAATGGTTGTCGCCGCCGACGACAACCTGCTTCAATCGGCTGGTCGCACCGGTGAACTTCCAGATGACAGCGTCGCGGCTGGTACCGACGAAATAAAGCGGCTGCGCACCCGGCTGCACGTCGACAGTCACCGCATAGGTGACTTTGTCGGGTGCATCCAGGTAGACGGAGGCAAGGGTCTGCGCCGTATAGGCGGAGAGCGCCACCACCGCTGCCCCCGTTGGTACCTGTGGGAGAGCTGGACATCCGCTCGCCAGCGGCGCCGCTCCGGGTGCGAAGCCCGAAGACCGCGGCCCCATCGGCGGCGTGCGACGCTGGGGCGCTGGCCGAAGCGCGGCCACCTCGTCCGCCTCAAGGACGTGATCGCCGTTCTTGTCCAGCAAGCCGAACACCTGATCAACCTGTGTCTTCACGTCATCCAGCGTCAGCGGCGTCGTTGGCGTGGGGTCTGCAGCAAGCAATATGGTGGCAAGCTGGGCGGAGCTGGTTGAGGACGACCGCAGCATCGCTGCCTGGTCGGCCGGAAAGGTGCTCATTTCAGCCCAATCGAGCACGCCGTCGCCATTGCTATCGGCGTCCTCGAACCTCGACTGCATCGGGAGGCCACCGCTTTCGCTGGCGCGGGCCACGATGTCGTATTCCTGTCGGGTCACGCGCTGGTCGTTGTTCAGATCGGCGCTCAGGAAGGACACCAGCCGCAAGGCCCTGATGCGGGCAAGCTGGATCTGGCCGTCCACTGCCAACTCGGCCGGCTCGAGCCCATTGGCGTTGATATCGAAGACGCGCACCGGTCGCGACCAAGCGCCGATTACCTGTTCGTAGGTTGGGCCATTTTGCATTCCCGCCAATTGCAGCAGCTTCTGGATATCCGTTGGCATCAATGGCGCGGCCAGGGCGGCACTCCCCGAGCCCATCGCCAGCAACCCAACCAGCCCGCCAAGTAACCTGCGCATGTCCCCTCCCGCACCGCACGCGTTGCGCACAGTGGTGGCCAGCCGCTCGCGAGGCTACCCGCGTTCGTGCGGCGAGGTTAGCGCAGGGTTGATACGACCAATGCGACACTCATCCCGGATCGACCTTCCAGCCCGGCAGCCGCCTGCCACTGCCGGCGGCCCAGCCGGTGAGGTCGGCGGTGATGCGGCCGCTCCCGGCCTCCGCGGCTTCGATCAACGGCCAGTCGATGCTGCCAAGCGCTGCCTTGACGCGGTTGATGTAGTCGCCTTCGGGCGCCCGCCACGCGAGGTAGACGAACCGCTCATTGGCCGGGCCGCTGGCGAAGCGGCCGGTGAACACCGGCTGGCCCTCGGCGCCGGCTTTCACCGTCAGCGCGAAATCGAACACGAAGCCGCCATCCTCGGCGCGGGCGCCGGCAACGATTTCGCCCTTGGTGTCCTGCAGGCCGAAAGTGTAGCTGCGACCCTCGGGATTGGTCGCCGGCCGGTCGTCGGCCCGGAGCAGCCGAAACGGTATCTCGCGCCCAATTGCCATCTCAGTTCGCCAGCGTCAGCACCAGCGGCCCGTTGCGGGTCGCGACGACCGTGTGCTCGTACTGGACGGTTGGGGCTGCCGGCTGCGCATAAAGCGTCCACTCGTCACGATCCCCATCGATCGCCCAGTTGGCGCCGAGCGACAGGAACGGCTCGACGGTGAACACCAGCCCTTCGCGGGCGATCCGCCGCTCGCGGCGATCCGGCCAGGTCGGCAGTTCGCCCGGCTCCTCATGCAGACCGCGACCGACGCCGTGGCTCGCCAGGTTCTTGACCAGCGAATAGCCGTTGCGCTTAGCGAACTTCCCCACCGCATCGCCGATCCGCGAAAGCGGCCGGCCGGCACCGACTTCGCGCACGCCGGTCCACATCGCCCGCTTGCCATCACGGCACAGTGCTCCAATGCGCGGATTGACCGGCGGCACCGCGAACGAGGCGCCGGTATCGCCGAAAAAGCCGGCCTTCTCCGCCGACACGTCGATGTTGACGAGATCGCCCGCCCGGATCACGCGCGGTCCGGGAATGCCGTGCGCGATCTCCTCGTTGACGCTGATGCAGGTGGCGCCCGGAAAGCCATAGGTCAGCTCCGGCGCCGGCTGCGCGCCGACATCCTCGAGCAGGCGCCGGCCGATGGCATCGAGCTCGGCCGTGGTCATGCCGGGCTCGAGCGCCGCCCCCATCGCCTCCAGCACCTGCGCCACGATCCGCCCGATCGTCCGCAGCCCCTCGAGTTCGTCGTCGCTCGAAATGGTCATCGCAAGTCTCCTGTTGGCCGCGCCAGCCGCCGCCGGGCGCCGAAGCCAGCCTTCACGCCCACTGTTCGACGATCCTGACCGGATCGTTCAGTTCGAGTTCACGCCCGCCCCACTAGAGGCCCGACCCCGAAACGAAACCTTTCAGCGAGTTTTACAAATGGACAAGCGATTTCCGCTTCCCGACCAGATCGAAATGCTGGCCACAGCGCTGCGTGGCCGCGTCGCCATGCCCCACCACGCCGACTACGACGATCTACGCGCCGCCTCTCTCTCCAACTTCGATCATCGCCCGGCCGCGGTGATCCGGGTCGCCAACGCCGCCGACATCGCCGCCGTGCTCAATTTCGCCCGCGCCACCGACCTTGAGGTCGCCGTCCGTTCCGGCGGGCACAGCGTCGGCGGCCACTCGGGCAGCGAGGGCGGCCTCGTCATCGACCTGCGCGACCTCAAGGACCTGCGCCTCGACCCGGCCGCGATGACCCTGTGGGCCG
>Ga0209233_1000672_pt1 | contig 16469 bp, 19 predicted proteins | sample AraplaCL_Cvi_mCL_FD_184269 | JGI IMG/M metagenome (GOLD analysis project Ga0209233, IMG submission 184269) | Arabidopsis root microbial communities from the University of North Carolina, USA - plate scrape CL_Cvi_mCL (SPAdes) (version 2) | ecosystem: Host-associated > Plants > Roots > Endosphere...
ATCACGTGCATCGAGACCAGGGCGTACTGCACGCCGGCCGCGCTGTTGACGTGATAGAGCTGCGGCACCTGCGCCACTGTCACCTTGTTGTTGGTGAATTGCGGAATGTCGCTGACCGGCAGCCAATTGCCCTTCACCTCGATCGAATCGACCGGGAACGACAGCGCCTTGCCGAATGCGGCCTTCACGCCCGACAGCTTGTAGAGGTTGTTCTGGACGATGAAGTCGAACGTCGGCTTGTTGTGACGCGTTTCCTCCATCTGCCCCTGCGCGGCGCCGGGCGGTAGCGCCGGCAGCAATCCGCCGCTCTGCTGCACGCCTTCCCGCGCCACCTGCGGCAGGATCGGCGGGCGCAGCGCCGGCGGCGTCGCGGCGGCCGGAAACTGCGGATTGGGCTGGAACAGATCGGTATCGCTCGCCCAGGTCTCGAACGTCGAATTGCTGCCGCCGGCGCGGGTGTTGGCCTGGATGAAGAGCTGCCAGGCGACCTGATCCGGCGCGGTCATCGCCGGATTCGGCTGCGATTGCGCCGCGGCCGGCAGCGCGGGAAGCACAAGCAGACCACAGACGAGCAGCGTATCGATCGACCTTCTCATCTTGCTCTCCACATCGGGTTCAAGGTTGGAATCCGTCCCCCATCCAGCTCGCATAGACATCGAGCGCGTCCTGCGACCATCGGTGACCGGGCGGCATGAAGCCGGACGACAGCGCAGCGAAGACGCGGCGTGCGTTGGCGTGATCGGCAAAGTCATCATTGCCCGCCGGGTCGCAGATCCAGCCGGCGTCGCCGAGCCGAACGCCCTTGGAGGTCATGCAGGCGATGTCGCCCGGTCGAAACATCGGCAGGATGTCGTTGCCAAAGCTGGTCGTCATCGGGCTCACCTAACCCATTCGCGACATGCACTTCTGGTTGCATATCGTATAGGCGACTATCGCGAGGGCCGCTGTGAAGCGGCTCACATCCCCGTGCCGCAATTTTCCGGCGGCCGCCGGAGCCCACAGGTTGGATCGAACCGAAGCTTCGCGAACCGCGACCAATCAGCTATAGGATGACCATCTAGGGCTGTTCGGGCGCATCACATGATCCTGCAATCCCTCGCCGGCCTGCCGGCGTTCCTGGTCTATTTCTGCACGGCGCTGATCGCCGTGGTCGCCTACCTCTTCGTCTACACCCGCGTCACCCCGCATGACGAATTCCAGCTGATCCGCGACAACGATCCGGCGGCGGCGATTGCGCTGGGCTTGAGCCTGCTCGGCTTCGTGCTGCCGGTGGTCAGCGCCATTGCCCATTCCGCCAATGTGGTGGACTGCCTGATCTGGAGCATCATCGCGCTGATCGTGCAGATCATCGTCTATTACATCGTGAAGATCCCGGTGCCGAACCTGTCGGCGCGGATCGCCTCCGGCGAGATGGCGGCGTCGATCTGGCTCGGGCTGTCCTCGCTGGCCGCAGGCGCGCTCAACGCCGCCTGCATGATCTACTGAGTCACAGAGCTGACCATGGCGCGCAAACCGAACCCGGAATTCGGCAAACGGCGACCGGTGGTGCCGGCGGTGCCGCCGCGGCCGGATCCGCCTTCCAAGCGCTCCAGCCATGTCGCGCTGCTAATGATGGGCACGCTCGCGGTCGGCGGCAGCGCCTACGCGCTGATGCCGCGGCAGAATTGCCAGCCGATCCAGCCGACGCCACCGGGTGTGACCGCGCCGGCCCCCCTGCAACCCGGCGCCGATTGCGCGCCGCGCAGTTCGTCGTCCGGGTCGGGCGGCAGCGGCGGCGGCTCGTCGCACAGCAGCTTCTACAGCGGCAGCTCATCGTCGGGCGGCTCTTCATCCTCGTCGGGTTCATCGTCAAGCTCGTCGGTCAGCCGCGGCGGCTTCGGCTCGTTCGCGCATGCGTTCGGCTTCGGCGGCGGCTGACAAGCACTTTACCGTGTCGTCATGCGCTTTCGCTTGCCCGGCGATCGGAGCTGATGGAGACTCGGCGCGGCTCGCAAACGACAAGACGGAAGGCAAGGATCGCGTCCATGAAACGCTCGCGACGGGTCTGGCTGAAATTGATGGGAAGCGTCGCGATCGGCGCGGCCTCGATGGGCCTGGCGCCAGGCCAGGCCCGCAGTCATCACCATGCGGGGCACAAAGCCAAGCGGAAGCCCGAGCAGATATCACCCTCCGGCGGCTTCGGCGGCGCGCCGCGCAGCATCGCCCACTACGACAACGGTCCCTCGCATGGCAGCGGCTGACACCGAGCCGACACCCATCGTCTGAAGATCACGGACCCCTTCATGCAACGCATCGCATGTTTCGAGCGCGACGATTGGCAGGCAACCGCCGAAAGCGCCGGCTTCACCTTCCACACCATCGACGGCGAACGATACTGGGACGAGCGCGCCTATTACGCCTTCACGCTCGACGAGATCGAGCGCGATATCGAGGCGCCGACCGGCGAAATCGACGCGATGTGCCTCGATCTCGCCGGACGCGCGGTCAGGGATGAACAATATCTGCGGCGGCTGAAGATACCGGAAGCGTTCTGGGACCTGATCGCGGCGAGCTGGCGCCGCAAGGAGCCGAGCCTCTACGGCCGGCTCGACCTCAAATTCAGCGGCAACGGCCCGGCCAAGCTGCTCGAATACAATGCCGACACGCCGACCTCGATCTTCGAGGCGGCGGTGTTTCAATGGACCTGGCTCGAACAGGCGATCGAACGCAACATCATCCCGAAGCGCGCCGACCAGTTCAACTCGATCCACGAGGCGCTGATCGAGGCCTGGAAGACGATCGGCGCGACCCATCCGCTGCATCTCACCGGGCTGACCGGCAACGCCGAGGACGCCGGCACGCTCGCCTATCTCGAGGACACCGCGGCGCAGGCCGGGCTGAAGACCACGCTGCTCGACATCGAACAGATCGGACTGCGCAATGACGGCCAGTTCGTCGACCTCGACGAAAGCCCGATCGCGCTCGCGTTCAAGCTCTATCCATGGGAGTGGATGTTCCACGACGCGTTCGGCAAGAACCTCGCGACGGCGCCGACGCAATGGATCGAGCCGCCCTGGAAGGCGATCCTGTCCAACAAGGGCATCCTGCCGCTGCTGTGGGAGATGTTCCCGAACCACCCCAACCTGCTGCCGGCCTATTTCGAGGACGACCCGCAGGCCGCGCAGCTCGGCACCTCGTTCGTGCGCAAGCCGATCTATTCGCGCGAAGGCGCCAATGTCGAACTGGTCAGCGCCGGCATCACGCTGGTCGCGGAGCAAGGCCCCTACGGCGCCGAGGGCTTCATCCGGCAGGCCCTCGCGCCGCTGCCGAATTTCTCCGGGCAGTATCCCGTGCTCGGCAGCTGGCTGGTCGATCACACGCCCTGCGGGCTGTCGATCCGCGAGGACGAGAACCCGATCACCGGCAACACATCGCGCTTCCTGCCGCACGCGATTTTGTAGAGCGTCGACGCGGTTGCGGTTTCATCCGTCATCCTGAGGAGCGCGTAGCGCGTCTCGAAGGATGAACGGCCCGGCTGGTGGCCGTCGATCCTTCGAGACGGCCGCGTTGCGGCCTCCTCAGGATGACGGACCAAGCAGTATCGCGCAGCCAATCGGAGAACTTCAGCTAGCGCGCCGCGGACGCGACCGCCTTCAGCACATGCGCGGCGCCGGCGCGCGCAACTGGCGCGGTGCTGGGCTGATAGAGCCCGCGGCGGTCGGGATAGGGCCTGAACAGATTGGTGATACCGACCACGGATTCAGCCGCGCCAAGCGCCAGCACGCCGTCGGGCTCGAGCATCCGGGAGATCTTGCCGAAGATGCCTGCCTTGGTCTGCTGATCGAAATAGATCAGCACGTTGCGGCAGAAGATCACGTCGAAGGTGCCGAGATGCGAAACGTCCTGCAGCAGATTGAGCTGGCGGTGCTGCACCATGCCGCGGATATCGGCGTTGAGCTGCCAGAGCTCGCCCTTCTGCACGAAGTGCTTGACCAGCAGCTGGATCGGCAGGCCGCGCTGCACCTCGAACTGGCTGAACAGGCCGGCCTTCGACTTTTCCAGCACCGCCTGCGACAGGTCGGTGGCGATGATCTCGATGCGCCAGCCGGTGAACAGCGCGGTCATTTCCTTCAGCAGCATCGCGATCGAATAGGGCTCCTGCCCGGTCGACGAGGCCGCGCACCAGATGCGCAGGCTGCGGCGCGCGGCGCGCGCCTGTGCCAGCGCCGGCAGCACCGCCTCCTTCAGATGGTCGAACGGGATCTTGTCGCGAAAGAAGAACGTCTCGTTGGTGGTCATCGCCTCGACCACCTCCGACGTCAGCATCTCGGCGCCGCCCTTCATCTTCTGGACGAGCTCGGGAATGCCGGCGAGGTTCGACCGGCGCGCCAATGGCAGCAGGCGGCTCTCGACGAGATATTGCTTGTCGGCCGACAGATCGAGGCCGGAGCGTTCTTTCAGCAGCTTACGCAGATACTCATAGTCCAGCGGCGTCACGAACGGTCTCCGGCAAACACGCGCACAAGCTTCGATGCGATCTGATTGAGCGGCAGCACGGCGGCGCAGATGCCGGCATGGACCGCCGCACCGGGCATGCCCCACACCACGCTGCTCGCTTCGTCCTGGGCGATCACGCTGCCGCCGGCGGCGACGATGTCCTTGCCGCCGCGCATGCCGTCGGAGCCCATGCCGGTCAGGATCACCGACATGATGCTGCCCTGCCAGACATCGATCGCGGAGGTGAACATCGGATCCACCGCGGGTTTGCAGAAATTGACCGGCGGCCCGTCGTCGAGCGCGATCGTGGCATCGATGCCGTGACGAGCGATCCGCATGTGGCGTCCGCCCGGCGCCAGATAGATCTGACCCGACCTGATGCTCTCGCCGTCGATTCCCTCATGCGCCGGCCGCTTGCTGGTGCGCGCCAGATGCTCGGCAAGAATGGTGGTGAAGGTCGGCGGCATGTGCTGGGTGATCAGCACCGGCACGCGATCGATCACGGGGCCGATCTCTGCGACCAACGCCATCAGCGCCTGCGGGCCGCCGGTGGAGGAGCCGATCAGCAGCACCTTGGGCTGCAGCAGGCCAAACGAACGGCGCGCGACCTGGGCGGGCGCGGCGGCGGGAGGCAGCCCCGGGCGCGGCTTGTCGTGTCCGGGCGCAAGCGGCGGGCTCACCGCCGTATGCACCGTGCTGCGCCGCGCCTTGGCGCCGAGATGACGGATCTTCTGGATCAGGTCGTGGCGGAAGGTTTCCGCGGCGGTCGCCTCACGCGTGCTCTCCGGCTTCGGAATGTAGTCGGACGCGCCGAGCGAGAGCGCCTTCAGGCTGATCTCCGCGTTGCGGCGGGTCAGCGTAGAGGCCATGATAATGACGAGATCGCGCTTCTTCGCCAGCAGCTGCGGCAACGCCGAGATGCCGTCGAGGTCGGGCATCTCGATATCGAGCACCGCGACGTCGGGGTTGATGCGCTCGAGCTGGTTGACGGCGTCGAGGCCGGTGCGCAGCGAGGCCACGACCTCCATGTCGGGTTCGGCGCCGATCCAGCGCGAGATCATCCCTCGGATGACCACGGAATCGTCGACGACCATCACCCGCACCTTATCGGAACGGGTCGATGTCGGGACCGCAGTACTTGTCAACGCAACACTCATGACTTCACCAGCGACGCAACACGACGCACGACAACCGTTGAGCCGAAGGCTTCTGCCGCCGGATCGAACGTAGAGTTAAATCAAACCGACTTCCTGGAACTTCGCGGTGACGATGTCCCGGTCGAACGGCTTCATGATGTATTCGTTGGCACCGGCATGCAGCGCGCGTGCGATATGCGCGACGTCATTCTCGGTGGTGCAGAACACGACCTTGGGCTGATCGCCGCCGGGCATGCGGCGGAGATTGCCGAGGAACTCGTAGCCGTCCATGACAGGCATGTTCCAGTCGAGCAGCACGGCCTCGGGCATCGCGCGCTTGCAGGCCTCGAGCGCCTTGGCGCCGTCCTCGGCCTCGACGATCTGGAAATCGAGACCTTCCAGGATACGGCGGGCAACCTTGCGAATGACGCTTGAGTCATCGACAACAAGACACGTTCTCATCTGCGACCTCTACTTCCTCATCCCCAGTGGGATGTTTCAGTTCTTCGATTCAGTCGGCCCGTCTCAGGCCGCTTTGGCATCAGGCACCAGTTCGAGCACGCGATCGACATCGAGGACGACCATGAGCTGTCCGTCGAGGCGGTGAACACCGCCGGCGAGCCTGGCCATGCGGGGATCGAGGTTGACCGGATTGTCCTGGCGGCTGTCGTCGGGCAGCCTTAAGACCTCGCCGATCTGGTCGATCAGCAGGCCATAGGATTCGCCGCGCTGGTCGACGCCGACCGCCATCGGCGGCTTGCCGTCGTCGGCCTTCGGCAGGCCGAGCCGGGCCCGCATGTCGACCACGGTGACGATGCGGCCACGCAGGTTGAGCACACCGGCGATCTCGCTGGAGGCCAGCGGCACCCGCGTCAGCCGCTCCGGCATGAACACGTCCTGCACCCGCGAGATCGGCAAGCCGAACAGCTGCCCGCCGATCACGGCGGTGACGTATTCGGCCATTGCGCCTTCACTGGTCTCGGTCTTGCTGGTCATCACTCTCGTTTCCTTTAAGCGGCGCGGCGCAGTTCGGCGGTCTGCTCTTTCAGCGCCGCGATCAGCCCGGGACGATCAAACTTGGCGACATAGTCGTGGAAGCCGGCCTGGCGGCCGCGCTCGATCGCCGCCGGCGACACCATCGCCGACAGCGCGATGATCGGCAGCCCGACGAGGTTGTGGTCGCTTCGGATGTTCTCGGCGAACTCGAAGCCGTTCATCTCGGGCATCTCGATGTCGGTCAGCACGACGTCGAAGGCCTGCCCCGAGCGCAACGCCGCGAGCCCTTCCTGCGCGTTCGGTGCGGTCCGCACCTTGTAGCCGGCAGCCTTCAAGACCGGGGCCAGCATGTTGCGGAAGAACGCCGAGTCGTCGACCAGCAGCACCGACTGCGCCGACGCCGACGGGCGCATCTCCTTGCGCGAGAACCAGTCGGCGAACGCCATGGGGAGGAAGTGGCCGACGTCGATCACCTCGGTGGCCTGGCCCTTGATCACGGCCGAGCCCAGAATGCCGTCCTGCGAGCCCGCGACCTCGATGTTGAGCCGCTCCTCGACGATGTCGATGATCTCGTCGACCACGAGCCCCATCGAGCGGCCGTCGTCGGCGAACACCAGGATCGGCTGCGCGCCCTGGGTCTGCACCTCGACGCCGGCCATCTGCACCAGCGGCATCAGCTGCTCGCGGTACTGCACCATGTAGCGGCCGTTCGAGAGCTCGATCTTGTCGGTTGCGATCTCCTCCAGCCGGGTGACGAGGCCGAGCGGCACCGCCTTGGGCTGCGAGGTGCCTGCGCGGAACACCAACAGCGAGGTGAGCTGCTCGCCGCTCGAGGCATGTGCGGCGGCATTGTCATCGGCCATGTCATGGGCCGCCGCGCTGGAGGCGCCGAGCGCCTTGGCAATCCCATTGGGGTCGATGATCATGATCACGGCGCCATCGCCCAGAATGGTGTTGCCGGAGAACATGTCGATGTGCCGCAGCTTGGTCGACATCGGCTTGACCACGATCTCCTCGGTGTGGAACACGCCGTCGACCACGATGCCGAAGGTCTGGCTGCCCACCTGGGTCACCACGATGAAGCCGTTCTCGGCATCGCTGGTGGCGCCGTCGTCGATCTTCAGCAGCTTCTTCAGATGGATCAGCGGCAGCAGCTTGTTGCGCAGCCGCAGCACTGCCGTGTCCTTGATCCGCTCGATGCGGTGCTCGGAGTTGGCGCGCGCCCGCACCAGCTCGACCACCGAGAGCTGCGGAATGGCAAACCGGTCGCCGCCGGCTTCCACGATCAAGGCGGAGACGATCGCAAGCGTCAGCGGTATCTTGATGGTGACCGAGGCGCCCTCGCCGGCCACGCTCTTGATATCGATGGTGCCGCCGATCTGGTCGATATTGGTGCGCACCACGTCCATGCCGACGCCGCGGCCGGACACCGAGGTCACTTGCGCGGCGGTCGAGAAGCCCGGCGCGAAGATGAACTTGTGGATCTGGGCCTCGGTCATCTTCTCCAGTTCGGCCTCGGTGACAAGACCGTTCTGGAGCGCCTTGGCCTTGATCCGCTCGGTGTTGAGCCCGCGGCCATTGTCGGCGATGCAGATGATGATGTGGCCGCCCTCGTGATAGGCGCTGAGGCGAATGGTGCCCTGCTCGGGCTTGCCGCTGGCGACCCGCTCGGCGGTGGTCTCCAGGCCGTGATCGGCGGAGTTGCGCACCATGTGCGTCAACGGATCCTTGATCAGGTCGAGCACCTGGCGGTCGAGCTCGGTGTCGGCGCCGTGCATCTCCAGCTCGATCTGCTTGCCGAGTTCGCCGGAGAGATCGCGGACGATGCGCGGCAGCTTCTGCCAGGCATTGCCGATCGGCTGCATGCGCGTCTTCATGACGCCTTCCTGCAGCTCGGCGGTGACGTTGGAGAGCCGCTGCAGCGGCACCTTGAACTCGGTGTCCTCGTTGCGGCGACTGATCTCCAGCAACTGGTTGCGGGTCAGGACCAGCTCGGAGACCATGGTCATGAGGTGTTCGAGGGTATCGACATTGACCCGGATCGACTGGTTGGCGATCTTGTCGCCTTCCTGAACATCCTCGGTGGCGGCCTTGCGGGCCGGCTTCTTCGCAGCCTCGGCCGGCTCGGCTGCGGGCGCGGCGGCTGCGGGCTTCGCGACCGGGACAGGCGCGGGCGCGGCGACTTCGATCTCGGTCTCGCGGAAGGCGCGCTCGAGCTCATCGAGCGAGACCTCGCCCGGGCGCAGCGGACGCTCCAGCGTCTGCACCACCAGCGTGCCTTCGGTCATGGCCGGTTGCACCGACGGGGCGTCAACGACAGGCACCGCTTCTTCGCCGGCTGCCATAGCGGCCATGCCGTGCTCGACCATCGCTTCGAGCTGATCGATCAGGTCGCGGTCGTTGCCCTCGGGCTCGGCCTCGGTCGCCTCGAGCCCGCCAAGGATCTCCTTGATGCGGTCGATCGAGGACAGGATCAGCGTCACGGCTTCCGCCTTCACCGGCATGCCGTCACGGAATTTGCCCATCAGGGTCTCGCCGGCATGCGCCAGCGCTTCCAGCCGCGGCAGCCCGAGGAAGCCGCAGGTCCCCTTGATCGTGTGCACAAGCCGGAAAATGTTATCCAGGATCTTCGCGTTGTTCGGATCCTGCTCGAACTGCACCAGCTGGTTGTCGACCGTATCCAGGCTCTCGCTGCTCTCCGTCAGGAACTCGCGCAACAGATCGTCCATGAAACCAACCTTCGAAAAACGCCGAAAACGCTGCGGCGCGCGACATCGACGCGCCGGCCGGAACTTAGGTCAGCTTCTCCGCAAAGCGTTTAAGTTTGGTTGAGTAATTGGAAAAGAACGGGATCAACAAAGAGATAAGGCCGCACGATCGAATCGCGCGGCCGGTCGTAACCTTTGCTTAATGATGTTCCCGCGGCCGCGTTCAGGACGCTGCGATAATGACCTTGTCGCCGTCGAGCGTGAGCGTCACTTTCAACCCGCAGGCTTCGGCCAAGAGGCGCGTGTAATGCGGCTGCACAGCATGCGCATCGACCGTGTTCGACGAGCTTGCATTGAGCAGGTCGACGATGTTCTGCGGCACCCGCGCATTGAGGCCCGCGGCCAGGATGCGGAAGCTCATCGTCTCACCCTCGCCGACCGGATCGATGGTGAGCGTGCCGCCGCGCGGGATGGTCTGCTGCGCGATGACCAGCATGTTCAACAGCAGCTTGACCCGGTTCTTGGGCAGCAGCAGCCGCGGCAAATTCCAGGTCAGCGTCACCTTGCCGTCCTCGATATGCCCTTTCGCCATGTTCTGGGCATCACCGAGGTCGATCTGCGCGCCGGAGGAACCCGCGGCACCGAACGCCAGCCGGCAGAACTGCAGCCGCGCCGAAGCGGTCTTGGCGCTCTTGCGGATCAGATCGAGCGCGAAGTCGCGGTCTTCGGGCTTCGGATTGTCGTCAAGGACCTCAAGCCCATTGACGATCGCGCCGACCGGACTGATGAGATCGTGACAGACCCGCGAGCACAACAGCGCAGCTAGTTCGAGTGCATCGGGAGCGGGACCGGGAGACGAAGTGCCAGACATCAATTGTTTCCTGGAAAGCCGCACGCCGCGGGAGGAGTGCGAATCACGCATGCCTGCCGGCTTGATACACCGTGCAGACGGATGCTGCCAGCTTGCGGCGGGACTGATAAGGCATGATCCGGAAAAGTGGAAACCGGTTTTCCGAAAAGATCATGCTCAAACAAGGGGATGAGATCATGATGCGATGCCTTGTCATCGCATCATGATCTCAGGGAACACAAACAGGATATGAGACCCGCCCATGAATAAGGCACAGCCGTCCCTGATCGGCTGCGAAGCCGCCGCCGCGCTGCTCGAATCGCTGACCGAACTGGTGATCCAGGCCGGCGAGGCGATTCTTGCGGTCAACCGATCCGCGATGAACGTCACGGGCAAGAGTGACGGTTCGCCGGTCACCGAGGCCGATCTCGCCGCCGACCACATCATCGTCGAAGGGCTGACGCGGCTGACGCCGCATGTGTTGCTGCTGTCGGAGGAGCGCGTCCAACTGGCGACGCCGCCCTACAAGGACAGCTTCTTCCTGATCGATCCGCTCGACGGCACCAAGGAATTCGTCGCCGGCCGCAATGAATTCACCGTCAATGTGGCGCTGGTCACGCACGGCGTGCCGCTGCTCGGCATCATCGGTGCGCCCGCGCTCGGGCTGATCTGGCGCGGCATCGTCGGCAAGGGCGCCGAGCGGTTGACGCTGCAGAATGGCGCGGTTTCGCAGGCAGTGCCGATCAAGACCCGTCCCTTCCCGCCGCGCGGCGCGCCCTGGACCGTTGCGGTCAGCCGCTCACACGGCGATGCGCGCACCGAGGCCTTCATCGACGAACGCGGCGGCGCGGTCCGCGCCGTGCTGGGATCGGCCGTCAAGTTCGGCCGTGTCGCCGAGGGCGCAGTCGATATCTATCCGCGTCTGTCGCCGACATCAGAATGGGATGTGGCGGCCGGTCACGCGGTCGTGGTTGCGGCCGGCGGCAAGGTCACCGATTCGAAGGGGCGCCAATTGCATTTCGGGCTCGGCCGCGAAGACTTTCTGGTGCCCGAATTCATTGCCTGGGGCGACCCGGCCGCAGTATTGTGATTACTGCGCGAGACTTTCTTCCAGCTCCGGCCAGCGCGCCGCGGCTTCCTTCAGGAAGCGCGCGGGATCGGCGGCGAAGATGTCGCGGCTGTGTTCCCGGTTGAACAGATAAAGCCTGTTCCCGACAACGGCCCAGAAGCGCGGATTGCCCGCGCAGGTCACGCCCCGCACCAGATCGGTCGGATCGTAGCCGCCGAACTGCGGGCCATAGATTTCAGGATGTGCCACGAACGAGGCGCGGTTGCCTTCGTTGCGGAAACGCCAGACCACGCCGCTTTCAGCAGCCTCGAATTCCGGCCGCCCCTGGGTGGCGGCGGCATCGGTGAAATAGGCGACGGGATCGAATCCCTCGATCGCGAGGCCAGAGTAGCGGTTCGTCACCACGCGCTCGGTCGTCGTGGCCTGAACAGGCAAAGAGGGCCCGATGGCCGTCAAAATGCCCGCCAACAGGCCGAAAAACGCCATGCCCCGGCACGATCCATATCTTTCCTGCCGTTGTGCCGTCATAGTTGATACCGATAACATCCCAGTCGAGGGGACACTGGGCGCAACCTAGAGCCGTGCCTGTTGGCATCAGGTTAAAGGGCAACGCCCGGATTTCGATAGCAGGGGTTCTTAATGACTTTCGCATCACGCCTTGCCGCGGTCGCGTTTGCCGCGCTGATGTGCTGGAGCGCAGGGGCGTCCGCGCAGCAGCCCCCACCACCGCAATATCCACCGCCGCAGCGTGAGCCGACACCGTATACTTACGGGCCCGACGAGCTGGTGGGCGCCGGACACAAGTTCTTCGGCAACGTCTCGCGCGGGCTCGCCTCGGTGATCGAGCGCGCGGTCAGCCAATGGGGTCTGCCCAACGGTTACGTGCTCGGCGAGGAAGGCTCCGGTGCTTTCGTGGCCGGGCTGCGCTATGGCGAAGGCACGCTCTACACCAAGAACGCCGGCGACCTCCGGGTCTATTGGCAGGGTCCTTCGGTCGGCTTCGACTGGGGCGGCGACGGCGCCCGCACCATGACGCTGGTCTACAACCTGCCCTCGACGCAGGCGATCTATCAACGCTTCGTCGGCATCGACGGCTCGGCCTATATCGTCGGCGGCTTCGGCATGACGGCGCTGACCGCAAACAACATCGTGCTGGTGCCGATTCGCTCGGGCATCGGCTTGCGGCTCGGTGCCAGCGTCGGCTATCTCAAATTCACCCCGCGCGCGACCTGGAACCCTTTCTAAGTCTTGGGCCCGGACGGGTGATCCGACACGGTTAGCGATTCAGGTTAACGCGGCAAACGGGCTGGCCTTTGGCCGGCCCGCCGTGGCATTGTGATTAACAAATTCCTTCTTTCTTTGGAGTGACCCTTCATGATCGAGCCGATCATGTACGCGGCGATCGGTTTCCTGATCTCGATGCTGTGCGGCCTGATGATCGTTCCGCTGGTGCATAACCGGGCGGTGCGGCTGACCACGCGCCGCATGGAAGCGGCCACCCCGCTGTCGATGGCCGAGATACAGGCCGACAAGGACCAGCTCCGCGCCGAGTTCGCGATGTCGGCCCGCCGGCTCGAGATGAGCGTCGACCAGCTCAAGAGCAAGACCACGAGCCAGCTCGCCGAGCTCGGCAAGAAGACCGATGCGATCAACCGCATGAAGATCGAGCTCGGCGAGAAGAACGCCGCGATCTTCGCGCTGGAGGCGCGCGAGAAGGCGATGAAGGAGCAGCTTCGCGCCACCGAGGAAGAGTTTTCCGCCAAGACCGAGCTATTGCGCAACGCCGAGCAGGCGCTGACCGACAAGCAAAGCGAGCTTGGCAAGATCAACGCCGAGCTCAGCGACCGCTCGATGACGGCGGACAGCCGCCAGATCGAACTGGTCGCGGTGCGGACCCAGGTCGAGGAGCTGAAGAACCGTGTCGGCGATGCCGCCAGGGAGTTTGCCGCAACCGAAGCCCGCCTCGCCCAGGAGCGCAACCAGTCGGAAACCGCAACGCGCGAGCTCACCGACGCGCGCGGCCGGGTCGAGAACCTGAGCCAGCGGGTCACCGATCTCGACCGCCAGCTGATCGTCCAGGTCAAGGAAGCCGAGATGCTCGGCAACCGCGTCACCGACCTCGAGTCCCGGCTTGCGACCCAGGGCAAGCTGCTTGCCGAACGCGAATTCGAGAACGGCCAGCTCAAGCAGGCCAACGCCGCCGCCGAGCGGACGGTGCAGGAGCTGCGCGAGGAGATCGCTGCGACAAGCGGCGGCAAATCGTCCGTGCTCGAGAAGCTGCGCCAGGAGAAGGCGGCGGTCGAGGAGCAGCTGCGCATCGCCCGCGACGAGCGCGGCAAGCTGCAGCGCGACATCAACGCGATCCAGCAGCAGGCCGAAAGCTCCTGGGCCACCGAGCGGATGGAGAACGCGCTGCTGCGCGAGCGCATCAACGACATCGCCGCCGAGGTGGCCAAGCTCGCGATCCAGCTCGAGGGCCCCAATTCGGCGATCGAGGCCATGCTGGCGGCGGAGCCGACCGTGCCGGCCAAGGCTACTGCCAAACCCGCCAACGGTGCCGCAAATGGCGTCCCGCCGGGCAGCGGGATGCCCGAAGGCGGCGGCACGCTTGCCGAGCGCATCCGGGCGCTGCAGTCGCACGCCTCCCGCGCCCGCCAGCAAGGCGCCTGATTCCCGCAGGGTTTGGCTTGACACCCCTACCCGGCACTTCGTAAATCGCACGCTCTGACGAAGCGCCACTTTTCGACCGGCCGCCGACCAGCGGCCATTGGCACGTCACATCCCGGACGCATAGCTCAGCGGGAGAGCGTTCCCTTCACACGGGAGAGGTCCAAGGTTCGATCCCTTGTGCGTCCACCATTCTCCTTCCTGAACCGCCGGTGGCGGACCATTGTCGACATTCTGCTGCCCTTCGGGACCGCGCCTCATCAAAAATGTCGAAAACAACCCCATGCAAAGTAGCCAACGCAAGCCGTAGCGGCGCTTGACCGCCGTTCGTCGCGCCGTTCCGGTTCACTGCCGGCGGCGGTTCGGTGCGGATGACGGCTTGGCGGTACGTCGGCCGAGTTCGCCGAGCAGGTCGCGAACCGCGCCGTCGAGTTCGTCGGGTGGGGTGGCGCGACCGGCCTGCCGCGTGCCGGGCGGCTGTCGCAGGTTACCGGCGGAGATGTCGTCGTTCGCGGCGAGGAGCGCGTCGGCGTCATCATCGTGCCGTCTCCGTGCCCAATGCCGCGCGGCGCGAACCTTCGGCGCGTGAACGCCGAGAGGAGACCGCCGTCTGCGGCGGGAGATCAGCTCGCGCACGCCGTACCCCGCCACGAACCCGATCCCGGTGACCAGCACGACAATCAGAAATTCCAGCATTGTGTCGTCCCACCATCACCCTGCCGCAACGCAATAAGCGCGACAATGCGGCAGCGGCTTGACCGGGACAGTTCCTTTTCACTGTGCCGAGCACAACGCTGACCCTCGGAGTCCTACGGGGTTTTGTTTGCAGGCCTCCTCGGCTACCTTCCCGGAACTCGCGGAGGCCGGGACGTCTCGATGCGCAAGGGCAACGACTACATTTTGAAGCTGCGGCCGTGGTCATTGTCGACGTTCGTCGTCGCCCTGCTGGCCGTGGTGCTCGCCACCGCGACGCAGGAGATGTTCGCAAGTTTCGGCATGCAGTTCTATTTCGCGGCCTTCGTGCCGGCGATCCTGATCGCCGGGCTGATGGGCGGCGCGCCGGCCGGCGCCTTTGCCACCATCATCACGGTACCAATCGTGTGGTGGGTGTTCATGCCCCCCTACTTCGAGTTCGCCTGGCCGACGGCCGACGATTATGACAGCATCGCGACGTTCCTGCTGTCGAGCGCGCTCTTGCTCGGTTTCTCTCAGCTCTACCGGGAAGCGCTGGCCATTTTGCGGAAATAGCTGACCGGCGCAGGCCGCGAGCGCCCGCCGGCGCGGGCAAGCCGGTTGCCTGCGCGGATCGTTCGCCCTCAGATCCCGAACATCCAGACCGCGACGATGGTCGCCAGTGTCGCCAGCCCGCTGATGGTCCAGCCCACCGTGTAGAAAGTATCCTCGGGGGCGGTGTCGAGCACCGTATTGGTGGTTTCCGTCATTGACCGCCAGCGCATGGCGTCTCTCCTCGGAACTCCTGCCCAGCGACATAACGCGGCTCGCGGTTCCCGGTTCCGGCTCTTTCGCGGCGACTGCGCTGTTCACGCACAGCTCACGGACTGCTGATCGGGGTCGCGGAACCTGCGACATTCTGTCCCGTTGAGGGGCGCCGGAAACCAACTTGGGAGAACCATCCGATGCGAACACTGATCCTCGCCGCCACGGCGCTTGCCTTCGTCTCGTCCACCGCGCTCGCGCAGGACAAGGCCGGCAGCAGCCCGGCCCCCGCAGCGCAAAGCGGCGACACGGCGACCAAGGGCGAGGCGACCAAGATGGCGCCGAAGAAGAAAGCCAAGAAGTCCGCAAAGAAATCGAGCGCCAAGGGAGGCACCAAGGGAGACGCCAAGGCTGGCGCCGCCCCGACCGGCGATGATGCGGCCAAGCAATAGACAGAAACAATCGCGGTAGCCGATCACAGATCTGGCGATCACGGAAAAGGCCGCCCCGAAGGCGGCCTTTTTGCTTGCTGTCTCGGTGCGGATGCCGCCTCGCCCGTCGCGTCGCGATCAAATGCGCCGACCGCTTGGGGCAGTGATTATTGGGCAAGCCAAAATTGAACCAGTGAGAATTGAACCAGAAAATTAAAGTGCGGGAGAGGGAGCGAAAGAGGCGCAGAGCCGATAATCCGCACCGCCATCGGATCGTTCTGAAAATTGACCACCAGCTCCAGGAATTGCTCCACCTCCCGCACCGTCTGTTGTGACGCGCGTGCAGCGGCAACGCATGATCCAAACGGGCTATCACTGCGATGCAGAGCAAGATTCATCGCGATAGAGTCAATGCTGGGCACCATCATCGCGCCTGCCCGCGAGCCCGCTCTCGCGTATGCGCTCCGCAAACCAGCGCGACGTGGCGCTGTCGATGGCGCCGCCGGCATAGACTTCGGAATGGCTCACGCCGTGCTGTCCGACGATCACCAGAACGCCCATTGCATAGGCAAACCAGACATTCGGATCGGTCAGCGCCTGCAGCTTGCGCTGATCGTGCTCGAGCGGCTGGTGGTTGCTGTCCTTGCGCAGCTCGATGGCCAGGAGATTGTTCGGGATATCGCGCTGATGCACGACGAT
>Ga0209233_1000673_pt1 | contig 16456 bp, 13 predicted proteins | sample AraplaCL_Cvi_mCL_FD_184269 | JGI IMG/M metagenome (GOLD analysis project Ga0209233, IMG submission 184269) | Arabidopsis root microbial communities from the University of North Carolina, USA - plate scrape CL_Cvi_mCL (SPAdes) (version 2) | ecosystem: Host-associated > Plants > Roots > Endosphere...
GAGGCCGTGCGGCCTAGGTCGCGAACGGCTCGCATCGCGTGCCAGCAAGCCCGCATGAGCGACCTGTCCGCCGTAACCCAGCGGGCGAAGGCGGAAGCGACATGCGGGGAAATCCCGGATATCGCCTCGCTCATCCAGGCTACGCCTGCCGCAAACAGCTTAGGGCACCTGCTTGATTCCACCTGAACCCGACACGTGAGAACTGGTCCGCGCCACCGCGCCATGCAATCTCACCACCGCGCTGCCGGAGACGGAGATATCAGCATCCTGACGGGGCGCGAGATCGACATCGCCGCTGCCGTGGACCTGCGCGCTGGCCCGCTCAGTGACCAACCGGCCAAGGTCGGCGCGGCCGGAGCCGGCCGACTCGAGCGACACCTCATGCGCCGCTCCGCTGCCGCTGACGACGCCGCTGCCGTGCATCGTGATGCGCAGCGCGTCCTGCTTGATGTCGGCGAGCTTGAGATCACCGCTGCCGTGCATGTTCGCGGTGGTCTTCTGGGTGACGAGCCGGCCGAGATCGGCGTGGCCCGAGCCGGCGGCATCGAGCGAGGCCTCGTGGACCTCCCCGCTTGTCGTGACGGCGCCGCTGCCGCGCATGGTGATGCGCAGCGCATCCTGCTTGACGTCGGAGAGGTCGAGTTCGCCCGAACCGTTCAACGTCCAGGCCGTGACGGCGGGGCCGGAGAGCCGGACGACGAGATCGTCCGCCGGAAAACAGTCGACCAGGCTGTCCCACTCCACCGTGTCCCACTCCAAGGCGCCATCGCGCAGGCGTACATGGCTGACCAGATCGGCGTCACCGCTGACACTGGCCTGAGGCTTGGGTCCGGGCTGAAAGTGCACGCGTGCGGGGATTTTGATCTTGATGGTGTCACTGCCGAGCCATTCGAGATCCACCGTGCGGCGCTCGCCCGAGTCAGTTTTTTTCGCCCATGCGCAGGTTCGTAATGGGCCGGCCCAGGATCGATAGTCGCCGTCGATCCAATCCGTTGCCGAAGTCCAAATCGTGAATATCCCGCATGCCGTCGCAATGCTCAGTGACACCACTGCGATTCTCAAAAGACGCCGTTTCATCGCATACCTCTGATCGTTGTTAAGGCAGGTCCCGTTCCGGCTTGAGCAGTCGATAGTGCAGCCGGGCGTAATTCCCGAGCATCTTCACCGCGCCGTTGAGCGCCAGCAGCAACAACGCGCCGGTCCCTACGCTGCCAGCGATCAGCCCGATGCCGGCCACCGCGCGCACCAGCATCGCGGCGATCGAGGCGAAATGCCCGATCTTCACGAGGCTCAGCAGCAATCCCAGGCCGACGATGCCGAGCACGAAAACGACGAGCCCGATCACCAGCATGGTCAGCGTCACGGCGAACAGCAGCGGCAGCAGGAGCAGAATGTCGACCGTGGCCAATCCGCCAAGCGCCAGCAGCGCCGCGGCGGAATTGCCCAGGCTGCGATGATTTTCCCAATGACGCAGCCCGGTTTCGGCGCGCAATTCGCGCGCCAGCCGCCTGGGATCGCCGAGCGCCGCAGCCACCTCCGCCTCGCTTCGCCCGGAGGCCTCGGCTTCATCGAAATAGGACATGTAGTCGGCGATAATATCGTCGATCTCCCGCGCCGGAAGCCCGGCCAGCCCGTCATTGAGGATGGTCAAGAAGGCGACGCGATTCATCAGCGATCTCCCAGCAACTTGTTGACGGCATCGGTGAACATTCGCCACTCGCGCTTCTGCGCCGCGAAGGCGGCGCGGCCTGCGGGGGTGAGCCGATAGTATTTGCGCGGCGGGCCGCTGTTCGATTCGGCGAGGCGGGTCTCGACCAGCCGGTCGTCCTGCATGCGCCGCATCAGGGGATAGATCGTTCCCTCGCCCATGCCGACGCCTGCCGCGAGCGCGCTGGCAATCTCGTAGGCGTAGCTCTCGCCGCGTGCCAGCAGCGCCAGCACGCACAATTCGAGCGCGCCTTTCTTGAGCTGAACTTGGGTCTGTTCGGTCATGGCAGCCGCATTGTCTTCGGTTCGAAGACAAGATATTACAAGGTACCTTTTATTGCAAGGTACAAGTTTATGAAAGGTAGCGCGGCTGTTGCGCAGGGACTAGCAACCCATGCCCGACAAAGCACCTCAGCGACCAATATTGCGGATTTACAATACAACCCGGACAGATATCGAAACGCTGGCGCAAGCCCGCGAGGCGTTGAGGCGATCAATGCGGATCCTGGACGAAAGCTGAAACGTGACGAGCCGCCTCGGCCACTGGAATCATGAATTGCCGCCGCCAAGGGTCGATCGGAAGGACCACTCGTAGAAGTCAGCCGCGATTATGGCTTGAAAAAGCTACCTAACGAGCCGATAGATTTCACATCACTGGCCGTTACCGATACGGGCGCCCGTGGCTGAGAGACCGATCGCGCTCCCGCCTGCACTGCAAGGAGGGAGCAATGGATCGACATACTCTGCTTCGACATCTGGCGGAAGCCGAGCACCATCTGGTGTTGAGCAATAAGCATATTGGCCAGCAGATTGACATCATCGATCGGCTGAAGCGGACCCGTTGCTCAACGGACTTGGCTACGGACTTGGCTCTCGATGTGCTGGCTACCTATCGATCGCTCCAGGCTACGCACCTTGCTCACTACGACATGATCTGCAGGGAGCTGGAGGAGCTAGAGAGCTAAGCTCGCATTGGCGCCGCGTTCTCGCTATTGGCCCGTTTGGACCTTCCGGTCTGCGCCCTTGATCGGAAGCTGACATTCGATAGGAGCGCAGGCTCCTTACGCATTTGCGAAACAAGCCAAATTCCTGCACCGCACCAACGTCTATCAGGAACCGGTGGGATCATCGCAGATTGTTCCGGCAGATCGCTTCAAGAGTGGAGGTCTGCTATGAGTGTTAATCCTGTAAGCACAGCAAAGCTCGGCACTCATCCGCTGCATCCAATGCTGATTCCGTTTCCTGTCGCCTTCCTGGTCGGAGCGTTGGTCACGGACCTCGCGTTCATTGCTACGGGCGACGGTTTCTGGGCGAGAGCATCGACGTGGCTGATTGGCGCAGGCGTCGTGATGGCACTTCTCGCCGCCGTAGCCGGCTTTACCGATTTTTTGAGCGAGCCTCGAATCCGGGCATTGAACGATGCCTGGTATCATATGCTCGGTAACCTCACCGCGGTCGTCATTGCGCTCATCAACTTCATCCTCCGGTACGTCCAGGGCGCTGAGGCCACGATCAGACCGTGGGGCTGGATCCTGTCGCTGGTGGTCGTCGGCATCCTGCTATTCACGGGCTGGAAAGGCTGGGAGATGGTCTATAGCCATCACGTGGCCGTTCTCGACGCACCGGGCCAGACCAGTTCGGAGCCTGTGACGACGCAGCGAGGCGGCCCGGGACGGCACGCGGCCTAACCCCGGGGCTGCTGCCGGCATTCGATTGTCCAATCCGAGGTTGAAGGGTTCTCGCCCGCAGCATCCCAATTATCATGCTACTCGGCGAGGACGCAGCGAGGGCGTCGGCCCTCGGCTGTGGCGTTGTCATGGGATCGTCGTCGCGGCGCCGCGCGCGACGTCCAGCGCGTTCTTCAGATTTGCCAGGGAAAACGGCGCGAAATGAAAACCAACATGGTGCGTTCCGGGCGGCACTTCGACAGCTCGGAATAGTCCTCCGGCACGGATGATCGGCTTCTGTTGTCCGTCGACCTCCGCCACCCAGCCCGGATAGTAGAGATCGTGCACCAGCAAGAACGCGGTCACTGTCGATGTTGTAGCGACGTCGAGCCCACCCGGCGCCGACAATTCGATCTCTGCAACTCCCACACGCGATCGAAGCGCAGTCGATTCCGGCTCAGGTGACGGCCCGTCGCCTGACGGCCCGCCGTGCTCGGCAGAGCCGGACGCCCCGCGATCCGGTCGCGTCGGTTCTATGTCGGGGTCCCCGACCAGGCTCACGCGAGGCAACGCGCCGGGGATCCTGTAGATCCAGACCGGGGGGCCCGCGAGCAGCAGTTCGGACGGCGGCGGTGCTGAAAGTCCGGGCAAGCGTTGCAAGGGAGAGCCCAGAACGAGGTAGGTCAAGCCGAGCGCCCTCGCAAGCGGGGAGTCGTAGTTGTCGAACGAAGGCGGAAACTGGCGCTGGGACACGCTCCAATTTTGCTCGCCGGGCGCGACGAGACGGTCGTACACGCCGATACGCAGCGGATTATACCCATTGATGGCTTCCCAGCCGCGAACCATTGCAAGGTTCTGCCACGGCCCGCCAAGGCCCAGAACTTCGACACGCGGATAGTCGCCGCGCTGATGGTCGGCCGCGATGGATTTTTCCAGCAGCGCGATCGCCGCTGCGTCCGGGCCTGACGGTGCTTCCAGGACGGCGTAGAGCTTCCATGGTTCGGCGTTCAGGCGCGACGCTGTATTCCACCACATCAATTCGGCCACAGCGATGAAGGCGACCACCGCGGCTGCCGACGCGCGACCGGCTCCGCCTCGCATCACAGACAGAAGCAGGCCCGCGGCCAACATCACCGCCAATGAAATGAGAGTCTCACGCACGGCATCCAACGCATGTCCGGTCTTGCTTGAGAATGCGATAGCCGATCCAACAACCGCGAACGATACCGCGATCGTAAGCAATGCGCTCAGTGGTCGCAATTTCGGCAAGCCGTCGCGGACGTAATCGGCGAGGCAATGACCAACAACGAAGGCGAACGCAATGGCGAAGATAAAACTGGCGTCCGTGGGCCGGCGAAAGAGATCGATGCCGGGGATGAACCGAAATCCCAGGCCGTAAAACGGCGTGTAGCGTCCAAGCATGAAGAGACAGGAAGCGACGAGCGCACAAGCCATGAGGCGGCGGCCGGGTTGCCACACGCGGCGCCCCGCAACGCCGAACCAAAGCAGCAGCAGTGTCGGCACCGCGCCAACAAAGAGGTAGTTCTCGGAATCATCGGTGAGGTCGACCTCGGCAAGAGTGGCGGCTCCGGGCCCCCAATAGACGGAGTGCGTGCCGAAGATGTCGGCAATCGCAGTGGTCGCGAAGTTCGCCGGATATAGCGATCCCCTCAGCGCATCAGCGAGCACTTCGCTCGGCCGGTTTGACAGCGCAGCGAATTGCATGGTGAGCAGCAGCGGGACGATCAGCAGCGCGGCTCCTGCGATCGCCATCAGCGTGAGCACGCTGCCGCGCTCTCGCAGATAGCGCGCCGGTTGTTGCGCGCTGACTATCTCCGCCACGGCCACTGAAAGCAGCAGCGCGCAAAGCAGCAATGCCACCTGATTGCGACCCAACGCGATGCCTGCAGCGATGACGGCAAAGGCGACAGCCAGCGTGTGCGAACGCCGATCAAACGCGAGTTGCAGAAGCAGGAGCGCCAACGGAAAGGCGCTGTAGCTCAGAATGATGCCCGTGTGCTGCAACCGCGCGGAGGCTGGGCCGCCGAGCATGAACAATGCCGCGGCCAGCACAATGCTCGCTGCCGGCCAACCGGCCCGCCAACCGATGACCACCATTGCGAGGCTCCCAACGAGAAGGTGGGCTTGGACGACGATATCGAACGCCCTCATCGTGGGAAGGTGATCGATCGCGCCCCAGGCGACGAACACAGGCGAAAAAACCAGGGATTGCGGATCCGCGACGCTGGGATGCCCGCCATAATGGTAGGGATTCCAGAACGGCCATTCGCCAGAATGCAGCGTCCCGGCCAAAAACCGGAAGAAGGCATAGAACTGATTTTTGGAGTCCCAGGGGACGACGGCGTCTTTGACGATCCAATGCAAGATCGCAACGCCCCAGATGGCCGAGACAAGAGCAAGCGAAATGGTCAGTTCGCTGCTGAACCAGCGATTTTCCGGCAGTCGGGTCACATTCAAGTCCTAGGGTTGGCAATGTCGCACCAGTGGAACTCATTCAAAACCTGACCGTTTCCTTTCTTGGCTTGGAGCCTGGAGGAAAATTCATTGAATCGTCGGCAACTGCTTCGCGCCTCGGTCGCGCTTTCGGCAGCCGCTGCGCTGCCGCGCCTGGCCGCTGCGGGCGCGGCCTCGGACACGACGTTCGGTCCATCATCCGTGCGCGAATTGGCTCGCGCGCTGGCCGCAAAGTCGTTCGAGCCGCCGGACGAAAAGCTGCCCGACGCGCTGAAGGATCTCAATTACGACCAGTATCGATCGATCCGCTTCCTGCCGGAGCATGCGCTATGGCGTAACGAGAAGCTGCCGTTCCAGGCGCAATTCTTTCACCGAGGGTTCTTTTACAAGAACAGGGTCGACCTGTTCGAAGTGAGCAACGGACACGCCGTCCCGATACAATACCGGCGCGCTGACTTCTCGTTCGGCGAGGGTCTCGGGCAATGGCCCGACGCCGATCTTGGTTTTGCCGGCTTTCGCATTCACGCACCGATCAACAGGCCGGATTACTACGACGAGATTTGCGTCTTCCTCGGCGCCAGCTACTTCCGAGCCGTCGCGAAGGGAGAGACTTACGGCCTGTCCGCCCGTGGTCTTGCGATCGACACCGGCGAGGCCAGCGGCGAAGAATTCCCGGTGTTCAAGGCGTTCTGGTTGGAGAAACCGGCCCCGAACGCGACCTCGATCGTCGTTCACGCTTTGCTGGACAGCAAGAGCGCTGCCGCTGGCTATCGCTTCACCATTCGCCCCGGCGAGAGCACCGTGTTCGACGTCGAGATGTCGCTCTATCCGCGCGTGGATCTTGCACATGGCGGTATCGCGCCGATGACCAGCATGTTCTTCTTTGGACCAAATGACCGCAAGGACTTCGACGACTTCCGGCCCGCGGTGCACGATTCCGATGGTCTTGCGATATCGAACGGCAAGGGCGAGCAACTCTGGCGTCCGCTCAACAATCCGCGCGATCTGCAAGTGAGCACGTTCAGCGACCTCAACCCACGCGGATTCGGACTGATGCAGCGGGAGAAGAAGTATTTCGCCTATCAGGATCTCGAATCACGCTTTGAGCGCCGCCCCAGCCTGTGGGTCGAGCCGATCGGCGATTGGGGCGAAGGCGCCGTTGTCTTGTTCGAGATCCCGACCAGGGAGGAGATCCACGACAATATCGCGGCATTCTGGCGTCCCAAGCAGCCGCTGACCGCCAAGAACGAATATAACCTCACCTATCGCCTGCACTGGGGGCCGGACGCTCCGAAGTCCGACGCGCTGGTGCGCTTCACGCGGACCGGCATCGGCAACCGCGGTGACGACAGCAAGCTGTTCGTGCTGGAACTGATGGGCGACAAGCTCAAGGGCGTCGATCCGAAAAGCATCAAGGGCGTGGTGACGGCGGAAAAATCCGAGATCACCAACATCGTCACCGAACCCAACCCCGAAACGGGCGGGTGGCGCATGAGCTTCCAATGCTCGATCAAGAACAAGGCGCCCATCGAACTGCGAGCGGTCCTGGTTCAGAACGATACGCCGATCTCCGAAGTGTGGACCTATCGATGGACGCCCTGAAGACATCGCCTTCGTTGCCCCGGAGCGCCGCCGCCGGGTTTTTGCCGCGGGAGAGCGGGCTTGCGATGGAGCCCTGCCGGCTCGATCAGCCGATAGAGGGAATGCGCGCGCCTGCGCCGCGACAGATTGCGCTGCTGTTTCGCAGGCTGTTCATTTTCGTCGGCACGGCGTTGCTGACGATCGCCGGCGGCTATGAGATGTACGGGGTCGTGAAGGTTGGCGGCGTGACGGCGCTCGAAGCGGTGCTTCTCGCTTTCTTCCTTCTGCTGCTGGCGTGGGTCGCCTTTTCGTTCATGTCGGCCGTGGCCGGGTTCTTCGTGCTGGCGACTGGACGCATGGGTGGGCTTGCCGTCGAGCGCGATGGGCTCCCGTCGAATTTGTCGTCGCGCACCGCCATGCTGTTGCCGACCTACAACGAAGACGCGCATGATCTGATGGCGCGCCTGCGCGCGATGTATGAGCAGGTTACCGCCACGGGCCACGGCGCTCAGTTCGATTGGTTCCTGCTCAGCGACACCACCGATCCGGACATCTGGATCCGTGAAGAGATGGCCTTCATCGCACTCCGTCGCGAGTGCGGCGCGGACCGGCTGTATTATCGGCATCGGTCCGACAACACCGCGCGAAAATCCGGCAATATCGCGGAGTGGGTCAGACGGTTCGGCGCGGCCTACGATCACATGATCGTTCTTGACGCGGATAGTCTGATGGCAGGCGAGACGATCGTCCGCCTGGCCCACGCCATGGAATCCCGCCCCACCGCCGCGCTGATCCAGACGCAGCCGGTGATCGTCAATGCGCGCAGCCTGTTCAGCCGCTTGCAGCAATTCGCCGGACGGGTCTACGGCCCGATCATCGCCAGCGGGAACGCGTGGTGGCACGGCCCGGAAAGCAATTATTGGGGACATAACGCCATCATTCGCGTGCGCGCATTCGCAGAGCATGCGGGGCTGCCGGAGCTGCATGGCCGCCGGCCCTTCGGCGGACACATCCTGAGCCATGACTTCGTCGAAGCCGCTTTGATGCGAAAGGCCGGCTGGGCCATCTACATGGCGCCCGAGCTTGGAGGCAGCTTCGAGGAGGTGCCGCCGTCAATTCTCGATTTTGCCGCCAGGGACCGGCGATGGTGCCAGGGCAACCTTCAACATCTCGCAGTGCTGCCCGCGCGTGGCCTGCATTGGGTGTCGCGCGTTCACCTGCTTACCGGGATCGGCTCTTACATCACAGCGCCGATGTGGCTCATCTTCCTCTTGCTGGGCTTGTTGATTTCACTGCAGGCCAACTTCATCCGGCCTGAATACTTTCCGAAAGGCTTTTCGCTGTTTCCGACTTGGCCGCAACAGGATCCTATCCTGGCGGCATGGGTGTTTGCCGCCACGATGGGATTGCTGATTGTCCCGAAGTTTCTGGCGTACCTGGCATTGATCAGCCGGCGCGAGCAACGCGCTTCCTTTTCTGGCTGCATTCGCGTGCTTGTCGGCATCCTGTCCGAAACGCTCCTAGCGGCGCTCATCGCCCCATCGATGATGATTTTTCAGTCGGTAGCGGTGACCGAAATTCTGCTCGGCCGTGACGCCGGATGGCAGGTGCAGCGCCGGGGCAGCGGTGAGGTTGCGCAGCGCGAAATCTACCGCAAACTCGCCGCGCCGACCTTATGCGGCCTTTTGATGGGACTGAGCGCGTTTGCCGTGTCGCTCCCTCTCCTGTTGTGGATGTCTCCGGTGATCGCCGGACTGGTGCTTGCCATTCCGCTGGGACTGGTGACGTCTCGGCGATCGGGGCCGACTGGGCTGTTTGCAACACCCGAAGATCGCCATCCGCCTCCAGTCGTGCGCCGCGCGAACGAGCTCGCTGCGTTCTCGCGTGTTGCTTTCACTGGCGCTTTGCAGCAACTCCGCGACGACGCCGAGCTGCTGAAAAGCCATCTGGAGTCAGTTCCCCGCGAGGGTCATCGCAAGTTCGGGCGGGTCGACGTGGCCCTCGCGACGGCACGCGCGAAGATCGAACAATGCGAGAGCTTTGACGAAGCGGTGAGCTGGCTGGACAAGCCGGAAATCCGCGCCGTGCTTAACAATGCAGCGGTTCTGCAACGCGTCGTCGAATTGCGTTGAACAGGCCCATGCCACGTCCTGGGCGCCTCAACGGATGAGTCCGCGACCTAGGTTTCGAATGCCTGCATCGCGTGCCAGGACAGCCCTTCCAGCGTCGTGGTCCTCGGCTTGTATTCGCATCCGATCCAGCCGCGATAGCCGATCGCGTCGAGATGCCGGAACAGGAAGGGGTAATTGATCTCGCCGGTGCCCGGCTCGTGGCGGCCCGGATTGTCCGCGAGCTGGATGTGGGCGATACGCACGAGGTTCTTCTCTATGGTGCGGGCGAGATCGCCCTCCATGATCTGCATGTGATAGATGTCGTACTGCACGAAGAGATTGTCGGAACGCACCTCCGAGATGAGCCGTAGCGCCTGGTCCGTCCGGCTCAGGAAGAAGCCGGGAATGTCGAGCGTGTTGATCGGCTCGATCAGCAGCTTGATGTTTTCCGCCGCAAGCGCCGCAGCCGCGAAGCGCAGGTTACCGATCAGCACTTCGTCGAGATCGCGGGGATCGCTGCCCTGCGGCGCGATGCCGACCAGGCAGTTGAGCTGGCGACAGTCGAGTGCCTTGGCATAGTTGATGGCACGAACTACGCCGTCGCGAAACTCATTGACGCGATCGCGCAGGATCGCGATGCCGCGCTCGCCGGCCGCCCAGTTGCCCGCCGGCAGATTGTGCAGCACCTGCGTCAGACCATGGCGCACGAGCTGCTCGCGCAGCATGGCCTTCTCGAAATCGTAGGGAAAGAGATACTCGACCCCGCTGAAGCCTGCGGCCTTCGCCGCAGCAAAGCGCTCGGCGAACGGCAGCTCGTTGAACAGCATGGTGAGATTGGCGGCAAATCGCGGCATGATCGTCCCCTTTGCACTATCGTGATCATTCAGCCGGCTGCAATGCGCCGGATCGCTGACCCGGCGTCTCGTCGAGCGGCAGATCCAGCACTTCCTCGAACTCGGTGACGTTGTCGATTTCGGTGCCCATCGCGATGTTGGTGACCCGCTCCAGGATGAACTCGACCACGACCGGCACGCGATAGCGCGCCATCCATTCGCGCGCGGTGGCAAAGGCCGCCTGCGCCTTGCTCGGATCAGTGACGCGGATCGCCTTGCAGCCAAGGCCTTCGGCGACCGCGACGTGATCGACGCCATAGGCGCCGATCTCGGGCGCGTTGATGTTCTCGAACGAGAGCTGCACCTGGTAGTCCATCGAAAAGCCACGCTGCGCCTGGCGGATCAGGCCGAGATAGGCGTTGTTCACGACGACATGGATGTAGGGCAGCTTGAACTGCGCGCCGACCGCAAGCTCCTCGATCAGGAACTGGAAGTCGTAGTCGCCCGAGAGCGCGACGATCTCGCGGGTAGGATCAGCGACGCGAACGCCCAGCGCGGCCGGCAAGGTCCAGCCCAATGGCCCCGCCTGCCCAGCATTGATCCAATGGCGCGGATGATTCACGCTGAGGAATTGCCCGCCGGCGATCTGCGACAGGCCGATCACGCTGACATAGCAGGTGTCGCGGCCAAAAGCGCGGTTCATCTCGTAATAGACACGCTGCGGCTTGATCGGCACCTGATCGAAATCGCCTCGGCGCAACATGGTACGCTTGCGGTCCTGGCACGCCGCCGGCCAGGCCTGCCGCTCCCGCAGGCGCCCGGCCTTGCGCCACTCGCGCGCGACCTCGAGAAACAGCGCGAGCGCGGCCTTGGCGTCAGAGACGATGCCGAGATCGGGATTGAACACCCGGCCGATCTGGGTCGGCTCGATGTCAACATGCACGAAGCTGCGGCCCCTGGTGTAGGTCTCGATCGAACCGGTGTGCCGGTTGGCCCAGCGGTTGCCGATGCCAAGCACGAAATCGGACTCGAGGAAATTGGCGTTGCCATAGCGATGGCTGGTCTGCAGGCCGACCATGCCGGCCATCAGCACGTGATCGTCAGGGATAGCGCCCCACCCCATCAGGGTCGGCACCACAGGCACGTTGACGGTCTCGGCAAAGGCGACCAGGAGATCGCTGGCATCCGCATTGATGATGCCGCCGCCCGCCACGATTAGCGGCCGCTCTGCGGCGTTGAGCATCGAAAGCGCCTTCTCGACTTGCTGGCGGGTCGCGGCGGGTTTGTAGACCGGCAGCGGCGCATAGGTCTCGTCGTCGAACTCGATCTCGGCGAGTTGCACGTCGAGCGGCAGATCGATCAGCACCGGCCCGGGGCGGCCCGAGCGCATGATGTGGAAGGCCTGGCTGAACACGCGCGGCACCAGCCCGGGCTCGCGCACGGTGACCGCCCACTTTGTCACCGGCTTGGCGATCTGCTCGATGTCGACGGCCTGGAAATCCTCCTTGTAAAGCCGCGCCCGCGGCGCCTGCCCGGTGATGCAGAGGATCGGAATGGAGTCGGCGATCGCCGAATACAGCCCGGTGATCATATCGGTGCCGGCCGGCCCTGAGGTGCCGATGCAGACGCCGATATTGCCGGCTTTCGCACGTGTGTAGCCTTCCGCCATGTGCGAGGCACCCTCGACATGGCGCGCCAGGATGTGCTGGATGGAGTCGCGCGCCTTCATCGCCGAATAGAGCGGATTGATCGCTGCCCCCGGTACGCCGAAGGCGGTCGTGACGCCTTCCCTCTCCAGGATACGGACCGCGGCATCGACTGCGCGCATCTTCGGCATGGGACGCTCCCCGTGTTGGTGGTTCGAGTTGCGTCATTGTCGTTGCAAGCGCAGGGCGATCTCAACGAAGCAGATTTTATTTCCCGCGTGTTGGCAGGCGGGATGATTTCTCGCGCACCTTCAAGCACGTAGCTGGCAAATAGAAATGGAAGGAATTAGTTCTGAGATGACGGTGGCACGACGCCGCCGAGCGCGAGCGTCAGCTCGGCCGCGATGTCGCGCACGGCCTTGCCGAATTCCGGCAACCGCACGTCGGTGATGCGGCTGGTCAGGCCTGAGATCGAGACGGCGGCCAGCGGCTCGGCGCAGTCGTTGAAGACGACAGCGGCGACGCAGCGCAAGCCGAGCCGCGCCTCCTCGTCGTCGACGGCATAGCCCTGCCGCCGGATCACCTGCAATTCCTTGAACAGCTCGCCGGCGCGCACGATGGATTTGGCGGTCAGCTGCGGCATGCCGTGGCGGTGGATGATCGCGCCGACATCCGCATCCGAGTAGGTCGCAAGCACCGCCTTGCCGATCCCTGAAGCGACCATTGCGACGCGGCCGCCGACCTTGGTCAGCGAGCGCGTGATCTCGCGGCTTTCCAGCCGCACCATCAGCATCAACGTCTCGTCGTCGACGACCGCGAGATTGGCAGTCTCGCGGGTCTGGTCGCGCAGCTTGCGCAGATATGGAATCGCCTGCGCCACCACGTTGCGATGCCGGGTGAAGGTCGCGCCGACGGCAAAGCTCTGTGCGCCGACATGCCATTTCGATGACGTCGAGTCGAACTGCACGAAGCGGCGCTTCTCCAGCGTCGTCAGCAGACGATGCGCGGTGGAGGTCGAGAGGCCCGTGCGCACGGCGAGATCGCTGAGGCGATAGCCGTCGTCGTCCTCGGCGAGCGTCTCGAGAATCAGGAGCGCGCGGTCGACCGACTGCACGCCGCCCTCGCGTGGCTCTTTTGCGCCGTTCGCGACGGCCTCGCTGCCGCTCGGTCTGCTCGGGCGAGCGCCGCCAGCTTTCGGCTCGACTTCCCTGCGCCGGATCGCGTCTCGCTTCATCGCCCCCTGCCCTTAGCCGGTCGGAAGCCGCGCACTGAATTTGTGGAATACGATGCCGCTCCGGCGAACCGGAGCGGCATCGATCATCAGTTTACAGCAGGCCCGCGCCGCGTGCCCACTTGTACTTGGCGCCCAACACCTCGACCGGCAGCTCGGTCGAATAGGCATAGGCCGGGATGCCGTTCTGGTAGAGATATTCGGCGGCTTCCTCGACCTCGATGTCGCCGGCGAGCGAGGCGACCATCGGCTTGACGAAGCCCTTGGCCTCCATCTCCTTCTTCACCTCGACCATGTTGCGGGCGAACACCATCGGCGGCGTCACGATCGTGTGCCAGTAGCCGAGGATCAGCGCGTGGATACGATCGTCCGACAGGCCGAGCTTGACCGTGTTGACATAGGTGATCGGCGGCTCGCCGCCGGTGATGTCGACCGGATTGCCGGCCGCGCCGAACGGCGGGATGAACTTGCGGAACGCCGCATCGAGATCCGGCGGCATCGTCATCAGCGACAGGCCATTGTCGACCACCGCATCCGACAGCAGCACGCCGGAGCCGCCGGCGCCGGTGATGATCAGCACGTTCTCGCCCTTCGGTGTCGGCAGCACTGGCACGCCGCGGGCGAATTCGAGCAGCTGCCGCAGGCTGCGGGCGCGAATCACGCCGGACTGCTTGAGCACGTCCTCATAGATCTTGTCGTTGCCGGCGAGCGCGCCGGTGTGCGACGAGGCCGCCCGTGCGCCGGCCGAGGTGCGGCCGGCCTTGAGCACGACCACCGGCTTCTTCTTCGAGACCCGCTTGGCGGCTTCGGCGAAGGCGCGGCCGTCCTTCAGATCCTCGCAGTGCTGCGCGATCAAATTAGTATTGGGATCCTGCTCGAAGAACGCGAGCAGATCGTCCTCATCAATGTCGGACTTGTTACCGAGGCCGACGATCGCAGACACACCCATTTTAGCCGAGCGCGAGAAGCCGATGATGGCCATGCCGATGCCGCCCGATTGCGACGACAGCGCCGCATGGCCCTTGACGTCGTAGGCGGTGCAGAAAGTGGCGCAGAGATTGGCCGGCGTGTAGTAGAAGCCGTAAATGTTCGGCCCCATCAGGCGGACGTTGTACTTCTTGCCGATCTCGACGATCTCGGCCTGCAGTTCGGGCTCGTTGGCTTCGGCAAAGCCCGAGGGAATCAGCACCGCACCCGGGATCTGCTTCTCGCCGCATTCGATCAGCGCGCCGGCGACGAACTTGGCAGGAATCGCGAACACCGCAGTGTCGATCACGCCTGCGACGTCCTTGACGCTCTTATAGGCCTTGTAGCCGAGAATCTCGGGGGCCTTCGGGTGGATCGGATAGATCTCGCCCTTGTAGCCGCCGTTGATCAGGTTTTTCATCACGGAGTTGCCGATCTTGCCGTCCTCGGCGGAGGCGCCGATCACGGCGACCGCCTTGGGCTTCATGATCCGGTTCATCGCGGTGACGATCTCTTCGTTCGAGCGCGGCGCCGGGCGCGGCTTGTAGTCGAAATCGACCACAATGCGGACGTCTGCGGCGATCGCGCCATTCTTGGTCGCGAACACCGGGTTGAGATCGAGCTCGATAATCTCAGGGAAGTCGCTGACGAGCTTCGAAACCTTCACGATGACGTCGGCGAGCGCCTCGCGGCTGACCGGGTCGCCGCCGCGCACACCTTTCAGCATTTCATGGGCCTGGATGCCGTCGAGCATCGACAGCGCGTCGTCCTTGGTGGCGGGCGCCAGGCGGAAGGTGACGTCCTTCAGCACCTCGACCAGCACGCCGCCGAGGCCGAACGCCACCAGCTTGCCGAACGAACCGTCGGTGATCGAGCCGACGATGACCTCAAGCCCACCGGTCAGCATCTGCTGCACCTGGATGCCTTCGATCTTGGCATCGGCCTTGTACTTCTTGGCGTTGCCGAGAATGGTCTCGTACGCTGTCTTCGCATCTTCAGCGCTCTTGACCCCGACAATGACGCCGCCCGCCTCGGTCTTGTGAAGAATGTCCGGCGAGACGATCTTCATCACCACCGGGAAGCCCATATCACCGGCGATCTTCGCGGCGTCAGCGGCCGATTTCGCCACGCCCTCCTTCGGAACCGGGATACCATAGGCGTCGCAGACCAGCTTGCCTTCGGGCGCCGTCAGGCTGGTGCGCTTGTCCGACCTGACCTGGTCGAGAACTCTACGGATCGTAGCCTTGGCGTCGGGCATGGCGGCATCAGACATTTGGTTTCCTCCTTAAGGGGTAGACGCATTTTATGGCATTTGGTATGCCAGAACCAAACTTTGTCAAGCGCGTCGAAGGTGTGGAAACGCTGAAAAATCTCGCAGCTTGACACTCTGGCATCTGGTATGCCAAAAATTCTAGGACTAAATATGCTGTAAAAGGACCTCTCCCAGTACAGGAGATCGGTCTTGTCCACGCAGAAACCAACCAAGGCGTTGCCCCCTATGGCCGAGGCAGACATCGCGATCGCCCGCATCGCCCCGGAAACGAGCTTCAAGAACAAGGCCTATGGGGCCTTGCGCGAAGCCATCTTGAAGATGGACATCTACGCGACACCGGAACCGGTGATGCTCGACGAGCGCGCGTTGTCCGAGCGATTGGGCGTGAGCCGCACGCCGATCCGCGAAGCGATCGCGATGCTCGAGCAGGACGGCTTCGTAAAGACCGTGCCGCGCCGCGGCATCGTCGTGGTGCGACGGACCAAGAGCGAGATCGTCGACATGATCCGCGCCTGGGCTGCGCTGGAAAGCATGGCGGCACGCCTGATCACGACCACCGCGCGCAAGAAGGACATCACGGACCTGCGCGACTTCTTCCGCGATTTCGGCCCTGACCGGCTGCCGCAGGACCACATCGAGGAATATTCCAAGGCCAATATCGCCTTTCACCAGGCGCTGATCTCGCTGTCGGAATCGCCTGTGCTGGTCGATATGACCAACGACATCCTGTTGCACGTGCGCGGCTATCGCCAGCTCACGATCGGCCGCGCCGAGCGCATCGCGGCCTCCCTGCCCGAGCACATGGCGATCATCGAGGCGCTGGAAGAACGCAACACCGACCTCGCCGAGAAGCGCGCGCGCGATCACACCCTTGCCCTCGCCAACTATGTCGAGACGCACGGCAAGGAATTGTTCAGTTAGTCGCTCGGCCGACCATTCGGCCGAAGGGTTCACAACGGAAGACGC
>Ga0209233_1000674_pt1 | contig 16418 bp, 12 predicted proteins | sample AraplaCL_Cvi_mCL_FD_184269 | JGI IMG/M metagenome (GOLD analysis project Ga0209233, IMG submission 184269) | Arabidopsis root microbial communities from the University of North Carolina, USA - plate scrape CL_Cvi_mCL (SPAdes) (version 2) | ecosystem: Host-associated > Plants > Roots > Endosphere...
ACGTGCGGGAATTTGGCGAGGACATGCCGGAAATCGTCAACTGGCAATGGCCCTACGCCAAAGCGGAGGCCTGATGGCGGATCGAAGCGATGTCGCCGTCCTGACGCTCAACGCCGGCTCGTCCAGCCTGAAGTTCGGGCTCTATGAGCCGGGCGATGGCGACGTCTCGCTCATCCTCAAGGGGCAGATCGACGGCATCGATGCGGTGCCGCGCCTCGAGGCCGTGGACGCCAGCGGGCGGGCGCTGGCGGAGCGTGGCTGGGCCGGGCAACCGGGCCACGACGCCGTGCTCGGCGACCTGCTCGACTGGCTCGACCAGCATCTCGGCGGCCGAAAGCTCGGTGCCGCGGGGCACCGCATCGTCCATGGCGGGCAGAGGTTCAGTGCACCGGCCCGGCTCACGCCCGAAGTCACCGAGGCGTTGCGGACCCTGACGCCGCTCGCCCCGCTGCACCAGCCGCTGGGGCTCGCGCCGGTCGATGCCCTCGCGAGGCTGCGCCCCGAGCTGTCCCAGATCGCCTGCTTCGATACCGCGTTTCACGCCGGCCTCGCGCCGCCCGTCAGCCGCTATGCCATTCCGGCCGGCTACGAGGAAAAGGGCATCCGGCGCTACGGCTTCCACGGCCTCTCCTACGAATTCATCGCCCGCCGGCTGGGCGAGCTCGATCCCGGCCTGCCCGCGAAGAAGACCGTGGTGGCGCATCTGGGGAACGGCGCGAGCCTTTGCGCCATGCAGGACGGCAGAAGCCGCGACACTACGATGGGATTTTCCGCCCTCGACGGGCTGGTGATGGGGACCCGGCCGGGCGCCATCGATCCGGGCGTGCTGCTCTACCTGCTCAAGCACGACCGGATGAGCCCGGACGCGCTCGAGGACATGCTCTACCACCGCTCCGGCCTGCTCGGCGTCTCGGGCATTTCGGGCGACGTGCGGACGCTTCTCGCCAGCGCCGCGCCGAGAGCACGCGAGGCGCTCGACCTCTTCGCCTTCCGCGCGGCGCGCGAGACGGCCGGGCTCGCCACCACGATGGGCGGCCTCGACCTGCTGGTATTCACCGGCGGCATCGGGGAGCACGCCGCCCCGATACGTGCGATGATCGCCGAGCGGCTGGCCTGGCTCGGGATGGCGATCGATCCCGACGCCAATGCTAGCGGAGCACCCCGCATCGACGCAGCCGGCAGCGCAATAGAAGTGCGTATCGTGCCGACCGACGAGGAAGTGACCATTGCGCGGCACACGGCGGCGCTGGTCGGCGAGCGGTAGGCGGAGCGACGAAGGAAGGCCCCCTCACCCGCCGCTACGCGGCGACCTCTCCCCCAAAGCGAGAGGTGAAGATGGACGCGCGACCTTGCCCCACTTTTGCCTCTCCCTTCGGGGGAGAGGTCGGCCGCAGGCCGGGTGAGGGGGCCTTCGCCATATGACACTGCCCTCGCCTCACGGCACCAGCACAGCGGCCCCCGAAAACCGCCCTGCCCGCAGGTCATCGAGCGCCTCGTTGGCCCGCTCGAGCGGGTAGACGTGCGTCGTGGTTTCGATACCCGCCCGAGGCGCGATGCCGATGAACTCGCGCGCGTCGTCGCGCGTGAGATTGGCCACCGACACCACCGAGCGTTCCTCCCAAAGCAGCCGATAGGGGAATTGCGGAATGTCGCTCATGTGGATGCCGCCGCAGACGACGCGCCCGCCCTTGCGTACCGCGGCCAGGGCTTGTGGGACGAGGCCACCGACCGGGGCGAAAAGGATCGCCGCGTCGAGCGGTTCGGGCGGCACCTCTTCGGAGCTACCGGTCCACCTTGCGCCCAGCGACGCCGCCAGCGCCTGCGCACTCGTATCACCGGCGCGGGTGAAGGCGTAGACCTCCCTCCCCTGCCAGCGCAGCACCTGCGCCAGGATGTGCGCCGCTGCACCGAAGCCGAAAAGCCCGACCCGCCGCCCATCCCCCGCCATGCGCAGCGAGCGCCAGCCGATGAGGCCGGCGCACATCAGCGGCGCGGCGTGCACGGGATCGTCAAAGCCGGGCAGCGGGAAGGCGAAGGCCGCGTCGGCGACGACGTGGGAGGCGAAGCCGCCATCGCGCGTGTAGCCGGTGAAGAGCGGCGCATCGCATAAGTTTTCACGGCCAGACCGGCAATACTCGCACACCCCGCAGGTGTGGCCGAGCCAGGGGACCCCGACCCGGTTCCGCAGCCCGGGCTGCGCCACGCCCTCGCCCAGCGCCTCGACGATGCCGATGATTTCGTGGCCGGGGATGACAGGCAGTTTGGGATCGGGCAGATCGCCGTCGACGACGTGCAGGTCGGTCCGGCAGACGCCGCAGGCCTCGACCCGGATGCGAATCTGCCCCGGTCCGGGGATCGGGTCGGGCCGCTCCTCCAGCGCCAGCGGCCGGTTGGGTTCATGCAGGACCATGGCACGCATGTCGGCCTCCGCTCGGATCGCGATCGAGCTTGCGGCTGTCTGCGCCGATGGTCAACGGGGGAGAGAAGCCCCGGATATCTCGCCGCGCCACCCCCTCCCCAACCCTCCCCACAGAGGGGGAGGGGGTGACCACCATCTCAAGACGATCGACCACAGCAAATGTCGACGGCCTACGGCGCCGCGATGGCGTTCCAGCACATGTCGGCGATCTGCCGGCGCTCGCTGTCCGAGAGCGGCGTCGGGTCGATGCGCCGCCATTTCAGCGTGTTGCGGATGCCGCCGCCGATCATGGCGCCCATCAGGTGGCTGTCGATGTCGCGCAGCGCCCCGTCGGCCTTGGCCTCGACGAGTAGCGTCTGGCCATACTGGGTCACGCGGTCGAACACCGAGCCGAGTTCGGCGGGCGGAATCAGCGGCACATTGGAGAGGTACTCGAAGAGGATCGCCCGCTCCGGATCGGCCCAGAAGAACTCGATGTAGTCGTTGACGTAGCGCAGCAGCCGGTCACGGTGCGGCAGGCTGCGATCGATCTCGACCACCATCGCGTCGGCGATCTCGCCGGCCAGCCGGGCATAGACCGCCCGGATCATCTCGTGCTTGGATTTGAAATAGTTGTAGAGCGAGCCGGTGGCGACGCCGGCGGTCGCCGCAATGGACGACATGGGCGATTCGAGCCCGTTCTGCACGATCAATTTGGCAGCGGCGTCGAGGATGCGCCCCCGCTTGTCCGGCTCGTAGTCCACTGAATGAACCTTCATTCACCTGTCACCAAGGCAGGCTAGCCATAGCGGGTGCGTCGGGCAAGACTGGTTCTGATGATCCGGGCGCGACAGATTTGAGGCATCATGGGTTGGCCCGCTCACCGCACGTCGGGGAGAGTTGCGGCTCGCCTGCAGCTGGAGAGTGAACATGAGCGACGTCGTCACCTTCGTCCACCTGACGGACCTGCATATGGGAGAGCCCGGCGTGCCGGACGATCATCTCTATGCCGATACCACTTCGAATCTCAGGGCGATCCTGGCCGACGTGAAGCGGATGGACCCGCCCCCGGCGTTCATCGTCGCCAGCGGCGACCTGACCAATCGCGGCGACGTGCCGAGCTACCGGCATCTGCAGTCGGTGCTGGCCGAAGCCAACCTCGACATGCCGATCCTGTTCGCGCTCGGCAACCACGACAAGCGCGAAGGCTTCTACGAGGCCGTGCTCGGGCGCACTGAGGACAACACCACGCCCTATGACCACGACGCGGTCATCGATGGCGTGCACGTCATCGTCATGGACTCGAGCGTCCCCGGCAAGGTCGGCGGCGGGTTCGAGGCCGGGCAGCTGGACTGGCTGGCGGACCGGCTCGAAGACCACGCCGAAATGCCGAAACTCCTCGTGATGCACCACGCCCCGGCGCTCGACGAAGAGAACACCGAGATGGAATGGGAATCGCTCACCATTGCCGACACGCTGGCGCTGCGCGACCTGCTCGATGACTACGACGTCGTCGGCATCCTCTCCGGCCACATCCACTTCGACCGGGTCAGCAACTGGTACGGCATTCCGCTGGTCGTCGGCATCGGCCAGCACGCGGGCACCGATGTGCTCGCCATGCCGCGCGAATTGCGCATGGTTTCGGCCGCCTCGTTCGCCGTCGGCACGCTGCGCCCCTCCGGCCTCACCATCTCGTTCGTGCCGCAGCCCGCCACCCGGCAGGAACTCCACGTCATCGACATGGAGCAGATGCGCAAGTTCCTCGCGGCTGCCGAGTAAGGATCGACCCCATGCGCTTGCTTTCCCTCGTCGCAGCGGCTTCGGCCGCTGCGCTGGGCCTCGTGGCCCTGCCTGCGCTTGCCCAGACCGCGGCGCCCACCGTCGACAAGCCGGTGACCATCACCTTCTACGACTACAACCTCGCCAGCGCCGGCAACGGCGCCGACGCCACCAAGAAGCTGATCAGCGAGTTCGAAGCCGCCAATCCCAACGTCAAGGTCAACGGCGTGGGCGTCGGCTCGGCCGATTTTTCGGCCCGCATCCAGGCCGATATCGCCGCGCGGCGCCCGATCGACCTGATCCAGCTGGTGTTTTCCGACCTCGACTATGCCGTGCACAATTACGGCGCGCAGGCACTGGAGGACATGATCCCGGCCGACGAGCTCAAGGCCGATTTCGCCGGCATGTCGCCGAACGGGCTCAAACTCGGGGTGATGGACGGCAAGACCTACGGGCTCGCCTTCACCTTCTCGACGCCGGTGCTGTTCTACAACGCCGACCTGTTCAAGGCCGCGGGCCTCGATCCGAGCAAGCCGCCGGCGACCTGGGCCGACCTCAAGACCGACGCCCTCGCCATCCAGCAGAAGACCGGCAAGACCGGCTTCACCAGCGGTATCTATGGCCCGACTGCCGGCGACTGGCTGTTCCAGGGGGTGATCCGCTCGAACGGCGGCGAAGTGATCTCCCGCGACCGCAAGACGCTCGCATTCGCCTCCCCGGAAGCCATCGCCGCGGTTCAGACGATGCGCGACCTGCACGATGCCGGCGTGATGCCCGAAATGCTCGACATCAACGCCCAGATGGAGGGCATGGCGTCAGGCAATGTCGGGATGTACCTCCAGACCTCGGCCATCCAGGCGTTCCTGGTCAAGGGCGCGACCGGCAAGTTCGACCTTCGCGCCTCGACCATGCCGGCCTTCGGCGACAAGCCGGTGCGCCCCAACAATTCGGGTAGCGCGCTCGTCATCGTCACCGCCGATCCGCTGAAGCAGCGCGCCGCGTGGGAACTGATGAAGTTCCTCACCAGCAAGCACGGCTACACGGTCATCACCTCGGAAATCGGCTACCTGCCCCTCCGCACGGACATCGTCAACGATCCGGCCTATCTCGGCGACTGGGTGAAGGCTCATCCGCTGGTCGAGCCCAACCTCAAGCAGCTCAGCGTGCTCGAGCCCTGGGACCCGATGCCGGGCCCCAACTACCGGCAGATCGCCAAGCTGATGATGGACGCGGCCGAGACGGCAACCTTCAGCAATGTCGACGTCGCCGGGACGCTCAAGTCGGCGCAGGACCAGGCCCAGGCCCTGATGCCCTGAGGCTTTGCGGATGGCGTGAGGGGGTTTGCTGCGGAAGGCCCCCTCACCCGCCGCTGCGCGGCGACCTCTCCCCCGAAGGGAGAGGTGAAGACGGGCAAGGCCGTGCCGCAGCTCACCTCTCCCTCGGGGAGAGGTCGGCTGCAGGCCGGGTGATGGGGCCTTGCCGTACACGCCAACAAGTCACACCAGCGGGATGTTGCAGTTGAAATGACAATTGCCCTCAGCGATCTCACCGCGCCCCGTCGCCGGGGACTGCGGTTCCGCCCGGCGCCCTGGCTCTATCTGCTGCCGGCGCTCGCAACCTTCGTCGTCTGGGTCTACGAGCCGCTGGCGCACGCCGCCTGGCTCAGCCTTTTCGAATGGAACATGCTGCCCACAGCGCCGATCCACTGGGTGGGGGCCAAGAACTACCAGAACATCCTGGCGCTGCCCAAGCTCTGGCAGGCGCTGCGCAATACCGGCCTCTACATCCTCGGTCTGCTGCCGCTGTCGGTGATCATCCCGCTCGGCATTGCGCTCTGGACGCACGATCTGCCGGCGCGGGCGCGCAATTTCTACCGGGCGCTGATCTTCGTGCCGATGATCATCGCGCCGGTCGTCGCCGGGGCCGTGTGGCGCTGGCTGCTCGATCCGGGGCATGGCGTGGTCAATCTCGGCCTGCAGGCAGCCGGCGCGCCGCCGATCGGGTTCCTCTCCGATCCCAACTGGGCGATCTGGACCATCATCTTCATCACCGGCTGGAAGCTCACCGGGTTTTCGACGCTGATCCTGTCGGCCGCCAACGCCAATCTCGATCCCTCGCTGATCGAGGCGGCGCGCATGGATGGCGCGACGCCCTGGCAGATCGTCCGCCATGTGCGGCTGCCGCTGCTCAGCGCCAGTATCCTGTTTCTCGTGATGATGACGATCCTGCTCGGCGCGCAGTGGAGCTTTTCCTACATCAACCTGCTGACCCAGGGCGGGCCGCTCGGCACCACCAACAACATCTACTACCTGCTCTGGGATTTCGGTTTCTCGACCCTCTCGGTCGGCTGGAGCTCGGCCGCGGCGATGCTGTTGTTCGCCGGCTTTGCGATCCTCGCCTTCGTCATGTTCCGCCTCATCGACAGGTACTCGTTCCATGAGCACTGAGGCTCTGAGACTGGCGGCCGGGGCGCCGCCGCGGACGCTTGCCAAGGCGCCTGCCCGGTGGACGTTCGGCACAGCGGGCGGGCACGTCGTGATGGCGGTGCTCGCCATCGTCTCGATGTTTCCCGTCTACTGGATGGTGGTGACCTCGCTCCGGCCGGCCAACGACACGTTCGACACGGCGCTCTGGCCGACGGCGGCGTCGCTCGACAATTACGCCTACGCCCTCAATGCCATCCCGATGGCTCAGATGCTGGCCAATACGGTCCTGGTGTCGGGGGTCGTGACCGTGATCCAGCTCTTCACCGGGCTCCTCGCCGCCTACAGCTTTGCCCGCTGGCGCAGCAGGGCGAGCAAGATCGCCTACGCCTGCGTGGCGCTCACCTGGCTGGTGCCGTTCCAGGTGGTGATGATCCCCAATTACCTGCTGGTGGCGCAGATGGGGCTGCTCGACAGCCTCGCGGCGCTGATCCTGCCGCATTTCGCCTCGGCACTCGCCGTGATGCTGCTGACCCAGTCGATCCGGGCGTTTCCGCTCGAAGTGATCGAGGCGGCCGAAATCGACGGCGCGGGGAGCTGGCGGGTGCTGTGGTCGATCCTCGCTCCCAATCTCGGCGGCACGATCGCCTCGCTCGCCATCCTGATCTTCATTTCGACCTGGAACGAGTATTTCTGGCCGCTGCTGCTGTCGCGCACGCCGGAGAACACCGTGGTGCAGATCGGCATCCAGATGTTCATGACCTCGGAGGGCACGGCGTGGGGGCCGCTGATGGCGGCCTCGACCATGGCGAGCCTTCCCATTCTCGTCTTCTATGTCGTGCTGCAGCGGCAGGTCATACAATCCTTCATGAAATCGGGACTGCGCGGATGACCCAGAGCTTCGAACGCCACCTGCCCATCGCGGGCACCTACAACATCCGCGACCTCGGCGGCTATGCCACCGGGAGCGGGGAAACCCGCTGGCGGCAGGTGCTGCGCGCCGATGCCCTGCATCGCCTCGACGAGGCGGGCATGGCGACGCTCGTCGAGGCGGGGGTGCGGACCGTCATCGACCTGCGGCACGATCATGAACTGGTCTCGGCGCCAAACCCGTTCAGCACGGCCGATGGCGTCGAATACATCAACATTTCGCTGTTCGAGCACCTGACGCCGCCAGGCATGGCCCCCGGCACCGCCCGGCCCACGAACGTGCTGCTCGAACTCTACAAGATGGCGCTGGCGCAGCGGCAGGAAGCGATCCGCGACGTCTTCGTCGCCATCGCGGACGCCCCCGAAGGGGTGGTGCTGTTCCATTGCACGGCGGGCAAGGATCGCACCGGCATCATCGCCGCGCTGTTGCTCGCCGCCCACGGCGTCGACCCGGAGACCATCGAAGAGGACTATGCGGTCACCGCCCGGATGATCGCGCCGATGGTGGATGAACTGGTCGCGGGCGCGGTGGCGCGCGGCGCCGACATCGGCCGCTTCAAGCTGCTGCTCGGCTCGGAGCCCGAGACGATGCGCGAATTCCTCGACCACCTCGAAGCCGCCCATGGCGGGGCCGACGCCTACCTGTCGGCGATCGGCATCGGCGCGTCGCAGCGCGACCGGCTGCGGACGCGGTTCGTTGGACCGACGCTTGCCGCCATGTCGCCGAGCGCAGAGGCTCAATAGTCGTCCTCGCCCCCTCAGGCGGCGACGAGTTTGCGGCGTGGCAGCTCGACGTAGAAGAAGTCGAGGAACGGCGTGCCCTGCAGGTAGGTGTCGAGCAACGCCTCGGTCGACCCGCGATAGTCGGCCGGCAGCACGTTGCCCACAATGCCGATATTGGCGGCAAGGATCGACTTCATCTGCATGAACTGCGCCGGCGGCGACTGCTCGAGCGTCACCCGCACGATGGCGGCCACGGCGCCGCGCAGGTCGGCCAGCAGCTCGACCAGCGGGCGGGTATCCGCCCCATCGGCGGCACCGGCACCCGTGTCGGTTCCGGTCGACGCAGCGAGGCGCAACTCGCCCAGCAGCGTTGTCGCCAGCTGCTCGAGGAAGCCATCGAGTTCGGCGAGATAGGCAGGGTTCGACAGCTTGCCGACGTGGATCGCCAGCCGGGCGCGGTACTGCTCGTCGCTGATCCTCGGGCCCTGCTCGGGCAGCGCCGGCAACTCGGTTTCGGCCAGTTGCGCCAGGGGGTCGCGAAGGCCGCTGCCAAGCAACCGCACCAGTTCCCCGCCACCATTGGCCTCGATCGCCTTTCCGATCGCGCGGTCGGCGAGGGAGCTTGCGGTGGGGAAGGCGGCCAGTTGCTTCGCCTGGTCCGCCAGCGGCGACAACTCGCCGGGCATGTCGGCTGAACCACGCCGCCGGAAGGTGACGAGGCCATAAAGGAAGATCAGCGCCGCCGCAGGGAGGCTGACGAGCAGCATGCCCAGCAGCGCCACCCCCCAGAACACCGAGCCGGCGATCCGCCTGAACCAGCCGAAATGTCCCGGATGCCCCGTCTCGCCCATTCGCTCCGTTCCCGTGCGTCGGCCAAAGCGCAGGAGACCTGCACCGGCTTGCTCGCGCACCATAGCGAGAATTGCGGCGGCGTCGGCCAGATCGTCAAGTCAGGGTGAACGGCGCGCGGCGCATGGCACGAATGCTGCCAGCGGGCCGCCGGCTCAGGAGCCGGTGACCTTGGCCATCAACGAGGTGGCATTGTCGAGGTGCGGCTTGGCCTCGGCGTCCCGCCCCAGCATCTTCAGCACCGATCCCACATAGGTTTCCGACAGGGCCACATCGAGCAGCCAGCGGCTGACCGAGGGGTTCTTGTCGAGCAGCGCCTTGGCCCGGACGAGCGCTGCGCTCGCATGCGTCAGCGCCGTGGCGTTATCGCCCACCAGTTCGAGCCCCAGCGCCACCGATTGCTCGGTGTTGATGGCGGCATGCTGCAGGTCGCCGTCGTCGGGCGTCTTGGCGAGCAGCGCCAGGTAGGACTTGAGCGCCCCCTGGTCGAGGGCGAGCGACTTGTCCTTGTCGCCGAGCTTGCGCAGCGTGTAGGCGGCGCCCTGCTCGTTGTCGGCCGCGGCGCGCTGCCATTGCGGATCGTCCGGATGGGTGGCGCCGAAGCTCTCGGCGACAGCCTGGCCCGCCTGGTAGGCGGCCAGCGCACCCTGTTGGTCGCCGGTCTGGGACAGCATGTCGCCCAAGAGCTTGTGCGCCGAGGTGAGCTTCGCTGTGGCATCGACGCTTTGCGGCGACTTGGCGAGCGACGTGACGGCGACCGCGTCGGCGTTCTTGAGGTGGCTGACGGCGCCGGCGGGGTCGCCCTGGAGGAAGAGGTCGCTCGCGATCACCTGTTCGGTGCCGACCACGTCGTCATCGGCATTGATTTCGGGCGGCGCGATGAGGCCGACCTTCTGGAAGCGGGCAAGGCTGTCGAGCAGTTCGGCGTTGCCGCCCTGCGTGTCGCCCGACTGCACCATCACCTGGCCGATCGAGCGGTGGAGGAAGGCGTCCGTCCGGCCCAGCGCGTACCAGGCGCCCGCGTCGGGGTCGCGCTTCAGGATCTGCTGCACGATGTCGAGGCCGGTGCGATAGGCCTTGGTAGCGCCGCCGAAATCCTGCTGGCTGAACAGCGTCGCGCCCGTGCTGAGTTCGGTCGCGAGCTTGAGGGCCGAGCCGAAATTGCCCTCCGCCAGCACTTCGCGACGCTGCGCCTCGTTGCCTTCGAACCATGCGAGGCCTGCCGCCCCGAGCGCCAGCAGCGCCACGACGCCGACGACCCCCACCGCGATGCGGGTGCGCCGAACCAGCGCTATAGCGCCCTGGGCGCGCGCTTCGGCGGCCTCGCCCTGCAACCGCAATTCGCGTTCGGAGGCTGCCTTTGCCGCCGCCTGGCGCGCGGCGTCGGCGTCGACCGAGGCGGCAATGAGCGCCGCCATGTCCGGGGAAAGCAATACCGGCCGCGTTTCGGCCAATTCGGCGGCCTCGGCGAGCGGCCGGCCGGCCGGCAGCAGGAAGTCGGCGTGCCGCCCCTCGATCAGCCAGCGCCGGGCCGCGTCCTCGATCCTGCCGCGAACGCGCAACGCGTCGCGCTCCGCGGCGATCATGGTCCGCGCCCGCGGCCAGGCGGTGACCAGTGCCTCGTGTGCGACCCGCAGCATCGGGGTGCCGTCGGCATCGTCGACGAGCAGCAGCCGGGCCGCGACGAAGGCATCGATGGCACGTTGCGCGCCCGGCGCCACCTGCACGAGCGGCGCCACCGGCGTCGTCCGGCTGGTGACCACGCCGTCCTCGGCCACATGGACCAGCGCCCCGAGCATCGCCGGGAAAGCGGCGGCCGCTTCCGCATCGAGCCCCGAAAACGCCTGTTCCGCCCGCCGCTCCACGACGCCGGCGAGACCGCCGAAATCATCGTAGGCGGCAAAGCTCAGGGTGTTGGTTTCGGGGTCGCGGGCGGCAAACAGTTCGTCGAGCGCAAGTTGCAGCAGCGGCAGCGATCCGGCGCCCGCCGCGTCCTCGATCAGCCGCTCGTCGAGCGAGGCGGTGCCGGGCCGGGCCTCGAACCGGAGGCCGGCCGCCTCGGCCGGGCCGGTGACGATCTCGGCCATTTCGGCGGGACCGGGCGGCAGCAGATCGAAGGTGGCGCCGCGCTCGCGCAGCCCCACCAGCGATGGCGACGCCTGGAAGGCGGCATAGAGGTCGCTGCGCAGCGTGCCGACGACCCAGCAGTCGCCCGCCTCGATCAATGCGCCGAGCGCCGCACCGAACGCCTCGCGCTCCTCGGGCGCGCCAGCCAGCGCCTCCTCGAACTGGTCGACGACGAGCAGCAGCCGGGCCGCCACCGGCCGGTCGAAGGCCTCCCGTTCGGCAATCGCCGCGCCGGCCCGGCCGAGCGCCAGGCGCACGGCACGCGCCGCGGCGGCGGGGGCGTGGCGCAGCAGGGCGGCGAAATCGGCAGGCGCCGGATTGTCGCCCGCTGCGAGTTCGGGGAGCACGTCGGGCCGGTAGAGGGCACGCGCCAGCGCCAGCAGCGGCTCGCCGCCGCCTTCGGCCGGGCGCATCACGCAGGACCGCCAGAAGTCGACGCCGGGCACTGCCCCGATCTGCGTCAGGCGCGGCACGAGCCCAGCCCGGACCACGGAGGATTTTCCCGTGCCGCTCATCCCCAGCAACAGCAGGAACGGCGTGCCGCGCAACGCTGCATCACCCAACCGCTCGCGGAGCCGCTCGATGACGCGGCGGCGCCCGAAGAAGACATCGGCATGGGCGAGGTCGAAAGCCTGCAGACCACGGAACGGCGAGCCCCGAAGCGCGATCGGCCAGGTGATCCGCGCCGACAGGTCCGCTTCGTTGCGCGCCAGCCATTGGCGCACATGGGCCTCGAGCATTACCTCGAACTGGTCGGTCGACTCGAAGCTCTCGAAGGCGGCGATGAAGTGCCCGGATTCGTTCTGGAACCAGCGTGACCAGAACTGCTTGAGCGCTTCGAACTGGGCCTTTTCCTGGTCGAAGCGTTCGGCATCGAGCAGCACGGCGGCGCTCTTGCGGTAGACGATGACATCGGGCGTACCCTTGCTCCGGGCCGCCTCCATGGCATCTTCGAACTCGTATTCGGTGCCGGTCGGGGTGGTACCGTCGGGGCGCTGATAGGCGACGGGAAGCGTCGCGCCGAGACGCTTCCACAGAATGCAGATGACAAGATCGGTCTCGGACGGGGGGACGATCTGGTCCTGGAACGTGCGATCGGCGGTGTAGAAGGTCTGCTCCCAGCGGATCGCCTCCAGCCGGGCGCCACCGCCGAGTTCCCCGTTCAGCCGGGCGAGCACCCGGTCGACCCGTTCGCGCTCGCCGAACACATCGGACGGCGACGACACAAATATCCGGTATGTCCGCGGCGACGCCATGCCGGTCCCCCCTGCCCGGCACAGCTACTCATATCGAGAGCGGCCTGACAACCAGCCACTGAGGTCAATATATCGGGGATCGACAACTGTCTCACGCGGCGCACCCGGCGCCGCAAATCATGGCGTGTCTGGGAGCCGGCGCGGAGCAGGCAGCGCTACTCCGGCTCTACGCGATAAACCCGCCTTTACCCTTCAGGTTAAGGATTTGCCAGCGCGCCGCTGTTAAGACTGCTCGACCGTCAACAGGACGTGCCGGAAGGCCCATGGCGCAGGCGCTCATCGGAAATCTGGTTGCCGTCTGGTTCTGCGCTTCGGCCTGGGTTCATATCCAGCCGATGCTGCAGGGCCGTCGCAGCCTTGCCTCGAGGCTAGTGTTCGCCGTCGTGATGGGCGTCGGCGTCGTCGCCACGATGGCGCTTGCCGACCGGACCGAAACCGGCTTCCGCTTCGACCTCAGGTCTGCCGTGGTCGTGGTTTCCGGATTCCTCGGCGGTCCGTTCGCCGCACTGGTGACGACGGCGCTCGCCATGCTCTATCGCTTCGCCGTCGCCGGGCCGGGCCAGATCGCTGGCATCGTCGGCCTCGGCATCGCCGGCTGCATCGGGGTGGTCGGATATTATTCGGTCGGCAGCGAGCGCCCCAGCCTGCTGACCATCCTGTCGTTGTCGATCGCCACGGGCTTCCTGCCGCTGCTGGCGCTGGCGACGGTCGACGCCGATACCGCCCGGTCCGCCCTGCAGAGCGAGGGCCTGATGATCTTCGTGGTCAACACCGGGGCGACGACGCTGGCGACGCTGGCCCTGCTTGCCGCCGAGCGACGAAGCGACGAGCAGCGGCTGCTCGAGGCCGCCGTCGCGCAATCGCCGGACTACCTCTATGTGAAGGACCTGCGCAGCCGCTTCGTTGCCGTCAACAACAACGTGGCGCGCTACAACGGCTTCAAGAACCCCGAGGCCATGGTCGGCCTCACCGATTTCGACATCAGCCCGGCTCGCCGGGCGCGGGACCTGTTCTTTGCGGAACAGCGGATGCTGCGACTGGCCGAGCCCGACGAGGACCGGGAGGAGCGCGTCAGCGAGGAGGGCAATGCCGCCCGCTGGTTCGTTACCTCGAAGGTCCCGGTCCGCGACGGCGACGGCGTGCTGATCGGCCTCGCCGGGGTGACACGCGACGTGACGCAGCAGCGCCTGCTCGAAAAGAGCCTCGCCGACAGCCGCGACCAGCTGTCCTACGTATTGTCGGAAGTCGCCGACGGCATCGCCATGTTCGATCCCGAAGGCTGCCTGGTGTTCTGCAACGAGCAGTACCGCGGCTTCTTCCCGCTGACCGCGGCGATGCGGAACCCCGGCGTCCGTTTCCTCGACATACTGCGTTTCGAAGCCGAAACGGGAGAGGTGGCGGCGCGCTCGTCCGAGCCGCCCGGCCGGCTCACCGCCGGCGAGCGCGAGATCAAGCTCTTCAACGGCCGCTGGCTCCACATCGTGACGCGCGTCACCAGCGAAGGCACCGCACTCGTCGTGGTGTCGGACATCAGCACCATGAAGGCCGCCGAAGAGGCGCTGCGCAGCATGACCGAGCAGTTGCGGCTGCTGGCCGGGACGGACGGGCTCACCGGGCTGCCGAACCGGCGCGCCTTCGATCAGGCGATCGAGGCGGCGATGGCGCGCGACGCGACCGGCGAACTCAGCCTGCTGATGGTGGACGTCGACCGGTTCAAGAACTTCAACGACATCTACGGACATCCGGCCGGTGACGAGTGCCTGCGGGCGGTCGCCGCGTGCCTCCGCGAGGCCGCCACGCGTCCTTCGGACCTCGTCGCTCGCTATGGCGGGGAGGAGTTCGTGGCGCTCCTCGCCAATACCGGCCCGAACGGCGCCTATCGCGTCGCCGAGCGCTGCTGCGAAACGGTGCGGCAGCTCAAGCTGCAGCACGAGGGAAGCGAACGGAAGATCGTCACCGCCAGCATCGGCGTCGCGACCATGTCGCTCGCCGACCCCGATGCGACCGCCGCCGAACTGGTCAAGAAGGCGGACGAAGCGCTCTACCACGCCAAGGGCTCGGGCCGCGACCGCGTGGTGCAATGGCACCGCCCCGTCCCCATGCTGCCGGCGGCCTCCAGCCGGGCGTCCTAAGAACCGTACTGGCCGGCTGAAGCGGCGTGGCTCCATCGCCATCGTCCGCCCCTGCTCGCGACGTTGCGCATATAATAACGTTATAACCTCTTTACCTCTTGGGAACTGTCGGATTAGGCTTGCTGCCAGAGGGGCGGACGGTGCCCAAGGGAAAGCAAGGAAGGCGATCATCATGACGACGAGGCGGAGTTTCATTCAGGGCGCCAGCGCATCGGCGGTAGCCATCGCGGCCAGCGGCGTGTTGCTGCCGAAAGCGGCCTTTGCCGCTGCTGACACGGTGACGCTGTGGAGCTGGCGTACCGACGACCAGGCGGCGATGCGGAAGATGTTCGACGTGTTCGAGGCGAAGAACCCCGACGTGAAAGTGGACCTGCAGTTCACCGCCGACGCCGACTACCAGAACCGCCTCTCGACGGCGCTGCGGGGCGGCAAGGGGCCGGACATCGCCCAGCTCAAGGCCTATGGCGAACTGCAGCCGCTGGTCGAGGCCGGCTATCTCGACCCGCTCAACGACACCGTCAAGGACATCGCGACGATGCCGCAGGCGGCATCGGGCGGCGCCGTCGCCAAGTCCGACGGCAAGTTCTACGGCGTGCCCTACTCGATCCCGATCCTCTGCGTCTTCTACAACACCGAGCTGTTCGACAAGGCCGGCGTGAAGGTGCCGACGACCTATAAGGAATTCACCGACGCCTGCGACAAGCTCAAGGCGGCCGGCATCATCCCGATCGCGACCGGCGGCGCCAACGGCTCGGGCTGGGAGCTGGAACTGGGCGTCGGCGTCATCGGCCCGTCGGTCTACGGCGCCGACTTCTACGACAAGATGATGAAGGGCCAGGCCAAGTTCACCGACCCCAAATACGTCGCGGCGCTGCAGCGCTTCAAGGACATGCTGCCCTACTACGAGGACGGCTTTGCCGGCGTCGACTACACGGCCGCAACGCAGCTCTTCGTCAACGGCAAGGCGGCGATGTTCCTCGGCGGCTCGTTCGAGAACGGCAGCTTCCGGGCGCAAAACGCCAACCTCAAATTCTCCGTCTTCCCGTTCCCGGGTGACACGGCGGTCGACAAGCCGGTGGTTTCGGCGTTCTGCGACGGCTCGTACGGCCTCGTCACCACGAGCCAGAAGAAGGATGCCGCCCTCAAGGTCCTCAACTGGATGGCGTCGCTCGAATTCGCCCAGCTGTTCGCCGATTCCGTCGGCTGGCCGGCGGCGCGCCCCGAGATCAAATCCAGCGATCCGGTGCTCTCGGCGATGATCGCCATGCAGCAGAACTCGACGCCCTACCTGACGCTGGTCGGCTATCGCTGGCAGCAGCCGACGGCGTCCTCGATCGTCCAGGCTGAAATCATCGACATGGTCACCGGCAAGATGACGCCCGAAAAGCTCGCCGCCGACATCGATGCCGGCGTGAGCACCTGGTTCCAGCCGTCGGCCTGACGACAGCGACGCGGGCGATTTGAGCCCACCGCCTGTCCCGACCGCTTCCTTCTCCCCTTGTGGGAGAAGGTCCGGCAGGGGATTAGGGGTGGGCCGACAACTACCGCGCCCGCGTTCGGCCTAATCCTCATCCGGCGCTCTCGCGCCACTTTCTCCCACACGGTGAAGCGGGAGACTGCAAAAGGACCTCGATGAGCGGACAGTCGAAGGCTCGCCTCCACCTTGCCGCCCTAGGGTTCGTCCTGCCGGCACTGCTGATCTATGCGCTGTTCGTGCTCTACCCGCTCGTCTGGTCGCTGTGGGGCAGCCTGTTCCAGTGGCGCGGCCTGCGGGAGATGGGCTTCATCGGTCTCGGCAATT
>Ga0209233_1000675_pt1 | contig 16414 bp, 14 predicted proteins | sample AraplaCL_Cvi_mCL_FD_184269 | JGI IMG/M metagenome (GOLD analysis project Ga0209233, IMG submission 184269) | Arabidopsis root microbial communities from the University of North Carolina, USA - plate scrape CL_Cvi_mCL (SPAdes) (version 2) | ecosystem: Host-associated > Plants > Roots > Endosphere...
GACTCGGGTGGCGCGTTTTCTGCCGATGGGTGGCTGCGAACCGGCGATCTGGGGAGCATCGACGAGGACGGCTACCTCCAGATCACGGACCGGCTCAAGGACATCATCAAGTCCGGCGGCGAGTGGATTTCATCGGTGCAACTCGAGAATGCCATCATGGCGCATCCCGACGTCGCCGAGGCGGCAGTGGTTGGCCGCGCGGACGAAAAGTGGGGAGAGCGGCCCGTGGCCGCCGTGGTGATCCGGACCGGCCGGTCGATGACGGCGAGCGCCATTATCGAGCATCTGAGGCCGCTCGTCGCCAAATGGTGGCTGCCAGACGAAGTCGTCTTCCTCGACGCCCTGCCCAAGACCGGCACCGGCAAGTTCTCGAAGGTGGCGCTCCGGGAGATCCTGGCGGCGGCTCCGCCCGCGCTCCGGTAAACAGTTAGCCGAACCTGCCGGCGTGGCATGCAGCAAAGCCGCGTGACCGCGATCCGGCGGGCTTGAAAGGATTCGCCTCGCCGCCCAAAACGCCCTAAGAATTCGCCATCGATGACTCACCAGATTTCGGACGTTCCATGACTGCGCGCATTTTACGGCCGGCACCCAACGCGATGCAATCCGGCGAGGGCAATTCGAAGCGCTGGCTGCTGGTGAACGAGCCGGCGACGGCACGGCAGATCGAGCCGCTGATGGGCTATACCAGCACCACCGACACCGAAGCGCAGATCAAGCTCTATTTCGACACGCTCGAAGAGGCCGAGGCCTACGCCCAGCGCAACGGCATCCCCTATCGCGTACAGCCGGTCCACACCGCGACCGTCAAGCGCAACAGCTACTCCGACAACTTCCGGTCCGACCGCAAGACGCCCTGGACGCATTGACCGGGCTATTCGGCGGCGGGTCGGCTGCGAGCGAAATCGGCGGCTCCGGCCAGCAGACCGAGACCCGATGTGTCTGCGTCGACGTCAGGCCGGGGAATTGCTTCGCCACCGCCGATCAGCCGCCAGTGTGAATCGCTGCTGGGCGGTGGCGTCGCGTGGGCGCGGATACCGCTCCAGCAGTACCGACAGTACCCGACCGTCCTGCAGCGTTACCCCGAGGGCCGACGCCGTCACCGCGACATCGGTAGAAGAAGAAAACGATGCCCATCGAACGTCCAGGACGATGGGCATCGGATTTTCACACTTCGCTGAACTTCACCCAGCGGCTGTCTTCGCTGCTCGATTTCACGGCGGCGGTGATGAAGGTCATGCCCTCGACGCCGTCGTCCAGGGTCGGCAGCAGCCCGGCATAGGGCTTGCCGTTGCCGCGGATGACGTCGGCGAACTGGCTGTAGAGCGTCGCGAAGGCTTCGAGGTAGCCCTCCGGGTGGCCGCTCGGGATACGGATGTTCATCGACGGGGCCACATCACCCGAGATGGAGCCGCCACGGGTCAATTGCTGGCGCGGTTTGCCGAACTCGCTGAACCACATGTAGTTCGGGTTGTCCTGCCGCCACTCGAGGCCGCCCTTTTCGCCGTAGATGCGCAGTTGCAGGCCATTCTCATTGCCCACCGCCACCTGGCTGGCCCATAGCATCCCGCGCGCGCCACCCTGGAAACGCAGCATGATGTGGACGTTGTCGTCGAGCTTGCGGCCCTTGACGAAGCTCGTGAGATCGGCCGAGACGGCTTCGGTCTTCAGGCCCGAGACGAAGCGCAGCAGATTGTAGGCGTGGGTGCCGATATCCCCGATGGCGCCGCCGGCGCCAGACTGCTTGGGATCGGTGCGCCAGTCGGCCTGCTTGTTGTGCACCGGATTGGTCAGCCAATCCTGCGGATACTCGGCCTGCACGACGCGGATCTTGCCCAAGGCCCCCGACTTCACCAGGTCCCGCGCCTGCCGCACCAGCGGATAGCCGGTATAATTGTGCGTCAGCAGGAATTTGGCGCCCTTCTTCGGCTTGATGGCGGCGAGCGCCCGCGCATCCTCCAGCGTCGAGGTCAGCGGCTTGTCGCAGATGACGTGGATGCCGGCTTCGAGGAAAGCCTTGGCCGGGCCGAAATGGACGTTGTTCGGCGTAACGATCGCCACCGCCTCTATGCCGTCCTTGCGGGCGGCCTCCGCCTTGGCCATGTCCTCGTAGCTCGTGTAGATGCGGTCCTCGGCCAGCCCCAGATTGCGGCCCGACTCGAGCGCGACCTCGGGGCGCGACGACAGCGCGCCCGCCACGAGGTCGTAGTCGCCGTCGATACGAGAGGCAATGCGGTGCACATAGCCGATGAAGGCTCCCGTGCCACCGCCAACCATGCCGAGCCTGATCTTCCGCGCGCCGTTTTCCGCCATCGTTTCCTCCCTTGCTCTTCTTCTTGCCGCTCAGCTCAGGCCGAGAATGCGGCGGTTGGCCGCCATGTCCGTCCCCGCACCGGCGAAGTCGTCGAACGCCCGCTCCGTCACCTGGATGATGTGGCTCGCGATGAATGGCGCGCCTTCGGCTGCTCCCTGCTCGGGGTGCTTGATGGCGCATTCCCATTCGAGCACCGCCCAGCCCTTGAAGTCGTACTGCGCGAGCTTGGAGAAGATCGAGGCGAAATCCACCTGTCCGTCGCCGAGCGAGCGGAAGCGCCCTGCCCGGTTTACCCAGCTCTGGTAGCCCGAATAGACGCCCTGCCGGCCGGTCGGATTGAACTCGGCGTCCTTGACGTGGAACATCCGGATTCGCTCGTGATAGATGTCGATGTAGTCGAGATAGTTGAGCTGCTGCAGCACGAAGTGGCTGGGATCGTACAGCAGATTGGCGCGCGGGTGGTTCTTAACCCGCTCGAGGAACATCTCGTAAGTGGCGCCGTCGAAGAGATCTTCGCCCGGGTGGATTTCGTAGCAGAGGTCGACGCCGTTGCGGTCGAACTCGTCGAGGATCGGCGTCCAGCGCCGCGCCAACTCGTCGAAGGCCTCTTCGACGAGGCCCGCGGGGCGCTGCGGAAACGGATAGAGATAGGGCCAGGCCAGCGCGCCGGAAAACGTCGCGTGTTCGGTGAGGCCGAGGTTCTGGCTGGCCTTGGCGGCGTGCATCAGCGTCTTGACGGCCCATTCCTGCCGGGCCTTGGGATTGCCGCGCACTGACTCGGGCGCAAAGCCGTCGAACATGGTGTCGTAGGCGGGGTGCACCGCGACGAGCTGGCCCTGCAGATGCGTCGACAGCTCGGTGATGGCGAGCCCGTGGCTCTGAGCGACGCCCTTCAATTCGTCGGCATAGGTCTTGGAAGTAGCCGCCTTTTCGAGGTCGATGAAACTCGACACCCAGGTCGGGATTTGCACGCCCTTGTAGCCGAGCCCTGCCGCCCAGCGGCAGATATTGTCGAAGGTGTCGAAGGGCGCCTTGTCACCGGCGAACTGGGCGAGAAAGATCGCCGGGCCTTTGAGTGTGCGCATTCGATATCCTCCCTTGGGCACGTACCTCAGAAACGGTTCCGTGCGCTGAAATTTCTCGGACGATTGCCTCGTCCTCCTTGTCGAGGGAGAGCTATTCACCGCCTGCCGGGCCTGTCAAGGCGGCCCGCGAGTGCCGCGCCCCGTCGGCTCGCTCAGCCCCGAACGCTCGCCAGTTCCTCGCGGCGAACCGCCCGGCTTTCTTCCTTCCCCGACGCCCGGACCATCAGGAATCGCCCCTGCATCGACCCAAGCGTCCAATGGCCCGAAATCTCGGTGCCCTCGGCATTGAGGTGCCCATCATAGGCGACGCTGTGGGTCCAGCCGGCTGACCCATCATAGACCTTCGTGAACCTCACTTCGCCCGCGGCATGAGTGCCCGCCACTTCGGCGCGGAGGTCGACGGGTTCTGGGCCCGACAGGCGCGCGGTTTCACTGATGGTGCCGACGAAGCGCCCCCCGTGGTCGACCAGCTCGGCAACGAAATGCTCCGGTTGGGGCAACATCGGATAGCTGTAGACGCCGTTCCGGGTGCCGGTCAGGTTGGTCGGCCGCGGAGCTTGAGGCATAGCCATCTCGCAAAAAAGGGCAGCATCGCTGCTGCCCTTTTCCGATGAGTCGGTGAAGAAACGCCTATAGCTGAGGCATTTCAGCGCCGCAAAGTGTCGCCCTCAGGCCGCCTTGAGCAGGGCCCTCGCCTCGTCCGGACCGAGCGCCGCCGGGCGTTCGCAGGTGGTTGCCAGCGTCAGCACCTGCCCCGACTCGCCCGCCTTGAGCAGCGATGTCATGACGTCGACCGCATGCAGCGCCACATCGAGCCCGCAGCGTGCCGACCTGCCGGCCTCGATCGCCGCCATCATGTCGGCGAGCCCAGCAGTGCGATAGTTGGCACGCGGATTGGTGCCGCCCGGATCCTGGTTGACCTTGCCGAACGGGTGATCCCACGGCTCGACCTTGGTCTTGGCGCCAGCAATATCGGTAATGGTGATGTCGCCGCCGAAGAAGTTGGGGTCGGGCACATAGACGGTGCCCTCGGTGCCATAGAGCTCGATGTTGTGGTGGCCGTGGCTGGCCACGTCCCAGCTCGCCCCGATAGTGACGATCGCGCCCGAGTGAAACTCGAGCACGCCGTGGATGGTCGTCGGGGTGCCCACCTTGATGGACGTGCCCTTGAACGGCCCTTCGGCGGTGACGATGCGCTCGGTCCGCGCCATTCCGGTGAAGGCGGTGACGCGCTTGACCGGCCCCAGCAGTTGGATCAGGTCCGTGACGTAATAGGGTCCGATGTCGAGGATGGGACCGGCGCCGACCTGGAAGAAGAAGTCCGGGTTGGGATGCCAGTGCTCCATGCCGCGGCTCATCACATGGGTGGTGCCCGACGTGATACGACCGAGCTTGCCCGAGTCGATCAGGTTTCTGACCTGCTGGTGGGCGCCACCGAGGAAGGTGTCGGGGGCCGACCCCACCCGGAGGTGCCGCTCATCGGCCGCCTTCTTGAGGGCCATGCCCTCTTCCAGCGTCAGCACGAACGGCTTTTCCGAGTAGGCGTGCTTGCCGGCCGAAATCGCGTCCATCGACACCCGGTAGTGCGTCGCCGGGATGGTGAGATTGACGATGACGTCGATCTCGGAATTCTTCAGCAGCTCGTCCGGGGTCTGCGCGGCGACGCCGAACTCCGCCGAACGCTTCTTGGCCGCTTCGGGGAGGATATCTGCCACCGCGCGAACCTCGAGCCCCTTGAACAGGGGCGCGAGGCGGAGATAGGCGGCAGAGATGTTGCCGGCACCCATGATGCCGACGCCATAGGTCTTTGCCATGGTCACTTCCACTTCCGCGCGGCTTCGATCGACCGGGTCATGAAGCGGTCGATGTCGGACGGGTTGTCGTGTTCCATGACGAAGATCGAGGCCTTGGTCAGCGCCTTGGCCGCCGCGAAGATCACCTGCCAGTCGAGCATGCCATAGCCGGCATCCGCCCAGCCGTCCTCGTTGGTCGCCTGTCCGGCGGGAGCCAGGTCCTTGACGTGCAGCGCCACGATCCGGTCGCCATACTTGGCGAACCAGTCACCCGGCTTCTGGCCGCCCTTGACCAGCCACGCCACGTCCACTTCCCAGACGAGCTTCGGCGCCCGGTCCAGAATGATGTTCATCGGCAGCTTGCCGCTGGCGATCGGCTGGAATTCGAAGTCGTGATTGTGCCAGCCGAAGCCGAGGCCTGCCTTGGCGTAAACCTCGCCCAGCTCGGCGAGCGTGTCGGCGAGCTTGTTCCACTCGCCCTCGTCCTGGCTGCGGGCTTCCTTCGAAATGGCGGGGCAAAGCAGGGTCTTGATGCCCACCTGTCCGGCGATATCGATGGTCTTGGCCGTCTCCTTCAGCATGTCGAGGCCGACATGGGCGGTGGGCGCCGTCAGGCCGTTGGCCTTGATCTGCGCCGCCAAGCTCGCCGGATCGCCGAACTGCCCGCCGAATGGCTCGACCTGCTTGTAGCCGAGGGCGGCCAGCTTCTTGAGCGTAGTTTCGAGCGGCGGAAAATTCCGGGCGCTGTAAAGCTGAAAGGAGAAATCGGTCATGCTAGCCTCGTGTGGTGAAACGGCCCATGGGGCGGTTCCTCCTCCCAAGGCCAGATGTCTGCCGAGACGGCAGGAAGAAGGCACGGACTCTGAGGCCCGCGCCGAATGCGTTGTATCAGAGCCGATGCGTTCCTTCCGCATCGAACAATGAGCCGCGCGCCGGATCGAAGCCGAAGCGAAGCTTCTGGCCCACCTGGAGGTGGACTTCCGATTCCGCCCGGAAGGTGAACTGCTGATCGGCGATCTTGGTCCAGGCTATGGTGTCCGACCCCATCGGCTCGACGATCTCGATGTCGCCTTCGACGCTGTAGGGCATGCGGTCGACGCCATCGAGAATGGCGACGTGTTCGGGCCGAATGCCCAGCACCGCCTTGGTAGTTCCGGCCGGCGGCGTTCCGTCGAAATGGTACCGGTCGAGCGGAATGGTCGCGTTCCCCGAGCGGAACACTGGTTGCGCCCCGCCCGTCAGTTCCCCGCTGAGGAAGTTCATCCCCGGCGACCCGATGAAGCCAGCCACGAACAGGTTTACCGGCTTGTTGTAGATATTGTGCGGCGTATCGAGCTGCTGGATCACCCCGTTACGCATGATCGCAATACGGTCCGCCAGCGTCATCGCCTCGACCTGGTCGTGCGTCACGTAGATCATGGTGTTCTTCAGTCGCTGGTGCAGCCGCTTGATCTCGACGCGCAGCTCCGAACGCAGTTTGGCATCGAGGTTGGACAGCGGCTCGTCGAACAGGAACACATCGACGTCGCGCACCAGCGCCCGGCCGATGGCGACACGCTGGCGCTGGCCACCCGACAGGTTTGCCGGCTTGCGCTGCAACAGCGGCCCGATCTGCAGGATCTCGGACGCACGCGTGACGCGTTCGGCGATGTCCTCCTTCTTGACGCCCGCTACACGCAGGCCAAACGACAGGTTCTTTTCCACCGTCATCTGCGGGTAGAGCGCATAGGACTGGAACACCATGCCGATGCCGCGGTCCTTGGGCTCTTCCCAGGTCACGTTCTTACCGGAAATGAAGATCTGCCCCTCGTTGATGTCGAGCAGTCCGGCGATGCAGTTGAGCAGGGTGGACTTGCCGCAGCCCGAGGGGCCGAGGAGGACGAGAAATTCGCCCTCGCCGATGTCGAGATTGAGATTTTGCAGCACCTTCACGGCGCCGAAGCTCAGCGTCAGGTCGCGAATCGACACGCTGCTGCGGGGCGCTTCTGTCACTTGGGACTCCATGCCTAACCTTTCACCGCGCCGGCGGCGATGCCGCGCACAAACCAGCGACCGGATACGAAGTAGATGATGAGCGGGACGGCCGCCGTGATGATCGTCGCCGCCATGTTGATGTCGTAGGCCGGAACGCCCTGCGTGGTGTGGACCATGTTCTGCAGTTGCACCGTCATCGGCCAGTTCGCCCGGCCGGCGTAGATGACGCCGAATAGGAAGTCGTTCCAGATGCCCGTGACCTGCAGGATCAGCGCCACCACGGTGATCGGCAGCGACATGGGCAGCATGATGTAGAAGAAAGTCTGCCAGAAACTGGCGCCGTCGACGCGCGCCGCCTTGAACAGCTCGATCGGCAATCCGGCGTAGAAGTTGCGGAACAGCAGCACCAGCACCGGCATGCCGAAGATGGTGTGGACGATGATGATACCGGGCAGCGACGAGAACAGATGCACGGTCCTCAACCCGAGGATGATCGGGTAGACGACCACCTGGTAGGGCACGAACGCGCCGAAAACCAGGATGCCGAACAGCACGTTGGCGCCCTTGTAGCTCCAGAACGACAGCGCATACCCGGTGAGGGACGCGATGCCGATCGAGACGATCACCGCTGGCACGGTGATCTTGACCGAGTTGAAGAAGCCCGGGCTGAGCCCCGAGCAGTCGCGACCGGTGCAGGCGTGCAGCCAGGCATCGATCCATGGCTGGATCGTCGGGCTCTGCGGCAGCGACAGCACGTTGCCGGCGAGGATTTCCGGCATCCCCTTCAGCGAGGTGATCACCATCACGTAGAGCGGGATGAGGAAGAAGATGGCCGAGATGATGAGGAAGGCGTAGATGCCGACCCGGCCGATCGTCACGCTTCTGGGCCGAAGGCCAAAGGGTTCGCCGTCGACGCGCCCGGTGGCGGCCAGAGTTGGTGCCATGGTCGTCATGCCGTCACCGCCTTTCCGGCAAAGCGCCGGTAGAGCGCGATGGCAATCATACCCAGCAGCACCGGCAGCAGCATCGTCGTCGCCGCCGCCATGCCCTGCGCGACGTTCTGCCGGTCGGTGAGCAGTTGCAGCACGTAGACGGCGGGCATCATGGTGGCGTTGCCGGGGCCGGCCCCGGTCATGGCGACGATCAGGTCATAGACCCGCAGCACGCCGATGCACTGCAGCACCACCGCCGTCGCCACCGCACCCCGCATCATCGGCAGCGCGATGAAGAGATAGGTGCGCCAGGTCGGAATGCCGTCCACGCGCGCCGCTTTCCAGATTTCGCCGTCGACGCCGCGCAAGCCCGCCAACAGGATGGCCATGGTCACGCCGGCGCCTTGCCAGATGCCGGCGACGACGAGGCCGTAAATCGCCATCGACGCATCGTTGAGGGGCGAAAAGTAGAAATTCGCCCAGCCCAGCCCGTGCATGGTGGCATTGAGCCCGTAATTGGGATCAAGCACCCACTGCCAGACCAGGCCCGTCACGATCAGCGACATGGCGAAGGGATAAAGGAAGATGGTGCGCAGCAGGTCTTCCTGCTTGATCCGCTGGTCCATGAAGACCGCGAGCAGATAGCCGAAGATCAGGTTGGCGGCGATCGACAGGCCGCCGAACACCCAGATGTTCCGGATCGCCGTCAGCCAGACATCGGTGTTCCAGAGGCGCTCATATTGCGCCAGGCCGATGAACTTGTAGCTGGGGAAGATCACCGTGTCGGTGAATGAAAAATAGACGGAAATGCCGATACCGACGACATAAACCCCCACCGCCTCGATCATGAGGGGGATGGTGGCGATGATGGATGCGATCGGAAGCCTTTTCCTCGTCCGCTCTGCCATGACATGAACTCCTCGGCGCGGGCACGACGCATCCGACGGCGACGGACAGCCGATCCCGGACCGCGCTCCCGTCGCACGCCGTCTCGATCGGTGCGACTGTTGCAAGTCGCGCGCGATCGCACAATGCGCCCCTGAAAAGAAAACGGGGCGCCGCTCAGATGAGCCGCGCCCCGAGGCGAAAGCGCTTAGTTCGCGCTCTTGAGGATGGCCACGTAGTCGGCCTGAGCCTTGTCGACCGTGTAGGTCGGGTCGTTGAAGAACTTCGTGAACAGGTCGTTCATCTGGTTCACGGTGTCGTTCGACAGCCAGCGGTTCACGTCGGTCACGACCTGATCCGGATGGTTGTTGTAGATGTCGAGAGTCTTCTGCAGGCACGGATCAGCCGACGCCAGGTCGACGTCGGAGCGAACCGGCGAGGAGCCCTTGGCGTTGTTGAACGCGAGCTGGACGGCGGGCGAGATCAGCAGGTTCGCCAGGCGCTTCTGGGCCGCTTCCTTGGCAGGATCGGACTGCTTGGGGAACAGGATCACGTCACCGCTGGTGGTGGCGGTCGGGTGGGCGTCGTCGAAGCCGGCGATGCAGCCGTAATCCTTCGTGCCGACTTCACCCTTGGCGGCGAATTCGCCGCGTTCCCAGTCGCCCATGATCTGCAGGGCGGCCTTGCCCGAGTCGACCAGCTTCCAGGTGTCGTTCCAGTTGCGGTTGGCGTAGCCGTCGTCAGCGTACTGGCGGAGCGACTTGAAGTCGGTGAAGACCTTCTTCATGTCGGGGCCGCCGGCGAGCGCGACGTCCTTGTCGTGCAGGATCCTGTCGCGCTTTTCCTTGCCGAGTTCCTCGATCATGATGAGGTTGAACGCACCCACGATCTGCCAGCCGCCACCGTCGCCGCCGACGGCGAACGGGATGATGCCAGCGGCCTTGAGCTTGGGCGCATCAGCCAGGAAATCCTGGAAGTTGTGGGGCTCGTCGACGCCCGCGGTCTTGAACGCGGCCTTCGAGTACCAGGCCCAGTTCCACGAGTGGATGTTGACCGGCACGCACCACCAATGACCATCGACCAGGCAGCCTTCCGACACTTCGTGCGGACGGATGACCTTTTCCCAGCCGCCGGCGGTCGCCAGGTCCGTGAGGTCGAGCAGCAGGTTGTTCTTGATCAGCTCTTCGTATTCGCGGCCCGGATTGAACTGCGAGGCGCCCGGCGGGTCACCGCCCAGGATGCGCTGCATGTCGGTCGAACGCGCGGTGTTGCCGTCGGCAATGGCGTCGTCGACCCATTTGTCGCCCGCGCCGTCATTGTCGAATGCCTTAGCAAACTGCGACACGGCCGCCGATTCACCGGGGGACGTCCACCAGTGGATGACTTCCAGATCGGTCGCATGCGCGGCAGTGGTGCCGAGCAAAGCGGCAACCGTGGCCACTGCCACGGAAAACTTCTTCATGCTGTATCCTCCCAAAGGTCCTTGGAGCTTGCCGCTCCGCCCTCCACCGCCAAAACGGATTCTCCCGAAAGCCGTTGACTGGTGTAATCGATTACAATCACGGCTATATCCGTTTGCAATCGATTTCATTACAATCAACCGGTTCTTGCGCACCTGTCAAGATCGAATTAGACAGGGGCTCGAGGGCACCGCCCGGAGACCCGAGTTGCCCGTCGCACCTTCAGCAAAAAGCCCGACTATTCAGGATGTTGCGCGGCAGGCGCAGGTTTCCACAGCCACCGTCAGCAGGGCGTTGTCGAACCCAGAACTGGTCTCTGCCGCGACCCTCGAACGCGTCGCCGAGGCCGTGCATGCAACCGGCTACACCGTCAATCAGGCCGCCCGATCGCTACGCCTGAAGACGGCGCGGACGATCGTCATCGCCTTTCCCAACATCAACAACCCGTTTTATTCGAGCGTCCTCGACGCCGTGGTCAACGAGGCCTCCTCGCGGGGTTATGGTGCGCTCGTCGCCAACCGGCTGGGCGACAACCCGACCCGTTGGCTCAAGGACTATTTCCACTCCAACCGCGCCGACGGCATGGTGCTGTTCGACGGTTCGCTCGATGCCCAGCAGCTCCACGACCTCAGGACGCCGGAAGGTCGCTTCCCCCTCGTCATCGCCTGCGACGAACTGCCGGACGCGCGCTTCCATTCGGTGATGACCGACAACCGGGCCGCGGCGGCGCGCGCCACCGCCTACCTGGCCCAGCTCGGCCATCGCAAGATCGGCCACATCCACAGCCCGTCGAAAAACCCCCTGCTCGCCAGCGACCGCCTGCTCGGGTTCCGCGACGCGATGGCTGCCGCCGGACTCGAGCAGCGGCTGGAATGGGTCATCGACGGCGATTTCTCGATGGCCAGCGGCGAGGCGGCCGGGCGGGCGTTTCTTGCCCTCCCCGACCGGCCTACGGCGATCTTTTCCGCCAATGACGAGATGGCGATCGGCTTTCTGTCGGTTTTGCGCGCGGCCGGCCTCGATTGCCCCCGCGACATTTCGATCGTCGGCTTCGACGACATCACCGTCGCCCGGTGCCTCGTGCCCCCGCTCACCACCATGCTGCAGCCGCGCGAGGAGATCGGCCGGTTGGCGACCAAGGTGCTGCTTGACGTGCTCGAGAGCGAAACGCCCAAGCTGCAGCCGGTGCACATCGTGCTCAAGTCCGAGCTGGTGGTGCGCGGCAGCACCCGCCGGCTTGCGGCGGTCTGAGCGCAACTGCCAGCCTGACAAGCGCCCCGCTTTGCGCTAAATCGAGCCGGTCCACGGTCATCGGGCCGGCACGGGCCCCGTAGCTCAGCGGATAGAGCAGTAGCCTTCTAAGCTATTGGTCGCAGGTTCGATTCCTGCCGGGGTCGCCAATTCCGCCTTACCGATCGGCCCATCGACCGAGGGGAGCCGATGACCGAGAGTTTGGGAAGCTACGACTTCGTCATCGTCGGGGCCGGGTCGGCGGGATGCGTGCTGGCCAATCGCTTGAGCACCGATCCCCGCAACCGTGTGCTGCTGCTCGAGGCGGGCGGCAGCGATCGCTATCACTGGATCGATATCCCCATCGGGTACCTATGGTGCATGGGTAACCCGCGCACCGACTGGATGATGCGGACGGCGCCCGAGCCCGGGCTCAACGGCCGGGTGCTCAACTACCCGCGAGGCAAGGTGCTCGGCGGCTGCTCATCGATCAACGGCATGATCTACATGCGCGGCCAGGCTGCCGACTACGACGGCTGGCGCCAGATGGGCAATGCCGGCTGGGGCTGGGACGACGTCCTGCCGTTCTTCCTCAAATCGGAGAACCACCACGGCGGCGCCAGTGAACAGCACGGCACGGTCGGCGAATGGCGGGTCGAGCGACAGCGCGTCAGCTGGCCCGTGCTCGATGCGTTCGAGGCGGCGGCGGAAGAGCTGGGCATCCCGCCGGTTGCCGACTTCAATACCGGCGATAACGCCGGTTCGGGCTATTTCGAAGTGAACCAGCACAAGGGCGTGCGCTGGAGCACGGCCAAGGCGTTCCTGCGTCCGGTCCGCGGCCGGGCCAACCTGCGGGTCGTGACCGGCGCCGAAGCCGAAGCGCTGGTGTTCGAGGGCAAACGAGCCGTCGGCGTGCGCGTCAGGCATGACGGCCGCGTGGTCGAAGCCCGCGCCGGCCGGGAAGTGATCCTCGCCGCGGGCGCCGTCAATTCGCCCAAGCTCCTCGAGCTGTCCGGGATCGGCCGCCCCGATGTGCTGCAACGGCTCGGGCTTTCCGTCCGGCACGAACTCGCGGGAGTGGGCGAGAACCTGCAGGATCACCTCCAGATCCGAACGATCTTCAAGCTATCGAACACCCGGACCCTCAACGATCTCTACCACAGCATCCCCGGCCGGATCGGCATGGGCCTCGAATACGCGCTGCGGCGCAGCGGCCCGCTGTCGATGGCGCCGAGCCAGTTCGGCATCTTCGCCAAATCTGACGCCCGCCTTGCTACGCCCGACCTCGAATATCACGTGCAGCCGCTGTCGACCGACCGGCTGGGCGAACCGCTTCACCGCTTCAGCGCGGTCACGGTTTCGGTCTGCAACCTGCGGCCCGAGAGCCGGGGCGCGATCCATGCGGCGACGGCCGACCCGCGCCAGCCGCCGACGATCCAGCCGAATTACCTTTCGACGGAGGGCGACCGGCGGGTCGCGGCCGCCTCGATCCGGCATGCCCGCCGGCTGATGAGCACCCGGGCCGTGGCCGGCTTTGCTCCCGAAGAGTTCCTCCCCGGGCCGCAATTCGAGAGCGATGCCGACCTCGCCGCAAAGGCCGGCGACATCGCGACCACGATCTTCCACCCCGTCGGCACCTGCCGCATGGGCACGGACCCACTCGCGGTGGTCGACCCCCAATTGCGGGTCCACGGCGTCGCCGGCCTTCGGGTGGTCGACGCTTCGATCATGCCCACCATCACCTCCGGCAACACCAACTCGCCGGTTATCATGATCGCCGAAAAGGCCGCGACCATGATCCTCGGAACGTGATGTCGTTCAGGCGAGGCCGGGGAAGAAGTCGGTCTTGATGCGCCACGGCGGCACGCCCATCCGGCGCAGGAGTTTCCGCTCCGCGGCCACCATGACCTGCGGCCCGGAAATGTAGAAAGTGCGCTCCGTGAAGTCCGGCACCTTGGCGCGGATCATCTTTTCGTCGATGAAGCCGATCGTCATATCGCGGGAAGCGCCCTTGGGGTCCATCACCGCATGATAGGTGGGGATGCCGAGCTGGCTCTGCGCCTGCTCCAGCACCTCGGCATAGGCGATGTCCGCGACCCGCCCGTTGCCGTAGAGCACGATGATCGGCCGCGGCTCGCCATCGGCGATCAGTTCCTCGAGCATCGAGCGGAACGGCGTCATGCCGATGCCGCCGGCGATGAAGACCAGCTTCCGCTCGGGGTCCTTCGGCAGCGTGAAGCTGCCGGCGAGCTGCGAGGCGGCGATGGTGTCGCCGACGCGGAGCTCTGAAAGCTCCCGCTTGAAGGCGCTGGCCCGGGGATAGAACTTGACCCCAAGCCGCACTTCCTCGGCCGCCGGCGCCGAAGCGATGGTGAAGTAGCGGCGGTTGCCGCGATCGTCCGGATGGGGCACCGGCATCGTCCATTCGAGATATTGCCCCGGCGTGAAGGCCAGCCGGCGATCGGGCCGGAAGACGAAGTCGAACACGCCATCGGCCGCCTTCTCGATGCGTTCGAGCGTGAGCATGACGCGTCCGGCCGGGCTCACCGCCAGCGTCAGCAGGTTGCCGACGAGCAAGGCCACTTCGGGCGTGAAATAATAGCCACCGATGGCAATCGCCGGGGAAGCGAGAAAGCCTACCAGCGCGCCGTAGACCGCCCGCCACAGCCGCTGCTGCGGCGCCGTCAGCGGCTCGGTCAGCATGATGAAGGCGAAAAAGAAGAACGGCGAATGCAGCAGGGTGAGCTGCAGCTGGTTGAGGTACTCGCCCGGTGCTGCGGTGACGAGGGTGGTGAGGATGTTGGCGGCGGCGAAGGCACCGACGAGGTCGAACCGCCGGAGCTTCCGCACCAGCAGCAGCCCGCCGATCAGGACGATCGGCAGCAGCCAGACGATGCCCGATACCCACCAGGTCGCCGGCTGGTCGAGCAGCAGCCCCGGCAGAGCGACGCCGAGCGCCGCCGGGTTGAAGATGTGCCGGCGCCGCAGCGTGAGCATGAACTTGGAGGCCATCGCCCAGATCGAGACGAAGCCGAGCAGCGCGACGCCCTTTAGGTCCGTCGCCGAGGCCGGGTCGAGGATCAGCATCAGGATCAGCGCCGTGATGAAGACGCTCTCGATGTTCGGGATGGCGCCGAACACCCGCGCGAACACCTGGTTGGCCACCCAGCAGGCGCCGGTGATCAGCACGGCGGAAAAGACCAGCGCTGTCGGATCGACGGCCATGACCTTCGCCATGCCGAGCAGCACCGCGCCGCCGAGCAGCGCCAGGAGGTAGTAGAGCACCAGCCGATACATGGTGATGCGATCGATGAAGCGGTCGATTTGGGCGAGCATTTCAGGCAACCAGTCTGCTGAAGCCGGTGGTCATGGTGGCTATGCCGTCGCGATCGATGGCATAGCCCTCGAGGCCGGGCGTCTTTTCGATGAAGGTGATGCCCTCGCGCCCCATGGCGAAGGCGGCGGTGGCGAAGCGGTCGGCTTCGTAGATGTCGCGGGCGACGACGGTCAGGCTGACGATGTCGTCGAGGCCACTCCCCGCTTCGTGCGGATCATAGATGTGGGCGCCCCTGACATAGCTGCCGGAGGTTGCGACCCCCGCCTCGCCCGGCACCAGCCGCTTGACGATCTGCGTGGCGTCGAACGGATTGCGAATGCCGATCCGCCATGGCTCGCCCGAGGCATTGACGCCGGCGCACTGGATGTCGCCGCCCGCCTCCACGTAGTAGTTGCGGTGCCCGGCCGCCGCGATGCCGGCCGCCGCATTGCGGATCGCCCAGCCCTTGACCAGACCCGAAGGATCGATCCGGCCGTCGGGCCGGCGAATATCGAAATAGCCGCGCGTGTCCCAGCGCGTCGCCTCCGACAACAGCAGGATCTCGCGCATTTCGGGGCTCATGTCGGCCATTCCGACCTCGCCGCGATTGAGCGCCGAAACCTCGCTTTCGTCCTTGAACGGGCTGAAGCGCGCATCGACGGCGTTGAAGTAGGCGAAGGCGCGCTCGAGCGGCCCGGTCGTTTCGGTGTCGACCACCTCGACCGTGATCGGCATCCCCATGATGAGGCGCGTCTCACGCATTGTTGCCGCTCCCGCCATGCCCTCCGGCAGCCTTGAGCGCCGCGGCCAGCGACTGCCGGTAGGCATTGCTGGTGAGCGTTGCGCCCGACACCGTATCGACGTCGGCGCTCTGCGCCGAAATGGCTTCCTGTGCCAGTCGGGGCAGCGCCTGGCTATTGATGTAGCGCGACGTCCGGCGATCGCTCGGATAGCTCAGCACGTTGATCGAGGCGAGCTGGCCACCCTGGACGACGGCTTCGACCTGGACGCGCCCATAATAGGCGTTGGCCGAAGTGCCCTTGAAGGTGCCGTCCGCGTACTGCCCCTGCGGCACGGCCGGCGCCGGGCTCGGCGCCGCCGCAGCCACTGGGGCTGGCGACACCGGCGCCGCGGCGGGAGCGCTGCGCCTTGCCGGGAACGGGGCTGGGACAACATCGCTCGCGGCGGCCGGCACCACCGGCAACTGATTCTGCGCCAGCTCGGCGACTTGCACCGAGCGGCGCGCCGGCGGCGCCGGCGTCACCGCGACAGGCGCGGCCGACGGCAGTGTGAGGGTCACTTCGGCGGTGTTGCTGGTTGGCACGGCGGCGGCTGCCGCGGGCACGTCGGGCGTCGAAAGCAGCATCGCGTCGGCATTGCCGGCGGTGGGGTTGCCCCGATCTGTGAGGTGAGTAGCGGCGACGTAGC
>Ga0209233_1000680_pt1 | contig 16207 bp, 15 predicted proteins | sample AraplaCL_Cvi_mCL_FD_184269 | JGI IMG/M metagenome (GOLD analysis project Ga0209233, IMG submission 184269) | Arabidopsis root microbial communities from the University of North Carolina, USA - plate scrape CL_Cvi_mCL (SPAdes) (version 2) | ecosystem: Host-associated > Plants > Roots > Endosphere...
GAGGCATCGCCGGTGCCGCTCGCACCGGCCTCGACCGCCACCAACTGACCGTCGGGTCGGGCGCTCAGCCGCCCGACTTGCGCCCCGGCCGATGCTCGAGCGTGATCCAGGCGATCACCGCCGAAATCGCCGACAGTACAGCAGTCGCGGTTGCAATGGCTGAAAACGCGGCGTTCGTAGCGGCGACGCGTGCTTGCTCGATCGCCGGGTCGAGAGGCGCAGCCGGCGGCCGCCCGAACGACAGCTCGGCGCCGCCGGTACCGACGAAATGGCCGAAAACGATCGCTGCGACAGGCCCCATCAGCGCCACCGCGAACAACCCCGCAACGCGCGCCACGGCGTTGTTGACGCCCGAGGCGGTGCCGGTATCGGCGTCGGCGACCGAGGTCATCACCGCCGTCGACAGCGGCGTGACGACGAACCCCATGCCGATGCCCATCAGCGTCATCAGCGGCAGGACGCCGAACCAGAGGTTTTCGAGCGGCGCCGTCAGCGCCAGTCCGGCGAAGGCCAGGGCCACGAGCGTTGCGCCGCCCGCGATCAGCGGCGCCGTGCCGAAGCGATCGGCGAGCCCCCCGCTCACCGAGGACAGCAAAGTGAGGCAGATCCCGACCGGCAGGAACGCCAGCGAGACGAGCCCCGGCGTGATGCCCCAGCCGGCGATGAGCGTCATGGGCTGGTAGAACGAGACGGCGCTGAGCGAAAAATAGAGCGTGAAGGTCAGCGCATTGGCGCCGGAAAAGCCGCGGTTGCGAAATAGCCCCAGCGGCAGCATGGGCGCCGCGGCGCGCCATTCCCAAATGAGGAATGCCACGATCAGCGCCAGCCCCGGGCCGCAGAATGCCAGCACCCGGCCGAGGTCCGGCGTGCCTTCGGCGCTGTCGCCGGTGAGCCCGAGCGCCAGCAGCAGCAGCGCGAGCGTGACCAGCACGCCGCCGACCCCGTCGAGCCGCCGCCCGTCGGCCGGGGGATCGGCCGGCACGCGCAGCCACAGGAGCAGCAGCGCCGCCGCTCCGAACGGCAGGTTGATGGCGAACACCAGCCGCCAGCCCCAGTTACCTAACAGGCTGAGCAGTGCCCCGCCGGCCACCGGCCCAAGGATCGTGGTCAGCGAGGCGGCGGTCGCCCACAGGCCGATGGCACGGCCGCGCTCCTCGCGGGGGTAGGCCTTGGCGATCAGCGCCAGGCTTCCCGGCACCATGAAAGCGGCCCCAAGACCCTGCACGGCGCGGCAGACGATGAGCATCACCGGACTGGCAGCGACCGCACAGAGCAGCGAAGCCAGAACGAAGGTCGCAATGCCGAGGCTGAACACCCGCCGCAGCCCGAAGCGGTCGCCCGCGGCTCCGCCGATCAGGATCAGCGACGCCATGAAGAGCATGTAGCCGTTCGACACCCACTGGGCATCGGCAAGGCTGGCGCCGAGATCGGCCCGGATCGCCGGCACGGCGATCGACACCACCGAGCCGTCGATGAAGCCCATCGCCGAGGCGAGGATCGTCGCCACCAGAACAAACGGCCGCGCGGCCGGCGGGCAGAACGTCGCCGCCGCTCCCGGCGCTGCCGATGCTTCTGCTGCCTCGCTCATTGCCGCCACCTCGCCCGCCTGCCCTCGTCGGCGAATCGCCCCTGCCGCCGCCGGCGCATCGACGCTACGGGCGGACCACCCAGACCGCCATCTCATTTCCGCCCGGCTCGCGAAAATGAAAGCGGCGGCCACCCGGGAAGTCGAACGCCGGCCGGGTAACCACGCCCCCGGCCAGTTCCACGGCGCGCTGCGCCGCTTCGAGGTCCACCGCTTTGACGATCACCAGCGGCGTTGCCGTCGCCTCGGCAGGATCGCCCTGGATGCCTGCGTCGATCCCGACCGCCTCAATGCCGTGATAGGTCGGGCCATAATCGACGAAGCGCCAGCCGAACGCTTCCTCAAAGAAGCGCCGCGTCTTCCGCCCCTCGGAGGACGGGAATTCCACATAGTCGATCTGGTAGGTTTCGGACATCGCATCCTCCATGTTCTCTTTTTGTTCTACAGCGAACGCTCGGGCTTGGGAAGGGGGTGCGGCGTTTTCGCGAGCCGGCAAACGCTCGCTCCCGCGCCGCGGTAGCGCGGGCCTGCCAGGATTTGCCGCGTTTCCGGCGCTTCGTTTGATCCGCCGCAACGCGGCCGGATGATGTCGGCGGCAGCCTCTTTTCGTCGCCGCAAGCCTTCCCATATATGCCTTGGAGTGCGGGGCATGCCGCCAGGGCGGGTGCTTCAAATCGGACACTTCAGGCGACCGGATGCGTGCTGGGTCAGGCGCGGCGGCGTGCAAGAGGAGTAGTGAATGAACATCGAAAAATATACCGAGCGGGCGCGGGGCTTCATCCAGAGCGCGCAGACTTTCGCGCTCGGCAAGGGGCACCAGCAGTTTGCGCCGGTGCACCTGCTGAAGGTTTTGCTCGACGACGAGGAAGGCATGGCCTCCGGCCTGATCGAGCGGGCGGGCGGCGACGCCAAGATCGCGCGGGCCGAAACCGAAGCGGCGCTGAAGAAAATTCCATCCGTATCGGGCGATAACGGCCAGCTCTATCTTGGTCGGGAGATCGTGCGCGTCTTCGATACCGCCGAGCAGGCGGCGCAGAAGGCCGGCGACAGTTTCGTCACCGTCGAGCGGCTGCTGCTGGCGCTGCTCATCGAGAAGGATACCGACGCCGGCAAGATTCTCGCCGCTGCGCGGGTGACGCCGCAGGCGCTGAACGAGGCCATCAACCAGATTCGCAAGGGCCGCACGGCCGACTCTGCCTCGGCCGAAAACCAGTACGACGCGCTGAAGAAATATGCCCGCGACCTCACCGCCGATGCGCGCGACGGCAAGCTCGATCCGGTCATCGGCCGCGACGAGGAAATCCGCCGTGCCATCCAGGTGCTGAGCCGCCGGACCAAGAACAATCCGGTGCTGATCGGCGAGCCCGGCGTCGGCAAGACCGCCATCGCCGAGGGCCTGGCGCTGCGAATCGTCAACGGCGACGTGCCGGAATCGCTCAAGGGCAAGTCGCTGCTGGCGCTCGATCTCGGCGCGCTGGTGGCGGGGGCCAAATATCGCGGCGAGTTCGAGGAGCGGCTCAAGGGCGTGCTCAACGAAGTCGAGTCTGCCGAGGGTGACCTGATCCTGTTCATCGACGAGATGCATCAGCTGGTCGGCGCCGGCAAGACCGACGGCGCCATGGATGCCTCCAATCTGCTGAAGCCGGCCTTGGCGCGCGGCACGCTGCATGCGGTGGGCGCCACGACGCTCGACGAGTACCGCAAGTACATCGAAAAGGACGCGGCGCTTGCCCGTCGTTTCCAGCCGGTGTTCGTCAACGAGCCGACGGTCGAAGACACCATCTCGATCCTGCGCGGCCTCAAGGAGAAGTACGAGCTGCACCACGGTGTCCGCATTTCGGACTCCGCTTTGGTCAGCGCCGCGACGCTCTCCAACCGCTACATTACCGACCGGTTTCTCCCCGACAAGGCCATCGACCTGATGGACGAGGCGGCGGCGCGGCTCCGGATGGCGGTCGATTCCAAGCCCGAGGCGCTCGACGAACTCGATCGGCGCATCATGCAGCTCAAGATCGAGCGCGAGGCGCTGAAGAAGGAAACCGACGACGCGTCGCACCAGCGGCTCGGCCGGCTCGAGGCTGAACTCTCCGACCTCGAAGAAGAGGCCGATGCGCTGTCGCAGAAGTGGCTGGCGGAGAAGGAGCGGCTGCAGGGCTCGACCAAGCTGAAGGACGAACTCGACAAGGCGCGCACCGAACTCGAACTGGCGCAGCGGCAGGGCAATTTCACCCGCGCCGGAGAGCTCGCCTATGGCGTCATTCCCGACCTCGAAAAGCGCCTCAAGGCGGCGGAAGCCGACAAGGGCGGCGAGGGCGGCATGGTCGCAGAAGTAGTGCAGCCGACCGACATCGCCCAGGTGGTGAGCCGGTGGACCGGCATTCCGGTCGATCGCATGCTCGAGGGCGAGCGCGAAAAGCTGCTCCACATGGAAGAGACGCTCGGCGCCCGCGTCGTCGGGCAGCGCGAGGCGGTCGAGGCCGTGTCGAAGGCGGTGCGGCGCGCCCGGGCGGGCCTCCAGGATCCGAACCGGCCGATCGGCTCGTTCATGTTCCTGGGGCCGACCGGCGTCGGCAAGACCGAACTGACCAAGGCGCTGGCCTCGTTCCTCTTCGACGACGAGACGGCAATGGTCCGCCTCGATATGTCCGAGTTCATGGAAAAGCACTCGGTCGCCCGGCTGATCGGCGCCCCTCCGGGCTATGTCGGCTATGACGAAGGCGGGGTGCTGACCGAAGCGGTGCGGCGCCGGCCCTACCAGGTGGTGCTGTTCGACGAGATCGAGAAGGCGCATCCGGACGTGTTCAACGTCCTGCTGCAGGTGCTCGACGACGGCCGGTTGACCGATGGGCAGGGGCGGACGGTCGATTTCCGCAATACGCTGATCATCCTCACTTCCAACCTCGGGGCCGAATATCTGGTCCAGCTCAAGGACGGCGAGTCGGTAGAGCTGGTGCGGGGCAAGGTGCTCGATGCGGTCAAGGCAGCGTTCCGGCCGGAATTCCTCAACCGCCTCGACGAGATCCTGCTGTTCAGCCGGCTCGAGCGGAACCAGATGGCGTCGATCGTCGACATCCAGATGGCCCGGCTCGACAAGCTGCTGAAGGATCGCGACATCACCCTGGTGCTGACGCCCAAGGCCCGCGAGTGGCTGGCCGACGAGGGCTACGACCCCGCCTACGGCGCGCGCCCGCTGAAGCGCGTCATCCAGCGCGAGGTGCAGGACAAGCTCGCCGAGCACATCCTCGATGGCTCGGTGGTCGACGGCCAGACGGTGCAGGTCGATGCCGGCGACGGCGGCCTGCTGCTCTTCCCCGAGGAAGAGACGGTCACCGACGCTGCCGCCTAAGGCACGGCCGTCTACTGACGAACATGCGAAAGGCCGGGGGCGATCCCGGCCTTTTTCGTTGCCGGCATGTCGAGCCCGCCTCCCCAAGGCAAGGCAGCCGCCCGCTTACGGCGAAGCGCCAGGCTACAATATGCCTTGACAGGAATATGCATATATTGGCATATTCCTCGCATGGAAACCTTCACTGCAATTGCTGATCCTACCCGCCGGGAAATCCTGGCTCTGCTGCGGCAGGGCGAGCATCCCGCCGGTGCCCTCGTCGAAGCGCTCGCGCTGCCGCAGCCCAACGTCTCCAAGCACCTCAAGGTGCTGAAGGCGGCGGGCCTAGTCCGCATCCGGGTCGATGGACCCAAGCGCTTCTACAGCCTCGATCCCACCCCGCTGGCGGCCCTCGACGACTGGTTGGCGCCCTACCGCGCCTTCTGGCAGCAGAAGTTCGATGCCCTCGGCGATCATCTCGACAGGAGCGACTGACATGGAAAATACCCAGGCCCTCGGCCTCGTCACCCGCAGGGGCGACCACTACGACGTGCGGTTCGAGCGGCAATACGGCCGGCCGGTGGAAACCGTCTGGCGTGCCCTCACCGAGCCAGCGAGGCTCGCCGACTGGATGGGCGTCTCGCATGTGGAGCCGTTCGTCGGCGGCCGCTTCGACCTGATCCAGGACTCGGCGGCCCCGATGACTGGCCAGGTCCGTGTCTGGGAGCCGCCCAAGGTGCTCGAGTTCAGCTGGAGCAACGACGACGCGCCCGATTCCATCATCCGCTACGAGCTGACGGCGACCGAGGGCGGCACGCGCATGGTCTTCGTGCAATCCGGCATCCAGATCGCCCGCAGCGCGCTGATGCTGCCCGGCTGGCACTGGCTGTTCGACCGCCTGGGCAACGCGCTCGATGGGTCGACCGTCACCCATCCGAGCTGGCGCGACCTGCAGAAGGTCTATGTCGATACTCTGAAGCTCGAAGGTGTGCTGCTCGACGTGCCCGCCAAACCCGCCGCCGCCTCGGTCCCGGCATAATTCTCGATGCCGTCGGGCGCGCTGCCGGGCGCGCCCGACCCCTCGCCCTCAATATTCCTGTGCTGTCGGCCGAAACAGGATCTCGTTGATGTCGACATCGGCCGGTTGGCTGATGGCGAAGGCGACGGCCCGGGCGAACGAAGCGGCAGGGATGGCCTGCTCGGCATAGGCCTGCTGGATACGGGCCGCCATGGCGGGCTCGGTGACGCTGAGCGGCAGCTCGGTGTCGACGGCGCCGGGCGAAATGACGGTGCTGCGGATGTTGTAGGGCTTCACTTCCTGCCGCAGGCCCTCGGAAATCACCCGGACGGCGTGCTTGGTGGCCGAATAGACGGTGCCACCGGCCCTCACCTTGTGCCCGGCAACCGACGACACATTGATGATCTGGCCGCTCCTCTGGCCGATCATGATCGGCAGCACGGCGGCGATGCCGTAGAGCACGCCCTTGATGTTGACGTCGATCATGCGGTCCCAGTCCTCGACGCGCAGCGATTCGAGCATCGACTGGGGCATCAGGCCGGCGTTGTTGAGCATTACGTCGACGCGGCCATGCAGCGCCTTAGCTCGCTCGACGACGTGCAGCACCTGCGCCCGATCGGTGACGTCGGTTTCCACCGCCGCCCCTTGCGCCAGCCCGAGTTCGGCGGCAAGCGCCTCGATCCGGTCGCGGCGGCGGGCGCCGATCACCACCTTCGCCCCCTCCGCCGCCAGCAGCCGCGCCGTGGCCTCGCCCAGCCCGCTGCTGCCCCCGGTGATGACGACGACCTTGTCGGCGATGTTGTCCATGTGACGTGTCCTTGAGTTTACTGGGATAGCCCCGCAGTTTCTGGGAAGCACCTCCCTCGCCTCTCCCTTCTCCCCTTGCGGGAGAAGGTGCCCCGGTAGGGGCGGATGAGGGGGGCGCCGAGGGCTTGAGCTGTGCCACAACGGCCGGCCGGCGCCGCTTTTGCCGCTCCCCCCTCACCCGCCTGCCGGCACCCTCTCCCGCAAGGGGAGAGGGGAGATGGAGGCGAGGCTGCCGGCACCCGAAGCAAGGCCGTCTTGGCCCCGCACCCCAGCCGGTCCCCTACAGCCCCACTCGCGCCATCAGCGCGGGCGGGTAGCGGTCGCCCTTGATCTCGATGTCCTCGAGCACCGCGCCGATCCGCGCCAGGTCCTCCGAAGTCAGGACGAGGTCGGCGGCGCCGTTGTTTTCCGCCAGCCGGCTGAGCTTCGTCGTACCGGGGATCGGCACGATCCAGGGCTTTTGCGCCAGGAGCCAGGCAAGCGCGACTTGGCCGGGGGTCGCGCCCTTGTCGCGGGCGATGTTGCCCAACTCGTCGACCAGCGCCTGGTTGGCGACGCGGTTCTCCTCGGAAAAGCGCGGCACCGAATTGCGGAAGTCGGAGCTGACGAACGCGGTCTGCGCGCTGATGGTGCCGGTGAGGAAGCCTTTGCCCAGCGGGCTGAACGGCACAAAGCCGATACCAAGTTCCTCGAGCGTCGGCAGGATCTCGGCCTCCGGCTCCCGGAACCACAGCGAATATTCGCTCTGCAGCGCCGTCACCGGCTGCACCGCGTGGGCCCGGCGGATCGATTTGGCGCCCGCCTCCGACAAGCCGAAGTGCCGGACCTTGCCCTCGGCAATGAGCTGCTTGACCGTGCCCGCGACATCTTCCATCGGCGTGTCGGGGTCGACGCGGTGCTGGTAGTAAAGATCGATGTAGTCGGTGCCGAGCCGCCGCAGTGAACCGTCCACCGCCCGGCGAATGTTGCTGGGGCTGCTGTCGACCCCCGGCAGCTGCTTGCCCTCGGCGTCGTAGGCGAAGCCGAACTTGGTGGCCAGCACCACCTTGTCGCGGAACGGCTTCAGCGCCTCACCCGCGATTTCCTCGTTCTTGAGCGGCCCGTAGACCTCGGCCGTGTCGAAGAACGTCACGCCCTGCTCATAGGCGGCGCGGATCAGCTTGATGCCTTCTTCGCGCCCGGGCGGGTTGCCGTAGGACTGGCTGATGCCCATGCAGCCATAGCCGATCGCCGAGACCTCGAGGCCTTGGCCAAGTTTGCGTTTTTGCATTTCATCCCTCCGGAATGGGTCCGCGACAGTTATCGAGTGTAGTGCTGCCGGCGGTGCCAGGGCAGCCGAGCTCCCGCTGGGCCGCCAATCGTGGCAGGTGGGCGGACGCGGGCCGCTATCCGCCATCGCCATCACCAAAATGCATGTAGTCCCGTTGCCCGCCCGCGATAACCGGGTAGAAGCCGCATGCGCTTGTGACTAGAATTCACAAATGCCGCGCGAGAACATCACCGACCTGCTGGCTTTCGTAACGGTCGCCAATGAGCGAAGTTTCACCCGCGGGGCCGCCAAGCTCGGGGTGTCGGCGTCGGCGCTGAGCCACACCATCCGGCGTTTCGAGGAGCGGCTCGGCCTCCGCGTGCTGGCCCGCACCACGCGCAGCGTGTCGCTGACCGAGGCGGGGGAACGGCTGCTCGTCGCCGTCGGACCGCGCCTGCAGGAAATCGACGCCGAGATCGAGGCCCTGAGAGCGCTGCGCGACAAGCCGGCGGGCACCATCCGCATAACCGCTACCGACTTTGCCGCCGACACCATCCTCTGGCCGCGCCTCAAGGGCCTCTTGGCGAACTATCCCGACATCAAGGTCGAGATCTTCATCGATTTCGGCCTGACCGATATCGTGCGGCAGCGCTTCGATGCCGGCGTCCGGAGCGGCGAGCAGGTGGCCAAGGATATGATCGCCGTGCGCATCGGGCCCGACTGGCGCATGGCGGTGGTCGCTTCGCCCGCCTATCTCGCCTGCCGCGGCGTGCCGGCGACCCCGGCCGACCTCTCGAACCACCAATGCATCAACCTGCGGCTCACCACCAGCGGCGGGCTCTACGCCTGGGAGCTCCGCCGTGGCGACCGCGAGGTCAATGTGCGGGTCGATGGCCAGCTGACCTTCAACAGCACCAGCCAGATCGTCACCGCTTTGCTCGACGGCTTCGGCATCGGTCATGTTCCCGAGTCGCTGGCGCGGCCGCTGATCGAAGCCGGTCAGCTCGTGCCGCTGCTCGAGGACTGGTGGCCGACCTTCCCCGGCTACCACCTCTACTACCCCAGCCGCCGCCAGCTCTCGCCCGCCTTCTCTTTGCTGGTCGACGCGCTGCGCTACCGGGCGGGGTAAGGCGTTCTCAGCGAGTTGTGGCGCGGAGGCGCGACCTGATCGTCGTCACGATGCGGCCCGGAAAACGCCCAACGACTCGGGCACCAGCGCACTCGACGGCTCCATTCACCTGGGCGACCCCACGAAATCGCGCCCTGCAAGCAATTACTTAACCAAGTTTGTCCATCATTTTAGCAAAATTGCCCGCGATCGGTTCCAGGCGCCCGTTGAAGGCGGGCCCTCGCCGGCCGGGCGGCTCCCGGGCCTGTCCCGGCCGTCGACGAAGAGTGATGTTGTAGCATGGCGTTAGCGAGTACGAGCTGGAGTGACTATGCCGGCGAAAGCCGGGGCCGGTCGACCGGGGCACCGGGAGGCCTGCTGGGCAAGCTGGTGATGGGGACGGCGCTGGTCACATGCGCCGCCGCCGGCCTCTACGCCTTCCAGGCGGTGCAGTTCTGGCAGTCGATGGCCCCGGGCCCGGCGCCTGTCAGCCTCACCTCCATCCGTCCCAACCACCCGGTGGTCGCGTCCCTGCCCGTGCTCCAGCAGAACGCCGAACTCTTCCTGCGCGATTCCCTGCCATTTTCGCAGGCCTGCGCGGCCGGCTGCGCCACCAGCGCCGCCGCCGAGATCAATGTGGCGCGGCATGCCGGCCGCTTCGGTCCACCGGGCGTCGCCCGACGGCCGTCCGGCCCGCGCCTGCTGCATACTTTCGGCCTGCAGTCGCCGCCCCCGCCGGCGCTCGTCCAGCCCGCGGCGCCGCTCCAGCAGTCGGCGACGCTCGACGCCCTGCAACAGGCGGTGACGGCGCTGGCCCAGGCGAAGGCCGCCGCCACGCCGGAGGCAGCCCCCTTCCAGCAGGCGGTGCGCCCAGCGCCCGCCCCTGCCCTAACGCCGCTGGCCATGCCGACACCGGCGCCGGTCCCTGCCCTCACACCGCTGGCCATGCCGACGCCCGCCGCCCCAACGGTCGAGGAGTCGCCGACGCCCGTGGCGGCTTCGCCCGCCCCGCTGCCCGCCGAAAGCGAGCCGACAACGCCCGCCGCTACGGCCCCGGTTCGCGTCGCACCCTCGGTGCTCGTGCCGCTGCCCACCGCCATGCCGACGGTTGAGCCCGCGCCCATCCCCGCCCCGCGGCTCGATCGCCCGGCGGGGCCCACCACGACCGTCACGACGCAGAGCGAGCCGCCGCTGGCCGAACTCACCCCGCCGCCGCTGCATGTCCCGGCTGCGGCAGCCCCGGCGATCGGCCGCCACGATGGCGTGGCCGTTTACGACATCACCGCGGCGACCGTCTATATGCCCGACGGCAGCCGGCTCGAGGCACATTCGGGCCTCGGCTACATGACCGACAACCCGCGCTTCGTCGATCGCCGCAATACCGGCTCGACACCGCCCGGCGCCTACAACCTCGTCCGCCTCGACAGCCTGTTCTTCGGCGTCGAAGCGCTGCGGATGGTGCCGGCCGACAGCAAGAGCCGCTTCGGTCGCGACGGCTTCCTGACCCACACCTACCTGCTGCGCGGCCGGCCGGGGCAGTCGAACGGCTGCGTGGTCTTCCCCGACTATGGACGCTTCCTCAGCGCCTTCAAGCGCGGGGAGGTCAAGCGGCTGGTCGTCGTCGCCAGCCTCCCCAGCGCCACCACACGCGTCGCCTCGGCCAGCATCGGGAACTAGCGGCCGTCAATGCAGCGCCTCTTCGGCCGGCAAGGACGGCACGGCACCTGTCGCCGGTCGCTACTCCCGCGTTTGTGACCGGCAGCGGGCTTCGGCCGGGTTGCCGGCTGTGGCAAAACTGTCAATTGCGTCGTCACCGCAATGATCTAGTTTGCGAGCTGACGTTCCTGCCGGTGAGGGTGGATATGGTGAAGCTCTGGACCCTGCGCGTCTTGGCAACGCTGGCGTGCCTGGGGCTGTTCGCGGCGACCATGGCAGGCTCCCCGATGCTGCTGCATCGCAGCTGGCGCGATCTCGAGGACGCCAATACGCGCATGCAGATCTTCAAGCATCACGTTTACGACGTCGACTTCATCTGGTCGGCAGTCGCCTTCGGCGCCAATGCGCTGATCGTGGTGTCGCTGTTCTTGTTCTGCTTCTGGATGTTCTGGATCCTGATCCACAACTGGGACATGGCGCAGGATCGGAAGAACGCGCGGCGCTAGAGCGCTTCCAGCAAGAGTGACGGCCACTTTTGCGATTCGGACGCGCAGCAACTCAAAGGTGTGGAGTTCACGTCTCGGTTCGATCGAGACGTGAAGCCCTTTTGCCCCCCGCGCTGGTCGGCGGCTATTGCAGCAGCGGCTTCCGCAGGAAGGCGTTTCGATCGCCCGAGCGGACCCGGACCCAGCTGTCGCGGCCATCCCGCACGATGCGCATCGGCACGTCGGTGCCGGCCGGGCCGCTGCCCCAGAGCTTGCGGTAGAAATCGGCGAGGCCGTCGACGCCCGCGTCGCGGACGTCGGAGAGGATATCGCCGCGCCTCAGGCCTGCATTGGCGGCCGGGCTGTTCTCGGCGACGCTCATCACCACCACCTCGCCATCGCTTTCGGCCGAAAACACGCCGAGCCACGGGCGGGGCGGCCGGTTGGCTTGTCCGCGGGTCAGCAGGTCGCTCAGGATCGGCGGCAACAGGTCGATGGGGACGATCATGTTGATGTCGGAGACTTCGCGGTTGTGGATCATCTGCAGCCGCAGCGAGCCGATGCCGAGGATCTTGCCATCCGGCGACAGCAATGGGGCGCCGCCCCAGGAGGGATGCGCCGGCTCGATGAAGATGGCTTCGTCGAGCAGATATTCCCAATAGCCGGCGAATTCCTGCTTGGCGACGATCTTGGCATCGACCGCCCGGCCGGTGCCGTCGGCGAAAACCACCGCGTCGCCGACGGCCGTGCCGGACGAGCTGCCGAACTCGAGCGGCGGCAGGTTCAGCTCGCCCAGCGCCTGCACCAGGCCGAAGCCGGTTTCCTGATCGTAGGCCGACACATAGGCCGGCACCGCGCGGCCGTCGCGCGTCGTCAGCCAGACCTCGGTCGCCTCGGTGATCAGATAGCCGATAGTCAGCACCAGCCCGCGGTCGTCGATCACCACACCGCTACCCTCGCGCAACGTACCGAGCGAATTGGCGGTGAAGGCGTCCTCGGGCACGTGCGCGCGCAGCGACACGATCGATTGCAGCTTCGGTTCGATAGTCATGGCATACCCCCTGGAACGGCGATGCGGTGGGGCAATTGAGCCGCCGCGGCCGCCGCGATTGCTCCAAAGTATGAATCCTGGTGCGCCGCTGCAAGTTCCCCGCTGCTCCGTCCGGTGTCTGCCGCCGCGCGCTGGCCTTCCAGCGTCGGCTGGTCGTGTCTCCGGGGCCCGGATTCGGGCGCTCTTCCGCCATCGAGGCGGCGCAATTCATTCAGGCCTCGTTCAGCAATCGGGGCGCAGATTCAACGCCGTCAACTTACGGGGCACCACCATGAAAACCTTGCTTTCCCTCGCCGGCGCCGCAGCAGTCGCCGTCGCTCTTTCGCTCTTGATCGCTACGCCCTCGCTGGCAGACCCGCACGGCGACGCCGTGGGTGCCGGCATCGTCGGCGGCGTCCTCGGCTTCATGGCCGGCGCCGCGGTAGCTTCGGGCCCGCATCATTACGTCGAGTACAACGACGAGAGCTATTACGACCACGTCCGCGCCTGCCGGCACGCCTATCGCTGGCGCTACGATCCCGAGTCCGACCTCGTGACCGATCGCTACGGCAACGAATACCCCTGCGACCTATAAGGTCGAGTCGGACCGAATTTTTGGCCTCGCCGCACCCGACAAGGTGCGGCGAGGCCTTATTTTGTTCAGCGCTGCATCAGGAACGCCTGGACCGATGAGCGGGACTTCGCGCCCGTAGGCAGACGATCGCATGTCTCAGGTTTGGGTCGAGGGAAAGAAACCCTCCCCGCAGAGGCCGAGTAGTTGGCACGGCTTTGCCACAACCCCAGCGCAGCACCCTCCCCTTGCGGGGAGGGCTAGGGAGGGGGTTCTCACCACGCTCAGGCCCGTCGCAGATGCGATCGCCTGCCTGCGGGGGGTCTTCAGGCGCTCTTGCAGGCGGCCTGGTGCTTCATGGCCGCGGTTGCCTTGGCCTCCGTAGCGTACCAGTACTTGCCGACCATGGTGGCGGTCTTGCCGTCGGGCTTCTTGGTGACGACCGAGCACGCCTTGGTGTCGGTGGCCTGGGCGATATAGTACTTGGTCTTGGCCGCCGGCTTGCTCGAGGCCGGCTTGGCGGTCGTCGCCGGGGCGGCAGTGGTGGTCGCCGTCGCGGCGGGCGTCGTGGTGGTGCTGGCAGCCAGCGCCGGAGCGGCCGACAGGCTCATCGCAACGACGACGGCTACCACTTGATGCAGCTTCATTTTGCTCACGTCCTTGAGTTGTGCACCCTCGAGTCGGGAGGTCGTTCAGCCGATCACGATTGGGTGAGCCGTGCAGCGTGGCATTCTGACGCTGGCTCCTTCGGTCGGGTTATGCCCCTGCCGCCAGCCTCGGCAGTTCATCGCCGGCGGCGTACTGGCTTTCGGGCCGCGGCAACCCGAGGTGTTCGCGCAGCGTCACCCCCTGGTAGGCCGTGCGGAAAATGCCCCGACGCCGCAGTTCGGGCACCAAGAGGTCGACGAAGTCCGCGAGGCCGGATGGCAGGATATCGGCGTTGAGGATGAAGCCGTCCGCTCCCTGCTCGGCGAACCAGTGCTGCAGCAGATCGGCGATCTCCCTCGGACCACCGACCGCCGGCAGGAACTTGTCCTTGCGGTCGAGCAGTTCGCGCACCGTCAGGTTTTCTCGCAAGGCGAGGTTGACGAGCGACTCGGCCATGCCGCGCGATCGGTTCTCGAGTTGCCGGGCCCCGTCGACCACCGCCTGGGGGAGCGGCGCATCGAGGTGCAGCAGCGACGGCTCGGTGCCGAGGCGGCTCGCCAGTTCGGCGAGCTCGCCCGAACGATCGACGAGCCGGTCCATTTCTGCCTTGCGGGTCCGGGCCGCATCGAGGCTTTCCCCCACCACCGGGGCGATGCCGAGCAGGATCTTCGGCAGCCCGGGCTCCCGGCCGTACCGGCGCGCCCGCTCCTTGAGGTCGCGATAGTAGTCCTGCGCATCTTCGAGCGTGACGTGGGCCGCATAGACGATCTCGGCATAGCGGGCGGCGAGGTCCCTGCCCTGCTCGGAAGCGCCGGCCTGGGTGATCACCGGCCGCCCCTGGGGTGAGCGCGGCAGCGGCAGCGTGCCCTTGACCGAGAACCAGCGCTCCTCATGGTCGATGCGGTGGATCTTCGAGATGTCGGCGAAGAGCCCGCGCGCCGTGTCGCCGACCACCGCACCATCCTCCCAGCTGTCCCAGAGCTTGATCATCACTTCGAGGAATTCCTGGGCCCGGGCGTAACGGGCAGCATGCGGGGGCAGGTCGCGGACGCCGAAATGCGCTGCGAACGCCTCGCTGTAGGTCGTCACCGCATTCATCGAGACGCGGCCGCCGCTCATGTGGTCGAGCGAGGAAAAGCGGCGGGCGAGGTTGTAAGGCTCGTTGAAGGTGGTCGAGACCGTGCCGATGAAGCCGAGGCGCTCGGTCACCCCCGCCATGGCGGCGATCAGCAGCGTCGGTTCGAGCCCGCTCAGCGGCGGGCGCTTGGCGGGGCTCACCTCCTCGGGTACGTCGGCAAGCATCAGCACGTCGAACGTACCCCGCTCGGCGATGCGCGCCACCTCGAGGTAGTGCCCGATGTCGGACCAGGTGGGCGCCCCCGGCCCGCGCAGCCGCCAGGCGGCAGGGTGGCTGCCTACCCCGATGACACTGACCCCAAGATGCATCTGCCGCCGATCGTCGCCCATGACATGCCCCACGTCCGTTATGTATCCAAACGGTATGCCACTGCCATGCCAAACGTCAACGCCGGACGGGACGCCTTCGCCACGCCGCAGACGCACAATTTCAGCGACGGCGGCAACCGGGCGGGTGCCAGCAGCACCGGCCGCCTCTATACCTGCTGCACAGTCCACAAAGGCTGGACCGCCGGCACCGCCCGTCACCTGTCTACGCTCGGAGCTCGTCCCATATGCGCATTGCCATCCTCACCATCTCGGATCGCGCCAGCCGCGGCGAATACGAAGACCTGAGCGGCCCCGCGACCGAGGCCTGGCTGCGCCGGGCGATCGTCAGCGACTGGACGCCGCTGCGGCGGATCGTGGCCGATGGACGGGAAGCCGTGCGCGACGCGCTGGTCGACCTCTGCGACAGGGAGGGCGTCGACATGGTGCTGACAAGCGGCGGTACCGGCCCGGCGCCGCGCGACCTGACGCCCGAGGCCATGCGGGAGGTGATGGAAAAGGAATTGCCGGGGTTCGGTGAACTGATGCGCCGCATCAGCCTCGAACAGGTGCCGACCGCCATCCTCTCCCGCCAGACGGCGGGCATCCGGGGCAAGACGCTGATCGTCAACCTGCCCGGCCGGCCCAGCGCCATCGATGTCTGCCTCAGGGCGGTGTTTCCCGCCATCCCCTACTGCCTCGACCTGATCGGCGCCGGCCGCATCGAGACCGATCCGCAGGTGGTCGCCGCCTTTCGGCCGGGATCCAAATAGCCGACAACTGAGGCGCAGCGGGTGAGGGAGCGCCGAGGCTGGTGCCTTCCCATCCGAGCCGGCAGCGTTTGACGCTCGCGCCAAAACGTGAGTCCGGGGCTCCACGCCTCCTCATCGAGCCGAGGGTGCCGGAGAGACGTGCCTATCCCACCGTCCACCTCCCCCCATTGTGGGGGAGGATGGGTGGGGGGAAGCCACGGGCACTGCGTTGATGTGGTCCGAAAACGAAAATTCCCGCTTTCGCGGGAATTCCTTGCTTGAGGCCACCGAAAACTGCAGTGCCTGTCGCCGACAGACACTGCAGCGGTCTTACTTCGTGGTGAGGTTGTAGTAGGTCACGTCGGCAGACGGCCCCTGGATGAAGCCCTGCACATTGGCCCGATCCGCCCGCTGCGAGGTGGACTGGAACATGATGATGTAGGGGCCCTGGTCGAGGATCTGCTTTTGCAGGTCGATGTAGTCCTGCTTGCGCTTGTCCTCGTTGCGCTCGCTGGCGGCGTCGAGCACGG
>Ga0209233_1000681_pt1 | contig 16179 bp, 12 predicted proteins | sample AraplaCL_Cvi_mCL_FD_184269 | JGI IMG/M metagenome (GOLD analysis project Ga0209233, IMG submission 184269) | Arabidopsis root microbial communities from the University of North Carolina, USA - plate scrape CL_Cvi_mCL (SPAdes) (version 2) | ecosystem: Host-associated > Plants > Roots > Endosphere...
GGCTGGTCGACCCTGGCGCGCATGCAGAGGCGTGCCACCGCGTCGAGCAATTCGCCGGCCTCGATGTCGCCGCGCACCTCCCCCGCCGCGACGGCTGCCGCAAGCAGGCCGGCGAGTGCCGGCGTCAGGCGCTGCTCGAAATGCGCCGGCAGGGGCTCATAGGCGGGATCGCCCGAATGGAGCGCCGTGGCAAGGCCACGCTTGGTCGCGATGAAGGCGGCAAAGCGCTGCATCCAGCGCGCCAGCGCCTCGCCAGGGGGATAGTCGACCGCCAGCGCCTGTGCCGCATCGGCGCAGGCGTCGATCTCGCGGCGGAAAACCGCGGCGATGAGTCCGGCGCGGGTGGGGAAATGCCGGTAGAGCGTGGCGACGCCCACGCCGGCCCTGGCCGCGATCTCCCGCACCGGCGCATCGACGCCCGAGGAGGCGAACACTGCCAGCGCCGCGGCCAGCAGCGCATCGGTGTTGCGCAGGGCATCGGCGCGCGGCGGCCGCCCAGTCGCCGTTCCAGCCGCATCAACCTGGCCAATATCCTCCGCCGGCGGGAGCATCGCGATTCACCTCTTGCATAGACGGAACAATGTTCCATATATGGGCGGAACACGGTTCCATTTAAGCCTTCTTACGCCGCTTCGGCGGCGCCGGCCAGAGCCTGTCGCAAGCAAAGGAGAATTGCCATGCCGCATCAGCGCATTGCCCTCGTCACGGGCGCCAATCAGGGGGTCGGGCTGCAACTGACCAAGGAGTTGGTCGGGAACGGGGTGACGGTGCTGCTCGGGTCGCGCGACCTCGCCAAGGGCGTCGCCGCGGCGGAAGCCATCGGCCCGGGTGCCGTCGCGATCCAGATCGACGTCACCAACCAGGCCTCGATCGTCGCAGCCGCCGAGCGAATCCGAACCGAGTTCGGTCGGCTCGACCTGCTGGTCCAGAACGCCGGCATTTCGACCACCAAGACCAGGGCGCCGGGCGAATTCCTCGAGGACTATGCGCTGCGCAACGCCGCCAGCACCGCTTCGCTCGAGGAGGTCCGCGCCATCTGGGATACCAATGTCTTCGGCGTGCTCGCCGTCTACCAGGCCATGCTGCCGCTGCTGCGCCTCTCGTCGGACGCGAGGATCGTCAATGTCTCGAGCGGGGTCGGGTCGCTCGCGAGCAACGCCGACCCGGCCTACCCCTATCGCCAGATCTTCGGGCCGGGCTACGCGGCCTCGAAGGCGGCGCTCAACGCCATGACGCTCGCCATGATGATCGAGCTCGAAGGCAGCGGCATCAAGGTCAACCTCGTTTCGCCCGCCTTCACGGCGACCAACCTCAACAACTACGCCGGCACGGAGACGGTGGAAGACGGCTCGCGCGAGGTGGTGCGCGTCGCCCTGCTCGGCCCCGACGGCCCGACCGGCACCTTCACCCGCTGGGAAGACACCACGATCCCCTGGTGAGGCGGCAAGCCGCAGCAGTTCGATCCCCACCAAGCCGCCCCCTATTCAGGAGTTTGCCATGCAGTACCGTCCGCTCGGCCGTACCGGCATCAAAGTGACACCCTATTGCCTCGGCGCCATGATGTTTGGCGCTGCGGGCAATCCCGACCACGACGAGTCGATCCGGATCATCCATAAGGCACTCGATCGAGGCATCAATTTCATCGATACGGCCGACTTCTACAGCCATGGCGAATCGGAGGAGATCGTCGGCAAGGCGCTGAAGGGCCGCCGCGATTCGATCGTGCTCGCGACCAAGGCGCACCTGCCGATGGGCGAGGACCCCAACGAGCAGGGCAACTCCAGGCGCTGGCTGACCCGCGCCGTCGAAGGCTCGCTGCGGCGCCTCGCCACCGACCACATCGACCTGTTCCAGGTTCACCGGCCGTCGCCCGATACCGATATCGACGAGACGCTTGGCGTTCTCACCGACCTGATGCGCGCCGGCAAGATTGGCGCCATCGGCTCGTCGACATTCCCGGTGTCGGAAATCGTCGAGGCGCAATGGGTGGCCGAGCGGCGAGGCCATGCTCGCTTCCGCGTCGAACAGCCGCCCTATTCCATCCTGACGCGCAGCATCGAGCGCGAGGTCCTGCCGGTGTGCGAGCGCTACGGCATGGGTACGCTGGTGTGGAGCCCGCTCGCCATGGGCATGCTGACCGGACGCTATCGCAAGGGGCAGCCGATGCCCGACAGTGCCCGGGCGAAATTCTTCCCGCGCCAGATGTCAGGCGAAGGCAGCCTGGAGGCGGTGGAACAGCTGCTGCCGCTGGCCGATGCGGCAGGCCTGTCGCTGACGCACATGGCGATGGGGTTCGTGCTGGCCCATCCCGGCGTCACTTCGGCCATCCTCGGCCCGCGCACCATGGCGCAGCTCGACGACCTGGTGGCCGGGGCGGAAGTGCGGCTGCAAGACGATCTGCTGGATCAGATCGACGCCATCGTCCCTCCCGGCCTCGACGTCATGGCGCTGGAGCCAAACTACAAACCGCCGGCAATCGCACAGGCGACCTTGCGGCGCCGGCCCATGCCCGAACGCAGCGCCGTGTAGGCCGATCCGGCGCGTTGCCGACCAACCCACCCACTTTATCGAGGCGTGGCGACGCTCAGAAAATGCACGGCCGCCGCGCCGTACTCGCGGCGGTCGTCAACGACGAAGCGGTCGGGCAGGTCGAGCGCCACGTCGCTCCCCTCCTCGAGGACGATCGTCGCGCCCGGTGCCAGCCATTTGCCGGCAACGACCGAGGCGAGCGCCTGTTCGCCCAGGCCCTTGCCATAGGGCGGATCGAGAAAGACCAGGTCGAACGGGCCCATGGTGCCGGCGAGGCCCAGATTGGTGGCGTCGCGACGCAGCAATTTGGTGAGGCCGCCTGCCCCGAACGCCTCGATATGGTCGCGGATCAAGCCGCGGGCTTCCGCCCCGTCGTCGACGAACACCACCTGGCTGGCGCCGCGCGACAGCGCCTCGAGGCCCAGGGCGCCGGTACCGGCGAAGAGGTCCAGCACGCGCTTGCCGTCGAGGTGGGGGCCGATGCGGCTGGCGAGGATGTTGAACACGGCTTCACGCACCCGGTCGGCGGTGGGCCGGATGCTGTCGTCCTTGGGCGACAGCAAGGCCTTGCCGCGAAACCTGCCGGCAACGATGCGCATCGACTATTTGCGCGGGCCGGACGGACGGCGCGGGCCGCCGCTGCGCGGCGGGCCGTCCTTGCGCGGCGGCCGAGCAGCCCCTGACGGGCCGCCGGGACGTGGCCTGCCGGCGCCAGCCGGCCGGTCGGCACGGGGCTTGCCCGCCCCGGCGGGTCGGGCGGATTGCGGGCGATCGCCACGCGGGCCGGGCTTGGCGCCGAACGGGCGAGCGGTACGCGGCTTGCCGCCTGAGGGCTTGTCCCCGGTCGCAGCGTCCGGGCGCGAACGGAATGGGCGCGACGCCCCATCGCCGCCGCCAGCTCGCGCCGGCCGGTCGGACCGTGGCCGGTCGCCGAACTCGCGCTGCGGCCGGGCTTCTCCGGCCGCGCCGCGCGGCTTGAAGCTGCGTGCCGGGCGATCGCCGCCACCGGCCTCCGGCCGCGGCTTGCCGCCAAAACTACGGGGCTTGTCGTCGAATTGCCGCGGCGGCCGGTCGCCACCGGTCCGCGGCTTGTCGCCGAACGGCTTCGAGGCGCGGGGAGCGGGGCGCGCACCATCACGCTGCGGGCGATCGCCTGGGGCGCCCGCTCGGGCCGACTTCTTGCCGTAAGTCTTTTCCTCGAACACGGCGGGCTCCCGCCCGTCGTCGAAATGGATGCGCCGCGGCGCCGGCTCGTCGGAACGGCCGAACGACCGGCCGGGAGAACGCGACGGGGGACGAGCCGCGCCGCCACCGGGGCGCGGCCGGCCCTGTCGCTCTTCACGCCGTGCCCTGGCTTCCGTCGGGCTCAATTCGGCCCGGTCGGTGAAACGGAAACGCTGCTTGTCGATGGTCGCCGTATGGGTGCCGCGACCGTATGTACGCTCCTCGGCCGGCGCGCGGCCGCCCGGGCGGCTGGCGTTGCGGGACGGCGCACGCACGTGAGCACCGCCCGTTTCCTCCGGCATCGCGGCCTCGAAATCGGCATCGGCCTCGTCGGCTAGGCGCTTGCCGAGCTGGTCCTTCAGCACGCGGGCCTTGACCACTTCGACCGCGCCGATCGCCAGATCGCCGAGCTGGAACGGGCCGAAACTTATGCGGATCAGCCGGTTGACCTCGAGCCCGAGCGCGCCGAGCACGTTTTTGACCTCGCGGTTCTTGCCTTCGCGCAGCGCCAGCTCGAGCCACACATTGGCGCCCTGATCGCGCTCCAGCGTCGCTTCGATCGGGCCGTATTTGACGCCGTCGACCTCGACGCCGGCCTTGAGGCTGTCGAGTTGCGCCTGGGTGATGGTGCCATGGGCGCGCACGCGGTATTTTCGCAACCAGCCGGTTGCCGGCAGCTCCAGCACGCGCTTGAGGCCGCCATCGTTGGTCAGCAGCAGCAGGCCCTCGGTGTTGATATCGAGCCGGCCGACGCTGAGGACCCGCGGCAGGCCCTTTTGCTCGAGCGAATCGAAGATGGTTTCGCGCCCTTCGGGGTCCTTCTCGGTCACCACCAGGCCGCGGGGCTTGTGGTAGAGCCAGACGCGGGTGCCCTGGCGCTCGGCCAGCGGCGCGCCGTCGACGACGATCTTGTCGGTGTCGGAGACGTTGAAGGCGGGCGAGATCACCTTGCGCCCGTTGACCGTGACCCGCCCCGCCCGGATCCACTCCTCGGCATCGCGCCGCGAGCAAAGGCCGGCCCGCGCCATCACCTTGGCGAGCCGGTCGCCGGCGGGAGGCGTGGCGGGCGTGTCGTTCATGGTCGTCTCCGATAGCAAAGGGCCCAGCACTCGGCCGGGCCCGAAGGTTTGATGGCGGGAGCCCGCATGGGCCCTACCCTTACTGGCCGTTGGCGTCGAGGCCGTGCTTCATGTTGTAGGTATCGCGCTGGATCGCGGCGTCGATACCAAGGCCGGCCGGGCCATCCTTGGCCATCGCCTTCTTGATCTCGTCGGGACACTTGGGGTCCTTGAGCGAAACCAGGCTTCCGTCCTTGGCGAGACAGATCGCGTCCTGGCCCCGGTAGCTGGTGAAATAGCCTTCCGGCGGCAGCGTCAGGGCGCGGCTGCCATTGGTGCTCACCTGCATGTTGGCGGCCACCATGCGCGCCGTCAGCTGCTTGCGCTCGGTATCGGTGAGCGGCCGGCCGGAGATCGAATTGAGATCGACGACGCGTGCATTGCGCAGGTGATCGATGTCGGCCTTGGTGAGCCCCGCCGTGCTGATCTGCGGATTGTCCGAATCGGTCGGCAGCACGGGGTTGTCGCCCTCTTTTGTCGGGGAGGGCAGCTGCGCCATCTGCTTGGGCATGACGAGCGGCGCGCGGGTCTGGTCGACGGGCTTGGTGGCCGTCTGCGGCACGATGTCGAGCCCCTGCAGCGTCGAGGTCATGACCTCGCGCTCGAAGGTGGCGGGCGTCGCGAAAGCGTTGGTGCCTTCGGCGGTGGTGCAACCGGCAAGAGCTGGCAGGAGCAGCGGCGACAACAGCGCGAGCAGCTTGACGACATGTGCCGGAGCGGCGCCGAGCCGTCCGAAAATCCCGCTACTCATCCACAATCCCTTGCAAACCCTGCCCGCCGTCACGGCGCGCTTATAGACCATTGCGACGGCTAAAACCAGATTGGGGCGCCAATAGGATCAAGTGTGGCGCCGCCGCCCCAGTCCGACGAAATCGAGGATCAGCAGGATCACCCCGACAGTGATGGCGGCATCGGCCAGGTTGAAGATGTAGAACGAGTACGGCCCGTAGTGGAAATGGAAGAAATCGGCCACCGCGCCATAGACCAGCCGGTCGAGGGCGTTCGACAGCGCCCCCCCGATGCAGAGCGCGAGCCCCGCCCGCACCAGCACGGAACCGGCCTGCCACCACCAGACGCCGAGCCCGATGATGGCGACCACCATCAGCAGCCCCAGCAGCCCGACCGGCACGCTAGCGAGCAGGCCATAGGAAATGCCGGTGTTCCAGACCAGCACGTAGTCGAAGAAATCCGTCACCGGCACGTATTCGCCGCCGAGCCAACCGAGCGGCGACGCCGGGACATGGAACGCCGCCTCGGGCAGGCAGGCCGAGCCGAAGCAGCTCGAACTGACCTGCAGGAATTTGTGCAGCCGATCGGCGCCGAAACCGATGAGGAAGAGGAGGAGCGACGGCCAGAGGGCCGGCGCCTGCCGCCTCGCCCCCTCCCCTTGGCGGGGAGGGTTGGGGAGGGCGTCCGCCAAGGGCTACAGCCCCGCCGCGGCGCGTTCGCGCATCGCCTGCGCGTCACGGGCCGAGAGATCCGGATAGTCGGGATCAGTGCCGATCTCCGCAAAGAAGCGGCGGGAGCGGGCGCAGCGCCGGCCTTGAGCCAGCGCCGGCACCACGGCGACGCCCTGCACGTCGGGCAGGCGGAAGGCGTCGGCCGGGCCTTCGCCAGCGATGATTTCCACCGACGAGGTGATGCAGATTTCGGCGAAATCCTCGCCCTCGAGCGCGGCGAGGAGATCGCCGTCCGCGACGTAGACCTTGGGGCCGGCCTCGAGCGAGGAACCGATGCGCTTTTCGCGCCGCTCGATTTCGAGCGCGCCGGTCACCACGCGCCGCACCTCGGAGAGCTTTTCCCAGCGCGCTTCGAGCCCGGCGTCGAGCCATTCCTCCGGCAGGTCGGGGAACAGTTCGAGGTGCACCGACATGGCGTCGGGGAAGCGGGACAGCCAGGTCTCCTCGGCGGTGAAGGGCAGGATCGGCGCCAGCCACTTCACCAGCGCGTCGAAGACGAAATGCACCGTCGTCAGCGCGCCCTTGCGGGTCGTGCTCGAGATCGGATCGCAGTAGAGCACGTCCTTGCGGATGTCGAAGTAGAACGCCGACAGGTCGTTGACGGCAAAGTTCGAGATCGCCGCCACCACCCGCTTGTAGTCATAGGCGCGGTAGGCGGAAAGGACGGTGTCTTCCAGCATCTTGAGGCGGTGCAGCACCAGCCGGTCGAGATCGGCCATGTCGCCGATCGGGGTCGCGTCGGCGGGCGTATAGTGCGCGAGGTTGCCGAGCAGCCAGCGCAGCGTGTTGCGGATCTTGCGATAGGCATCGACCGTGGTCTGGATGATTTCCTTGCCGATGCGCAGGTCTTCCGAATAGTCGGCGGAGGCGACCCAGAGGCGCAGGATGTCGGCGCCGTACTGCTTGATGATGTCCTGCGGCGCGACGGTGTTGCCCAGCGACTTGCTCATCTTCTTGCCCTCGGCATCGAGGGTGAAGCCGTGCGTCAGCACCGCCGCGTACGGGGCGTAGCCGTTGGTGGCGCAGCTTTCGAGCAGCGAGGAATGGAACCAGCCGCGGTGCTGGTCCGAGCCCTCCAGGTACATCGAGGCGGGGAAGCTGAGCCACGGCCATTTCTGCCGGTTCTGCAGCACCCAGGAGTGCGTGGTGCCGCTCTCGAACCAGACATCGAGGATGTCGTCGATCTTCTGCCACACCGCGGCATCGTATTTGCTGCCGAGGAATCGCTCCGCGGCGCCCGGCTTGAACCAGGCGTCGGCGCCCTCTTCCTCGAAGGCCTGGCCGATGCGCTGGTTGACCGCTTCGTCCTTGAGGATTTCACCGGTCTCGGTGTTGAGGAACACGGCGATCGGCACGCCCCAGGCCCGCTGGCGCGACAGCACCCAGTCCGGCCGCTCGGCGATCATCGAGCGCAGCCGGTTCTGCCCGGCCTGCGGGTAGAACTTGGTCGCATCGATGGCGGCGAGGGCGCGATGGCGCAGCGTGTCCCCCGGCTTCCCCTCGATGTCGCGGTCCATGTAGACGAACCATTGCGGGGTATTGCGGAAGATCACCGGCTTCTTGGAACGCCAGGAGTGCGGATACTGGTGCTTCACCCTACCGCGCGCCAGCATCATGCCGCGCTCGGCCAGTGCCGCGATGACGCGGTTGTTGGCGTCGCCCTTCTTGCCGTTGTCGTCGAGCACGCGGGCGCCGTCGAAACCGGGCGCGGCGCCGGTGTAGAAGCCGGCATCGTCGACGACGAACGGGATCGACGCATCGATACCGAGATCGGCGAGCCTGCGGCCCGAATTCATCCAGATCTCGAAGTCGTCGAGGCCGTGGCCCGGCGCGGTGTGGACGAAGCCGGTACCGACGTCATCGGTGACGTGCTCGCCATCGAGCAGCGGCACCTCGAACTGATAGCCGCCGGCGAGGCCGCGCAGCGGATGGACGGAGGAGACCACCTTGGCCATGTCGACGTCGGCGAGCCGGACATAAGCCTCGACCTTGCCCTTGGCGAAGACGTCGGCGGCGAGCTTGTCCGCCAGCACATACTTTTCGCCGACCGAAGCCCAGTTGCCTTCCGGCGCCTTGGTAACCTCGTAGAGGCCATAGGCGATGCGGTTCGAATAGGAGATCGCGCGGTTGGCGGGAATGGTCCAGGGCGTGGTGGTCCAGATGACGATCGAGGCGTTGAGGTCCTCGAAATCGCCGGTGCCAAAGGCGCCATTGCCCGAATGGATCGGGAACTTCACCCAGATCGTGTCGCTCTCGTAGTCGGCGTATTCGATCTCGGCTTCGGCGAGCGCTGTGCGCTCGACCACCGACCACATCACCGGCTTGCTGCCGCGATAGAGCTGGCCGGAGACCGCGACCTTCATCAGTTCGCGGGCGATCTGGGCTTCGGCGTCGAAGCTCATCGTCATATAGGGATTGTTCCAGTCCCCGAGCACGCCAAGCCGCTTGAACTCCTCGCGCTGCACGTCGATCCAGTGCTGGGCAAAGGCGCGGCACTCGGCGCGGAACTCGATGATGGACACATCATCCTTGTTCTTGCCCTTGGCGCGGTACTCTTCTTCGATCTTCCACTCGATCGGCAGGCCGTGGCAGTCCCAGCCCGGCACATAGGCCGAGTTGTAGCCCTGCATCTGCGCGGCGCGCGAAACGATGTCCTTCAGCGTCTTGTTGAGCGCGTGCCCGATATGGATGTTGCCGTTGGCGTAGGGCGGGCCGTCGTGCAGGGTGAATTTCGGTCGGTCCGCCGCCTGCTCGCGCTGCCGGGCGAACAGGTCGATGTCTTCCCAGCGCTTGAGCCAGGTCGGCTCGCGCTCGGGCAAGCCGGCGCGCATCGGGAAATCGGTCTGGGGCAGGAAGAGCGTCGACGAATAGTCGGTCTCGGTCTTTTCGCCCAAAGCTGTGTCGTTCATCGGCGTCGTACCGGCAATCGGGGGAGTTGGAGCGGGCTTGTAGCAAGCAGGGTTGGCGCGTGCCAGTTTTTATTGGGCAGGCAGCCCCACGCACCCTGCCGCCGCTCCCCGTGAGGAGAGCGGAAAAGGCGGCGCGTCAGGCCTAGCCGAAGAACCCGAGCGCCCGATCGAGGTCGCCGATCGCGTGGCATGACGAGAGGACCTGCCGGGCGACTTCGCCGTCGGCATGAATGGCGGCGATCAGTTCGGCGAGGCCACCGAACATCTTCTGCCCGCGGATGTGGGCGATGAGGGCCACCGACAGGTGCTTGCCATAGATGTCGCGGTCGAAGTTGAAAAAGTAAGTCTCGAAGGGCGGCCGCTCGTCGCCGAACATCGGTTTGCCGTAGCTCGCCACGCCGTCGACGCGCTGGCCCTCGATCAGCCCACGCACCGCGTAGACACCCTGCGTCAGGCCGAACCCGGATGGTTCGGCGAGGTTCGCCGTGGGGAAGCCGAGTTCACGGCCGCGCCGGTCGCCGGTCACCACTTCGCCCTCGATGAACCAGTGATAGCCGAGCAGCCGGTTGGCCTGGTCGAGTTCCCCGGCGGCGAGGGCGGCGCGGATGCGCGAGGACGAGATCGGCTCGCGGCCGTCGAGCAGCAGGTCGAGCACTTCGACGCTGCAGCCATGGTCCGCCAGCGCCGCTGCCAGGAATTCGGGCGTGCCGCGGCGATTGCGGCCGAAGTGGAAATCCTTGCCGATGATGATGCCAGATGCGCCGAGCCCGGTGACGAGGAAGCGCTGGACGAAATCCTCGGCCTCGATGTGGGAGAAGGTGCGGTCGAACGGCAGGATGACGATGCCGTCGAGCCCCAGCGCCTCGGCGAGCCGGGCCTTCGCATCGCCGGTGGTGAGGCGGAACATGAAGGGCTGGGGCGCCAGCACGTCGCGCGGATGCGGCTCGAAGGTGACGACGACGGCCGGGCGGCCACGCTCCCGCGCCCGTGCCTGCAGCGCGGCGAACACCGCCTGGTGGCCAAGGTGGAAGCCATCGAAATTGCCGATGGCAACGACACCGCCCCGAAGCGCTTCGGGCACCGCGTCGAGGCTCGAAAGCCGAATGAAACCTGCCAAGATCAATCCTGCCGGAGTGGACGGCGCTTAAGTTGCAAGAAACCGCTCACCATGCAAGCCGCGGCATGAAACCGACCAGCGTGGCGCCGCTCGGGGCGACCAGTTCGCGGATCGCCTCGGGATCGGCGGCGCCGAAGGCATCCAGTTCGGCGGCGTGGATCGAGCCGGTGATGAACAGCAGGTCGGCGCCGAAGCCGGCTGCGCCGGTGGCATCGGTGCGCACGCTGTCGCCGACGCAGAGAATGCGCGAGGCGTCGATGTCGGTCCCGGCAGCGGATGCGGCGAGGCGCAGCGCCCGCTCGTAGATCGGCCGATAGGGTTTGCCGGCCATGCGGATCATGCCGCCGCGCGCTTCGTAGAGATCGGCCAGCGCGCCGCCGCAATAGAGCAGCCGGTCGCCGTGCTCGACGATGCGATCGGGATTGGCGCAGATCAGCGGCAGCCGCCGCTCCAGCCAGAGCGTGATGCGGTCGTTGTACATGTCGGGCGTATCGTCGTCGGTATCGAGATCGGTGACGATGACGGCGCTCGCCTCCTCGGCCCGGCCGAGGGTGATATCGAGGCCTTCGAACAGAGAGTCGTTCTCCGCCGGCGGGCCCACATAGTGCAGGGTCTTGCCGCGGTAGTGCTCCAGCATCGAGCGGGTGACGTCGCCCGAGGAAATGACCCGGTCATAGGCATCGCGCGACACGCCCATGGCGTCGAGCATGGCGATGATCGGCGGCGATGGCCGCGGTGCATTGGTGATGAGCACCACCCGCCCTCCGCCGGCGCGGTAGCGGCAGAGCGCGTCGACGGCGGCGGGATGCGCCGCGACGCCGTTGTGCACGACGCCCCAGATGTCGCAGAGCAGCGCACCATAGCGGGGGGCGATTTCCGAAAACCCGGTGAGCGCACCGGCAGGGGGAGCCATTGGAAGCCTCGCAGTTGCCGCCCGGACCTTCGCTGCCGCAGCGAAAATGCTCCGAGGGGCTGGTGGTCGCGTCTCGAACCCGGACGCCGGGCGGCCGGCCCCGAAACCGGGGCCCGACCGATCAGGCCTGGACGCGCGCAGGTGCCGTTATCATGGTCGGGCGTTCGAGTACCAGATCGGCCCGGGCCGGACCCGGCCCCGCAACATGCGGCCCCTGGACGTAGCCGATGCCATCTTCGAGCAGGGTCAGCACCTGGTCTTCGGTGTTCACGCCGGTGGCGATGAGATCGATGCTGAAGCGGCCCAGGAACTTGACGATGTCGGTGGCGTGGAAATCGCTGAACTCGGTCGGCGACGACAGGAAGCGGGTGGCGTTGACGCGCACCGAGCGGACGCCATCTGCCGCCAGGTCGCCGAAATCCTGGCGCAGCGACTTGAGCCCGGAGAGCGACAACCCGACGCCCTTCTTGACGAAGGCCGCCAGCGCTGCCCGTTCGCTGAGCGGCATCGCCTGCCAGTCGGCATCGGCGATCTTGAGGCCCAGTGCCCCGGCGATCGCCCGGTTGGCATCGAGCGTCGTGACGAACTTGTCGATGAAATCGGCGTCGGTGAGCGAGGCGCGCGACAGCGGTACGTGCAGCACCGCCGGGGTGCCGCTGGTTCGCGACCGGCGTGCAATGGCGATGGCATCTTCGAGCGCCATCCGCTCGATGCGGCGAACCACCGACTCGCCGCCCTTGCGGGGCATGAAGTCGGGCGCATCGGCGAGTTCGCCCTCGTCCAGCATCAGGCGCGGCAGCAAGTCGTAGGCGTAGACCCGTCGCTGCGGCAGCGTGATGATGGGCTGGAGATGGAAAATCAGGCGGTTGTCGTCGATCGCCTGGCGCAGGGTCTCGAGCGGGATGACCGGGCCGGCCTCGACCAGTTGCCCCGCTTCCGCGGCCGGCGGGGGCGGCTCGGCGAGCTTGAGCACCGTGGGCTGGATCACCGGCGAGGGTGGGGGTGCAATCGTGACTGTTGCGCCCGGGCTGGAGACTGGCACCACGGTCGCCGGCACGCTGGTGTTGGCGGCAACCGGCGGGGTCGGGGCTGCGGCGGCAATGGCTTCGCGACGCACCTGGCGCTTGCGCGCCTCCTCGAGGTCGGCGACAGCCTCGGCGACCTGTCGCACCACCGTGCCCAGCACCGACAGATCGGCTTCCACCACCTCGAGGCGCCGGTCGGCATCGATGTCGGTGAGGGCGTTGATGCGCTGGCCGAGCACGGCGCCGGCCTGCGCATCGGTCGAGAGCAGCCGCGACAGCTCCTCGATGGCGCGTTCGAGCCGTGCCTCGGCCCGGCGCCGCAGGGTGCGCTCCAACAGGATGATCGAGACCGCCACGAAGGCCGCCGCCAGCACCAGCGATTCGATAGGCGTGAACGTGAGACCGAAGTACGAACCGGCCGCAACGCCCAGCCCGGCGAGCGCTATGAAGATGTAAACGAGGCTTTGCACCGGTGACCTGCCGCGAGAGGATTCGGCACCCTTGTCATAGCATTGGCCGAGGCGGCGGCGGAAGCACAGGCCTGTGCAAAACCCTTTCTTTACCGTGTTGGATGATAGTCGGCCGGAAGCGCCCGACCAAAGTCACAAGAGTTGCGATGCACCAGCGTCCCGGACAACGATCCGATGCCGTCCGCCTGTTGGTTGTCGATGCCGAGCCGGTGCGCCAGGCCATCGCCGAAGACGCCTTTCGCCTGCTGCTGGAGCGGCCGGAACTGATCACCTCGGCAGCCGGCCGGCCGGCCCTCGACTTGTTGCGGCGCATTCCGTTCGACCTCGTGCTGCTCGACCTCGAAAGCGTGCTCGACCTTGCGGCCCTGCCCGAGGAGGCCGTCGGCCGGCTGGTCAAGGCAGCCGAGGGGGCGCTGATCATCACGCTGAGCGACGACCCGTCGGTGTCGGCCGCAGTGGCGCTGATGCGCGCCGGCGTGCACGACGTCGCCGTTCGGCCGATCACGGCGCGCGAACTGAGCACCCGCCTCGTCCGCCTGGCGCAGCGGCACGGCCGCGAGGCGCTGCTCGGCAACGCCGCCGCGGTCACGGCGATGGCGCGCGAAGCAAACGAACTGGCGGAAGCCTCCGGCCGCATGGAAGCCGTCGGGGAACTGGTCGGCTGGCCGGGCGATCTGGGCCAGCTGCGGTTGATGCTGCAGCAGGCCGGGGCGACGGCGCTGCGGAGCGAGCTCGAAGCGGTGGCCGAGACGGCCCGCGACATGCCGCCGGTCCGCCCCGCCATCCTGCCGATGTGGCAGCAGGAGCAGCGCATCATCGAAGAGGCGATCGCGAGCTTTGCCGGCAACATCGCGCTCGCCGCCGCGGCGCTCGAACTCAGCCCCTCGACCATCTACCGCAAGCGCCAGGCCTGGGCCGCAGCGGAAAGCAGCAAAGGCGCAGCGTAGCCACGCTATTTCACGCCATACGGCACGACGACCGGCGTTGAAAAGTGGTGGGCGAGCAGCACGATGTGGCTGTAGGCGGGCATGCCGCCCTTGGCGGTCAGGAAATCGCCGACCCTCTCGACGCTGTCGAAATGCGCCGTAATGAAGCGGCGAACATCCTCGAGATTCTCGGGCGTCGCGACGAAATAGGCGTCCTGGCCGAGATGCGCATTGGCGTTGCCGAGGAATGCAAAACCGCGCGGATCGCCGCCTAGCACCACCGGCGGCTGGGCGGGCCGCAGCGCTTCGCCGAGATGGGCGGCATCGAGCCAACCCATTGCACCGATGAAGGTATTGGGCCGGTCGAGCAGGTGTTCGTCCTCGAATCCTTGCCGGACGCCGCTCCAGCTGGTCGCCTCGACCAGATAGCGGTTGATGTCGTCGGTACCCGGGAAGATCCGCCAGTCGCTCATGAGGCTTAGGCCTCCCAGCACGATCGCCGCAGTGGTCAAGATGGAGACGGCGCGGAAATAGCCCGGCCAGCGCCGGCCGCGCACCACCTCCGCCCACATGAGCCCGCCGAGGAACGGAAAGAGAAACAGCCAGCCGGCCATCGACCAATGGGGCAACCCCTGCGCGCCCAGCAGCGGCAAGACGTTGAAGACAAGGATCGTCGGTAGTGCAAGAGCCCCCAGGAACGCCCTGCCCCGCTTAGGCGCAACACCGCGAAAGGCAGCGAACAGCAGGGCGACGAGCATCCATGGAAGCAGGTATGCGGCCTCGCTCAGCAGCAGGATGCCGAACAGCATGAGGTCCACATGGCGCTCTCCCCCGCCCCGGCCCAGCTGGAAGACGAAGGAAACCCAGCCATTGGCCAAGTTCCAGACCAGCACCGGGGAAAACAGCAGCAGCGCAACCGCGGCCGCGGCATAGGGCTGCGGCCGCCTCAGCCAGTGCCGGTTGGCCGGCAGCACGAGCAGCACGAAGGCGCCCGCAAGCACCGGGATCGCCTGATATTTCGACAGCAGCGCCAAGCCGGCAAAGCCGCCCGCCAGCAGCCAATCGGGCCAGTTGGCGCGATCGGTGGGAGCGGCGATGGCGCGGTCGAAGCAAAGCGCCGCAAGCAGCAGGGTGAGCATCAGCGGCCCGTCGGGCACGACCCAGCTGCCGGCCGAGGCAAAGAAGAAAGGCGCGGTGTTGAGAAGGGTCGCGGCCCAGAGGCCGGCCGCCGCCCCATAGAACCGGCGCGTCAGCGCGAACGTGGCCCAGGTGGTGCCGGCGAACATGACGATGAACGGCAGGCGCAGCAGCCAGGGCACCAGATCGCGCCCGAACAGCGCCTGCATCGCCCCGGCGGTCCAGAACGCCAGAGGCGGATGGTCGAAGAACGACCACTGGAAGGTGCGGCTGACCGAAAGCGCGTAGGCCTCGTCCTGGCCGAGGTCGAGAAGGCCGGCGAAGGCAAGCCGCGCGGCCGTCGAAACGACGATCAGCGTGACGAGAACGCGTGTGACAACGGCCGCGTCCCGGTCGACGCTCGCGGTGGTGGTGGTCAAGTGCCGATTCCCATGCTCCGGCCCCACTTTAGGGGTCGAGGCGGGCATCGGGCAAAGCCGAATTCAGCGCCAGGTGAAGACTCGCGTCACCGCGTAGTTGAACACCACGCTCATGACCACGCCGACGATAGCCGCCACATAGACCTGCTGGTCGAGGCCGTAGACCAGGTTGGCGACCGAGACGTTGGCGATGAGGCCGAAGCTGCACACCGCGTAAAAGGTCACGAGGCCGAGGACCAACCGCGCGCTGCGCAGCTTCTTGTCCGAATAGGTCAGCTCGTTGTTGAGGAAGAAGTTGCTCGTCATCGACACCAGCGCCGCGACCGTCTGGCTGATCCAGAACGCCGGATGGACCAGATGTTCGACCAGAGTCAGCACCACCAGGTGCACGACGAGGCCGGTGCCGCCGACCAGGCCGAACAGCAGGAAGCTGGTTGGCAACAGGCCGCCGGTCATCTTCGACAACAGCAGGCCGAGGAACTGGATGACGATGAGCGGGCTCATCTTGCTGGCGCCGGCGTGGCGTTCGCGGAACTGGTAGGGCACTTCGCCCACCGACAAGGCCTGACCGTTCGCCTTCCGGTAGCGCATCGCCGAAACGATGATGTCGAGCAGAATCTTGAAGCCGTCGTCGGAAAGGCTCGGGGCCACTTCGTCGAACACTTCGCGGCGCATCAGGAAGAAGCCGCTCATCGGATCGGACAATTCCGCTCCGGTGAGCCGGCTGGAAAGGCGCGTCGCCAGTTGGCTGCCCGCGGCGCGGGCGCTCGAAAATCCTTCGCCCGCCGAACCGCCCGGCGCGTAGCGGGTGGCGACCACGATGTCGTCGCCGGCAACCGCCTTGGCGAGCATCTGCGGCAAAATCTTTTCGTCGTGCTGGTGATCGGCATCCATGACCGCGAAGAACGGCGCCGCACTGGCCGAAATGCCTT
>Ga0209233_1000682_pt1 | contig 16143 bp, 9 predicted proteins | sample AraplaCL_Cvi_mCL_FD_184269 | JGI IMG/M metagenome (GOLD analysis project Ga0209233, IMG submission 184269) | Arabidopsis root microbial communities from the University of North Carolina, USA - plate scrape CL_Cvi_mCL (SPAdes) (version 2) | ecosystem: Host-associated > Plants > Roots > Endosphere ...
TGGTAATGCAGATATGGCACTTGTTTCATATTAGCCTGATTCATGGCATACAGGATACTGAAATCCAGGAAAAGCCCCTGATAGCCGAAATGATTGGCAAATCCGCCGGTTATAAATGGTTTGCCGGGGTACACTAAGCGCATATAGTCAGATAGATAATCTCTTTCTTTATAGGTGTCGCTCATTATCAGCAAGGTACCGTTCAGGCTGGTTCTCCAGGTGAGGTCGCCATCTGTCGGTAAGCTATAATCAATACCAACACGATGCAGCTCTGTACGGCCATTAGTATTCATGTAGTAGTCCTGATAGGTGGGCAGGCGTATCAAAATAACCTCTCCGGTGTTAAACCTTCTCAGGCTGTAGTTGTAGCTTAAGGTGAGCGCATTTTCCAACGTTGAAAAAGTTGCGCCGCCCTGTATCTGGGTGTAAACCTTATAAGGGTCGACCGGCGGTAACATAAAGGATCGATCGGTCGAGCTTGTACGGTAGGAACCTTCAAGGTTCGAATCGTCCAAAGAGCCTAACAGATCATTGCTGTAATTGAAATTCCGGGCATACGATCCATATACAGTAAGCCTTGCATTTGTAGTATCAACATCCATCAACGCTAACGGATCAACCGTTAACGAGGCGAAAGGCAGCGGTGATGTCTGCTCAAAGTCGGTAGCTTTGGTCGATCCGATGTTATTAGTGTAACCGGCCTGGTTGCCGTTAACAAACAAACGATTAATACCATTGATAACAGTGCCACTGTTAAGATACGTTTGAAAACCCACAGTTAACGACAAGAATTTGGTATAACCAACTGTTATAGAGGGGGTAAGCAATGCCAGTTTTTGATTTGCTGTAGTGTGACTAATCCCGGAGGTTATTTGCCCGCTGGTATAATGAATTTCGTTGAGATAAGAGCTTGGATGGTTAACATTACGATAAGTAAAATTCACACTGGGCCGTATGGTAAAAACATCATTCAAAGCGGTTTCATAGCTAATATTATCCTGCAATATGTAGTTACTTAGCGTGTCGGCTGCATCATACAAATTATATAAAGCGCTTGGAGCACCATAGGTGGTGTGCTGAACGTGATTGTGTATTTTTTGGATGCCCGCAGTGGCTATATTGTAAAATCCATCGGCAATTTTGGTATGGATTTTCAAATCGCCATAGTATAAGTTTGGACTCTCAAAGTGGGTATAAAGCGAATTTTGATTATTAAAATCACGTTGAGGTACATAGCCTGCATCTAAACTTACCGTATTGCGCTCGCCTAAATGAGCATCAAGATATCCATGAAGTTTCAAACGATTGGTAATTGGAGGATTACGTGTCGTGTAAGGACTATCATAAAGATATATCGGTGTAATATTATGCTGAATATCTGCCGAAACACCTCCGCTGATAACATGGTTGCCTGCATAGGCAGAAACATAATATTGATGGTATAAGTTGGTGGTGGTTTTACCATCAGGCACGCCAGACGTGGTTGATGGGTTTGTGGGCTTATATAATCTTACCATGTTGGTCTGCCCCGCGACGGTTACGCCATGTCCTTTTCCGCCGGCACGTTTGGTTTTTACCAAGATCAGGGCTTTGTTGGGGTCGCCACCATTCAGCACCGTTGCGGCGTTTTGTATAAATGTTAATTCCTCAATATCGTAAATGCTATACGCATTAATATCGGTGTTCAACACGCCATCTATCACAAAAATGTATGACTGCTTAGCGGCGAAAACACCATTGGTATAAACATCGATTACATCCTGTAAACTACGAAAAGGTATTTTCTCCAGGTCGGCAGCCTTGATGGTTACGGCTTGTACATCTCGTTTTTTGAGTACAATCCGACCTAGATTATAAGTTGAATCAACCGCTGTCACTTCATCAGGCTCAGACTGTGCCTGTGCCAGATTTGAAAGTGCTGAAAGTAAACAGAAGGCACATGCAAGTAAGATTTTTTTCATAGGCAATGCGATAAGATAAAATCACCACAAATAATTAGCGCTAATAATAGCACAGAACAGCTTAATACCGGGGTAATTTGTTTGAATGGATTTACAGGTTTTATTGGTTTATTTATCTAAGTAAGTAATTATTAGCCAATAAATCAAATAATAAGCCCGCTAAATTGCCTAAGCTGTGTTCCTACTCAATCACCCACCATGAATAGGTATTGGGCTCAAGTGTCACCGGCAATACCGCTTCATAATTTCTGTTGAGTTTATATATTCTGGAAGCGTTTTCTTTTTCTCTGATCTTTGCGATTTGCGTAAGCCCGGTATAATATAATGGTAGTGTTATTTGTCGTTTAATTGGTTTATCAGTCGGATTGAACAATAATATAAATCCTTTTTCTTTTAAGGTTGGGTCAACGTGCATCCAACCATCCCAATCCCGCCCGTCGGCTCGTCGAAGGTGCACAATATCGGCATTCAAAATGCTTCTGTATTTCTTGTACCATTGTACCACTTTGCTTACCACAGCTTTAGTTTCGTCGGTATCATATAACCTCGGACCGCGGTAGCAAGCCTGTACACCCGCGCCATAATATTGCACCATCAATTGTTCATAATCTTTCAGGTGCTCTGCAAGCGGCTCCAATTGTGCCTCCTTCCCGCCACCCTGATATTGCGTCAGCGGGACAAAACCCCAGCCCATAGAAGGTGATTTATCCCAGGTACCATCAAATATATTCTGGCGGTTAAGGATTCTTTGTTCTGAACGGGGAAGAGAAAAATTCACCTCCCTATACCCCAGTCCAATTTTGTTGGTGCCATCTAAAAAATACCAATCAGGCGCATTGATATAAACATTGCGGGCATTGAGCCAGTGATACAGTTCTTTTTGGATCTCTATTTGTCGCCATTGGCTGTCTTCCACATCCCTGTGTCCCGGATGTTTGGTAGAAGCGCAAAGATCGCCCGGATAAGGGCCGTCATTTTCCCAAATATCAAAATGAGTAGCGGTAAAGAATTGTTTTGTTTTATCCCGATAGGCAAGCCCCCATTTACTTCCAAAACAAGGCGCGTTCCCAAAAAATGCACCGCCGGTTTTTCCTGTCTTAGGATTGATCACATCATCATCTTCACTGATTCTGCGAGAGCTGAATAATGAATATATGCCTACTTTAATTCCTTTGTTATGGGCGTATGTTGCAATCGCAGTGCATCGGGCAAGATTTCGAGCAGTGGTATCCTCCATGTTTATATGGCTGCCAAAACTTAATATCAAAGCCTCATAACCTGTAGCAGCACATTGGTCAATAGCATTAGATACTTCTTTATCGTTCTTGCTCACAAGGTGCATAAAGATGGGATTAGCCGTTGTCCATGGCGCAATGGTTCTATACATCTTTTGGATAGCCATACCCCTTCTCTGCCTGTCGTAACTGTCCATCGCCAGCTCATAGGTTTTTACAGAAGTAAATGTTTCTTTTGGCTGCAAGTCGATGCCGGGACCGTTTTCTGGATAAACTTCCAGCAGACAAGGCGTTTTCAAATCATAATTTACCTGCGAGGTATAACTTTTATCAGCTTTCCAATGCGTGGTCTGGTCGCTCAAGTTGTAACGCATTGCGTTATTGAAAGCATAGTCGGTTTCTATGTATAAACCGTTGGGCTTGCTCATTTGGTCGGGTGTTCCAACTACGGCGCTTTCTTCTTCCACCATGCCCAATATTTCATTTACGACGCGGTTTATACGAAACGTGTTGGCTGATTTATTTTCAATGCTTATCCATTTTTCAATCAACGGGATCCCATCGTATAAAGCATAATGAACGGTTATATCTAGCCCTTTCAGCTCTGGCAAATGCGATTGATAAATAAAGTTTAATAATTTTCCTGTTGGCGATTGTGTGTTAGTTGCCCAGAACTTTGTTTGAGGTTTCAGATAGGCAGGCAACGCAGTGACCGTATAGGTGGCAAGTGCAAAGTCGTTGTCATGCTTTACAAATGAGTCAACCCATTCAGGCAACAGGTATGCATTTTCTTTTTGTCCGTACAGCCCTCCTACATTGTAAGATACGCCATTGATCACTACACCGGCTTCAGGCTTTACAGCACGCAAAAGTTGCTGCCCCGTTAACTTGTTTTTATAATCAATGCAGGCGACATTGGGCCCCAGTCTAAACCGCCGCTGAATAAGGCCGTTATCCAATATCAGTTCTTTCTTGTCCGCTCTGTAATAAACATTAGCTTTTGCCACTACTGCGTTTATCAGCCAGTCTTGGGGTACAGGCCTGTTATCCGCTTCGTCAAAAACGGGCAAAGCCTGCTGTGCCCTTAGCGTAAAAATGCTTAGGACAGAGCAGGCTAAAAGCAGATAAAACCGCCGGTTCATTTTTTAATTACTTCTTGTTGTGCATCTTGTAATCAAGCATTTTCATGAAATAACCGCCGATAACGCTGCGGGCCTGGAAGCCCGTTTGTTTACCGTTGGTGGTTTCATGCCAGTCGCTCAGCGGAACGCGGGTTGGTGTTTCTAAAGCATATTTATAAACCGGATCAATAAGTTTTTCGAAATCCTTCTGAGTTGGCGCAAAGGTAGCGGTCCACAAAATCCAGTCAGATTTGGTGTAGGTTTTACGGCTATCTAACGGCAAACCGTACTCGTTTTGTTTGCTCAGGTAATATTTGGTCTCTGTATCATAAACCGATTGCGGGAACAGGTTCAAATCCAAAACCTTATCCCAAACCAGGTTATATTTTTGGCTCCAGGTGCCCGGGTTTTCAAAGGTCAGGGTGAAGTGATCTTTGTCGCCGGCCAGTTTTTGCCATCTGCCTACCATTTCTTTCGCTATCGCGCGATATTTCTCAGCAGTAGCTTTGTCGCCTAATGATTCAGCCAGTTGAGCATAGCAACCAATACCAACAATAGCTTTCACAGACAAGTTTGCGTTACGCGCCAGGTGACCGGCAAAGTCGTCAGTACATAATTGGTTAGCAGGGTCAAAACCTTCGCTGGTTAAATAGTTAACCCAGGTACTCAGGGTTTTCCAGTGCAGTTTGGCATAAGCCGGGCTGCCTTGTGCTTTGCAGATAGCATCGGTCAAAATAATCATGTTGCCTGACTCCTCAACCGGCATGCCTTCGCCATAGGTTTGGCCATTGGCATGTGGGTAGCTACCTAAATCGTGCGCAGCAAAATCATGTTTAAATTTACCGCTCTCGCTAAAGTAGAAGATACCGTTCAACATACCCTGCATCAGTTTAGGATTGTAGATCAGGTAAAGCGGAGCAGACGGATAAGTAACGTCAACCGTATTTACGAAACCACCGCTAAAGTTTTCTTTCGAGAACCACAGGATCTCGCCTTTAGGGCTTTGTACCAAAATATGAGCCGCTATACTTTGACGATAAGCTAAAACGCACAGGTCTGCATAAGTCTGGCCACCGGCTTTAACCGCATCTGCATACATAGATTTATTAAAGGCTGCACATCTTTGCAGTATAGAAGCATATTGAGTATTGGCTTTAGTTAACTGGCTGATGATGGTTTCTTTACCGGTACGGTTCCACCAAGGGCGCAGGTTAGTGTTGAAGTATTGCATCGAGTAAACATCGTCATAAGCAACTTCAACATATTTAGCTACTGATATAGCGCCAACATTACCGAAAGGAATAACAGTATTCAAAGCTAGTTCAGTGCCTTTGGTTCCGGTAGTTTTGGTTTGACCTTGACGGAACGCCAAAACAGATTCTTTCTCGGTAGTGACAAATTGGGTAGCGCCCGCTGCTTTAGGAACCGCAACGTACATATAACCCCAGTCGATACGTACATTGTCACCTGTTTTTTGCAGTACAGGTTGTTCGTCTGTACCGGCTTTCAGGAATGACAAAGCGCCATTGCCTGCTGCCGAAGCGGTAACCACTTGTTTAGGCTGATTAACCGCCAGATTGGTAGACGCGCTGAAGAATACCTTAACAGCATGTGTTTTTTTATCGTTTGATTTTACGCGATAGGTAATATAAGTTACCGGGCGGGATAATATATCCAAATCATTCAATAACAATGGCGAAGTGAAAGTTACATCCAGGTTAACCTTACCGGCTTTGAAGCTGTAGATGGTTTGAGTAGCGTTGATGCTCACATTTTTCTGATCGGCAACTTCCAGTTCTTTGGCGATGGTTGGTTTTAATTTATCAACCAAACCAATGTCTGCACGGGCACCGCCACCGGTGTTTACTACGTGCATGGTGATGATGTTTTCGCCTATTTTCAGTTTATCTTTATCCAGCGGAGCCATTTCAAAATCTTTGCTCACACCAACACGGGTAAAGATGTTTTTACCGTTTAGGGTAACTTCGATGTTGTCATCCCATGATGCTTTCAGGAACAGTTTGTTGATATCATCAGTTTTGGTGATGTTAAACGTACGTCTAACCCAGATATCTTTAGTTCTCCATTTAATTTTATCAGCACGGCTGTCACCAATTGGCGACATGCCTTCTTTCCAGTCTGTAGCCGGGTATGATAGTGCGGTCCAGTCGCCTGTAGGTTCGGTGAAAGTATATTTTACAGAGTAATCTTTTTCGTCAGATGCAGACAGGATAGTGCGGTATTGCTCTGGCTCTTTACCCATGAAACGGTAATCTGTACCATCAACATTGATAATGCCAATCAATGATTGTGCAGCTCCGGTCCAGTGTGTAGTGGTCGATTCGGCTAGTTTATCGGTATTCGACCAAACACTGAAATAAGTATTATGCGTAATTAAAGGATACGAGGGTGCTTTTCTTTCTTGTGCAGATGCCAATCTGAAACTTGACAAGACCACTAAGCATCCAAACAGTAGATTTTTTTTCATGAATATATAGTTTTTGTTTGTAGCAATTGGTTTCCAAAGGCGTATTTAGCGCTACGCAGAATAATTGGCTAAATTAACGGCATTTTATGCTAAAATCACTGATTTATTTTCAATATCCTTGAATAAATCGCTTATTATAAAAGGGAATGATAATTCTATTTAAATTGATTTTCGGCACTAAATGCGTTATATTTGAATAAAGAGGAGCATAAAATGGTTATTGAACGTACCAAAGACGGCATTTTTATTAAAACTACGGCAACCGTCAACATGAAAGTAGTTCAGCATATTATTGACTATTACAATGCAGTGGAGATTAATTCGCGTGCCAAAGGATCGAAAGAAGAAGCAGCAGCCCTTGCTGATGAAGTTGATAAAAAATGGTGGACCGCAAACAAACACCGCTTTATTAAATGATCTTTGTTGTCGATACAAATATCCTTTTTAGTGCCTGTTATACGCCATCGGGCCGCATATTCGACATTCTCTTTAACGCCCCAACTTCGACACAATTAATAAGCGCCCATTATGCCATCGAAGAATTGATGCTGCACAAAGGTAAGTTTGCAACAAAATCAAGTTATACAGCAGAAGAAATAGATAGCCTTATTGCATCTGTATTAAAACAGGTGGATTTTATCAATGAAGAAATAATTGACGAGCCATACTGGCTGGAGGCTGACAGATTAACCAAAGATGTTGATAGCAAAGACATTGCTTTTGTCGCCCTTGCCCTACAAACGGGCGGCTTGTTATGGACAGGAGATAAAAAACTTGCAAACCACTTAAAGCTAATGAGCTTTGATCGTGTCGTCAATACGGCTGAATTGATCGATTTATTGGGTATTGGGTAAACAACAAGCGAAACGCTTAAGTTTATAAACCTCTATCAGATAGAAATACACATAATAAACCAAAACGCCCGGAGATAATTTTATCTCCGGGCGTTTTGCTGATGCAAGCTTAAATTACTTATTATGATCAAATGGCGGCCAATCATCCGTGCGGAAAGGCCCTGCGGGCAGGCCATTTTTGTTGTATAAATTTCCCGGCGGATTATCTGCCCAATCATAACGCACCGCTGCGGGATTTGGAACTTCATCGGCCCAAACAGTCACTGTATTACCGGTAATCAGGGCTTTTGCCCAGTAAAATTTATGGTCGTCGCCGGCTATGCCGAAGCCTTTAAGTTCTTTGGTACCGGCATTAACCACATTATCGTCAACCAAAGCCGCAGCTGTTAGCCCTTTATGTATCTCATCAAAGCTGATGATGATCTTGTTACCCTCAACCTTCATCGATTTATAAACCGGCCCCGAGGCTACAACCTTTCTGCCATAAACCTTATGTTGAGCCACCAGCGCCAAACGATTACCGGGCACCAGCTTATTAGTTGGATGTACATCATTAGCCACACCGGCATCAATAATGGTGGCCATACCGGTATTAGGCAGCGACAGCGTTTTAACCTGCCCCTCGCGCACCCACGGCCAGCTATCCTGCGATGGTGTGACAGCCGCGTTTCTGAAGTTTGGCAATTGTACATATAGAAAAGGAAAATCGCCCAGGCCCCATTTGGCGCGCCAGTCGTTAATCATTCTGGGAAACAGGTCCTTGTATTCGATAGCGTCGTTCATGCGGTCGCCGTTTGATTCGCCTTGATACCAGATGGCGCCTTTAATACCATAACCTACCAGCGGAGCGATGACCCCGTTGTAACAGAGTGTGGGCGATTGATAACCACCCAACGGATCTACCGGAGCTACCGGCGCCGGGCGCGACGGTTTTGGCCGCACTGGTACAGGTTGATTATTGGCTTTTGCTGTCGCGACGTCTTGCTCCCATTGCTTAATTGTTTGATTATAAGCGTTGCCCACTTCGGTGTTCCAAACTTTCAGACTATCCTGGTAGGCCGCCTTGCGTTGCGGATAAGTTTTGGTAGCCTCATCGAAATTATCAACCAGTCGCTGGCGGGTGTCGACATATCTGGTAAAAGCCGGTTCCTGTTTCAAACCATCAGGGCTTATCCAACCCTGTACCGGCGTACCGCCACGATAGCTGCCGATCATACCCACAGGTACTTTTTCAGACTTGCGTAATTGCTCGGCGAAATATAGACCAACAGCAGAAAAGCCATGCCAGGCAAAATGTGGATCGGCCAATACCTCAGGCGAACAAACCAGCCACTTGCCATTTGGCGAGCCGGATGGCTGTTTAACGATATCATACACCGGGTTAAGCGACAGGTTCATCGGTACATAAAAAAAGTGGATCTGGTTATCGGTGGCGTTAGCTATAGCGTCGGCATGATGCTTTTCGGTCTGGATACCAAACTCCATATTTGATTGCCCCGAGGCCAGCCACACATCGCCGATCAGGATATTGTTATAAGTGATATCGGTATTGTTGCCTTTAATGTGCATCTGGTACGGTCCGCCGGCTTTGTAAGTGCCTAGCTTCATGGTCCACTTGCCGTCGGTGCCGGTGGCGGTTTTGTAGGATTTGCCCATAAAGTCGACCGTTACTTGTTCACCGGCATCGGCCCAGCCGTAAATGGGTACAGGTATACCGCGCTGCAGCACCATGTTATCGCCAAATATGGCAGGAAGTTTTACAGTAGCTAACGCGACGCTGCTTATCAGCCACAAAACAATGGCAAATGCGATGATCTTTTTCATAAAGGATATAATTGGTTTACAAGGATATTCGGTTACGCTAAAATAGGAAGGCGTTATTACGCCAACAAGGGCGGAAAAAGAAAATGTCATGCTGAACTCGTTTCAGCATCCCACACGCCAAGCGAACGCGCGCCTTTATGATGAGGTATGACAATAAAAACTCTCAATTCTTAATATTTGAATGTATAAGTGTGTCCAGTTTTCTCATATCCCCTTCACCACCAAACCCATCTGATCGGTAAACTATAATACCTGATTTATCGATCAGCAAAATAACAGGGATTCCACCAAACCCAAATCTATCACCAACATCTCCGCTTATCTTATCATCCAAAATCAGCATATGCTTCCATCGTCCAATTTTTGATTTTTTAATATCTTTTTTCCATGCAGATCGGTCCCTATCTATAGAAATACTAATCATTTCGAGACCGCTTTTGCCATATTTATTATAAAGTTTATTAAGATATGGCATCTCTTCATGGCAAGGCGCACACCAAGATGCCCAAAAGTTTAACAGGACATATTTTTTTCCGATATAATCTTCGTTACATGCGGGCTTTCCATTTATATCTACTCCGCTAAACATTGGAGCATGGTTTCCGATTACTACTGCCCGTTTACCCCGAATAGCGGTTTGCACCGCTTTTCCAAGCATGCTGTTTTTAATAGCTTGCGAAAATTTACTATAAATGATCTCAGCAGAGTCTACTGGTATCACATTGCTATAAATCATTGCAGGTATAAGATTGGCTGCGACAGCTGAACTACCATTTGTCCTAATAAATCGAAGTCTATTTTCTGTTATCGAGTTTGCATATGTCGACCATCTGGAATCAAGACTATCCATTCGGGCCTGAAGTTGATTTGATTTTCCACGTATCGCTATTTCTTTATCCAGAGCCGATATAGCCTTTAACAAAGGTGCTCGCACAACGCTTAACTGACGTTCCGTTTCATTTAATTTTTGGTAGTCGCTTTGGGCCAATGATCCTTTAACCGCGACCGATTGAAAATCATCGACAGTAACCTCTATTTCCATTAAACCTGGTTCTAAAAATATCGAAGTATAGTTTGGATCATCTGTTGTCTTTGAAGTGAGTTTCCCCATTATTTGGCTAATGGTTGGCCCATTTATAACGCCCCTAAACTCAAATCTCCCTTGATTAACCACCGCACTATCCAAACGCCATTTACCCGCGCTGTCAGCATATCTGAGTTTAAGTTGTGCCGGGGCATTGCCATTTATTATGCCCATTAGTATAAACTTTCCGCTGGCAGGCGGTTGTGCTATTGCAAATGGCGGCAGGCAGAAAAGAACTTGGACAAATAGGACTATTCTTATTGACCTCATGGGGTAGGTTTTGGCTATTTAAAATTAAGGTGTTTTGTTGAAAATATCCCTATTCTGGTCTTAACTGATCGAAATTTAAGTCAGCGTAACTTTTCCTAATGGTTAAACCAATACCTTGTCAAAACATAACAAAGTTTTCAACAGTTGGGTTACTTTTTCAATAAGCCATCTTGTTTCATTCTGTTTCACTCAAATAAATCAAGTTATTGATTATCAAATATTTAATCAAAAACCCTGTTTCATTTGTTTCATTTGTTTTTCACATTCGCGTGAAACAAAGAAAATGTCATGCCGTCCGCCTTAGGCGGATCAGCACCCCACACGCTAAGCAAACGCTCGCCTTTATGATGGGATGCCGAAACAAGTTCGGCATGACATATATTATATAAAACCTTAATTAACCGTCGCTGCCGACATCGACGGCGCTGCATCGCCAGGCGCGCTGCCCCAGTTTTTGTTAGGGCGCGGACCCATAACCAGTGTTAACCTGCCGCCGCCTACGATGTCGCTGTTTTTCATCCAGGGTTTATTCCACGCTTTGCCATTTAACGTAGCGCTTTGCACGTATTTATTTTGTGCCGATGCGCCTTTAGCTTCGATTACAAAGGTTTTGCCGCCACCTACGTTAATGGTCGACTCTTCAAATACCGGGCTACCGATATCAAACACCGCACTGGCCGGGCATTGTGGATAAAAACCCATCGAGTTAAATACATACCAGCTTGAGGTTGCGCCGCCATCCTCGTCGCCGGCTAAACCTTGCGGGGTGATGTCATACCACAGATCCATCAGCATACGTATGCGCTGTTGCGTTTTCCACGGCTGGCCTGCATAATTGTACAGGTACGGAATATGATAAGCCGGCTCATTGCCCTGCGGATACATACCCACCAAACCGGTCATATCCGGAAACTGCCCCAGGAAAGCCAGCTTATCTGCACGGCCGTGGCCTGTGGTGAACAGCTCGTCCAGTTTATCTACAAATTTTTGGCGACTGCCTTCCAGATTAATCAACCCCTGAATATCATGCTGCACGCTCCAGGTATATACCCACGAGTTACACTCGGCAAAATAGCCCTCGCCTGCAAAACCGCCCGAAAACTTGGGATCAAACGGCTCAACCCATTTGCCATCGGCAGTTTTGGGGGCCATCAGTCCGATAGACGGCTTGAACAGGTTTTGATAATTATGCGCGCGTTTCATGAACAATTTATAGTCGTCCTCCTTACCTAAAGCTTTGGCAATCTGCGCCAGGCACCAATCGTCGTAACAATGCTCAAGCGTTACAGAAACCGATTGGCGGCGATGCCATGAGTCAACCTCAGGCACCCACTCTTCCACCTCTAACGTCGGCACCCATCTAACCTGGTAAGGCAGTTTTTCGTACTTGCCGGCAGGTTTTATATTGGCAGTATCGCTACGGATGGGCAGCGCCGGGTAGAATCCCTTTTCATAATAACATTTTTCCAGTTCGGTAGTACCCGGGCCGTCTTTCCATGGTATCATGGTGGCCTCCATGGCATTTTTGCGCATACCGGCATAAGCTTTCTCCACGTCAAAACCACGCAGGCCCTTTAAGTAAGCCTCCACAATAACCGAGGTAGAGTGATTACCGATCATAGCGCCCGAACTGGTTAACCAGCCCGTTTTTTCATAAGCGTCGATAAAGTTATTGATAGATTTTACCGACTCTTTAGGTTCTATCAAATCCTGCAAAGCGTAGGCGCTACGGTAAGTATCCCAAACGTTGCCCATGCGCAAAGCGCGGGTACGGTATAAGGTGCTATAGAAAATGCCGCGTTGGCGCTCGGTGCCGCCTTTAATTTTGATGAGGTTCAGCTCGGCGTTCCAGCGGTCTTTCAGTTTGGCCTTGATTTGCTCGAAGGTTGATTTGCCGATCTCTTTTTCAAGAGCAGCTTTGGCATCGTCTTCGCTGGTGTTGGAGATGCCGACTCTAAACTCGATAGTTTGTGGTTTGGGCGATGCAGCCCAGGTCATGTAGGCATTAACGCCGCTGTTTCCACCCCTATTCAGTTCCTTTTTAAATTGGTCATCATTTTTATCACCTTTTGTCGTCGGCTTGCTAACCTCCGAATAAAAATATCTTCTCATTCCCGAAGTATTGCGCCTGCCAAATGACTCACCATAACCTTTTATGGTCTTTTCATTTACGTTAACACTACCATTGCCAGGTAAACCCAACATCAAATTGGCAGCTTGATTGGCCGGAATAGTAAAGCGGAAAATAGCCGCATTATCCGTCATGGTGTATTCCACGTTAATGTTTGCATCTTCCAGCAAGACCTGATAATAGTATGGTTTAGCAGTTTCCAGATCATGATCAAAATGAGAAGCGTAATCGCGAAGATTAGCTTTAAAATCACCGCTTTTAACCATCAGCGTACCAAAGCCTAATGGAAAACCCATAATCTTATCCGACAAATAAAAATCCTCAATAGCAGGATTAAACATCGGGAAGATATTCATGTTACCACCAGGAGCCTTAATAACCGGCGAAGTACTGCGGGTTTTAGGATTGATGGACCCGATGTACAGGTCGACATAATCGGCCGGGGATTTACCTGCTGCTACAGGCGCCTTAGTAGGTTTGTGTTGGGCAAAAGCCGAACTGCCCAGCATGCAAAATGCCAAAAGAGTATACTTTAGTTTCATAATAACGCTACTTAAAAAGGGCGATTAATTGGTTTGTTGTGTTTAGCTTACCAATACTATGAAATTTATGGGGCTTGTAACGTAACTGTTTAGTTACAATGGGATTGGTGGGATAAATATAAAGTAACTGTCATTTCGACGAGGTACGAGGAGAAATCTATACACAGACATTCAGGAGAAGCTCGGCGTGTGTATAGATTTCTCGCTACCGCTCGAAATGACAGGTGAGTAAGAAATTAGACTGTTCCCGGTTCCAAAATCTTTATCCCACTCTCACCTGCAATAATAGCCTTCGATGCCAAACCCACAAAAAGCGAATGTTCCACTACTCCCGGCACCATTTTAAGACTGTTCATTTCGTCAATCGGCATGGATTCAGCAAAGAAAACATCGAGCAGGTAGTTACCGTTTTCGGTGATCACCGCACCGTCTTTCTGCGTGCTCATGCGCATATTTATTTTAGCTGCGGGCATGAAAGTAGCCAGCCATTTATTAACCAGATGCAACGCAATTGGCAGCACCTCTAAAACCAGCGGATAAGTATTGTCCAGTTTAGCGATGCGCTTTGACGCATCGCCAATTAAAATAAACTCATCAGCCAGACTGGCCATGATCTTCTCTGAAGTGTGTATGCCGCCGCCGCATTTCAGGGCGTTAAGCTGCGCATCAAACTGGTCGCAGCCATCAAAGTAAATATCGATATGTTTAACATGTTCGCTGCCTAATAATCTGAAATTATATGGTGAGATAAGCTGGGCTGTTTTGAATGATGACGTAGCAAAGGTCAATAATGACGCCAAATCCTTATCAACAGCAATAAAACCCAATAAATTGGCGATGGTAGAACCCGCCCCAACCCCGATGGTTTGCCCGGGTTTTATGAACTGCATGGCTGCTTTGGCGGCTTCGAGTTTAAAGTCTGTCATAGATGGATATTTGGTGTGGGCAATATCGGGAATTGTTATTTCTTTTCCCTCACTAAAGCCAGCAGTCCCAACACCGGGCCTATGGCCAAAAGCACGTAGATATATTGCGCATTCGCGGATATGCGCAGGGCGGTGACCAACTGTATGCTTACAATGGTGATAGCGAAGCCGATGCTGTTAACGATGGTGAGTGACGAGCCTTTCGTTTCGGCCGAGGCGTTTTGGGCGATAAGCGTGGAGAACAGCGGCGAATCGGCAATTACCGCAATGCTCCAGATAAAAAGGAAGGCGATAAAGACCCACATCGCGTTAGCAAATAAAAATAAAGGCGAGGTTATGCAGCAGATGCAGGAAATTAATAAAGCTATGGTAGCCACCCTTTTGGCACCGAACTTTTGCGATAAATAACCACCGGCTACACAGGATAAACTGCCAATAGCAATGATCAGGAATGACAACAGGGACACGTTCATATCGATAGCATAGCGCTCTTTATACGCCGTCAAAATAACCGGTACAAATACCCAGAACGCATACAGCTCCCACATGTGGCCAAAATAACCAAAAGCGGCAGCGCGGAATTTTGGATTGCCAAATCCGCTTAAAAAATCACCGAAGTTTAATTGGCCTTGTTTTCGGTGAGGGCCATCGGGCACTAAAAGCAGCATGGCAATGCCGCCGAGTGCTGAAAGGATCGAAGTGCCGTAGATGACATATTTATAAGGCAGTCCGGCGGTCATGCTTTTTAAAAAATGCGGGAATGCGGTACCCAATACCAGTGCCCCTACCAAAAATCCTAATGATTTGCCCAAGCCCTGCTGGTAATGATCGGACGCTATTTTCATACCGACCGGGTAAATACCTGCCAGGAAAAAGCCCGTCGCGAAGCGGCAGATGATGAGCATAGTCACGTCGATACTATCCAGGCTTGCGCCTAAATTGAGCACTGCGGCAATCATCGCGCAGCAACAAAAAACCTTAACCGGCGAAAACCTGTCGGCTATGCTGAAGACGGCGAATATGAGTGTACCTGCAATAAAACCCAACTGCACGGCGCTGGTAAGATGCGCCAGATAGGCTGGCTCGAGGTGCAGTTGTTTGGCTATGTCGCCCATAATGGCATTGCCTGCAAACCACACCGAGGTGCAAAAAAACTGTGCGATAACGATGGTAGGCAGAATCCGTTTCATGGGTGCGGTAACAAAGCTATCGGTTTATTTCAAAATAGTGTAAACTAATTGGTCGGCGGGGCTGTTAAAACTTAAATAACGCTGATAACTGATTCTATAGCTACAAATTCAATTCATTATTTTAGCATAAAAACCAAACGTCATGTTCAAGAATTCACATGCATTCAGCAGTTTTTCGGTTAATGACCTGGAAGCTGCCAAAACATTTTACAGCGAGGTTTTAGGTCTGAAAGTTAGCGACAACCCTATGGGTGTAATTGAACTGCATATTAAAGGCAGCAACAACATTATGGTTTACCCGAAACCCGACCATCAACCGGCTACTTTTACCATACTTAACATCCTGGTACCCGAATTGGAGTATGCGGTTGATGCGCTGATTATAAAAGGCGTTACTTTTGAGCAATACCATAACGAGTACGTCAATACCGACAAAAAAGGCATAATGCGCGGCAACGGCCAGGGACCGGATATTGCCTGGTTCAAGGACCCGGCAGGAAATATTTTGTCGTTAATT
>Ga0209233_1000683_pt1 | contig 16116 bp, 13 predicted proteins | sample AraplaCL_Cvi_mCL_FD_184269 | JGI IMG/M metagenome (GOLD analysis project Ga0209233, IMG submission 184269) | Arabidopsis root microbial communities from the University of North Carolina, USA - plate scrape CL_Cvi_mCL (SPAdes) (version 2) | ecosystem: Host-associated > Plants > Roots > Endosphere...
AGCGAAGGGTTAGGCGTCACCTCACTCAGCGACGAACGCGATAGCGGATGTGGGTTGCCTCCGAGGTGTCGATCACCCGGACAATCTCCAACTCGACGCGTGAAGGCAAGATCTCGAATAACCGGCGGCCGCCACCGAACAGGACCGGGATCTGGTGGATCTGCAACTCGTCCAGCACACCAGCCTCGAGCGCCCGCTGCGCCGTGTATGCGCCAAGCATCAGCACGATGCGATCCCCGGCGGCGGCCTTTGCCTGCGCCATCGCGCGCTCGATGCCGTCGGGCACGTATGTCACCAACGGATAGTTCGCTACCGAAGGGCCCGGCGGCCGGTGGCTGGGCACTATGATCGGGACACCGTGATTGTCACCGCCCCAGTGATCGATCTGCTCCACAGTGCGCCGCCCCGCCAGAATCGCGCCAGGTGAGTTCCAGTCGTCCCACAATTGTCCGAGCGCCCCAGATGGACGGGAGAAGTCCCCATACCACTCGTGCAACCGGTCAAATCCGTCGCCGCCGGGGTTGCCCACTTCGTCGCTCGGGCCAGCGATGTATCCGTCGAGTGACATAGACATGAAGAGTACCGATGTGGACATTTGGGTCTCCTGCACTCTCGAAGAATGGTCAGACGTACCTGATGCCGCTTGAGTGACGCCCAACGCTGAGCTAAGCGGCCGCCGCTGCGAGGAGTGTCAGGATACCGCAGTCCTCCCCGATCAGTTCCGTGTGCTTCATGTTAGGCGCCGCGATACACTCGCCTTGCCAACAACCGAGAACTCACACCAATGCTTATCCACAGCGCGCTGTTTTGGCTACGCAAAGATCTCAGTACGTCCGAACGGAACGCATTCGCCGCCGAAGTGCGTCTCCTAGCCACGATTCCGTATCTCCAAAGCGGGTTCGTCGGCGCTCCTGCGCAGACGGAACATCGCTCCGTCGTGGATCATTCGTTCGACTTTGCAACCTCGTTGCACTTCAAGTCCCTGGAGGACCACGAGTTCTATCAAACCAAGTGCGAGCACCACGCAAGGTTCGTTTCCAATTGCCAGTCGCTCTGGGAGCGCGTCGTGGTCTACGACATCGCCCCATAAATAGTAGGCAGTCTCGCAGTGCCTTTTTCAGAGCGCGGCCACCTCAAACGTTAGGTGCCACTTGTCCGTTGCTTCTCTCAATTGATAATTTCGCCCATGCCTGTTTTCACGCGATTTCTCAGCTGTTGGATGAATTCCGGGTCGTAGGATTCCCAATTTTCAATTTCCCCTATGATTCTTAAAGGGGACGCGCTTCTGAATGACCGTGTTGGATTGCCTCGGAATTTTTTGTTTGTGACGTTTGGGTCATCTTCAAAACTTCCCATTGGCATCACGACATAGACTCGGGGTCTGCCTTCGCCCTTGGCTATTTCCGCAGCGAGGCCAGCTCCCTTCGGCAAGGTTGTGAAATAAATGTGATTCATCACGACACTATTGTCGTAGTTGGATCTGAAACCTGCAGTTAGCAGATCGCCCACTGACAGATTTGCTTTTGTTCCGTGGTAGAACGGGCCCGCAATCAAATCGCAATTGTCAGGTGAAACTGGAATCCACTCATCATCATGATGCATCGCCTTTGTTGCCTCATGTGGCCTGCCCTATCGACAGGGCCGCGATTCTAGTTCTCGCCTCGAGCCTTGCCGCAAGCCCCAGGGGATGATATAAATTCATAGTGGGAGGCGCAGCGCGCCTCCTTTCTTATTTTTGGACGCTGCAGCATCTCTCGCGACCGGTACCACCTCGCTCAAATCACCCCAAGTTTGACTTAAGCGACTCGCCGCAGGCACGTCCGCTGAAAGGAAGGGTCAGGCATCGTTGCCGGATCCGAGCAATTCGATGACCTACGCCGACAGGGACTGAGTGGGTCATGATGCCTAAGGTTTGACATCAGCAGCAGGCGCCGGGCGCAGCCCGTTGACTGTCCATTCGATGGAAGGGTTGGGCCGCCGGTTTACTCGAACACCGGCCTGAAGAAGGTGCGCTCGTAGCTGAGGAAGCAACCAGTGTCTCGACCATATTTGAACGCGGCCTGGCACTCGGCGTCTTGAGCCGACTTGACTCGGTATTCTTCGTATGCGGCAAGCGAGGGGAAAGAGAATGACGCCAGTGCAATGTTGCTCGCGCCCTCCGAGGGCAACAGATAGCCGTGATGAATTCCGCCAAACTTCTTGACAAGTGGAATCCAGATCTTGCCGTAGCGTTCGAATTCTTCGAGCTTTGACGGATCGATAACGTAGCGGATGTGACAAGTGATCATGATGATTCAGAGCGAATGGCCGTGCACTCAATCGTATTGGAATCACCTCGAAGGGCGTGAAGAGCGATACACGGTCTTCGATGGCGCTGCAGCGGCCGAATGCTTGAGCTAAGCGGTCGCGGCCGCGAGGAATGTCAGGATACCGCAATCCATCGCAGGGGCTACAATGATGAACGAGTTTCGGAGATGACATGATCAAGACGAAGACGCGGAGGCGCAGCTCGATCTTCTTTCTCTTGGCCTGTGGGCCAATACTCGCAGCAGGAGCCCAACAACCGCCCCCGACAGCGGCCAGTCTGCCCGAGCGCTACACCGAATCGCTCAAACTTTCTCAAGCAATGCGGTACGCGGAGGCTGCGGCGATCCTTGAGCCGTTCTACACGGCCGGACCGGGCGGCATGGATTGGCACTGGAACTCGGCAATGTATCAGCTCGCATGCGACGAAGCGCTTGCCGGTCGCAAGGAAAAAGCGATGAATGCTCTCATGGCCTCGCAGGCCAGAGGAGGCAGCGTTTCCGCAGAGCAACTGGCAACAGATTCCAATCTCGCATCGCTCCATGATGACCCGCGATTCACGCAGCTTGTCGAGGCCGCGCGCGGTCGGGAACGTCTGTGGGTGCATGAGCCGGGGCAGGACTTGTCCTTCGCGCCGAACCTGAGCGAAGACGCCAAGATCGCAGGGCTGTCCGCTGTGTGGTCGGAGGCCCGCTTCAACTTCGCCTTTTTCGACCGGCAACCGAATTTGGACTGGAACCAAGCCTACGTCGACTTCCTGCCCAAAGTGCGAGCAACGGCATCCACGGAAGAGTACTACCGCGTGCTGATGCGGTTTGCGGCACTGCTCAAGGATGGACACACGAATGTGTATCCTCCGGAGCAAATCCAGAACACGTTCTATGGCGCTCCGGGGCTGCACACGCAGCTTGTGGAGAACGCCATCGTGGTGACGGCGATCGATGATCCCGCATTGCTCGCACAGCGATGGCGCGTGGGCGATGTGCTTCTGAAAATCGACGGGGAAGATATACGGCACTATGCGGAGCGCGAGATCGCGCCCTACCAGAGTTCTTCCACGCCACAGGATTTGCAGGTACGCACGTTCGACTATGCGTTGCTCAGCGGGCGCGCCGGTAGCCAGTTCCACCTCACCGTGAAAACTGCCGCGGGCAAGGACGAGGAGCGAGTTCTGACACGACTGACGCTGGACGATCAGTCGAAATTAAGAAAGAACGGAACTTCTTTCAAGATGAGGTCGGACGGGATCGCCGTCCTCACGATTGATGAGTTCGAGGACACGGAGGGGACGAAGGCGCTGCTCGCGAACTTGCAGGTCGTCAATTCTTCGAAGGGGCTGATCATCGACCTTCGTGCCAACGGCGGCGGCAGCACACCCGTGGATCTACTGCAGATGCTGACGCGGGAACCGATTCGCGGCCCCTTGATGCGAACAAGAAGTTATATGGCCGCCGACCGGGCGCGCGGGGCGCTGCCGGGATGGACAGACATTTCTCCGTTCGAGGTTTCGGCCGATCCCGCACACCACGTCGATGTGCCGGTCGCCGTCTTGACCAGCGCACGGACCTTTTCGGCTGCGGAAGATTTCGTTGCCGCATTCGGCGCAATGCATCGAGGCATCACCGTAGGGGAGACAACGGCGGGAAGCACCGGACAACCGTTGTTCTTCCAACTCCCAGGCGGCGGTAGTGCGCGGGTCTGCACCAGAAATGACCGCGCCTCCGATGGAACTGTCTTCGAAGGCGTGGGTCTTCGTCCTACCATTTCTGCTTCGCCGACCATTGAGAGCATCCGACGGAATAGGGATATTGCTCTGGAGCGCGCAGCAGGAGCGCTGCTAGCCGCAAAGTGAGAACAGCGATTGGCGAAGTGCCTTTAACATTGCCGAATCACGGGCCCAATTGGCTTGCTAAAGGAGATGCATTGCACCGAAGTCGGCCGATAGCGGTCGCTCGCGACCGATCGCTCCGGTTCGTTTATGAGGTGAGCATTCGGCATAGACGAAAGCGAAAATACATTCACCGTCATCAATAAGTGGCAATTCGAAGTTGGCCCGTGCTGCGTTAGGGGTCGCCTCGTAAGACACCGACCGCGATGACTGACACGAGTAGCGCAACGCTGGGATAGAAGGTCAAGCCAAATCCGATTGCGCGATTGGCTGCTCCGCCAGCATAACCACGAAAGAACAGAACACGGCCTACAACAAAGAGGGCGGCAGCTACTGCAACCAGTGAAAGAAACCTCGCTGGGAAAATCAGCGCGGCAGCGAAGTACACCGGCGTTGCAAGGGCAGATTGTTCGAGAGTGTTTTGCAATAGTGCCTGCAACAGCTTGGCGCGTTCTGTCCCCTCCGTTAGTGCGCTGCCCTGAATGTCTTGAGGTGTCGAGAATCTGTGCTTTGCCAGGCGAGCAATGCAGAAAAAAAGAACTGAGGCTGGCGCCAACGCTGCCAATGCAGCGAGCTTCAGCCTCATGGCGGTGGTGGTTTGACTCGGAAAGTACGGCCACTCAAGAAAATATGCGATCACAAACATGCAAATAGCGATGACGATTGCCGCAGCCATGCCTCGCGCCACACCTGATTGAATGTTGTCAATCTTCATTGTGCAGTGTCGGCTGCGCCGCCTAATAGAGCTTCAATTAGCCCGCTGTCGGCTCGAGTCCGTTGGAAATAACTGGCCTGCTCCGGCGGTCGGGTGAATGAACGGTTGGGCCCACTTGGATTCTATGGAAGTTTAAACTTGCGCGTGACGCGCGGCGGCCATAGGGATGTGAAATGAGCGCCGCCCACCAGCCGCGAAGCGGCTGAAACTCCTTGCACGATGCCACGTTTTTCCAATACGGACTTCATGCGCCGAAAAGAACGCCTTGGGTCAGGCGTTATCACGAACAGGTTGATCTCTTTGGCACTGACGTCATAACCGTCAAGAGCGGCGGTGCTACCTAGAGCTTCCTGAAATTCGGCCTGAATTGGCGCAAGGAAATCTTCGTCTTCTAGCGAAGGGCGCCAAAACTTGATTACAAGTTGGTGATCCATCCGAAGATTGTATGCCTAACGCCCAAGCTAAGCAGCTTTGCGGGCCGAGATGCACGATTGCACGAGATAGTTCGTCCCGCGCGATCCGCGGCGCCCTGCTCGATGATCACTCTCGGTTCGCGTAGTGCGCTGCAGCGTTTCAATACGCCTTTCCACGCGCCGACACCGGCCAGACCGCCTCGACCTTGCCTTTGCGTACGCCGACATACCAGTCGTGCAGGTTGCAGGTCGGATCGCAATGACCGGGTATCAGCTTCAGTTTTTCGTTGATGCGCAGAGCACCGCGCAGATCCTCGATCACGCCGTGTTCGTCTGAGGCGCTGAGGTATGTCACGTCATCGCGGCCGTGGATGACGGGAAGGCCACTATCGAGCGATTGCACCTTGAGGCCCGCATCGCAGACAGCCTGATCGGGTTTAGCGTGGCTCATCACCGATGTCAGGATGAAGAGCGCGTTTTCCCATTCGCCGCGGTCAATGCGGTTTCCATGCCGGTCCTTGATGCGCCCGTAGTCTGCATCCATGAAGGCGTAGCTGCCGCACTGCAGCTCGTTGTAAACGCCGGAATTCGATTCGAAGTAGTAAGAGCCCGTGCCGCCGCCCGAGACGAGTTCGGGATTGAGGCCCGCTTCTTTCAGCGCCGCGACCACGGCTTTTGTCGCCGCGATGGCTTCGTTGAGTTTGGCCTTGCGGTCGGCGTAGTTTTCCAGGTGCTGCATGCTGCCTTGATAAGCCTGGATGCCGGCAAACTTCAGGCCCGGCGCCGCGTCGATGGCCTGGGCGATCTCGACTGCGCCGCTGGCTGCGCCGACCCCGCAGCGACCCTGGCCGCAGTCGATTTCGACGAGGCACTCCAACGTCGTGCCGTGCTTTTGCGCTGCGTCCGAAAGCTCGGCCACGTTTGCCGCGTCGTCGACGCAGACGATGATTCGCGCACCGAATTTCGGCAGACGCGCCAGCCGATCGATCTTGGCCAGGTCGCGCACTTCGTTCGAGATGAGGATGTCCTTGATGCCGCCGCGCGCAAACACTTCGGCCTCGGACACTTTCTGGCAACAGACGCCGACGGCGCCGCCCAGACGCTCCTGTAATTTTTGCACATCGACCGATTTGTGCATCTTGCCGTGGCTGCGATGACGCATGCCGTGCGCCTTCGCGTACTCGCCCATCTTGCGGATGTTGCGCTCGAGCGCGTCGAGATCGAGGATCAGACAGGGTGTCTGGATGTCCGCCTCGTCCATGCCCGGCCGGGCGGGAATGTCATAGCCGACTTCGAAGTCGGCGAAGTCCGCCTTCGTATTCATGCAAATCTCCGCTGTCCCGATTCGTCCGATCGGCATGACCTTACCGCAACGACGATTCTGATGCGTTCTTTACCGATCCAGAAACAGTTGCCCGATGGTGAGCGCCAACGGATACGGTTGGAACTCGTTGCGATTGCTGAGCAGGATCACCGCGAGATGCTGTTTGGGCCAGCGAATGATGATGTTGCGGAATCCGATGCTTTCGCCGGAGTGCCAGACGGTGTCGCCGCTGAGACGCCAGCCGAATCCGAAGTCGACGTCGGGATCGGCGATCGGCTCCGTAGGCGTGAACGCAAGTTTGCGCGACTCCGCGTTCAGCAGCTTGTCGGTATATAAAGCCGCATCCCATTTGGCCAAGTCATCGACGGATGAGTAGATACCACCGTCGCCGCGCGTAGCACTGGTGACGTCCTGATCAGTCTTAATCCATTTGCCATTGTTCTCGCTGTAGCCATAAGCACGATTGGCCACCTCGGGACCGTGGCCGTGCTCGTACATCAACGTGTTCTCCATACCGAGCGGCTGGAAGATGCGCTTTTTCATGAACTCGGCCAGATCCATGCCTGAGATGCGCTGAACGATCAGACCGAGCAGGACAAAGGCACCGTTGCTGTAGCGGTGCGCGCTGCCGGGCTCGAAGTAAAGCCGATGCTGCGCGGCGATCATGCGCAACACATCGTTGTCGTCGATCTGGGCAGTGCGATCCGATGGAATCAGGTCCTCGTAGTCGATCAGCCCGCTCGTGTGCGTCAGCAGATGGCGGACGGTGATCTTGTCGTCGCTGGCCGGAAGTTCGGGCAACCACTTGCGCACGGAATCTTCGAGCCGCAACTTGCCGTCCTGCTTCAGCAACAGGATGCAGGCCGCGGTGAACTGCTTGGAGACCGAGGCAAGGCGGTAATTGGTTTCGGAGCCTGCCTTGATGTGTTTTTCCAGATCGGCGTAACCGAAGCCGCGCCGGACGATGGCCTTGCCGTCTTTGACCACCAGCAGCGAGGCACCGGGGATATCGCCCGCATAACGACTCATCAAGGTGTCGATCTTCGCCAGATCTGCTGGTGCGGGAGATTGCGCGTGCCCGCACCCGGCGGCCGCCAGCCATATCAATGCAGACAGGAGAAAATGTTTGCTCGTCATGGACGCTGCCCCCTTAGTCACAGGCATGTTCGCGAGTGAAGGCCAGATCTTCGTAGTCGGAGCTGAAATCCGCATCGGGATCGACCTTGGCCATATGCAGCGTGCCGTCGGCGTGTTCCGGGAAACGCAGCCATGCTTCGATATCGTCGTGATCCCAATGCACCAGATAGCGATCGCCGACGCGCATGACCTGCCCGGCCAACCGCGGCGACTTCGACGATGCGAAACGCACGCTGCCGGCTTGCGCGCAAATGCGCACCTCGCCGAACCAGGGATCACGCCACACGCCGAGTTGCGTACCGATGTCCGCCACCACCGCCGGCTTGCGCGCAGACGTGTCTGGCACATGGGAAATCTGTTGCTGCCGCTTTTCACTCTCGAGTTCGTCCGCATAACTGGCCACGCTTCGGGCCTTGTCCGGCGCGGTGAAATGTTTGGTCAGCATCTCGATCAAAACGCTGCGCGCATCTTCGGCATCGGCGTTGATCAGGACGACGAAACCACTCTTGCGGAACGGCAGCAGCATCATCGCGGAGTACATGCCCGACAACGTGCCGGTATGCGAGACCGTCACCTGTCCGTCGACGTCGGCGATGCGCCAACCGTAGCCATATCCGTAGAAGAGTGTGCCGTCCCAGGCGCGCCGGCGTTTGGAGATCGGCATGGGTGTGTAGACAGTCCATTCTTTTTGCCGCTGTTGCGACGACAGCCAATCCAATTGCTGCGGCGTCGGCACCAGCCAGTTCTTCGCCCAGGTCAGCATGTCATTGAGGCTGCAACGCACGCCACCGGCCGGGTCCATGGTGGACGCGTGCACGACGGCTTCGCTATCCGACTCAGCGACAAAACGGCTGTCGCGCAGAACATGCGGCGCCGCCACGTTGCCGACCTCATTGCGATTCCATGTGCCGATCTGGCAGCGATTCATGCCCATCGGTTGGAAAATTTCGCGACGCATCAACTCCGGATACGGCGCGCCGCCGACCGCGCCTGCGACCTGACCGGCGACGATGTACAGCGTGTTGTCGTAAGCGTAGCCCGCGCGAAAGCTGTACGCCGGCTTGAGATATTGCAGACCCGCGACGACATCGTCGGCCGTGAAATGATTCGGCGTCGGCCACAGCATCAAGTCGCCTGCACCTTCCGGCAGGCCGCTGCGATGCACCAGCAGATCGCCGACCTGCATATTCGTCGTGACCCACGGATCGTGCATGCGGAACGACGGCAGCGACTTCGTCACCGGATCGTCCCAGCGCAGTTTGCCCTGCTGTACCAAACGCGCAAGCAGCGTCGAGGTCATGGCCTTGGTGTTGGAGGCGATTTCGAACAGCGTGTCCGCATCCATGGGCTTGCCGGATTCGAGATTGCCCACGGTGCGGGTATAGACCACCTTGCCGTTGTCGATAACTCCGACGGCGATGCCAGGCAGGTGATAGCGCGCGACTACCGCGTCGACGATGCGATCGACGTCGGACGGCGGATGGCCCGTTTTCGCTGCGTCGGCATGCACTGCATCGACGCATGTAGCCAGTACGGATGCCATCGCAACGAATTTGGCGAAGCGGTTCATGCGTCTTCCCAATTCTGCCCGGGTTGTTCGCCGGCAAGCATCTCCTCAAACGTCTGGCGTCGCCTTACCACGGCATAGCGCCCGCGATCGAGCAGCACTTCCGCGGCCAGCGGTCGCGAGTTGTAATTCGACGCCATCGACGCACCGTAGGCACCCGTGGTCTTGATCATCAGCAGATCGCCGGCCTCGCAGCGTGGCAGCTCGCGGCTGACGGCGAAGGTGTCGCCGGTTTCGCAAACCGGCCCGACGATATCGTAGATCTGCGCTGGGCGCGGCTCTCGCGTCACCGGCACGATCTCGTGCCAGGCGTCGTACAGACTCGGCCGCAGCAGCTCGGTCATGGCTGCGTCCGCCACCAAGAAACATCGCTGCCGGCCTTGCTTGATGCGGATCACTCGCGTCAGCAACGCGCCGGCCTCGGCCACCAGCCATCGTCCCGGTTCGAGCAGAATACGACCGCCGAAACTGGCCAATGCATGACGAACGACGTCAACGTAGTCCTCCACGGCAATCGGCCGGTCGCGACCGGCGCGATAGCACACGCCGAGACCGCCGCCGACGTCGATGCTGTTGATCACATATCCAACCTCCTCCAATTCGCGCCAGAATGCGGCGACGCGTTGCAACGCCGTACGGATCGGGTCGAGCGTCAGTATCTGCGAACCGATGTGCACGTGCAGGCCGTCCAGACGCACGTGCGTCAACTGCGCACTCCTGGAAAACCATCGGCGTGCCTCGTCGATGCCAACGCCGAATTTGTTCTCCGACTTGCCGGTGGAAATCTTGGCGTGAGTGAGCGCGTCGACATCGGGATTGATACGTACCGCGGCGTGCGCGATGACGTTGCGCGCCGATGCGAGCTGTTGTAGCAGGCGCAATTCGTCTTCCGATTCCACGTTGAAGCGAGCGACGCCGGCGGCCAACGCTTCGATGATCTCGTCGGCGCTCTTGCCGACGCCGGAAAACACAATGCGTTCCGCGGGAATGCCGGCGCGCAGGCTACGATGCATTTCACCGGCGGAGACGATGTCGGCGCCGAACCCAGCCTCGGCCATCAATTGCAGGATCGCGATGTTGCTGTTGGCCTTGGCTGCATAGCAGACCATCGCATCGAGTCCGCGCAATGCCGTCCTCAGCGCGTCGATCCGCTGTCGGATCGCGGAGGCGGAATACACGTGGCATGGCGTTCCCACCCGCTGAGCCAAAGCCGGCAAGTCGACGCCGTCCCAAGAAATGTCGACAGCCGAAGGTTTGCTGAAATTCCGACTTGCGACGGCACTGTCCATAATCATCCACCCCAGAATTCCGGCGACGGCGGCATCAACACACCTCCCTGCAAGGTGACGCCATCAGGGTAATCGTCCGCCAGCCAGAGCGGTCCGTCCAGATCGATGAAATCCGCTTCGCGCGCAATTTCCAATGCCGGTGCGATGCCCAATGATGAACACACCATGCAGCCGACCATGATTTGAAAACCTTGGGCTTTGGCGGCACGCAGCAGGCGCCAAGCCTCAGTCAGGCCGCCGGTTTTGTCCAACTTGATATTGATGGCCTGGTAGCGATCGCGCAGTGATGGCAAATCCGATGCGGTGTGGCAAGCCTCGTCTGCACAGATCGGAATTCGGCTCGAAAAATCTCGCAAGGCATCGTCTGCGTCGGCGGGCAGCGGTTGTTCCAGCAAATCTACCGACAGACGCTCGAGCGCCGGTTGCACGTCGCGCAGAATATCGATCGTCCAGCTTTCGTTGGGATCGACGATGAGCCTGGCCGAAGGCGCTGCACGGCGCACGGCGTCGATTCGCGCCACCGGGTCGTCGGCGTCGACCTTGACCTTGATCAGCCCGGCATTCGCAATGCGCGAAGCCGCCTTCTCCATCTCTTGCGGCGTATCGATGACGATCGTCAGCGCGGTTACGAGCGGCAAATGCGCTGGCCGTGCCAGTTGGCTCGACACGGATACATGGATCAATCGCGATTCCAAATCCCACAATGCCGCGTCCAGCGCATTGCGCGCCGCACCCGGACCTAAGCGCGCCTGCAATTCGTCCCTGCCCATGCCAGCACAGACGTCGTGCCGCAGCGTTTCAATTTCATCGATCACTGCGGCCACGGATTCGTTATAGCGCGCGTACGGAACGGATTCGCCGCGCCCGATGCAACCTGCCTGCTCGAGTTCGACCGTCACCACATCCGCCGCATGCTTGACTCCGCGCGAGATGCGGAACGGCGAGCGCAGCGGAAAAGTGCGATGGCGGATGCTCAGTCCACGCAGCATGAAAGCAAATTGTCCACGATGACCTCGACGCCCATAGTGACCGGATCCTGACAAGGCAGGCCGAGCCGATCGCTGATCTCGCGGCAGGCCGCGAGTGCCTGCCGCTCGGGAAGGTTCGAGGTGTTGAGCGCAACACCGACCGCCTTGACCGTGGGATTGGTCAGACGGGCGGCGGTGAGATTGGCTTCCAGGCAGAGCTGGAGGTCGGGGATCGGATAGTGGGGAAGCCCGCGCATATGCTTGCGCGTGGGTTCGTGGCACAACACGAGTGCGTCGGCCTGGGCGCCATGCAACAAGCCCAGTGAGACGCCGGCGTACGACGGATGAAACAGCGAGCCTTGTCCCTCGATGAGATCCCAACCGGCGTCTTCGCGGGACGGCGAGATCGACTCGACCGATCCGGAAATGAAATCGGCGATCACCGCATCGACGGGCACGCCATCGCCCGCAATGAAAATACCGGTTTGTCCCGTGGCGCGGAAGTCCGCGGCGAGACCGCGTTGGCGCATGCTGCGTTCGAGCGCGAGCGTGGTATACATTTTCCCGACCGAGCAGTCGGTGCCCACCGTGAGCAGCCGATGGCCGCCACGTTTGCGGCCGTTGCCGACCGGGACACGACGATTGGGTTCGCGCGCATCGAATAACACGCGGCCGTTGCGCGTGGCCGCGGCCACGATGTCCGCGTTGTCGCGCAGCTTCTGGTGGAGGCCGGCGATCACGTTGAGGCCGGCATCGAGTGCAGCGACGACGTCGGCCACGGTTTCCGCCGCCATCACGCCGCCGGCGTTTGCCGTGCCGATCACCATCGTGTCCGCGCCGGCGGCCTTGGCCTGCGCCGGAGCCATGTCGGGCAACCCCAGCGTCTGGTTGCAATCGTTACGCCGATACTGGCCGATGCACCACTCGGGCCGCCAAAAGGCCAGACCTCGGGCTGTCTTGATCGCCAAATCGTCGGCCGGTCCGCCGAGGTACAACAGGTAAGGCGGTCCCCAACGAGTGTGGCCGGCCGCGTCGCCGTAGTTAGTCATGAAATCGGGGCTCCCCACCGGAATCCGTCCAGTATCGAAACGTGCGGGGAGCATAACCATCGGCAAGCGTCAGCCACCAATGAAAAGACAGGCACGTGGCATAACTCAGGGTTGTGGTCGTTTTGCTCTACACCGTCGACCGGATCGCCGTGTAACCTGTTTGCCTTACAACCGTCAATTGTGCTGGACTCCGGCAGCAGCGCCGCCGGACGAAGACAGGTGGATAATCGACATGCATTTGCGTTACATCGAACTCTTTCATGCCGTGTTGACCACCGGCAGCATCACTGGAGCGGCGAAGCTGCTGAACATTTCGCAGCCGGCCGCGAGCAAAGCGCTGCAGCACGCCGAAGACCGGCTGGGCTTTGCCCTGTTCAGCCGGGTGCGCGGGCGCCTGCAGCCGACTCCGCAAGCACTGCTGATGCGCGATCGGATCGAGAAGATCATCCAGGACGTGCACGACCTGGAACGCCTGACGAAAAACATGGGTCAACCGGGCAATAGTCCTTTGCGCGTCACCTGCACGCCGACGCTGGCCCTGACCCTGCTCGCCGGGGCAACCGAACAGTTGCGCAAGGCTGTCCCCGATGTGATGGCCGAACTGTCCACGCAGCATTCCGTGGTGATGTGCGAATCGCTGACGCTGCGCGAAACCGATATCGGACTCACGCTGCAGGACACCGGCCATCAGAACCTGCGCCAGAGGGTGCTGTGTCGGGGACAGGTCATGGTGATCGCTCCGCCGGGATGGTGGCCCGAAGCGGAATTGACCCAACCCTTGCCGATCGAAGCGTTGGCCAATCAGCCGATGATCGGCATCACCGTACGCGATGCCTTGGGCAGCATGCTGCAAAGCCACCTGGCCAAGGTCAATCCGCCGCCGCGAATCGCCGTCTCGGTGCAGACTTACCAGCTGGCGCATTCGCTGGTTGCAAAGGGCGAGGGCCTGGCGTTGGTCGATCCCTTCACGGCGCGCTGCGGCGGCACGAACAGCGTACAGATCCGACCGCTGAAACCGCATCTTGACGTTGTGCTGTATGCGATGCATCGGCCCGACAACCCCTTGAGTCCGATACAGAAGCGATTCCTCGATTTGGTGCGGCAGCTTGCTCAGCGAATGCTCGCGCAACGCTGACGGGCTTTCGCTGCGCGGCGTCCACAACACAGGGTTATGCCAGATGCTGGTCTTTTCATTGGTGACTTACTGCCCTCGAAGCTTAATCTCGAAAACTCGCCCGACCGAGTCGACCACGCTTAACCATGGGAGCATGAACATGAGCCATCGCCTCGTGCGGCAGTCACTCGCGAAATCAGCCTGCCGAACGACGCTGCCGCGTAGCCTGGCGTGGCCGCATCGACTCGTTCTGATCGCAACCGTCTGCGCGCTCTGTGCGTCGGCTTTCGCCCGCGAGCCTGAAACGACATCGAAAACCGCCGCGATCGCCAGCGCGAACGCGCTAGCCACGGAAGCCGGCTTCACCGTTCTCGCCGAAGGCGGCAACGCGATGGACGCCGCGGTGGCGGTCGCCACGTCGTTATCAGTAGTGCAGCCGGAAGCGTCCGGCATCGGCGGCGGATTCCTCGCGTTGATCCACGACGCGGCGAGCGGAAAAGACGTCTTCATCGATGCACGCGAGATGGCGCCGGCGGCCGTGAAGTCCGCCGACTATCTCAACGCGGACGGCACGCCCAATCGCGACACCTCGCTCAACGGTCCGTTGGCCGCGGGCATTCCGGGCTCGCCCGCGGGCCTGGCTTACATCGCCGCGAAGTACGGCAAGTTGCCGCTGACGAAATCGGTGCAGCCGGCTATTCAGCTGGCGGAAAAGGGATTCCATCCGACCTCGGCGCTGGCGAGATCGATCACCTACCGCGCCGACGTACTGCGCCGGTATCCCGCATCGACCAGCAAATTCTTCCCGAACGGCAAGGCGCTGACGACCAACGACATCTTCCGTGACGAAGCTCAGGCGCGCACATTGAAGACGTTCGCGCAGAACGGCGCCGACGGTTTCTACAAAGGCGAGGTCGCGGAGGAAATGGTCGCGGCCGTCAAAGCAGCCGGCGGTACCTGGACGACCGCCGATCTCGCGAGTTATCAGGCCAAGGAACGCGCGCCGATCGAGCTGACTTACAACGGCTTCAAGATCCTCACCGCGCCGCCGCCATCGTCCGGCGGCGTCGTCGTCGGCGAAGTGCTGAACATTCTCGCCGGCATCGACCTGAAGAGTCTCGATCAGGTTCATCGCATCCATTACGAAGTCGAGGCGATGCGGCGCGCGTATCGCGATCACAACGAATATCTGGGCGATCCGGATTTCGTGAAGATGCCGATGGATATGCTGCTGTCGCCCTACTACGCGGACGGTTTGCGCCAAAGCATCCTGCCCGAGCAGGCGACGAAATCCGAGTGGCTGCCGGCCGCGCACGCGCCGGAACCGGGCATGCACACCACGCATTTCTCGATCATCGACAAGGACGGCAACATGGTGGCGATGACCTGCACGGTCAACACCACGCTGGGCTCCGCGTTCGTCGCCGGCAAGAGTGGCGTGCTGCTCAACAACGAGATGGACGACTTCGCGCTCGTGCCTGGCAAACCCAACGCCTTCGGCCTGATCGGCGGCTCCGCCAACGCGCCGGTCGCGGGCAAGCGCATGCTGTCGTCGATGACGCCGAGCTTCGTCATCGGCAAGGATCGTCTCGCCGTCATCGGTTCGCCCGGCGGATCGACGATCATGACCCAGGTACTCGAAGGCATGCTCGCCTTCATCGACGGCAAGAGCGCGTCCGAGATCACCGCGCAAAAGCGTTTCCATCATCAGTACCTGCCTGACCGCATCGACATCGAGCCCGGCAGCCTTCCCGCCGACGTGATCAAAAACTTGAAGAGCATGGGCTACGAAATCGACGACACGGAAACGTGGGGCAACATGAACGTGGTGGTCTGGGACAAGACGACGAATACCAAGACGGCGGCCAGCGATCCTCGTCACAAGGACGGCCTCGGCAAGGTGCAAGTCGTTCGCTGACGACAGCGCGTGCTGACGCTCGATCCGATCCAGACCTTGGCTGCCGGCGGGCTGTGCCTGCTCGCCGGTTATGCCATTCGCCAGTGGCTGCCGCAACTGGCGCGGTTCAACATTCCGGCCTCGGTGATCGGCGGCCTCGTCGTTGCGCTCGCGCTGCTGGTCTGCCGGCATTGGGATTTCACGCCGGTGCAATTCGACGTCGCGCTGGAACGGCCGTTGATGATCGCGTTCTTCACCAGTATCGGTTTCAACGCGAGCGTGAGTCTGCTTCGGATCAGCGGCCGTCAGGTCGCGCTGTTCCTGGGTCTGGCGACATTTCTTGCCGTAGTGCAGAACCTTGTCGGCATCGGCATCGCCGAAGCTTTCGGTTTGCATCCGCTGTTCGGCGTCGCCGCCGGATCGGCGACCCTCGCCGGCGGGCCCGCCACCG
>Ga0209233_1000684_pt1 | contig 16075 bp, 17 predicted proteins | sample AraplaCL_Cvi_mCL_FD_184269 | JGI IMG/M metagenome (GOLD analysis project Ga0209233, IMG submission 184269) | Arabidopsis root microbial communities from the University of North Carolina, USA - plate scrape CL_Cvi_mCL (SPAdes) (version 2) | ecosystem: Host-associated > Plants > Roots > Endosphere...
AGCTTCAAGGAGCATGGCGAAACCTGCCGCAATGCCCGCTTCAAGGTGCTCTGGGCGAAGAAATAAGCAAAGCAGAGGCGGTCATTGGCCGCCTTTTTTGTATGTGCAAGCATATAGGCTCAGCGCGAGCGAGGTACGAGATGATCCCGCAGATGCAGGAAGCTTCTCTCGACGACAAACCAGAGCGCCGCCGCCACGATGAAGCATGTCGCAACATAGATCACGAAGCCGGACAGGCCCTGAAGATTTTCCCGGCCAAAGACCATCCTGTCGAGCTGGTAGACGGCCTTATGGGTCAGATACAGGCTGTAAGATAGGGTCGCGATGCCTGTGATCGCCGGAAGATGCCAGCGCCCGATCTTCGGCTGCAGATCCAGCATGGCGCCGAGGATCAATGTTACTCCGGCCGAAAACAGCGGGAACCCGCCGACTGCGCCGGGGATAGGCTGGAGCAAAAGCGGCAGATTGGTCTCGGCAAACGGCCCTCGCCCGGAAAAGATCATCAGGGCAGCCGTGGCAAGAATGCTGCCGATGACGAGCGCGATATAGGGCGGCATGTACCGCTCCCACAGCAACGGCCTGAACAGCCGAACGGCGGCCAGAACGACACCTAACGTCAAGCCATCAAGCCGATTGTATGTCGGGTAGTAGATATCCCTGAGATAGGCCGCAAAGGCTTGGCTGTATTCATGCACTTCCGCAGGCGCGCCGACCAAGCTCTGCCAGATCGCAAACCGCAAAGCCATGCCGGCAATGACGATCGTCGCTGCGAGAATGGCAATGAAAACCATCGTCGCGCGGCGTTTCAGCAGGAAAACGAGAACCGGCAGAATCAGATAGAAATGCGTTTCGACGCTCAATGACCACGCCTCGGTGAACGCACCGCCAGAGCGAGGATCGAGCCCGAAGTTGAGTGTGGAGGTGAGGAACCGCCAGGCCGGCTGCATCGTCGGCGTATCGCGCAGAGACGGAATGAACGTGTAGAGGGCGAGGACCACTAGAAATGCCGGCAATATGCGGAAGGCCCGGCGCAGATAGAAGCTCTTGAAATCGACGCTGTCACGGCGCGCCGCTTCCGCCATCAGCTGGGTGCCGATAAGGAAGCCGCTGAGCACGAAAAATATGTCGACGCCGAGCCATCCATAGGGCCTGATGCCCACAAGCGGCAACGGCGTCGCCTCTGCCGGCAGATGCAGCAGCATGACCAGCAGGATGGCAACCGCGCGCAATATATCCGGCCCCAGCGCTCTCGTACCGGCAATGGCACCGAGCGATGTCGTCTTGTCCGGTGGAACGAGCGACTTGGAATTGGCAACAGCTATGGTGTTCACGGCTGGGGTTCCCGTAAATGGTCAATGAACGCCGATGGACATGCAGGCAATACTGTTGAATGCGCTTGATGTATCGCAATTCCGGCCGGTGGTAACGGACCATCCCCGGCAAGATAGAATTAACCTAAAGTTTTCGTAAAATTTTAGCCAATGCGGGTTAACGCGGCCGATTCGGCGCTCTTGCAGCCCATTCACGGTTCAGCAGGGCATAAATATATTCATCGCCCCATATGCCGTTAAAGCGGTCGTTCTCGACCAAATGCGCCTCGCGGCGCAGGCCCAGCCTTTCGACAACACCGACCGATCCGGCGTTCTTCGCATCCAGCCGCGCGAAGATTCGATGGAAGCCGAACTTTTCGAAACCGAGGGTGATGATGGCCGCAGCGGCCTCGGTTGCGTAGCCCTTGCCGGCATAGGCCGGGTTGAAGATGTAGCCGAGCTCGGCCTGTTGGGCAGCGTTGCTGACGAGCTTGAGGCTGACCTGACCCATCAGCGCATCATCCTCGCGCCGAACAACGGCGCAGCGCAGAATATCGCCATCTTCCGACAAGCGCGTGTTCAAGCCGGCATCGAAACGCTCCCGCACCGCGTCTACCGACGGAGGGTCGCTGTAGAGGTAACGATAGACGACAGGGAGGGAGCGATAAGCGCTATAGGCTTCGAAATCCTCCGGTACAAAACCGCGGAGGATGAGACGTTCGGTGGATGCGAGAGCTTCGGCGGCGGTATACGCCATCGGTAATCCTCTGGAAGGATATCCGGAAATTTGGTCCTCCCGGCCGATGACCGGGAGGACGATTCAGATCAGCACATTATTCGGTGTCGGCGCTCGACAGCGTTTCCAGCGTCGGCATCGAAGTGATGTTGTAGCCGGCATCGACGAAATGGATTTCGCCGGTAACGCCTGCCGACAGATCCGACAGGAGATAGAGCGAGGACGAACCGACCTGATCGATGGTGACCGACTTGCGCAGCGGCGCGTTGCGTTGGTTCCAGGAGAGAATGGCGCGGGCGTCGGAAATGCCGGCACCGGCCAGCGTTCGGATCGGGCCGGCGGAGATGGCGTTGACGCGGATGCCGCGCGGGCCGTAATCGGCGGCGAGATAGCGCACGGACGCTTCCAAAGCCGCCTTGGCGACACCCATGACGTTGTAGTTCGGGATCACGCGCGTCGAGCCGTTATAGGTCAGCGTCAGCATGCTGCCGCCTTCGACCATCAGGTCGGCGGCGCGCCTGGCGATCTCGGTGAAGGAGAAGCAGGAAATCACCATGGTGCGCGTGAAATTATCCCGCGTGGTGTTGGCGTAGAGGCCCTTCAGCTCGTTCTTGTCGGAGAAGCCTATGGCGTGGACGATGAAATCCAGCTTGCCCCAGCGCGTCTTGATCTCTTCGAAGACGGCATCGACGGAAGCCAGATCCTCGACATCGCAAGGCAGAAGGAAGTCCGAGCCGACTTCGGCTGCGAGCGGCTTGACGCGCTTGCCGAGCGCTTCGCCCTGAAAGGTGAATGCCAATTCCGCGCCTTCGGCTGCGAGCGCCTTCGAAATGCCCCAGGCAATCGAATGATTGTTTGCGACGCCCATGATGAGGCCGCGCTTACCCTGCATGATTCCGGTCATTGCGTTATCCGTTGTAGCGCTGGAATACGAGCGTGGCGTTGGTGCCGCCGAAGCCGAAGGAATTGGAAAGAGCGATATCGATCTTGGCGTCGTCGATGCGCTTGCGCACGATCGGCACGCCTGCAAATTCCGGGTCGAGTTCGGCGATATGGGCGCTCTCGCCGATAAAGCGCTCCTGCATCATCAGGATCGAATAGATCGATTCCTGCACGCCGGCCGCGCCGAGCGAATGGCCCGTCAGCGACTTGGTCGACTGAATCGGCGGGATCTTGTCGCCGAACACTTCGCGAATCGCGCCGATTTCCTTGCTATCGCCCACCGGCGTCGAGGTGCCGTGGGTGTTGACGTAGTCGATGTCGCCCTTCACCGTGGCCATTGCCTGGCGCATGCAGCGTACAGCTCCCTCGCCCGACGGTGCTACCATGTCGTAACCGTCGGAGGTGGCCCCGTAGCCAACGACTTCAGCGTAGATCTTGGCGCCGCGTGCCTTGGCGTGTTCCAGCTCTTCCAGAACCAGCACGCCGGCTCCACCGGCGATGACGAAGCCGTCACGGTTGGCGTCATAGGCGCGCGAGGCGGCTTCCGGGTGATCCTCGTTGAACTTGGAGGACATGGCGCCCATGGCGTCGAAGAGGTTCGACATGGTCCAGTCGAGATCTTCGTGACCGCCGGCGAACATCACGTCCTGCTTGCCCCACTGGATCATCTCCGTCGCATTGCCGATGCAATGCGCCGAGGTCGAGCAGGCAGACGAGATCGAATAGTTGACGCCGTGGATCTTGAACCAGGTCGCAAGCGTCGCCGATGCCGTCGACGACATCGACTTCGGCACGGCGAAAGGACCGATGCGCTTCGGGCTGTTGTTCTTGCGGGTAATGTCGGCGGCTTCGATCAGCGTGCGGGTCGACGGGCCGCCGGAGCCCATGATGATGCCGGTGCGCTCGTTGGTGATATCACCTTCCTCGAGGCCGCTGTCGGCGATCGCCTGCTTCATCGCGACATGGTTCCACGCGCCGCCCTGCGACAGGAAGCGCATGGCGCGGCGATCGACCAGTTCGGTCGTATCGATCTTCGGCGCACCCCAGACCTGGCACTTGAAGCCGTGCTCGGCGAAATCGGGGGAGAAAGAAATGCCGGACTTGGCTTCGCGCAGCGAGGCGGTCACTTCTTGAGCATCGTTTCCAATCGAAGAGACAATACCCAGACCCGTAACAACTACCCGTCTCATGTCGATGACCTTTTCTTAAACAGTCTGTCTTTGTGGAGGCGGCAACGCCGCAGTTCAGGCAACCTTGTCCTTTGACAGGCCTACACGCAGGTCTGACGCCTGATAGATGGTTTCGCCGTCGGCCTTCAGCCAGCCATCGGCAGTGCCGAGAACGAGGCGGCCGCGCATGACGCGTTTGAAGTCGATGCCGTATTCGAGGAGTTTCGTCTCCGGACGAACCATGCCCTTGAACTTCACTTCGCCGGTCGAAAGCGCCATGCCGCGGCCGGGTTCACCGAGCCAACCGAGGAAAAAGCCGGTCAGCTGCCACATGCCGTCCAGGCCGAGGCATCCTGGCATAATCGGGTTGCCGGCAAAATGACAGGGGAAGTACCAGTCGTCGGGACGCACGTCGTATTCGGCGCGAATATAGCCCTTATCGAAGGTGCCACCGGTTTCGGAAATATCTGTAATGCGATGGACCATCAGCATCGGTGGCAGGGGAAGCTGTGCGTTGCCGGGGCCAAACAGTTCGCCGCGGCCGCAGGCCAGGATTTCCTCGTAGTTGAAGCTGGATTGTCTCGTCGTCATAAAAATTCCGTTTCCCCCGCATGAATGCCGATGGATGTGAAGCTTTAGTGCAAGATCGACAGAAAATGAAGCGCAACCATCACACTCTCACTCCACCATCCAATCGAACCCGCTAGCCCTTATGTGGTGGTCGCATACAGGAACGCCAGAGCTGCGACCAGTGGCAAATGCGGCAAAAGCCCGATTTTTCCGGCTTTTGAGCACCTTCCCACCCCATCGAAACTATTGAAAGCGATCAAGGCAAAAGTTATATGGCTTAGTGAAGAATAATAGAAATCTGGAATCCGGAGTCCCTTGAATGGCGGAAGAGGCCGAAATCGCGATCGAGACCAGGCTGCGCAATGTCGGCTTGAGACCGACCCGGCAGCGGATCGCGCTGGGTGATCTCCTTTTCGCCAAGGGCGACCGGCATCTGACGGTCGAGGAGCTTCACGAGGAAGCCGTGGCCGCCGGTGTGCCCGTCTCTCTCGCGACCGTCTACAACACGCTGCATCAATTCACCGAAGCCGGCATGATCCGCGTGCTCGCCGTCGAGAGCACCAAGACCTATTTCGACACCAACGTCTCCGATCATCATCACTTCTTCGTCGAAGGCCACAACGAAGTGCTGGATATTCCGATCAGCAATCTGACGATCGGCAACCTGCCGGAGCCGCCGAATGGCATGGAAATCGCCCATGTCGACGTCGTGATCCGCCTGCGCCGCAAGCAGCGATAAGAGGCAGTAGGCAGTGGAATTGTTTCACGGCCTTTTGCTATTGCCTAATTCCTACTGCCTCCCTGTCTCACATCACATCGTCGGGATGCCTGCCGGGCTTGTGATGATAGGTCGGGAAGGTCCAGCCGAACCATAGCGCTCCGCCGCGCACGGCGAAGGCCGCGGCAACACCGAGCCCGGCCGACGCATAGAGCGGCAGCATCGTTGAATTGGCTGCGGTGAAGACGCCGGCGCCGACGAGCGCGGCCGTCACGTAGATTTCCGGCCGCAGCAGCACCGATGGCTCGTTCGCCAAGAGATCACGCAGAATGCCGCCGAAGGTCGCCGTCAGCGCGCCGGTGACGATGGCAACCGTGGGCGAGCCTGTCGCCGCCATGCCCTTTGCCGCCCCCATCACGCAATAGGCCGACAGCCCCACCGCATCGAGCCAGATGAGCAGCCGATAACGCGATTCGAACAGATGCGCGGTGAAGAAGAACAGCACGCCGACGATGGCGCAGATGATGATATAGGTCGGGTTCAGCACCCAGAAGACCGGCACCCGGCCGAGGATGATATCCCTGAGCGTGCCGCCGCCGATGCCGGTGACCGCCGCAAAAAACAGAAAACCGATCAGATCGAGCTGCTTGCGCGAGGCAGACAGCGCGCCGGTGGCAGCGAAAAGGGCGACGCCGGCGTAATCGAGAAACGAGAGAAGCGACATCGGGAACTCCAACAGGACGCCGGCGGCGATTTTCATGAAATGAATCACGACGGCAAGGGCCGCGCAAGCAGGCGCGTGTAAAGATGTCGCAGCGGTTACGGCGACCAACGTGGCCGCGACGGCGCTTCGAAGAGGAAATTTCCCGTGAAATCCCTGCTGATCGTGATCCTCAATCTCATCACATTCGTGATCATCCCCGCGACGGCGCTGGCGCAGCAGTCGATTCTTCAGGATCCGGTGGCGTTCGAGAAGGATCACTTCACCAAGACCTGCGACGGCCAGGTGAGCTTCGGCGATCATTTCGCCACCGAGCAGGATATCAACAACGACACGCTGACCGATATCGTCATCAACGAAGGCGAGATCACCTGCAAGGGCGAAAAGGGGCCCTATTGCACGGATGAAGGCTGCCCCTACAATTTCTACGTCCATGTGGCCGAAGGCGGCTACCTGATGATCGCCACGGCGCAGATCTACGGCTACGATTTCATCCAGCGCTTCGGCAACATGGTGCTGGTCATGAAGATGCACCCGCACTTCTGCGACCGCACCGGCGGCGACCCCTGTGAGATCACCGTCAGGGTGCGCGGCGTCAAATTCGTCACCATCTCGAAGAAATAGCCATCAGGGCGCGGGCACGTAATTATACGGTCCGGACACGTGGTTACGGTCCGGACACGTGGTCACGGTCCGGACACGTGGTCACGGTCCGGGATAAAACGCCGATGTGCGGCCGACGGCATAATAGCCGACGAGACCGATCCATTCGCGCATGCCGGTCGCCAGCAGTTGCGCATTGAGCGAAGGCTGGGTGAAATCGAGGCCGAGCGTTTCCTTGCCGGTGCTGCGATAGTCCACCGGCCAGGGCACGACATCGATGCCCTGCTTGCGGAAGATGCCCATCGAGCGCGGCATGTGGAAGCCTGAGGTGATGAGCAGGCAGCCCGAAAGCCCGTTCTGCGCCAGCAGCTCCTTGGTATTGACGGCATTCTCGAAGGTGGTGCGCGAGGTCCTGTCCTCGACGAGACGATCTGTGGGTATGCCGAGCGCGGTGAAGAAGCGCTCCGAGATGACGGCGTCGCCTTCGTAGCTACCGCCGATCGAACCATCGCCACCCGAGACCACGATCCGCGCCTGCGGATATTTCTGCGCCAGCCGCAGCGCCTCGACGAGGCGATCACCTGCCGAATCGAGCTCATAGCCGCCACGCGCCGTCGTCACCTCGTTCTGGGTGGCCCCGCCGAGCACGATCATGCATTTAAGGTCAGCCGGATCGGCGGCGGCATGCGGAAAGCGCTCCTCCAGCCCCTGCACGATATAGGCGCCCGCCGTCGTATAGAGCGCGACGAACAGGATCAGCACCGACAACAGCGACGAGGCGAGCATGACGGCGCGCCAGCGCAGGAGAGCGGCGAGCAACGCCAGCAGGCCGAAAAAGAACGCCAGCGACAGCGGCTGACCGAAGATCCAGACAAGTTTCGAAAAAACGAACACGGCACATCCTTAAGCTTGTCGGCAGAAACGATTCATTCTCTCCCTAGCAGATTTTTGTGCACTGCAATGTGGCTATTTCGATCGCCGTGCCATCATGGGGTTGGTGAGATGTTGAGGAGAGCTACAGCCTTTTCTTCGCGAAAGCGCGTCCTGAGCTCGATTTCAGATATTTTTCTAATCCAAAAGTCTGCGATTCGTCGGAGAAGGCAATGTAGGTTTTGATCGACCACGGCGCATATTTGGAGGTATGCGGGACTTCCCTCGCATTGTGCTTGCCAGACGAGCTTTGAGATCCTTGGTCACGCCGATGTAGTGGTGGTCAGGAAAGTCGCGGCTTATGAGGGTATAGACGTACTTCATGCAGGGTATGACAGTGTACTGAGACGGCACGCAACTCATGCGTTATCGCCAATTACGCCAGGATCATCGACGATGTTTGGCCAGCACATGATCGCAATATCTGGAGAAAGTCCGCTTGCGTTGCTGCGCAGCTTCAGCGCGACAGCCTTCGCTATCTTCTCGCCTTCGGCACATCAAGCCTACCGGCTTGCCGAACCGAAGCTCGCAGAGCGAAGGCTGGTGGAGCTAAGCGGGCTCTCCACGACAGCCACACAAGCCATTTAAATACTTGATTTCACATACTAATCGCGGCCAAAACTTGGTCTGAATGATTGGTCTGAAATGCCGAATAAGTCCCGCCGCTACCTTGACTTACGTGGCCTGAAGTACTGGTTTAAGAGAGATATACCGCAGGCTATACGCATCCATTTTTATGGGAAGAGCGCGTACCTCAGGAATCTAGAGACGGGCGACATTAGGCTCGCAATGGCGCGGCGCGACCAGATCGAACGAGAGACCGACAAGCTATTCAGAGATGCGCGTGAAGGCCGGGTGAGACACGGCAGCGTCGACGCAATCAAGGAGATTGCCGAAGCTTGGGTCTCCGAAATTGGGGAGAGCAGAAGAGACCCTGTAGCGTGGACCGCCAAGATTACAAGCCGCGAAGAGGCGAGCCTCAGCCACGAGGAGTCCCATGATCCCATGACACTGCTTGAGGATACCGCCGAACAGATTGGACAAGACCATGGTGACGTAGCGCGCCGCCGCTTTCTAAGCATCGTCCATGGCAAGGTGGAGGTGGACCACCACGTCGAGGCGTATCTTAAAGAAGCTAAGCTTGCGCCGAAGACAACGGACGAGCGCCGAAACCTTGTGAAGCGTTTTGCGCAATGGGCCAAAGATGAGGACATGCTTCTCACCAAAGTGGACCGCGCTGCGGCAGGCCGTTATGTCTCGGCAGTCATTGCGCCACTCCACAAGTCTACCGCAAAGAAGCATCTTGGCAGCGTAAAGCTATACTGGGACTGGCTGATCATGAGGGGCCACTATCCCGGCAGGAACCCTTGGGATGGGCAGACGATGCCAAGCCGAGGTAGGCGGGTCGAACGGGGCAGCGATGCGACCGAGCGCCCCTTTACCACTGAGGAACTGCAGACCTTACTGTACGCGCCCTTCCCCGAGAGCATCAATCCTGCGTTCGAGCAGCAGCTCCATGATGCCATGTGCATCTCTGCGCTGTCTGGCATGCGACTCGCAGAAGTGGTCACCCTATGGGTCGATGAGTGCCCAATAGATGAGGAAGGCAAGGGCCACTTCGATATCCAACAGGGTAAGACAGCGGCGGCGGCGAGGAAGGTGCCGATCCATCCAGACCTTATCAAAATTGTCCATCGCAGAAAAACGGATAAGGGGGTAGGGATTAGCTCTTTCACGAACTAGCTGACGAGCGTAACGCTGGAGATGTTTTTAGCAAACGCTTCGCAGCCTATCGCAAGAAGTTGAAAGTGGAAGACAATCGCCCCGGACAGCGCCGCAGCCTCGTAAACTTCCATTCCTTCCGGCGATGGTTCATTACAGAAGCCGAACAGGCAGGTACACCGGAAAGCATTATCTCCGATGTTGTGGGTCATGAGGAAGGTCGCAAATCAATCACGCTTAGGGTCTATTCTGCAGGGCCGTCTGACGCGCAGAAACGTTCGTGCGTTGAATCCGTCAAATTGCCCAAAGCTCCCTCTGGAAACCGAATCGGAAGCCGAGTCCCAGCTCAAGAACAATTACAGAACCGCCAATAGAATCGACGTACGGCCCCACTGAGAGCCTTTTGGTATAGACACGGTAAAATGTGAATCTTGAATCAAATGACTTCCCACGGCGGAATACTGGGGAATTAGAGGCATTCCGTGCGGACTCACCTTGCGTGTAGGTCGCGATGCTAGTATTTACACAATGCATCACTGGTCCGACGCGTTCGGGCGGCATTCTTGGGCACATACCTGGGAGGCTTAGCTTCGTCGCATGAAGCGCCGAAGGACTGGTGAGAGCGAGCCCTCCTTGCTCTCAACGAGAAAGGAGAGGGATATGAGAATATCATGTCCCGCATTCCGCCCTGTGTCGGTTACCGACTATTGGCGGTTCCGTCTGGGCGAGTGGGAACATGTTCGTTCTCACTGCCGCCGTTGGCCGCGTTGGCGCGCGACAACGGTTTAACCCAGACTTCCCCTAGACTTCTGCCTGGATTGGGGTCCCCACTGCGGTGGGGGCCTTTTAGGCTCCTGATATCAACAGGATGTTGATTTTCTATGTCGAATCACGCCGTTTGACAAGTGTTTCCGAGCTTCAGTTGCGACGCAAAATCGAAAAATATCCAATGTGATTCCCAAAAGCTATTCTATTTCAAAGCCTTAAAAAACATACCCGCCTCTACTCGATTACATTAAAATAGTCAATAATCTGCCCCTGTGAATTATGGGGATGAAATAAAACCCGTCGCATCAAACGATACAAAAAATCGGCGCGCCTCTAAACGGTCCGCTTAAATTTTGCAAAAAATCTGAGTGGGCAATTGATATATATATATAGAGAGAGAGAGAGAAAGGCTCCCCCGTTAGCCCCATGGCGACTGGACAACTGGTGGAGCTGGCGAGCCTCATAGGCTCATCAACTTCAATAAATCCCGCTGATCTCATCGAACCCATCGCAGGACCAAACCAGTGTTGCCTGTAGTTGTTTCGGCGATGCATAGATCGCAGAAATGAAGGCGCCACTTCCATTGTGGTCGTGCCGGTAAACGAAAGGCCACTGTCTCGATCACCGTGGCCCTATTTCTAACCCTCTAGCGAAGGAGGTCTGCGGTTAAGAACCGCGACAGAGAAAAGAGTAGCGGTTTCAGCCTAATGCCGCAACGGTGTTCACTGTCGCCGCTCACTTTCGCAAGGCGCTCCCCGGCGATATTTAGAAGGACCCGAAACGTTAGCGCAGGTCTTTAAAGGTTAACTGGTGTTTTTAGTCGCGCCGCTCTCTTTTGCGGGGTTCATCAATTTCAGCTTTTGATCGAAGTAAAAGCTTACCCGGACAACCGTGCGATAGAAGGTGTAAACGCTTTCAATGAGGCTGAAATATAGGCACGCCGTTGCTGCGTAGCGCAGGGCCGAAATGACTTTGACAAAGATTGTCGTCAGCCACTCCGGCACCGGAAGCAGCGAGGATGCACAGTGCGATATGCTGTTCCATACAGCGCTGTCTGGTCCAGACGACAGAAGTAAGAGCGCCAAGACGACGGATGATATAGCAACGAGATTATAATAAGAAACGTTGTAAAAAAGTTCTCGCGCCAGTTTGACGAGCTTTTCCCGTTTTAGGCCGCGCTCTATGCTCTCATTAGAGACGGGTGGGATTTCCGAGTTGGACAGCAAGAAAAATATGACGCTGAAACTAAAGCCAACAAGTATGGCTTGAGCTGTCAACACGGCGTTCATAAAATTGTCAGTCTGACGTTCAAGCAGCCAAGGTAGAATTGCTGCGCCAACCGTGAAGATGCGTAACCGGGCCGCAATTGAGTAGGGGCTTCCGGTTTCATATTCGTAAAACGTAGCGGTGTTGTGCGAGACAATCTCGCAGAGCCTAAACATCTTCTTTGCGCGCAATCACTTGATCACGTAGCGCCTTCAGAATGGCCTGCTTGGTAGTCTCGTACTCCGGGTGTCCATCTTTGTTAAGCGGTACGTCTATGGGGAAGCGCGTGGCGAAGAGACCGTTCTCTAGCATGTGAATGACCTTCCTCTTTCCGTTCACAGTCGCGACGACAGTGCAATCTGCTATGTCTTCGTCAGCAACGTCCATCAATTCGTTTTCGTTCAAGATTGACGCTATCGCCTGCTGAACCTCTTTGGCGGGACGACCAATGAAGGGGAATATTCGTTTCGAAACCTCATCCTCGAAGCCATCATTTTTATCTCGCTTCTTAAACGCAATCATCGCGCCCTGCTGAAAAACGTTACGCGAGGTGATCTCACCGCCCTTCTTGGAGATCGAAATCTTGACCTCCTTCGCTGATGCGTCCTTGTACGAAGGTGCGCCCAACCGAAACGAATGAGCTTGGACGGTCTGAGAGTTCGGTAATTTGGAAGCGACCGTGCGATAGAGTCCAGTGTACCCCCCAAACTGGCCCAGATATTGGCTGGCAAGATAAATTCTGCCGCTCTCAGCGAGATAGAGTAGGAAGTGGAACGGTCTGAGACTGATACTTTCAGCTGGGATAGTGCCCCTGTCGGAATTTTCGTAGGCATGCCCCCAATACGATGCCTTGTAGACCCCAAATAGTGTGCGATCATCGATGCGCACAAGCTTCTCGATAGGAACAACATCACGAAACCGAAGACTGTCTTTGCTATCTTCGTCTGCCAGGTCGATAGTCGGCGCATGTTCTATCGCTTTTACGAGGCCATCGAATTCCTCATTGGAAAAGTATTTTGTTATTGTCTTACCTTGCTCCGTGCGAAACTCACGCACGAGATAATGAAAGCTAACTGTGACGGCCTCATTTTTCTGTCTCATTGGAAAGCTCATCCCCTGCGAGCAAATCAGTATCTGAAACACAACTTCGCTTAGTCGATGGTTCCGTGCAAGAGATTTCATCCATCTGCCAAGCTCGTCTTCGAAACAACCGTTTGCGAGGTCGGAAACTTGGTCTGAGATGCTGGTCTGAATTGGTCTGAAAGAAAACAGCTTGGTTGGCGCAAGCCATTGATTTTAAATCAAATTTAGCGAATGGAAAAAGTTTGGTGGAGCTAAGCGGGATCGAACCGCTGACCTCTTGCATGCCATGCAAGCGCTCTCCCAGCTGAGCTATAGCCCCATCAAGGTGGTGCCGTTTGACCGGCCCTGGGTCCCCTTCGAAGCGCTTTGCCCGTCGGGGTGGCGGCTTATTACTTCTGGTTCTTACAGATAGCAAGCCGAAAATTTCGGCCCGGGAACTTTTCTTGTTTGCCGGGCCGTCTTGTCCGCAGATCAGACGTCGTCGTCGTCGCCGGTGACGCCGATGATGTCGCTCATGTCGTCATCATCCTCATCTTCGTCGGCTTCGAGGAAGGTATCGTCGTCATCGTCGCCGATTTCGACATCGTCATCGCCGATATCCGGAATATCGTCGCCGGCCGCCGCCTCATCGGCATCCTCGAGAGACACGAGTTCGACTTCAGTGTTCTCGGTATCGACCTCGGCCACTTCCTCTTCTTCGGGAACTTCCTTCGAAGCGGAGGTTTCCTCGAAGTAGGACAAGGGCCAGGACTTGCCGGTATAAGGCGAGACGACCGGGTCCCGGTTCAGGTCGTAGAACTTCTTGCCATTGTCCGGATCGGTACGTTTTGTTCCAAGTTCCGTTTTCGCCACTGTCAAAGCCTCATGAATGACCGAATGAAAATCCGGCAATGCCGGGGAAACCGGCGTTTTAAGGGAAATATCAGCCGGTCCCCTTAATCGTTGCGGCCGTCTCTGTCAAAGCTAAACTTCATGCCGCTTTGCACGCGGTTTTCGCGCGTTGCGGGATGACTGGTCAGCGCGCCCATGTTAACGAGCCGGTGCAAGCCGCAGGACATCTGGCGCAGGGAGATCGCAGCCAGTCCTATAATGCTAGGGAATACCGGCGTGGCAAGGAAAATCGCCGGCGAAGATCGGTGCTGGCGGTTCCAGCCGCGGGGCTCATCTCGATCATCGCATCGCCATGAGCCTCCTCGTCACGAGGCTTGCCGCCGGGCACCCCGTCACGGTCGAGGATTCCGGCACGATCGCTACCAGTTTTCCGGATTTTCTTGATATGATGACAAGATTGGGCGCGACGATCGAGGTCAAGGACTGCTAGATCGCGCGCGAACAGCATCCGAAGCCGCGCGCCATGAAGCGCCGGAGGATGGCGACAGCAAACGGACCGGAATCATGTATCAGCCGCCCCACCATCGCGAAGACGATCTCGGTACGCAACACGATCTTATCCGCGCCCACGCGCTCGGATTGCTGATCACCGCGGGCGACGGCGGCCTGATCGCCAATCCCGTGCCGTTCCACCTCGAGACGGGCCTTTCGCCGAAGGGCACGCTGCAGGCCCATGTCGCCAGGGCCAACGGCCAGTGGCGGGAAATCGCTGATGGCGCGCCGGTGCTCGTCGTCTTCCAGGGCGCCGATACCTATATCACCCCGTCCTGGTATGCGACGAAGCGTGAAACCGGGAAGGTCGTGCCGACCTGGAACTATGCCATCGTCCAGGTTCGCGGCAGCGCGCGGATAATCGAAGATCCCGCCTGGCTGCGCACGCAGATCGGCGCGCTGACGCGCGAGAACGAGAACAGCCGCTCGCAGCCCTGGGCGGTCGACGACGCGCCGCCGGAATTCGTCGCAGCGCAGTTGAAGGGCATTATCGGCATCGAGATCGATATCGAAACGATTGACGGCAAATGGAAGGTCAGCCAGAACCGGCCGCTGGCCGACAGGCAGGGCGTGGCGGACGGCCTCGACGCGATCGATCGCACCGACACCGCCGAGATGGCCGATCTCGTGCGTCGCTACAGCAAGTAACATCGGGATAAAGGGTAGGGACAGAAGAAGAATGATCATCGCCATCGACGGGCCGGCGGCAGCCGGCAAGGGGACCTTGGCGCGCCGGATCGCGGACGCCTATGGTTTCCACCATCTGGATACCGGCCTCACCTACCGCGCAACCGCCAAAGCGCTGCTCGATGCCGGCCTGCCGCTCGATGACGAGACTGTCGCCGAGGCCATGGCGCGCAAGGTCGATCTCGCCGGGCTCGACCGGGCCATCCTGTCGCAACACGAGATCGGCGAAGCGGCATCGAAGATCGCCGTCATGCCGGCCGTGCGTCGGGCTCTGGTCGAAGCGCAGCGCAGCTTTGCCGGCAAGGAGCCGGGCACGGTGCTTGACGGTCGCGACATCGGCACCGTCGTCTGCCCGAACGCGCCGGTGAAATTCTATGTCACGGCCTCGGCCGAGGTCAGGGCGAAGCGGCGCTACGACGAGATCGTCGAGGCCGGCGGCCGCGCCGATTACGCAGCCATTTTCGAGGACGTGAAGCGCCGCGACGAGCGTGACATGGGCCGCACCGACAGCCCGCTTCGGCCATCCGAAGACGCGTACTTGCTTGATACCTCAGAAATGAGTATAGAAGCGGCGTTTCAGACGGCAAAGTCGATCATCGACACCGCTCTGAGCCGAAATGCCTGAAAATGCGAGCGGCTGTCGCGTGCTTATAGCGCACGGAGTCGCCAATTTGTATGAAGCCTGACATTCCGTCCAAGCGCCGGATAGCTTTCCCTCAAGGGGAAGGCGGACTGGGGTCAGGCCTGTTCAACACGAACCACCGGCGCATCAGTGTCCAAAAATGCATAATAAGGACACGCCAGGAGATTTTATGTCTGTAACTACCCCCTCTCGCGAAGACTTCGCAGCCCTTCTCGAAGAATCCTTCGCCAAGAACGATCTCGCCGAAGGCTATGTCACCAAGGGCATCGTCACCGGCATCGAGAAGGATGTCGCCGTTGTCGACGTCGGCCTCAAGGTCGAAGGCCGCATCGCACTGAAGGAATTCGGTGCGCGCGCCAAGGACGGCACGCTCAAGGTTGGCGATGAAGTCGAAGTCTACGTCGAGCGTATCGAAAACGCGCTGGGCGAAGCCGTTCTTTCGCGCGAAAAGGCTCGCCGCGAAGAAAGCTGGATCAAGCTCGAAGCCAAGTTCGAAGCTGGCGAACGCGTTGAAGGCGTCATCTTCAACCAGGTCAAGGGCGGCTTCACCGTCGATCTCGACGGCGCTATCGCCTTCCTGCCGCGCTCGCAGGTCGACATCCGTCCAATCCGCGACGTGACCCCGCTGATGCACAACCCGCAGCCCTTCGAAATCCTCAAGATGGACAAGCGCCGCGGCAACATCGTCGTGTCCCGCCGTACGGTTCTGGAAGAGTCCCGTGCCGAGCAGCGTTCTGAAATCGTTCAGAACCTCGAAGAAGGCCAGGTTGTTGACGGCGTCGTCAAGAACATCACCGATTACGGTGCGTTCGTTGACCTCGGCG
>Ga0209233_1000686_pt1 | contig 16058 bp, 15 predicted proteins | sample AraplaCL_Cvi_mCL_FD_184269 | JGI IMG/M metagenome (GOLD analysis project Ga0209233, IMG submission 184269) | Arabidopsis root microbial communities from the University of North Carolina, USA - plate scrape CL_Cvi_mCL (SPAdes) (version 2) | ecosystem: Host-associated > Plants > Roots > Endosphere...
TTGCTCCACCAACGTAGACCTGCGCCGATTGCCACCACAAACTTGGTTGCAATAAAGGCAATGAAGGCCTTGCTGCCGGAATCGAATGCCGGTCGTGGTTTTATAAATTGAAAGCCACCGAAGGTGAGATAGAAGAAAAGGACTAATAACAATCCAATCTGTGCAGCACTGGCCCAGTAAAAGAAACGATCTTGTTCACTTTCGGTAGGAACGCTCAATAACAATACGAGCGGCAGTATCCAGGTAAAGAAGAGGAGATCGGATGGATGCGTGTATTGGGAGGGTATCTTCCATATCGCCAGTTCTATGCCTTCGAGAAGCAGCGCGCAGGAGCGAATAGAAGCGGTGATGGCGAGGAATATCCAGAGAGTCCGATCGGTGATATCTGAGGAGCGGAATCTCCAGAAGCAGAAGTAGGCGCCGGTTAGACTCTCTGCAGTTATCAGAATCCTGCACCACCAGAATGCAGTGGAGGCTGGAAGCACGTATGGAACGATAGTGCCTACAAGCAAAACAAGAAGGCAGGACCAAAGTAGGACAGGAGGTGTCGTTGACAACCATGTCCGCACATGCGATCTCGTTACGCTCAGATGCGTTTCCATGTCCAGGTATTCAGTGTTCTATCGATTGATGAAAACTTCTCATGGGAAGATTCATTTCTGGAGATAAGTCTTCCCAATTCAGGACAAAGCAGATTCCTGAGGAGAGTATGTTGATTCTTCTATAACCAACGAAAATAGTTAGCGTAAATGCCCAGGGAGTTGTACGGCGGTCGTCATGCGCATGTTTGTTTTCGTACTTAGTATGTCTTCACATATTTGCTTTTATCCGTGCATAGAGGCAGCGCGATTTTGCGCCGTGCATCGTACTTACTATGGCAGACGAACCTGTAGTGGATGAGGAACGGTGGCGCCAGTACCAAGTGGCGCGCGAGCAGCGAGTTGCGTACAAGGAAAAGCCGAAGAGCCGCATGGGTGCGGTTCTGCTGGGCTTGCTGATTTTCTTTGTGTTGGGATGCGTGGGGGCCGTGTGGTTTCTGCGGCATGCAGGCAATAACGATGCTGCCGGGAAGGTGGCGAGTTACCTGTTGGGTGGCCGCGATACCTTTAACGCGACTGCGCCGGATGTGGTGAATCAGATTCAGCGGTTGAATCGGCTGGAGACGGTGAGCTATTCCGTGGATACGGTGGTTGAAGGTAAGCATCAGAATGCGGTGTTGCCGGATTTACTGTTTGGCGACCGGCTGATCCTTGTTGTACATGGACAGGTGATTGCCGGGGTGGATCTGTCACAGTTGAAACCGGAGCAGGTGAAGGTGGATGGGCGGTCGGTGACGGTGGACCTGCCGCCTTCGCAGATCTTTACTTCGAAGATTGATACGGCGAAGACAAAGGTGTTTGCGCGGACGACGGGACTGCTGGTGCAGGCAGACCCGAGCCTGGAGATGGATACGCAGAAGCAGGCAGAGAATCAGATTCTGCAGGCAGCCTCAAATGACGGCATACTGGACACGGCACGGGCTAACGCAAGGACGGGGATGGAGAGTCTGTTGCGCGGGTTGGGATTTCAACAGGTGACGGTGCGGTAGGTTTTATTTTTTCGGAGGCTTTGGATCCATGGCTTGGACGCGGCGTGATGTGGTGGCGGGGCTTGCAGCTTCGATGGTGTGTGCGGCTGTTGCACAGAAGAAAAAGCCTGCTCCACCTCCTCCTGCCGAACCTCCTCTGACGGGACCGGATGCTGCGGATACGATTCGTGCGCTGAAGGCGGGGCAGTATCTGTGGGCCCCGTCATTGGCACCTGAAGGGCCGGTGCTGGCGATTGTAAGTCTGTCGCTGCAGCGTGTGTATGTGTATCGCAATGGTGTGTTGATTGCGGTGTCAACGTTGTCGTCGGGCAAGAAGGGGCATCGTACACCGACGGGTGTGTTCACTGTGCTGCAGAAGCAGGTGGTGCATCACTCAAATCTGTATAACAACGCACCAATGCCTTACATGGAAAGGCTGACGTGGGGTGGTGTGGCGATGCATGCGGGGCATCTGCCAGGCTATGCGGCTTCGCATGGGTGTGTGCGTTTGCCGTATGAGTTCTCCAAGAAGCTGTACACCGTGACGAAGCTGGGGATGACGGTGGTGGTGACGGATAGCGATGCGGTGCCGCGTGTAGCTCCTGCGCCGGATCTGCTAGAGGCCGCGCAGAATGTGGAACAGGCCCAGCAGGAGCCGGTGATGTGGCAGCCGGAGAAGAGTCCAACAGGGCCGATGTCGCTGGTGCTGAGCGGCGAGGATCGCCGGTTGATGGTACTGCGCAACGGCGTACTGATTGGATCGGCGACGGTGACGCTGAATGGGCCGATTACGGAGACGATGGGGTTCACGCTGACGTCGATGGAGGGCGGGAATTTTCATTGGCTGCAGTTGCCGCTGTCAGGGCAGGCTGCTGAAGCGAATCGCGAGATGACAGCGGAGGAGCGAAGCCGTGTGCGGCTGCCGCAGGATTTCCGCGCGGCGTTGGACAAAGAGATTGTGCCGGGTACGACCCTGTTGGTTACGGGGGATTCGATGCGGGCTTCCAGTGCGGGGGAGAAGGTTGTGGTGTTTGCGAGTGCGAATCAGCACCACTCCTAATCCAGCTTTCTTCGGATGGCGAACTTCGTTCGTTGGATCGTGCAGAACACGATGCCCAGGTGAGCTTTGCGCACCTGGGGCACCCAAATTATTACCTGAAAGTCTTGTTAGGTTTTGGTGGGTTCGACTGTGTTGGGATTCTTCCCCTTCGACAAGCTCAGGGGCAGAATGACGGCTTGGCTGTTTGAGCTTCGCAAGGCTCAAACAGCCGTTTCACCCGAAGGCTAGTCTTCGGTCCAGAAGCGTTCGCTGAGGTATTTTTCTGCGCCGTCACAGAGGACGGTGACGATGACGGCTTCGCGGCCGGCGTCGGACTCTTCCTGAGCGATGCGGAGGGCGGTGTCGACGTTTGCGCCTGCGGAGACTCCGACCATGACGCCGAGTTCACTCGCGAGGCGTTTGCACATGGCGTAGGCCGGTTCGGTTTCGGCCCAGATGTTGCGGTCGGCCAGTTCGGGGTCGTAGATGGGCGGGACGATGGCTGTGGGCATGTGCTTCAGGCCTTCCAGGCCGGTGAAGGGCGAGTCAGGCTGCATGCTGATGCACTGAATTTTGGGGTTCAGCTCGCGCAGGCGGCGGGTGTTGCCCATGAAAGTGCCGCTGGTGCCCATGGCGGCGATGAAGTGGGTGAGGGTGCCTTCGGTCTGCTGCCAGATTTCGTTGGCCGTGGTGCGGTAATGGGCCTTCCAGTTGTTGTCGTTGCCGTATTGGTCGGCGTAGAAGTATTTGTCCGGCTCGGACTGGTAGAGTTCGCGGACTTTGCGGATGGCGCCGTCGCTGCCGTCGCCCGCAGGGGTGAAGATGACTTCCGCGCCGTAGGCCTGCAGGATTTTCTTGCGCTCCGGGCTGGCGGAGGCGGGAACGCAGAGGGTGACGGGGAACTGCAGGGCCGCGCCAAGCATGGCGTAGGCGATGCCTGTGTTGCCGCTGGTGGCGTCCAGCAGGGCGCGCTCGGGCTTGGCGTCGCCCAGTTCACCGGCGGCCATGGCAGCCTGCACAATGCTCAGGGCGGGGCGGTCTTTGACGCTGCCACCTGGGTTGGCGAACTCCGCCTTGCCCAGCAGAGTAATGCCGGGGAGGTGGCTGACGATACGGGTCAGGTTGAGCATGGGGGTGTTCCCAATGCGCTCCACGACACTTTTTCCTAGCTTCGAGACGTCGGTAGCGGTGGCTGCCATGATGATCTGATTGGCTCTCCCTGCCTGCAATATGCGAAAGTAAATCGTAACCCGTTTGCGTTCGTGAACGGAAAAACCGCCCGAGGAAGTTCCATGTTTTTCAAGAAGAAGACCGAGAAGCGCAGCTTCAACGATGTTCTATCCGCGCTGGGTTCGCAGAAGTTTGATGTTGCACAGGGCGGCGGCGGTTCGGGAACGTATCGCGTTTCCAAGTATGGCGTGGCTGCGGAGATCCGGCCAAATCCTGCCGCGAACGAAAAGATCACGCCCGCACCGGCACCGGCGGAGATTGTGTCGCGGGCTGGATGGGTCCTGAATGGCCAGATTGCCAGCCTGGTGGACAAGGGCTATCAGAAATTTCTGAAGGCCGGGAAGCTGGAGATTGTGGCGACGGCTGACCATCTGCGTGCGATCCACGACTTCCAGCAGGAGCTGGATGAGGCCGCAGGCGCGACGATGCTGTACAACGAGAGCCTGGGTACCACCAGCGATAAATACTTGTACGATCGCGTGGCTGGGCGTGAAGTGCATTCGCACTAAGGTTTTTGTGTCTGAGGAGGCCGGAGCTTTTGCTCCGGCCTTTTCGTTTTGGGTGCATTCCCTCGGCGGCTAAAACCGCCTGCTGTTGCAGCTTTTACGGCAGGGCTGAAGCCCTGCCCTTCCGAGTACTTCGTACCGCTTTCGACTCTTCGCGTGTTCGCGCTTTGCGCGATGGAGCGGCTTTGCCGCTGGCCCAGGTTAGCTTCGCGAACCTGGGGCACCCGGTCTGTGGTTGTCGATGCGTTTTCGTTTTCCTATGGTGTTGTAGTGGGTTGAGAGGAAAGCAGGTCCTTCGACTTCACTTCGTTTGGCTCAGGATGACGAACTTCGTTCGTATGAGCTTCACCTTGCGAAGCTTTGGGGGATTTGTGGCCGGAAGAGATTTGACGTTTCGTTATGTGAAGCCTGTCGGGATTCTTCGCTGCGCTCAGAATGACGGCCTTTGGCCGTTGGAGCTTCGCTGGGTTTGGTGGAGAAGTTGGCGCTTACGCGAGATATCGGGCTTGCGGTATCCTTCGTCTGCCTCTTCAAAGGCTTTTCAATTTCCTTTCTGCGGAGTTCTGCTATGACGATGAATTGTGTTCGCGGCCTTGCGCTTGGCCTGGCTTTTGGTGTGGGACTGGCAGGGAACATTGCCTCGGCGCAGGTGGTGATCGGCGATGAGAAGTCGCAGCCGGAAAGCCTGACGGTTGCTCCTGGTGGAACGCTGTATGTTGGCAGCGCGAGTTCGCCGTTTGTATACAAGGTGGCTCCCGGTGCGACGACTGCGGAAAAGTTTGTGGATGCAAGTGCGGAAGGGCCGGGAACGTTCTTCTTTGGCATGTTGGCGGATGGCGCGACAAATACGCTTTGGACGTGCCAGTTGACGCCTGTGCCGAACACAAAGCCAGCGCAGCGCCACACGGCGTTGCGTGGATTTGATTTGAAGACCGGAACACAAAAGCTGCGTTGGGACCTGCCGGGCGATAACACCACCTGCAATGACTTCGCTATCGGCCCAGACAAGGCGCTGTACATCACGGATACGTCAGTAGGCAAGATTTATCGCCTGGCTCCAGGCGCGACGAGTGCGGAAGTGTTTTCTGACAATCGCGTGTTGAACGGCATTGATGGCATCACGTTCCTGGATGGTGTGCTGTACATCAACAACGTGTTCTTCAACAAGCTGTACCGCATTCCGGTGGATGCGAACGGTAAGCCGGGCGCGCCGGTGGATATCTGGATGGATCAGCCGGTGAAGGGACCGGATGGCATGCGTGCGGCCAATGGAAAGATTTATGTCGCGGCGAATGGCAGCGGTATGGTGGCTTCGCTGACGATTGATGGCGATCGCGCGCATGTGACGGTGATTAAGGATGGCCTGAAGACGCCGACCGGCGTGGAGCCTGCGGGCAACACGCTGTGGATTGCCGAACGTGGCGCAGGAAAGGCTGTACCGGTTCCACTGAAGTAGGTGGATTGGTTTAAACCCACGTCTCAAAATCGAGACGTGGGGCACCCTGTTTATCACCTACAAATTGCGATTTATCAGATGGTTTGACCTGCTCCGGTAGAATCAGGGGAGCCATTTTCATCTGCGGAGCAACGCTTCTGTTCACCTCAATGCCCACCCTTGTCCTGACTCTGCTGTTTCAGCAGCAGCACGGTCTTCAGCACTACTGGAAGACCCACTACATGCAGAACACCTTCAAGGGCATGTATCACTGGAACGGCTTCGACATTGCGCTGTTGATTCCGTACTTCATTGTGATGGTGATCCTGGCGTTTTACGGCATCCACCGCTACCAATTGGTGTGGCTGTATTTTCGCAACAAAAAGAAGGAAGCGACCAGCACGAATGCTCCGATGAAGTTTGCGGAGAGCGAACTGCCGTTTGTGACGATCCAGCTACCGATCTTCAACGAGCAGTATGTGGTGGATCGGCTGGTGGATGCGTGCTGCCGCATTGAGTATCCGCGTGACCGGTTTGAGATCCAGGTGCTGGATGACTCGACCGACGAAACGCACGAAGTGGCTGCAGAGATTGTGCGCAAGTATGCGGAGGGCACCGCAGGGCTGCCGCCGCAGCCGATCTATTATCTGCATCGCACAGATCGTCATGGCTATAAGGCCGGTGCTCTGGATGCAGGTTTGAAGACGGCGAAAGGCGAGTTGATTGCGATCTTCGATGCGGACTTTGTGCCGCCGCCGGACTGGTTGCATAAGGTGGTGAACCACTTTGCAGAGCCGGGCGTGGGCATGGTGCAGACGCGCTGGTCGCATTTGAATCGCAACTACAGCTTTCTGACACAGGTGGAAGCGATTCTGCTGGATGGGCACTTTGTGCTGGAGCATGGCGGACGTTCGCGTGCGGGTGTGTTCTTTAACTTCAATGGTACGGCGGGTGCATGGCGTCGTACGGCGATTGATGAGGCCGGTGGATGGCAGCATGACACGCTGACCGAAGATACGGACCTGAGCTATCGCGCGCAGTTGAAGGGATGGAAGTTTAAGTATCTGCAGGATGTGGAATGCCCGGCGGAGTTGCCCATTGAGATGACCGCGTTCAAGACGCAGCAGGCGCGTTGGGCGAAGGGATTGATCCAGACGGGCAAGAAGATTCTGCCGCGTGTGTTGGCCAGTGATGCGCCGAAGCATACGAAGCTGGAGGCGTGGTATCACCTGACGGCGAACATCAGCTATCCGCTGATGATTGTGCTCAGCGTGTTGCTGATGCCCGCGATGATTATTCGTTCGTGGCAGGGTTGGGTGCAGATGTTGTTGATCGACTTCCCGCTGTTCATGGCGAGCACGATGTCCATCTCAAGCTTCTACCTGGTGTCGCAGAAAGAGCTTTTCCCGAAGACCTGGTACAAGACGTTTTTGTATCTGCCATTCCTGATGGCGCTGGGTGTTGGACTGACCATCACGAATACCAAGGCTGTGATGGAGGCGCTGTTTGGTGTGCAGAGCGCGTTTGCGCGTACGCCGAAGTATCGCGTGCAGAAGAAGGGCGAGGCGACGGTTGCGGCGAAGAAGTATCGCAAGCGGCTGGGCATTATTCCGTGGATTGAACTTGCGATTGGTTGTTACTTCGCGTTCACAGTCTGGTATGCGTTCAGTAGCGAGAATTACTTCACGGTGCCGTTTCTGCTGTTGTTTGTTCTTGGCTATTGGTACACGGGGCTTTTGAGCTTGTTGCAGGGACGCTTCGAGCGCGGCGGGAATCCCAGTGCAGAACTGCACGAGAAGCCGTATCCTGTCGGCATCTGACGAATCGTTTGGAGGGCAGTCCATGATCACGGCATTTGCAGGTATTGTGCTTGGATATTTGGCGGCGATTGCGGTCCATCTCGTGTTGGGTTTTGTGATTACACGTGAAGGCCGTGGTGTGCTGATGGACGGCTCACGGATGAGCCGCGCTTATTACACGCAGCTTGGGTTGTCATGGATTGTGGCGGGTGCGGCTGCGGCTTGCACAGGGTTGTACTTTTTCTCGACGATGCCGTTGGCGGCAGTGACGTTAGCAGTGATTGCAATGTTGCTTTGCTTTGCGATGTTTCGTGCGTGGAGCAAGGCTCCGCATCAGCAGACCATTGGCGACACTGTGTTGCTAATGCTTTGTGTACTGGTGGGATGCGCGATTCCCGCCTATTTGCAATTGAGCTAAACACGCACAGGAGAACGGCATGTTGAATCGGCGGCAACTTGTGAAGGGAATGGGTGCTGCGGCATCGCTGTTGTCCATGCCATCGTGGGCGTTGGATGTAGGTGGCGTGCAGCTTGGATTGCAGACGTACACCTTTCACAATGTGCGGCAGGGTGGACTGCAGGCCATCGATACGATTCTGGATGGCACGCGCCAGTTGAAGGTGAACCTGCTGGAGTTGTGGGCGCCACAGGCGGAGCCGTTTGCTTTGCCGGTGCGCTACTGGTCGCCGTGGAGTGGTGCTCAGACGCAGCCTGCGGAACAGCTTTCACAAGCAGAGCGGGATAGTCGCAGGAGTGCGCTGCGCGCGTGGCGGACGAATACTCCTGCGAATTATTTTATGGATATTCGCCGTCGGTTCGATCTCGCGCATATCGGCTTGTTTGCTTACAACTACAGCTTTGAACCGACGATGACCGATGCGGAAATTGAGCATGGTTTTATGGCGGCGAAGGCACTGCGTTTGAAGTTGATTACGGCTTCCAGCAAAGTCTCTGTGGCAAAGCGTGTGGCTCCGTTCGCTGAGAAGCATGGCATAACGGTGGGGTTTCACAACCATGCTGTGACGAAGGATCCAGATGATCTTGCGACGATGGATCACTTCCGCCAGGTGCTGGCTATGTCGTCGATGTTTCGTATCAACCTGGATGTTGCACATTATGCTGCGAGTGGTTTTGATGCTGTGGCTGCGCTGGAAACGCTGCATGACAAGATTACGAACATGCATGTGCATGACCGCAAGGCAAATGATGGTGCGAGCGTTCCGTTTGGCGAAGGGGTAACACCTGCTGCGCAGATCTTGAAGATGAATCGCGATCGCGGATGGAAGATTCCTTGCTTCTATGAGCTTGAGTATGTGGGCGCGGATGGGCGTGATGTGATTGCAGAGACGCGACGTGAGCTGGATTATGAGATTCGCGTGTTGAACGAGAAGTAAGTGTCTTTCTGATGCATTCGAGTGGTGGATAAGAATGCAGGTCCTTCGGCTTCGCTCAGGATGACGACTTCGGTGGTATGGTTCGCTGGTTCGCGCTTTGCGCGAATTTCCCATGTCTCAGAATCGAGACATGGGGCACCCGGCTTTGTTGGCTGAAAGGGATGGGCGGTATTGGTGCGTTGAAGTGTGTTGGGATTCTTCGCTTCGCTCAGAATGACGGCTATATGTGCTGAATGATGGATCGGCAGAATTGCAAAGGGCAGGGCTTGCGCCATGCCCTTTGTTGTTTGTACTTGTTGTGATTAGTTCTTCAGCGAATCGAGGTCGATCACGAAGCGGTAGCGAACGTCGCTTTTCAGCATGCGTTCGTAGGCCTCGTTGATGTAATCGGCCTTGATGACTTCAATGTCGCTGACAATGTTGTGGCGACCGCAGAAGTCGAGCATTTCCTGCGTCTCTTCAATGGAGCCGATCATGGAACCGGCGAGCGATTTGCGGTTGACGATGAGGCCGAAGGAGTTGAGCTGCGAGTTGCCTTCGGGTGCGCCGACCAGAACCATGGTGCTGTCTTTCTTCAGCATGGCGAGGTACGGTGTGAAGTCCATCGATACGCCGACGGTGCTGATGATGAGGTCGAAGCTGTTGGCGAGCTTCTTCACCGTTTCAGGATCGTTCATGGCGTAGAACTCGTCTGCGCCGAGCTTCTTCGCGTCGTCTGCCTTCTTCATCGTCTGGCTCAGCACGGTGACGTGCGCGCCCATGGCGTGTGCCAGCTTGACGCCCATGTGACCAAGGCCGCCGAGGCCAACGATGGCGACACGCTTGCCGGGGCCAGCGTTCCAATGCTTCAGTGGGCTGTACAGCGTGATGCCAGCGCAGAGCAGAGGCGATGCTGCGTCGAGCGGCAGGTTTTCAGGGATACGAAGGACGTAATTTTCATCAACAACGATGTGATCAGAGTAGCCACCGTAGGTGGGCTGGCCCTGTTTGTCGAGGCCGTTGTAGGTGAGAGTGATGCCGTTCTGGCAGTAGTTGTCGTCGCCTGCGGTGCATTCGATACACTGACGGCAGCTATCGACGAAACAACCTACGCCTACGTGGTCGCCCACTCTGAAATTCTTTACATCAGAACCGATGGCGCGGACCACGCCTGCGATTTCGTGGCCGGGAACCATGGGGAAGATGCTGCCGCCCCACTCGTCGCGTGCCTGATGAATATCCGAGTGGCAGATGCCGCAGAATTTGATGTCGATAACTACGTCGTTCGGGCCGGGCTCGCGGCGTTCGAATGAAAAGGGGCCAAGGGGTGTCTTTGCCGACTGTGCGGCGTAACCGGATGCCTGTGACATCGTGATGCTCCTGTGCTGTGTTGATTGAAGTCGCCGTGGGTCCCCGGCTCATTTGATTGGATGCAGGGAGGGACTGCGAAGATGCGCGTTACAGCGCGGTTGCGGACCAGAGGCCCGCGATGCCGAACAGATATGGCTGCCAGCGCGTTGCGCTGAATGATGCGGCTTCCATCATGCGCAGAAAGTCTTTTGGCGCAGGGAAGCGCTCCACGCTGGCGGGAAGATACGCGTAGGAATCCTGCGAACCGGAGATTATGCCGCCGATGCGTGGCAGAACATGGCGGAAGTAGAGGCGGTACATCTGCTTCAGCGGCGCGGGTGGCATGGAGAAGTCGAGGATGCCGATACGGCCGCCAGGTTTGAGCACGCGGCGGATTTCGCGTAGACCTGCGTTGTAGTCCGCCAGGTTGCGGAAACCGAAGGCGCTGACGACGAGGTCGAGCGATGCGTCTTCGATGGGCAGGTTGAGGGCGTCAGCTTCGACGAATTCGACGGGCTTGCCCTGCATCTTGATGCGGCCGCGTTCGATCATCTCGTGCGAGAAGTCGACGGCGAGGATGGGATCGGCGTTGGCCGGACGACGCGCGAGCAGAGCCGCCGTCATATCTGCGGTGCCGCAGCACAGGTCGAGCACATGTGATTGTGGCTGCTTCAGCGTTGCGTCAAAGAAGCGTGCAGTGCTGTTCCACCAGACGCGGTCCATGCCCATGCTGAGGATATGATTGGCGCGGTCGTACTGCGGCGCAATCTCATCGAACATTTTCTGTACTGCGATGGCTGCTTCTTCGTCGGTGGTTGCGCCTTCGGGACGCGCACCCTTTGCGGCTTCCAAAGCGGTCATGCGGTCACCGCGTTGGTTGCGCGCATTTCTGAAAGCATGGATTCGACGGCGGCGAGGAGTTCCGCTTCTGTGACGTCGCGCACGATATCGACTGTGCCGATGCTGGTGGGCAGGATGAAGGAGAGTGTGCCGCTGCGTTTCTTCTTGTCAGAGCCAGTGAGGGTGACGAGACGTTGCGCCTCTGCTTCAAACGGGGGCAGAGGGCCAAAGGCATGCACGAGGTTTGTGATGCGTTCTGCTGTGGCTTCGTCGAGCAGGCTGCGCGATTGTGACAGGCGGACAGCGGCGATCATGCCCCAGCCGATGGCTTCGCCGTGCAGCAGTTGCTTGTAGCCGGTGGCGGCTTCAATGGCGTGGCCCACGGTGTGGCCGAAGTTCAGGATCATGCGCAAGCCGCTTTCACGCTCGTCGGCTTCCACGACTTCCGCCTTCATGCGGATGCTGTCTTCAATGACGGGCTGCAGCACGGCGAGTTCGCCGTTGCGGATGGCTTCTGCATTCGCTTCCATGAAGTCGAAGAGATTGGGATAGCGAATGACGCCGGCTTTCACGCTTTCCTGCAGGCCTGCGCGGAGTTCGCGCGGTGGGAGCGTCGAGAGCGTGTCGAGGTCTGCAAAGACGGCGAGCGGGTGGTAGAAGGCTCCGACGAGGTTCTTGCCTGCGGCGAGGTTTGCGCCGGTCTTACCGCCCACGGAGGAATCCACCTGCGAGAGCAGCGTCGTGGGCACCTGAATGAAGGGCACGCCGCGCATCCAGATGGCGGCGAGGAAGCCGGTCATGTCGCCGAGGACGCCACCGCCGAGGGCGACGAGGAGCGTGTCGCGATCCGCTCCGTGTTGCGCCAGTTCTTCCAGCAGGCGCTCGATCGTGGTCATGCGCTTGTGCGATTCGCCTGCGGGGATGAGTAAGGTTGTTACCTGTTTGCCGAGGGCTTCAAAACCGGCGCGGACGGGGGGTCCCCAAAGGCTGTCAATTTCAGGCGAGGTGACGATAAAGACCTGCGAAATCTTCTTGGCGAGGGGCGCTGTGCGCTCTGCGATGGATGCGAGGAGGTTGCGGTCCACATGGACGGTGTAGCTTGCGGACGCAGCTTCAACACGGATATCGCTCATGGATTCATTATCGCAGGGTCGCCAGCGGGGCGTGGAGCGCGGTAGAGTGGCTGACATGCTGAAGCAGATGGTTTCACTCGTTCTGTGCGCCGTGGCGAGTTCTTCGTTGGTGGCGCAGGTTGCGGTTCGTGAAGATGCCGCGAAGAAGACGTGGTTTGTGAGCGCGGGCACGATGACGTATGCCGTGGGTGTGAATGACCAGGGCATGTTGCAGTCGCTGTACTGGGGGCCGAAGCTGCCTGCGAATGCTGCGCTGCCCGCCGTGAAGGCGCCACCGGAGCGCGCTTCGTTTGATCCGCCGATTTCGACGACGCCGCTGGAGTATCCGGCGTGGGGTGAAGGGCTGTTCACGGAAGCTGCGTTGAAGGCGGATTTCAGCAATGGCGATCGTACGTCGATTTTGAAGTTTGAATCAGCGAAGACGAGTGCTGATGAACTGGAAGTGGTGCTGAAGGATACGGCGCAGCCGCTGCGCGTTCACCTGTATTACAAGGCGTATCCGGAAGGCGTGATTGCGCGGTGGTCGCGCATTGAAAACGCGGGTAAGACGCCGGTGCAGTTGGAGCAGGCCGCGAGTGCCACGTGGACGCTGCCGCAATATCCCGAGACGGAGAAATCGGCCTATAACCTGAGCTGGTTGACGGGTATGTGGGCGGGTGAGTGGCAGTTACATAAAGAAACGATTCAGGCGGGTGAGCGCGTGCTGGAGAGCCGCAAGGGAAGCACGTCGCACCGCGCGAATCCGTGGTTTGCGATTGGTCGTACGGATGAGACGACCGAGAATGCTGGGCCGGTCTGGTTTGGTGAATTGGGGTGGAGCGGAAGCTGGCGCATCACTGTGGAAGACACGAGCCTGCACATGGTGAAGGTGACCGGTGGGTTCAATCCGTTTGATTTCCATGCGACGTTGGCTGCAGGGCAGTCGATGGAGACGCCGAAGTTTTATGCGGGCTATACCGATGGCGGACAGGGCGCAGCGTCGCGGGTGCTGCATCGTTTTCAGACGGATGAGATTCTGCCGCTGCGGCAGGGAGTTGGGCAGCCACCGAAGCCTCGTGCGATTGTCTACAACAGTTGGGAAGCCACGGAGATGAACTTCACTGACCAGATGCAGATGCAACTGGCGGAGAAGGCCGCGAAACTGGGTGTGGAGCGCTTCGTGATTGACGATGGCTGGTTTGGCGAACGCAATGACGATCATCGTGGACTGGGTGATTGGTATCTGAACAAGCAGAAGTTTCCAAATGGCCTGAAGCCGCTGATTGATAAGGTGCATTCGCTGGGTATGGATTTTGGCATCTGGGTGGAGCCGGAGATGGTGAACCCGAACAGCGATCTGTATCGCAAACATCCTGAGTGGGCGATGCAGATGCCGGATCGTCAGCACACGGAGCAGCGCAATCAATTGCTGCTGAACCTTGCGCGCGAAGACGTGAAGGAATGGATGTTTGAGTGGCTGGATAAGCTGGTCAGCGAGAACGACATTGCGTATCTGAAGTGGGATTACAACCGCAACTGGAGCGAGCCGGGATGGGATACGGCTCCGGGTACGAGTGCGGCGCATCGTGATGTGGATGCGGAAAAGGCGATCAATGTGAAGTATGTGCAGAACCTGTATGAGGTTCTGGATCGCCTGCGCAAGAAGCATCCGAAGCTGGAGATTGAATCGTGCAGCGGCGGTGGTGGCCGTGTTGACCTGGGCATTTTGCAACGCACCGATGAGGTGTGGACCAGCGACAACACCGATGCGTTGGATCGGCTTGATTTGCAGTATGGCTTCAGCCACGCGTACTCGCCGCAGGTGATGGTGGCGTGGACTACGGATATACGCAATATCGATCATCGCGGTATTCCGTTGCAGTATCGCTTTGTGGTGGCCATGGAAGGCGCGCTCGGCATTGGTAACAATCTGAACAAGTTCAGCGATGCGGACATGGCTCTGAGCGCGAAGCTGGTGTCGTTCTATAAGACGATTCGTACAACGGTGCAGCAGGGCGCGCAGTATCGTTTGCAGTCGCCGCTGGATCGCGATGAGACGCAGATGCAGTATGTGTCGCGCGACGGTTCTCAGGCGGTGTTGCTGGCGTATCTGCATTCGCAGCGGCTGCGTGTGGCGTATCCGCCGGTGCGTTTGAAGGGACTGGATGCGAATGCCATGTATCGCGTGCGTGCGCTCGATCCGCAGAAATATCGCGGGGAAGAGACGGTGAGCGGTGCGGTGCTGATGGGCGCAGGTGTGCAGTTGAATCTGCGTGATGATTACGATTCGACGGCTGTGGTGTTTGAGCGCGTGAATTAAGGCGATTTGTCGCGAGCGGGTCTTGAGAGTAATGCCTTCAGGGTCGCTCGCGAACAAACTTCTTTCTCCTAGCGTTTATCGCGTCCGTGCAGGTGCGGCGTCAGCTTGGGCACTACAAATTCCTGCATGATTGCACCGAAGACACCGAAGGCTGTTCCTATGGCAGCATTCCGTATTGTTAGTCCTGCTCCGTTGCGATCGCTGGCAGGATAGTAGAGGTTGCTGATACCCGCTGCGGCAAAGTTCCCTAAGACATTCGAGTAGTTGAATACCGTCTTATTCTGGTCGTCGCGGCAGAAGATCACACTGGCAGCAGCGTGGCGCGTGCGCGACATCACGGAACCGGTTCCCTGATAACGATACCGCGGGTCCTGGTGAAAGATCACCGGAAAAATCGCTCCGCCGAGGAACGTGCTGATCGCACCATCGGCAAACGAGGCTCCGTAGCGTTTCGCATAGCCGGCAGGTCCTGTGCCATAACCGTCGAAGGTGTCATTGCCCTGCTCGACTCCAGCGACGATGGCGGCCGCGGCGAAAGAAAACGGGTCCAGCGTGGAGCGCCATGCAAGGTGAAACTTCTGGCCTTTCGATAGGGGTGCGGGATCCGCGTCATACACCACGTAGAAGTTCGGAATAACACCCATCACACGCTGCTGGATTTCGAAGTTCACCTGCTCCGTGGCGACCTCCTTTTCCGTGGCCGTCACCGTGACCGTCGCAAATTTACCCTCGGGTCGCAGTTCGATCGTGTCCAGTTCCTTCTCTTCGCCGGGCAGGATTTCTCCATCACGCGTGTCTGCAAAAAAACCGCTTGCCGTCACGTGCAACGTATACGAGCCAGGAGTGATGCCGTAGGCATGAAAGATGCCGTCCTCATCGGCAAAGGCAACTGCTGTCACTCCCCCTGATAGGACCTCCACACGCGCACCCGGCAAAAGAGCGCCATCCGGGTCCTGCACTGTGCCTACAAGCGATGCCTTAGCCACCATAGACGTGGCTTGCCCCGCCTCCTGCACAGTGGCATGGAGTAATGGTGCGGTGCAAAAAAGGGTCAGGCCGCACACCCAAGGCAAAATGCGCATGAAGTACAAGACGGTCGGGATTGGCAGAAGTTCTTTTCCTGGAACGCCATACCGCGTCATCCATTCCCCATTTGGGAGAAAGACGCGAAATACAGTGGAAATGTTGGATTGTGGGCTAGCGCCGCTTCTTACCGGCCTTTTCTTTCTTCTCGACAGGCTGCAATTGCGCCTCAGCGGGCGGCTGCGTTCCCGGCGGCAGTACACGCCGCGTGATGTTGCCTTCCAGGCGATACGTCTTGGTCACAAGCTGGCTCTTGGAGACGCGGAACTGGCCATTCGCATCGGCCTGCGGCACCGGCGCACCGGCCGCCAACACCGTGTAGATGTAAGTGGGTGCAGGCCCCGTTCCCGGCAAGCGGTCATGCGCAGGAGTCCCGGGATCAGTACCGATCTTCACCGGAAAAT
>Ga0209233_1000688_pt1 | contig 15985 bp, 8 predicted proteins | sample AraplaCL_Cvi_mCL_FD_184269 | JGI IMG/M metagenome (GOLD analysis project Ga0209233, IMG submission 184269) | Arabidopsis root microbial communities from the University of North Carolina, USA - plate scrape CL_Cvi_mCL (SPAdes) (version 2) | ecosystem: Host-associated > Plants > Roots > Endosphere ...
CAACATATTTGCCTTGCCAAGCAGCAACATGGGCCAGCATTGCGTAAGCACCTAATTTGGTAATTAACGCGCCGCTCCACTGGTTTCTGCTTTGGTTGTAGTATAAGCCAGGCTGTTGCAAGTCACCATTACTATAATAGTATGGCAAATCAAGCGCTGCAGCTTCCATTTCTGATTGTGCGAAAGTTAAAACTGCATTTTGATCAGTTCTTGGGCGGTTTTCAAAAGAGCCATCGCGTGAGCTTAGAATCAGCGGAACATCACCCCAGATTCTTGCCATATAGAAATATATAAAAGCTCTTAAGAAACGCACCTGAGCAACGTCTACGGTCATGTTATTTGCCGTATATCTAGGGTCTTTGGCCTTTACCTCCGGAATACGCTCCAGGAACGTATTAGCAGCATTAACTACGGCATAAAATCTTCTCCAGTTTGATAAACTGTTAAGCAACGGATAAGATGCGTTAAGATTATTAGCAATAACAGCCTTAAGATCCTGACGGATAGGGCTCGCAAAGTTGCCCATGCGCACATCTCCGTATATCCAGTGACCATTATTGTCTGCAAGTGCCGCTCTGGTTAAACCGTATACACCCATGATACCAGCACGGGCATCCTCTAATGTATTCCAATAGTTGGTCTCACTTACAACACGTGATGAGGTCACATCTAATGTCTTCTTACAGCTATTTGTGATAACAGTAAGACAGATAAGACTCAGCAAAATTATTTTTTTCATTTCATCTCTGTTTTAACGGTATTCAATATTATTTGTCTCCGACTATGAATTAAAAATCTACCTTAACTCCTAAAGTGTATGTTCTAGGGATTTGTATTCCGTAGCCTGTGTCATAACCGGTGTAATCTGCCAGTTCTGGATCTTGGCCTGTATATTTAGTCAATGTGAACACATTGTTTACACTACCGTATACATAGAATCTGTTAACATTCGAAGATTTTTTCTTTATAACGCTTGTTAAATCATAGCCTAACTGTAAAGTGCGTAGTTTAACAAAGTTGGCGTTCTCTAAGAACAAATCTTGATTAGCCTGATATGGAGCAACTGCACTTGCAGGATTGTAGATTGGATACTTTGAATAATCGCCTCTTTTTTCCCAGAAAGTGATTTCTTTTACTGAGTTGATATCATTTAAACCTTCGCGGTTATAGAAATCAAATCTGTTAGCCATTTGTTGATTCAATAACTGACGACCTAAGTTGTAGTAAAAGTCAAGACGTAATGTCCATTTTTCATAACCAAAAGAGTTTGACCAACCACCAGCAACAGTAGGTAACGCATGACCTTTAAGAGTTCTGTCTGCATCAGTAATTTGGTTGTCACCATTTAAATCAGCCCATTTTGGATCGCCGGTTCTCATAGTGATACCGTTATATGTCATTGCTTTACCATTAGCAACCGGAACCTCGCCATCTGTGTTATAGATACCATTATTAGTTAATAACCAATAACTGTCTACTGATTTACCAACTTGTAATAATCTGGCATTTCCGTTAGCATCATTAATAGTAACTTGTTTTAAACCACCAGGTAACGCAGTTAAAGTGTTACGGTTAAAGTTCATGTTAATGCTGGTAGTCCAGGAGAATTTATTTGTAGAAGGGAAAATTACTCCTGTAACGGTAGCATCAAAACCGGTGTTACGGATAGCCATACCGTTATGGATAACCGAAGTATAGCCATATTCAGCCGCTGATGGTACACCTAACAACATGTTTTTGTCATGTTTGTAGTATCCATCCACGCTTACAGCTAATCTGTTATGCAAGAAACTTGCGTCGATACCTAAGTTAGCTTGATCTGTGTAAGCCCATTTCAAACCGTAAGGAACATAACCTGCGGTATATGGACGGGTTAATGTAGCTATACCATCATATCCCGGAGAGATCAGGTTACCGGTGAAACCGATAAATGCAGTGTATTGAGGGCCTTGAGAGTAGTTATCAAAGTTCTCATATCTGCCCATTCTGCCGGCGCTGGCATGTAATCTCAATTCAGATACGCTGCTGTTATCTGCAAGGAATTCTTTTTTCATATCCCAACCTGCGCCAAACACCGGTGAGTAGAACCAGCGATCAGTAGGTTGTTGAGTTGAAGAACCATCGCCTCTTAAAGTAATTGAGAAAGTATACTTGTCTTTCAATAAATAATCAACCTTACCGTAAACACTCATTGTATTACCTTTGGTATGATCTAAGAATTTGTATACCAATTGCGGCTGGAATACTGTAGGAGTAAGGTAGTTTGATTTATTTGGATCTGAATTCAGCAAGTTTAACTTGATAAAGTCATTACTTCCTTTGTATGCATAAGCGTAAGTATATCTTGAAAAGTCATACTGTAACACATAACCACCTGTAAACTCAAACTTGTTGTCGGCATTTGGAGCCCATTCGTAAGTAGCTACGTTGTCGATAGTGGTGCGGTCATTATAACCGAAGTAGTTTGATGCGTAGTTAGCACCCTGTAATAAAGTTTTTGGATAAAAAATATCGCGGTAACCTTCGTTATAATCTATGTTGTAAGTAGTAACGAATTTAAATTTACCCAAGTCGATCCCAAATTTAGCGTAGCCGTTTACTACGTTATTTTTATTATCATCAAACCCATTATTAAACTGAGCTAAATAATTAGCGTAGTTAACTTTGTTTGGAGCAAGTGGAGTACTCAAGTCTGGCAAATAGTTAACCTGAGCCAGCCTGTCGCGAATGTTTTTGTTACGATCACGTATCATGCGGTTAGCATTAACCAAAGCACTGAAGGTAAACCAGTTTAATGGTTTCATGTTTAACAAGAAACGCGCATTATAACGATCCATGCTGGTATTATCACCAACGCCACCGCTTTTGGTATCACCTAACTGGAAGTTAAAGTTTGCCCTTTCATCGCCACCGCTGATACTAGCGTTCACGCTGTAAATACCCATGCTTTTATAGTACAGGTCATTCCAGTTTGAAGGGCCATAGAACGCGTTATTCAATGAATCGCTCAAAAACATTGGATAGCTGTCATCTTGAGTGAAAGCGCCGTTAGCTGCATACTTTTTGTAAAACTGCTGTCTGAACTTGTTTTCAAAAGAACCATTGATGGTAGTAACCGCGTTTGGAGTTACTACGCCGGCATAGCTATCGAAAGTAATTCTTCTTTTAAGCGTAGCACCTTTACTGGTGATAACAATAACGCCGTTAGCAGCTTTAGGTCCGTAAATTGCTGTTGCATCTAAGCCTTTCAATACTCTGATCGACTCAATGTTTGGCATGTTAATGATAGACAACAAATTGGTAGCAGGGCCAATCCTGTTATACTGATATTGCTGAATATCAAAAGCGTAAGGGTGATCGCCAATCAATGGCACACCATCAAGCACTACCAACGGCTGCGTTGCGTAAACATCGCGTGCAGAAAGTAAAGGCTGCGAAGTACCATGGACAAACATGTTTTGGATGCTCCCGGGCTCGCCGCTTTGCTCATTAACATAAACACCTGCTGCATTACCTTTTAAGTATTGTTGCAGGGAAATTGCAGGGAACGTAGACAATGACACCGGATCAAGCACGTTTGACTTAGACTCAAGCCTTCTGCCGATAGTATTGGCAGGTGGCTTAATACCAACGCTGGAATCCATTTTTGTCGTATCCTTACGAGTAGTATCGCGTCCCACTCTGGCAGTACCCTTTAGTAGGATACGTCCTTTTGTTTTGGTGTGATTTGAGACACGTGCAGACATGGCCGGATCGCCAAAGGAGTACGTTGTTGTACATAACACACCCAGGAAAGTTATAATTGCAATAATGCGCATAACAGATAATTAAGTATTAACTGATTAAAAAACTGGTTATTAATTGATTGTTGTAATGGAATATACTAAAACACCCAACGAATTGAAAATCAACCTTTTTTAAGGGTCAATTATCTTAACGCAGGCATTGAAATACCGATAAAAATCGTCTGGATTGCCAGAGCCCATCAAATCCTCTTAGAAATCTGTACTGACACACGTCAGTCGATCACTTAGAATTTGGGGGCAAGCGACGGAGGAATTTACTCCAAGGGTTTTTTGTAAAATTTCGATCATAGCTGGTTTATAATAGTAAATAAATGATTGTTAGGGTAATAATTTAAATTGGTTGTTTATTTATTGGTCGTAAAAAGGCCCGATTCTCACAGTGGGCGACTATTCACTTTGACAATGATACAAATAAAAATTTAATAAGCTCAAAATAAATTTTAAAATATTTTGCTTTTTAAAAGCAAACCTTATAAAAAGGCTGTTTTATAGGGTAAAACGGTGATTTTGAGCAAGAAAATGGCACAAAAACCAAGCAGAAAAATGGTCAATTACCCCCAATTATGTGCAACTTACAAGCCACTTGTCAACACAAGTTATCCTTAAATCTGTTGTTTTTGCATACTAAAACTATAGATTTTAAAGAGCATAATAATGGTCGCCGTTTTTACTATCACCCCGGCTACTGCAAATATTTATTTATCAATCAAATGCATGTATCGAATTATTTTGTATTGTCTTTGATACATACTTCGTTCTCTGATTTAAATTACCTTCTTTTACAAAATCATTAAGTTATCTAAAAAGTTGCTTTTTTTGTATTAACTTACCGCCTAACAAAATAAACCTTATTCATATTTATATGAAATTCAAAAAACTTGCTTTTACGCTTGGGCTTTTATGCTCAGGTGTACTATTACTTTCTTTTATCCCCAAAGCCGACGACCCTATTGACAAGCTGGTAGCAGCGCTGCAAAAATGGGCCGACAATAATCCTCAGGAAAAAGTTTATCTTCACATGGACAGGCCTTATTACGCTGTAGGTGACACCATTTGGTTTAAAGGATATGTAACTATAGGCAGCAGGCACCAGCTATCTGCATTAAGCCACGCGGTATATGTCGACCTGATAACACAGAATGACTCGTTGATCAGCACCTTAAAACTGCCGGTTACTACCGGTATGATAATGGGCGACTTTATTTTAGGTGATGACTTAAAACCGGGCAGTTACCGTATAAGAGCTTATACCCAATGGATGCGCAATGCGGGGACTGATTATTTCTTTGATAAAACCTTTACAGTTGGCGATGTTGACAATGATGATGTGATTACCAAAGCCAATTACCAATATAAAACCGTAAACAATAAAGTAATATTAACTGCCCTGCTTACTTATACAGACGCAGACGGCAGGGCCTTTGCCGATAAAAAGGTAAAATACCAGGTTGTTGTTGATAAAGAAGTGATTGACACTAAAATTGGCCAGACCGATGCGCTGGGTAATTTATCTATCGAAATAAATAACGACAAAAAAAATCCTTTGGCGGGGGCTTATATCCGCACTATGCTTGACAATAAACATAACCACGCCATAGTGCGCGATTTTCCTATCAAAGCAATACTATCGCAAAGCGATGTTCAGTTTTTCCCTGAAAGCGGCAGCATGGTGAACGGATTGCCGTCACGCGTGGCATTTAAAGCTATAGGCATTGACGGACTGGGCATTGACGTAAAAGGCAAAGTAATGGATGAGGCCAACAATCAGGTAGCCGAATTTGAATCATTGCACGCAGGCATGGGCAGCTTCCTGATGAAACCTGAAACCGGTAAACACTATACCGCCGAAATTACTTTTCCTGATGCAACCACAAAAAGAGTACCGCTGCCTGATGCCGCTAACGATGGGTTTATCTTAGGGGTAAGTCAGCCTAATAAAGACAGCATATTGGTGAGAATTTATACCTCTGCAAATCAATTGTCAACAAACCCGACACTTAACTTTGTGGGCCAAACCAATGGCGAGGTAATTGTTGCATCGCCTGTTAAAATTAGCCGCGCCACTACTTCTGTCTGGCTTGAGAAAAAACTATTCCCATCGGGCATTGCACAATTTACCATTTTTACTGCAGCCGGCGAACCTTTGAACGAGCGTATAGCATTCATAAGGGGAGACGACATGATGAAGCTGAACTTGAAATCAGCAAAAAATAGCTATAAAAGTAAAGAACCTATCACTATTAACTTAAGCGCGCTGGACAGTAAAAGCAAAGCGGCTTTAGGTGGCAACTTCTCTGTATCGGTGATAGACGAAACCAATGTTCCGTTTGATGAAAATGCCGAAACTACCATTTTTTCAAATATGCTTTTGTCGGCCGATTTAAAAGGATATATCGAAAAACCCAACTATTACTTTGCCAACACCGGCGAAGACGTTGATAAAGCGCTGGACAACTTAATGCTTACCCAGGGATACCGCAGGTTTACCTGGAAAGACATTTTAAACGGCGCCGACAAGAAACCGGCCTTCGAGGCTGAAAAAAAATTGGGTTCGGTGGTATCGGGAACCGTTTATACCCTAAATAAAAGACCAGCGCCCAACGCCATTGTAACTATGGTATCTCTTAGAGGGCAAGTTGCCTTAGACACTACAACCGACGCCAATGGCCGGTTTGCCTTTAGACCGATAGTTGTAAAAGACAGCATTAAATTTGCTGTGCAGGCGCGTTTGGCAAACCGGAGCCAAAACACCATTATCGCTTTGGACACCTTGCCGAAGCAGCGTGTCAACAAAAACAAAAACATAGCTGATGTTAGCACTAATGTCAATGCCACTTTAAAGGCCTATTTAGCGTCTGCCCAAAAGCAGGATGACATTTACGAAAAGAGTGGTGACCTTAATAAAGTGCGACGCCTAAAAGAAGTGCGCATAACTGCCCGCAAATCCAAACAAGACGCTAACATAAAGCCACAGGGTATGTATAAGATAGATGAAGCGTCGGCCGACCAGCTTATTACTTTTCCTGAAGACGAAGCTGCTAATTGCGTTAGCCTGGCCATGTGTTTACAGGCCCGCATTCAAGGTGTGATTATACAACAGGGCCAAAACGGATCGGAGCTTTATGACATGAGTTACAAACAAAACCTTGGTCTTATTATTGATGGCCGCATGGCTTCTGGGCCCGGCGAAATTTCGGAGGTTCTGGACGGTAGCATTATGCCTGAAGACATAGCGAAAATAGAGGTAGTAAGGCACAACATGGCCGTTAAGAATTTTCTGGGAAAAAATGAAGCCGGTTACGTCTTGATCCTTACCAAACTGGGCACATCGCGTAAGCAATATAACCCTAGCATTGCTAACATAACCCCTAAAGGCTACAATAAGGTTCGGGATTTCTATTCGCCTAAATATACACCTGGCGTTAATGATAAAGCGCCTGATCTGCGTACTACAGTTTACTGGAACCCATACCTAAAAACTAATGAGCAAGGTGAAACCTCGTTCAACTTTTTTAGCGCCGACGGACCGGGCACTTACAAAGTTGTAGTAGAAGGCATTGATGCTGCCGGCGAATTGGGCCGACAGGTATATCGTTACACTGTACAATAAATACAGTGTCTCCGTAAAAAAGCCCGTCTCACAATATTGTGAGACGGGCTTTTTTATTTATGGCTGATGATTTGAAATATCTGCTCAGGCGTTTGGTTGGCATTAACAAAAGGGATGTTCTTTTCTTTGGCCATTTGTTCAAACCAGGAGCCCCATATTATGAGGCCCTCATTGTTCATATCCATTAGTGGTGTAGGGCGACCGGGGCTCATTAAGCGTTGCTTTTGTAATTGCGGATCTATCTGCAGAAAATAAACCTTGTCAAACAGGTCAAATACGCTCCATACGTTGCCCGATCCACCAAAGACATAGATATCATCAAACCGATTAATAAAACGCGCCATAGCCTTCTTACTCCACAAAAAAGCCAGCTTCCTTTCGGTCGCTTCATCGGCGGTGGCCGGCTCGGGCACTTTTTTGCCATCCTGGTCATACCAGTTTGACAAACCCTCAATATCAGCGTCATCAAACGCATTAATGCCGGCGCCTTGCAAAGCCCTCGCTACGTAAGTCTTGCCAGAGCCAGAAGGGCCGAAAACCAATACTTTCATATCATTTAAACGTATCTATAAACAACAATGGCTGCCGGTTTCCCGACAGCCATTTTATTTGGATTAATTAGCTTATGCCAATAACTGCGGCTTGCTTTTGTAGGTTTCCCACAAGAATTCGCCAAACAAGGTATTTGCCCATGCAAACCAGGCCCGGCTAAAGTGCTTAACATCGTTTTTATGGAACGATTCGTGCATGAAGCCGGTACCGGCATTGCTGTTTTTAAGCAAAGCAATACATTTCTTGATCTCTGCATCATTGTTACTGGTTAAACCACGCATAATGATACCTAAAGGCCAGATCATATCTCTACCTGCATGCGGGCCGCCAATACCTTCGCCTGCTGATCCTTTAAAGAAGAAAGGATTGTCTGACGATAACAATAAGCGACGGGTGTTTTGATAGATCGGATCGTTTACTGAAACTGCATCCAGGTAAGGCAGGCCCAATAGACTTGGCACGTTAGCATCGTCCATCAGGTTGTAGCTGCCGTAGCCATTAACTTCATAAGCATATATTTTGCCATATACCGGGTGGGTAATGATCGCATTTTTCTTTAAGGCAGTTTCAACCTCTGAGGCCAGAGCTTTAAGCTGAGCGGCCAGAATGGTGTCTTTGCTGATAGCGGTCACCATCTCGGCAGCATGTTTCAAGCTAACTACTGCAAAGAAGTTTGATGGTACCAGATACATGTAAATAGTAGCATCATCGCTCGGACGGAAAGCTGAGCAGATTAAACCATTTGGTTTTACCGGATAACCGTAGCCATTCATTGGCACACCATCAGTAGCCCAGGCTGTTTTACGCTGGAAGCTGTATGGCCCCTGGCTGGTTTTGCGTTGCTGTTCTTTAAAAGTTTTTAAAGTCAACTCAATAGCTGATTTCCATCTCGCATCAAAAGGTGTGGTATCGCCGGTTACTTTCCAGTATTTATAAGCCAGGCGTATCGGGTAACACAGCGAGTCTATTTCCCACTTACGTTCATGTATACCGGGTTGCATTTTAGTTTGATCCTTTGCCCACTCGCCTACTTTGTTCGGATCGTCATAGAAAGCATTGGCATAAGGATCTTTCAACACACAACCAACCTGATGATTAATAACACCGGCAACCAGTTGCTGTAATTTTTTATCTTCTTTTATAAAGTGCAAATAAGGATAAACCTGCGCGCTGCTATCGCGCAGCCACATTGCGTCAATATCGCCGGTTATTACATAAGTGTCTGGCTTACCCTCTTTTTCGGTAAAAGTTACTGTGGTATCCAAAGTATTCGGGAAACAGTTGTTAAACAACCAGGCCAGCTCCTTGTCTTTTACGTTTTTGCTAAATTCAGTTATAGCTTTCTCGATAGCTGTACTGCTAAAGTTTCTTTTAGTTGTTCTAACTACAGGATAAGCCGCCTCGGCAGCAATATCGGCCGCAAACGAAGGCAATTTGGCAAGCATTAAGGAAGCGCCTAACAAGCCACCGTTTTTTATGAAGTTTCTTCTTTGCATATTATTTTGTTAATAGAAAAGCATACCAAAATGGCACAGGGATTCTTAACATCCCTCAAATCAAGCCTTTATTTAAAGATTATGGTTTATTATTTTTTATAAGAATTTTATCTGCTTAACAGTTTAAAATCTTTCCAATACTATAAACTTTAAAGCACTTAAGCAAATTATAATTAGTTTATGATATAGGCTGATATCTGACTTGGCTAGGTCAATTTGTTATAAAATAAAGCCTTGTTTTTGTAAAAGAAACGGCTCATTAATTCGAGCGTGCAGAACTTGGAACTTCCACAATATTACATATCAGTTAACTTGCTCATAAAAATTGAAGGTTTTTTCAATAACTGTTTTAAGCGACATTTCTTTCTCCATCATTTGTCTTGAAGCAAGCCCCATCTTTAAACGCAGATCGCCATCACTTAATAAGGTATTTATTCTTTCAGCCAAAACGTTGTGATCTTTAACAGGTACCAGATACCCGTTTTGTCCGTCAACAACACATTCCCTGCAACCCGGGGTATCCGTAGTTATAATTGGCCGGCCAATAGCCATAGCTTCTACCAACGACTTTGGCAAACCCTCTCTATAAGAGGGGAGGCACACAATATCTGCTTGTTCATACAGACCTTTTACATTGCTACTATGACCTAACCATTTTATATAAGTACCGTCGCACTTTGTACTTAACGTCTCTTCCTTAATGTGCGCCGGGTTTTCCGGGTCAATTCCACCTGCCAATAAAAACTCAACTTTATTTTCATATTTTGCCCGCAAATTCTCTGCGGCGGCAATAAAGTCCATCACCCCTTTATCATATAACATCCTCGCTAATAATATTACTGTTAGCTTTTGTCTGTTAATTGGGCTGTTGTAAGAAAATATTGATTCATCAACACCTGATCCTTTTATTATACTGTAGTTGGTGTCCGTTAGAAAGTCAAGCGATTCATAAAATTGCTTATCGTCAGGGTTCTGAAAAATAAAATTCGATCTTTTGCCGGCAAAGGCCTTTTTTAATAAAGACACTAATATAACTGTGGTAAAATTTCTCCGGTCGTTAATAAATGAATACCCTAACCCGCTAACAGCATTAAACACTCTTGCTTTATGATTTATTCTATTTAAAGCCAGGGTGCCATAAATGGACGGCTTCAATGTGATTTGATGAACTATATCAGGATTCAGTTGCTCATACAGTTTTCTTAATTTGCGAATCACAGCTATTTCTTTTAGCGGATTCCTTCCGGACCTTTCAAAATCTATTAAAATACATTTTATCCCTAACTCTTCCAGATTTTTAAAGGAGCCCGTATCTTTTCCAACCACATAAACCTCAAAACCACGCCTTTGTCCCTCTAAAGCCAGAGGAAGCCGGTGAGAACAGAAAAACCAATCTACATTAACGGTAAAAACCAGCTTTTTTTTATTTGACATTTGGGAGTAGCCGGCTATAAAAATAAGTGAAACCTTTGTTGTGATTTGTTTTTCTGGAAGTTATAATTGGCCGGGGTGCATCAATTACCATCAGATAAAAACTACTCAAGTAGCAATAAACCTTTAGGCCTTTGCAATAAAAGACATGTGACAAAGTTTTTTAATTTAAAACGTTAACTTATATAGCTGACTGATACTTTTTTATATTATGGTATAAATATAAGTTGACTGTCTGTTTATAACAACAAGCATTAATTATTTTTTTCACAATAATATTATATTTTCACCCAATTTTTCACAATATATCTTGACATTTTAAAATTACCCTTTCGGTTTGCCTTGCCTTTGCCATTTTGCCAGCTCAAACCGATGGTACTATAGCTTCCCTTTTCAAAGTTGAAAGTCACCCCGTCATCTTCAAATAATTCGCCGCCAGTTGGTTGAGAGCCATATACGTAACAGGTTATTTCAAACTTAGTATCGGGCTCTATATGTTCAACAGGTTTGGCCATAGGCAATATGGTGCCCTCTTTTATAAAGACGGGTATCTGATCAAGCCTTGTTTCGATAGTATAACTTTGCTCGCCCGCATATATTTTTTTAGTATTATAATCATACCAATTGCCTTTAGGCAGATAAACCTTCCGAGAGGAAGCGCTGTCGGCCAGGGGAGCCGCTAATACGTTATCGCCTATCATATATTCGTCCCAAACGTCATAAACAGCTTTATCTTCAGGATAATCAACTACTAATGCCCTGAATGGCGGCACGCCCTCGCTATTATATTTTGCAAATGCCGTATATAAATATGGGATAAAACTCATCCTGAAATTTAGTAGTGTACGGATGCGTCCCTCTATCTCTTTGGCATTAGGCAGCATTTCGCCCTTATTATTCTTAGCACGGTCAAACTGCAGCCATGGCGGGCTTTTCAGGTACCAACTGTCAAATACGGTCTCGGCGGCCAAAATGCTGGTTTGCGCACGGCGGCAAAGTTCTTTTACATTTGCCGACTCCCTTACCTCGGGCGACCATAACAAGCCTGAAAAACCGGCATTACTGATCATCCTGATATACTCGCTGTGTACATACGTATCGCTATATAATGTCGTCGGGAACGATGACGCAAACCCATTTAGCGACCTGATGCTGAAATATGATCGCTTATTGGCTGCCTTGTAGTTGCTGTACATGGTTTGGAAATACAGCGTGCCAAACTGCTGGTGCATTTGCTCGCCGTCAATACCCGACGGGAATTGCGACAATTCAGGGAAGGCCCAAACTGCACTGCCACGGGTAAGGTTTGAGTTATCGCACTCATCCAGTTTAAATGATGCGATGCCATTATTCACAAAAGTTTGTTTATGATAATCAGCGAATATTTTGGGCGCTACGGTACCTGCAAAGTCCGGAACTAAACCGTTCCATACCTTATAATCACCCGAGGCTGACGCCAAAGCACCGTAAATAGGCGATGCCGGCGATGTATAAGCATGTTCCCATAAATTAAGCTTGATGCCCTGGGCCTTCATACGATCGATAAGCTCCTGAGGTGCCGGGAAATTATCCGGGTTCCAAACGAAAGAGCATGAATAAGCCGCACTTTGCCATTTTGGTTCCAAACCAAAAACATCCACCGGTATGTGGTTGTCGCGAAAGTAGGTCGCCATTTTATAAACGTCCTCCTGCTTGCTGTCGCCTTTCATACGGTACTGCAGGCCCAGCCCCCACATGGCCGGCATGGCGCCGCCGCCACTAAATAGGTTGTAACGCTGCAAAGCATTTTTTAAGGTCGGTCCGTTAAAAATAAACACGTCTCCGCCTTTAGCGCCGGGGATATCTACAATCACCTCGCCCGATTTATTATTAGTATTTTTATAAAGATCCTCTACCGATTGGGCAGCAACGCCCGCGCCGGTATTCTCGTTCACATTATCTTTTACCTGTTTATGTGTACCGCAGTAAAAAGTAGTGTAGCGCGATGTATTGATGAATATACCATAGCCTTTGGTTGAGAGATAAAAGGTTGTTGGCGCATGGGTAAAACCAAGGTCGTTCAGAGGATTATCATTCACTATAGGGCGTCTTTTTAAGCCACGCTGCCTGAATGAGCCCATCTGCAAGCCAAAGCCGTAAATTTCTTCCTTATTTCCTAACGGGATATGCACTATAGCGCCACGGGCATTAAGCTCAACGCGGATTTCTTTAGGATCGACACCCACCCCGGACTCAGGCAGCTTGCTCATGGCTTCTGTTTTTGGTTTTTCCTTGAGTAGGTTATATGGCGAAAACCGGTCAACCTCGCCAACGGTTACGCGGGTAACGCCGGGAGCCATTTCTTTGATTTGCTGTGCTTTTGCTGCTATAGAAAAACATAGCGACAGCACTATGATTGGGAAGGGGATCTTACGGATCATATAGTTTTATAATTGGTGCCGTAAGTTACGCGGAATGAGGGAATAAACAAACAGGTTGATCAGGCAACCTTCGTCAGGAAAAGAAAAAAGGCGAAGTCAAAAACTTCGCCTTTGGGTATTTGAATGTTTGCAAGCCACGTTACGCAACCAGCAATCGCAGATAGCCATTGGTTACTTTGTGTGGGGTCCCGTCCTTCTCAAAAAGGGTAAGCCTAAAGTTAGCTTCTATCAAATAGCCGCCCCGCTCCTTTTTTATACTTATGATCTTAAAAACTGCTTTATCCTGAGCATTGCTGTTGATTGTGGTTGGGTACCCCGCAAAGCTTTGATCGTATGATGTTAAGTACTCATCGGTTGTCACCTCGATCGCGACTCCATTATGCGCATTTAAGCCATTAAAATCCAGAGGAAAACCATAGATACCGGGCTGGTATAGCTGGCTAACGTCTTTTGGTGATGGGGTTAGGCCCGGATTTATCGCGTCGTTTAAAAAAAGATCAGTTGCTGCGAACTTTTTAAAGAAATAAATCCTCATCTGGCTATGGTTACCGGCAACATAAATTTGGGTATTGAATAACACGGTATCCGGATCTGCCGAAAAATGCCTTTGGGTGTCCTTACTGATTGAATCCAACTTTCTATTGGCGTCCCGGTTGCCCCTGCCACCTCCAAATCTGGTTTGGAAAGTATAGACCTTACCGTCAACATCAATTGAAATAGAATCTGTAACAGCGGTTTGTGTTGTTTTAAGAGTTGTAACAGGCTTGTTTGCTTCTTTCAGACATGAAGAGAATAATAAGACGACAGCCAGTATCACTAAGGCATTTTTCATTGCGTTTTCAAGGTTTAAGTTTGCGTTACAAATACTTTATTAATTGTTGTGAACAGCTTGATTCGCAGCAGTATTAGCTTTGCGAAATAATGGCGCGTGGTGCCATTCTGTAAGCTTATCATCAACAAACATTAGCAGATAACGGTCAGTAGCCTCTTCACTCAGGATTTGTGAGTAAGATACTATTTCAATTTTTCGCCCTTGATCATTATATTTTGCCGCTTCGGTATTATCCGGTGCCTTTTTTAATGCTGCGGTCACTTCTGTTTTAGTCATGCCCAATGTCAAAGCAGTTGTGTTAACTTTTGACATAGTTGAACAACCAGTCAACAATAAGGCGGTCATTATTAGCCATGAGGTAGTTTTCATTGTATTTATAAGGTTAAAGTTTGCGAAGTTAAATCATTTAAACTTCTTTTATTTTGACACAATGATTCGATCGCGGTTTAATAATTTATTAAATTTTAAGGCACTGTGGTTAAGGTTCTTAGTTAAATGTGAAATGATTAAAAAGCACACCCTCTTTCCGCCGAAGGCGAAGAGAGGGTGTTTGACGACTAAATTAAGCCTTAGATATCAGACGCGAGGCATCGCGTCTTTACAGGTTACGGTCAAAAAATCACTTCTTCAAACTTTTCCAAATAATATCAAACACATCCGTTGGCTGAACGTCTTTTTCGGCATCATCAGTAATCAACACCGCTTTATATTCATCAGCAATATGGGTACGGCCGTGCGAGCCTTTGATAAGGGTAGCATCCAATGGGATCACATCCATTACGTATCTGAAACCGGCCAGCTTGCGGGCCAACTTATAAGCTGCGCGGGCCTTTGAGGTCATAAACATTTCTACAGGGTCATAGCCCGGTTTTTTGTGGATATCTACACAGCGGGCATAATCAGGCGCTTTGGCGTCGTCCAGCCAAAAGTAGTAGGTAAACCAACTTTTCCCGTCGGCTACCACGACAATGTCGCCGGCACGTTCGTGCTCTATGTGGTATTTCTTTTGTGCTTCGCGATCAAGAACCAACTCAACACCTTTCGCATTTTTGAGCAGCGCGGTCACTTTTTCTGTTACCGACGGATCGTTGATATAAATATGCGCTATCTGATGATCGGCAACCGCAAAGGCTTTAGAAGCACCGGCATCCAGCAACTCCAGCCCATTCTCTACGCGGATGCCCAATAAACCATTCTCGCGGAACAACCGGTTCAAATGCACCGGCTGGCTAACCGGCGCAATACCATATTCAGACAGGATAATGATCTCAGCGTCTTTCCTTTTATAGAATGTCACCAATTGCTCAATCACCCGGTCAATCTCCCTGAGTTCCTGGGCGACCTTTGAAAAATCAGGTCCGAATTTTTGCAGACAATAATCCAGGTGCGGCAGGTATATGGTTGTCAGTGTTGGGTTATGCAGATCATCATTGATCATCGAGGCATCAGCGATCCACTGCGTTGATTTGATATTGGCGCCTGGCCCCCAGAACTGAAACAGCGGAAACTGCCCCAGCCTTTCCTGCAGGATATCGCGCAGCTCGGCCGGATGCGAATAACAATCAGGCTGCTTACGGCCATCGGCCAGGTATTGCGGGCGCGGGGTTACTGAATAATCAGCCGTCGAATACATATTGTACCACCAAAACATATTGGCGCTGGTAAACAACGGATCTTCCTTTTTAGCCTTATCCCATATTTTATCGCCAATAACCAGCTTGTTGGATTGCTTCCAGAATTTTATCTCTGAGTCCACACGGTCATACCAGCCATTGCCCACAATGCCGTTGTCGGCAGGCCATTTGCCCGTTAAGTAAGTTGACTGTACCGAAGTAGTT
>Ga0209233_1000689_pt1 | contig 15982 bp, 12 predicted proteins | sample AraplaCL_Cvi_mCL_FD_184269 | JGI IMG/M metagenome (GOLD analysis project Ga0209233, IMG submission 184269) | Arabidopsis root microbial communities from the University of North Carolina, USA - plate scrape CL_Cvi_mCL (SPAdes) (version 2) | ecosystem: Host-associated > Plants > Roots > Endosphere...
TAGCAACATTGTCCGGAATTGAGATGATCCACATGCTACGAAAGCGCCAACTGCAGGACGCTTACGCTGCCAACCCGTCAATCTCTAATCAGGTTGAGAGCCTGGCTGCCGCGTTCTGAGCAGCCGTGGCAATCGGTCGACGCGACTACCTCAAATTTTGCAACAGAACCCTCGAAAATAGGTCGTGATTAGTTTGGAGAATCTAACCCAAGTGCATCATTGCCGGTTTGCAGGGTAGGGGATCAGCCTTCTTCGTGCAAATGCGCCATGAAGACTTCGGCAGGTGTCTTGTAGCCGAGGCATTTTCTTGGCTGGTCATTGAGATGGCGAGTAAGGTGTATCAGGTCTCGCTGAGAGACTGGTGCTAGATCGGTATGGCCTGGCATGAAGCGGCGAATGCGCTTGTTGGCATTTTCGACGGCTCCTTTTTGCCAGGGTGCACTGGGGTCGCAGAACCAGCTTCGTGCACCGATGCCATCTTCCAAAGCCCTAAATCCGGCAAACTCGGTGCGTCCGGGACAGCATTAAATTCGTTGGCCATGTGAGCCTCATCCAAGACATTGGTATGCCTGTGCAGTATTTTCGGTCGCGCGCCGGTCCTCATGGAAACGGTGTAGCCGACCGGTCACAGCGAGCAGGCCCGAAGATTATTCGGGACCCTGGTCAGCAAATCGATATGTGGCTGCTCTTATTTGTTACGATGGACTGGCAGAGATGGAAGACGATTGGATCGAAATCTACGACGGCGGATCACCAGAGGCGGAAAAGGAAATTTTCCGCCAACTCGTCCAGAAAATGCTTGCTGTACAGGAGGCCAATCGGCAGAAGGCCGGAGCGGTTCATGCGAGAAGAGCCTTGCACGCAAAGGTAATCGCGGCCGTCTCGAACGCAGTGCTATCGATCGACGAAAACCTCCCAGGCAGCCTGCGCGTCAGTCATTTTCAGCCAGGTGCGTCGCTGGCTGCGACCGTCCGGTTTTCCAATGCCAGCGGCATCCCGCAGCCGGATGGTACTGCTGATATGCGCGGCGTGGCCATTCGTTTGGATACGGGGGAGGGAACGTTTCACGATCTCCTCATGACCAACTTTCCAGTGTCGCATGCTCGAAACGCGCGACAGTTTGTCGAATTTGCATCGATCGCTTCGGGTGACCGAGCGCTGATGATGGAGAGGCTGGAGCACACCTTTGGGAAGTCGGAGGCTATACGCCTCGTTGAAGCGATCGCCAAGGGCATGCGGCCTTGCCGCAGTATCGCACTTGAGCGCTTCTGGAGTCGTGGTGCGATTCTGTGGGGAACCGTTCCGGTACGGTTTAACCTTATTCCTGATGCCAGTGCTGCGGACGCATTTCTCGATACAGCCGTAGGCGGCGAGGGTCTTCGTGAAGAACTCGCGGCCAGGCTTGCGGAGCGTGAGTTAAGATATCGACTGGCGATCCAACACTATAAGAACGAGCTTGTCACCCCGATTGAAGACGGCGCGGTTGAGTGGACCGAGATAGCGTCGCCTTCAATCGAAATTGCGACGTTGCGTATACCAAAGCAAGACATTCAAGGGATCGAGGGAAGACATCAAATGTCTGCTATCGACGCACTGGCATTCAATCCGTGGAACGCGCCCGCGCAGTTTCGCCCCCTTGGAAACTTGAACCGAGCCCGACGTGACGTTTATGGAGCGACCGCTCACCATTGGCAGCGCCCCATGGCCACAAAGGATGGCTGACAAGGCGGACGGGACCTGTTGAAAATGGAGAATTCGGTACAAGAACGTCCTCTCAAAATCTTCGATAGTTCGCGCACGCGATAATTTCCCGGATTCGGGCGCGATCCAAGAACGTCGAGGAAAAAATGAGCAGAAAAGTCGCAGATCTTCTGGTGGAGGTTCTGGAGTCGGCTGGCGTGAAGGCGTGCTATGGCATTGTCGGAGATACGCTGAACAATATTGCCCACGCCATTGAACGCAGCTCCATCGAGTGGGTGCACATGAGGCACGAGGAGGCGGGCGCGTTTGCAGCCGCAGGACAGGCACTGCTCACCGGACAGCTGACAGCATGCGCGGGGACCTGTGGCCCGGGAAGCCTGCATTTCATTAACGGCCTCTACGAGGCGAACCGCAACCGCGCTCCGGTGTTGCTGATCGCGACGCAGATCGTTACGGCCGACATGGGGTTCGAGTCGATCCAAGAGGTCGACTTCACGAAGGTCTTCCAAGGCTGCAGTGTGTACTGCGAGACCATCCTTACCCCAGAGCATGCTCGCAAAAAAACCGTGGCGGCGTGTCAGGCCGCGCTGACGCGACGCGGTGTGGCGGTCCTCATCGTGCCCGTCGACATTGCGAATTCGCCGATCAAAGACGAGAAGCACTACACGGTGCATGTCTCCAGTCCAGTCATACGCCCATCCGATGCCGAACTCGACGAAATCGCGGCAATCCTTAACGAAAGCAATTCCATTGCCATCTACGCTGGCGCGGGCTGCGAGGGTGCCCACGATCTTCTGATCGAGACCGCGGAAAGACTGAAAGCTCCCGTCGCACATACAAGCCGAGGTAAGGACTTCGTCGAGCACAACAATCCCTACAGTGTCGGCATGACCGGCATCCTCGGTGAGCCGGCCGGATATCATGCGGTCCTCGATTGCAATACCCTCCTTTTGCTTGGGGCCGATTTCGCTTGGAGCCAGTTCTACCCGAAAAACGCCGACATCATCCAGATCGACAGGGACCCGACACATATCGGCCGACGTCATCCTGTAACGATCGGGGCGGTGGGGGATGTCAAGGCAACGCTGGAAGCCCTCTTGCCGCGGCTGATTGATCACGAAAGCCGTGCATTCTTGGACGAATACCTAACGCGGCACGCGAAGCACAAAGACGCGGACGCCAAGGAGCATCCTGCCGATCCACACGGACTGGTATCGGGATCCTACCTCACCAAGGTGATCAACCGCCTTGCTTCCGAAGATGCCCTGATTGCGGCCGACGACGGCACGCCAACCGTGTGGATGCTCCGTCACATCGATACCCATGGAAAGCGGCGAACCTTTGCAAGCCTTCTCCACGGGACGATGGCTGGCGGGCTGGGCACTGCTATCGGGCTCCAGAAGTCAGCGCCCCACCGCCAGGTGGTATGCCTTGCCGGTGACGGCGGATTGAGCATGCTCCTTGGTGACATGCTTACAGTCGTGCAGGAGAACCTTCCGATCAAGATCGTTGTGTACGACAACGGAAAGCTCGGATTCGTCGAGATCGAACAAAAGGCAAGTGGGCTCATGCCCGTCTACACTGATCTCAGGAACCCAAACTTCGGGGATGTCGCCACCGCCATGGGATTGTGGGGCCGACAGGTAGCAATCGCTGAAGAACTTGAAGCTGGTGTGACTGAATGGCTTGCCCAGCCGGGGCCAGCCCTACTTCACGTGAAAGTCACACCCATGCAACTCGTAACGCCGCCTTCGCCAATGGTCGCACCGGAGGCGGCTCTGGGAATGGCTATCTACGGTGCGCGTGCCATCCTTCAGGGTAAGGGTCACGACCTCTGGGAGATGGTGACCGAAAACAGGTAGGTGGATGGCGCGGTGGCCACAGGTTCGCCGCGCCCACGCAGAACGCATTTCTGATCTGAAGTTGAGCCAGGCTCTTCACGCGGAGGCTCGTGCGTTTGCTCGCCGGTTTCGTTACTGGCCGTCTGTGACCCTCGGCAAGAGTGAAGGGGATTTCACTCATTTGAAGCGATCTACGACGCGCGATTTGCTCAGGACTGAAGTAGAAACAAGTGCCGTATTCGCGTGGTCAGAGATGTCGGATGAGAGTCCGCCCTGCCCACTTGAGAGCCGGCACGAGTTTCTTCGGCTTCAAGCCGGTGGGAAAGAAGCAGGCCGAGTTCCTCGGCAAGCGCGGGTCGATCACGCATCACGCTTGCGAGCGGTTGCTGGGGAACTTCATATACGACAACAAAGGAAAGAGCCCTGAAGGAATGAGGTTCTTCCAGATCCATCAAGACGCCGCGCTCCCCGAAACAGTCGCCCGGCGCCAGCCTTGCCAACTCCACTTTGTCGCCATCCTTCACGGTCTCCGCCACGACGACACCTCGCCTTATAATCAAGAGCGCGGAGGCTTTCGAATGCTGCTGTATGATCATCGCGTCTTTTCGATATGTTCGTCGCACCATGGTTGAGGACAGCGCCTCCTTCTCATCCTCGGTGAGCGTGCTGAACAGCGAAATGGCGCTGAGAAGGCGCCACGCAGATCCTGGATGCGGAGCGAGGGCGGGGTCCTTGTGGGAGGCGGCGGGCAGTGGGATGGGATAGTCTGCTGCGAATTGCAGATTTGCTGCCTTTGCGTGGCGGAAGAGAAGGTCATAGATCTCATTCTTCGCCAACATGGTGCGGTCGCGGCTCTCCACGCGGAAGGAAAGGTCAAGCGACATCGCCGATCCGTTGAGACCAGTTACCGCAACACTGGGCGCTGGCATAGGCATAATCCAGTTGCTGCTCAGCAGTACTGTTTGCATCACCGCCTCGATCTCGGAAGGTGCCTGCCCTGGAACGATCTTTACGCTGATTGTGACCGCCTGTGTTTGGTCGGGGCTGCTTTGATTGACAAAGCGCGATTTAGCAAGGCTGCTGTTCGGGATAACGATGATGTCGTTCGTTTCGCTTAGCAGGTGTGTGGACCGCCAGCTCGTCTCGACGACCCTCCCATGGGAGCCATCGTCTAGCACTATCCAATCGCCCACCGAATATGGCTTGCCGAGATTGAGAGCTATTCCCGAAAACACGTCTCCCAGGGTGTTCTGCAATGCCAAACCGAGAACGATTGCAAAGACCCCAGATGTTGCAATCAAGGTGCCGATTGGAGCATTGAACACATATGCCACGATCGAAAGGCCCGTCCCCAGATAGATAAGGCCCACTAGAAGATCCTGAAGCAACCGTCCCTCATGCGGTTTCCGCTCGAATATCAAAAAGGCACGGACGGTGTTTACAAGAACGGTCGCCACGGCCAGCCACCACGTGGTCTTAGCTATTGCGGTTGCGACACGTGTTTCTACGTCAGCCGTTGAGCCATCCGGCTCGTAAGGCTGGATACCGTGGCTCAGCAGAACCCAGGTAAGCAAACCGAGCAAGCCCAGGCTGGAGACCAACCTGCTCGATAGCTTCTTGCGGAAAAGCAGCCAGGTTATGCCATAGCCCGCGACAATAAGGGCGAATTGAAAAATCGGGTTGTCGTTTAAGTTAAACAAAGGCGCTACCTTGCCCGCTCGTTCGTGACGTTAACAGCAAAATATCAGCGGCCAGGGATAAAGCTTTGTACGAGGCTATCGCGTCATCGCGAAAGTCACGCGGCGCGGCGAGATCGACTGCACTTGCGACTTAACTTGTGCTGGTCTGACGTCACGCAGACCGATGGCTGTAGGCAGACTGGACATGACGCCACGCTCTCTTCAGACTGCGGCCGATAGATCAGCAGCCGGTACGCTTGATGACGAAGAGCTTCGAAACTTTTGCTAGCACATTGACTTCCCATCCCGTCCGAATGATAGGGCTCGCGCTTTTGTGTGCTCCGTATATCGTCATCGGGATAGACAAGCTCCTCGACCCGTCGTCTGGCGTAGATGAGATGTTGTCATACGGCCTTACTCCAGCGGGACCATATTCCGCGGTCGTGACGTTGATCCAGCTCGGTTGCTCCACGCTGGTTATCACTGGTTTCGGTCGATGGATTGGAGCTCTTATCCTCGCGGTCTTCACCGTGTGCGCGACCCTGCTCGCTGACGCTTTCTGGAATCAGCGACTTGGATTTCGCGGACCCCTTGCAGAGCCCTTCTTTGACCATATCGCTTTGTCAGGCGCGTTGCTCCTCGTCCCCTGGTATACTCTCCACAGGTACCGAACCGGACGGGAAGACGATTGGACATGATGACGACTACTTGACGAGGGTTCGACGCCAATGGGCGGGGGGTATTCCGTATTTGGCCCGGAACAGCCTGTTCAAGTGAGACTGGTCGGTGAAACCGCAGGTTTCGGCGATCTTGCCTAGGGGCTGGTCGGTAGATTGCATTTGTCTGACGGCCTGATCGAGGCGACAGTCCATTATATAGCTCTGAGGACTCCGGCCGAACGTCTGTTTGAAAGCGCGATGGAAGTGCCCAACGCTCCTTCTGGCCAAGGCGCTAAGTGTCAGATTATCAATCGGGAGAGCCAGATTTCTATCAATATAGCGGATAATGCGCCGTCGTTGCCATTCGATCAACCCGTTGGAACTTGAGCCTTTTTGCCTTTCGGCTATTGGAGCAGATCTCGTAAGATCGATTAATATCGGAGGCTGCACTTCAGAGCTTTGCTCATGCGTAGCTATTGCCGTAAAGGGCGACCCCGACAGGCTCCAAGTCCTAAACGAGGAGGAATGTGCCCTGAATTGTTTCATCTTTCCGCTCCGAATAGCCGCGCCTAGCTGCGCGGGCACAAGTGGAGCGAGAATGGCAAATGTCGTCAGACAGCAGTGTTAGAAATTGGCAGGGATGCGTTAGAATTTGTTTGAGTGGCTATCGGTTTATGAGCAAGCTCGATCGCCGAGGCATCAGTCGCCCTCGATGGACAGAAGAAGCGCGCGAGCCGCAATATAGTCCCGCGTCGCGAACCCCTCCTCGAAGCGGGAGAATACCGGTTCTAGGGCCGCGTGAGCTTTCCCATGGAACCCTTTTGACAGCAGGAGTTTTGCGGCGCTCGTGGCCGCTCGGAGCTGCCACGCAAGGGCGCCCTGACTTGCGGCGAGATTCATTGCGTCAATAAAGTTCTTCTCCGCGGACTTCTCATCCCCTCTGACAAGATGCACCTCTCCCGCGATCCGGAGAATTTCTGGCCGACACCAGTATTCCTGGTTCTGATCTTCAGTTTGGGCGGCGGTCAGGAATATTTCGCTCTCGATCAGTTGCCCGGCTGACGCGAACAGCTCAGCCGTCCAAGCTCTGAAGATGGGATGGAAAACCTTGTACTTGGAACGTTCAAGGAGGTTCAAACCGTGGGTGACGGTTTGAGCAATAACCTCCACCGGCTCCTGTTGCGCCCTGCAAAGCGCCGCAAGACAGATGGCAAGTCCCTCATAGCTTTCTATTGCGTTCTTGCGCGAATGCTCCAAAAGCTTGTTCAGTTCGGCTTCAGTGCTAAGAAAGTCTGACGTCGTAAGATAGCTGTTGAAGCCATGCCATGCGCCGGAGACGCAGGTCGTAATGGGATAATCGAGGAGCGAGGCCTCCGTGACGGAGAGGTTGCTAAGACGAAGAGCCTGATCTGCGAAACCTTGGGCCCAAAGCGCGTTTGACAGCACTCCAAGCGCGTCAACCTTACGATCATAGCCAATAAGGGCCAGCTGTGCTTGCCGGGATACTTCAACATCTCCGGCGAGACTTTGTTGAAGATGCGACCGCGCCTCCGAATGGTGGCCCATATGGTGTAGGCACAGGCCCATCATCCAGTCGCCCAGGGCGATGGAACCCCGATCGCCTGTGCCCTTGGCAACCTCAAGGCACCTTCTGGCGAGCTTCAGTGCCTTTTGGAAATCAGGCTCTCTTATCTGCTGGCCCCAAAGCGGCAGGAGAGCCGTCATCTGGCCTTCAACGTCGCCGATATGCTCCGCGATCGAAAACACTCGGGAAAAGGTTGCTTCGAACTCGTCTCCGATGCCCACCGTGAACATTAGGGAGGCGCCGAGAGCGATCTGTATCCGCATTTCCTGGCGCGGTTCGGCGCCTCCAGCTTGAAGATACCCTACCGCTTTCCTCATTAGCTCCCGGCATTCGACGAGAAGTCCGACGCCGAGCCAGATCTGCGCAGACGCCGCGGCCAGTCCGACCGCGACAGCTGGATCGCCGCTAGGGGAGAACGCCCAGTCAAGTGCAGCTCTAATATCGTCGAGATCCGCGATCGCACCGGACAGGTTACCGGCTTTTCGGCGGTCAAACGGCTCATTGCGTGCGAGCGTATCATGAATGAAGCGCGCGTGGCGAAAACGCAGGTTCGGAAGTTCGCCAACTTCTTCCAGCTTCTGCATCGCGTATGTCCGCGTGACGTCCAGCAGCCGATAACGGGGCCCGTCCTCCCGCGACACGTCCGCGCTGATCAGCGATTTTGCGACGAGGCTCCCGATCGCGGTTCCTATCTCAGTCGCGTCGAGATCTTCCGCAGACAGGACCGAAGTTACAGCGTCAATCGTGAAGGTGCCTACAAAAACAGCAAGGCGCGAAAGAACTTTTTTCTCAATTTCGGACAAGAGCGCAAAACTCCAGTCCAGTGTCGCATTGAGCGTCTGGTGCCGAGGCAGCGCAGTCCGTTGGCCCTGCCAAAGAAGGCTGAGCTTGTCCTGCAGCAGTTCGGTCAATCGTTTCATTCCGAACGCCGCCACCTGTCCTGCGGCGAACTCAATGGCCAAGGGCAGCCCATCCAGGCGCCTGCAGATCAAAGCGATTGCCTCGGCGTCTCCTTCCTGCATCACATAACCGTTCACAGACATCGAGACACGCTGAATGAAGAGCTGCACGGCCGGATAGGCCATCGGATCAGAGACTCTAGCGAGCGCTTTAGGGGGGAATGCAAGCGGCGCGAGGCGAAAAACGCACTCGCTCTCGACACGCAGGGGCTCGCGGCTGGTGGCTAATATTCTCACATCCCGAGCGACGGCGGCAATTCGATCGGCCACGAGCGCTACCGCATCGATCAGATGTTCGCAGCAATCGAAAATCAGGAGCAAACGGCGGCTCTCAAGCTGCGCTGCGATTGATGGCAGAGGATCGCTGGAATAAACGGGTATTCCTAGAGCCGCCGCTATCGCGCTTCCAACAAGTGTGGGTTCGGCAAGCGACCCAAAGTCCAGGAATAAAAACTCTGCGTCGCCTTCCTCCACGAGAGATTGCACAACCGCAACTGCTACGGACGTCTTACCGACACCACCAGCGCCGACCAGCGTCACAAACCGCTTATCCTTCAGGAGCGTGAGGATCGTCTCCACGTCCTTATCGCGGCCCAATAGCTTCAACCTTCGGACGGGCAGTCCCTGCGACAATGCCACCGCCCGAAGAGTAGGCGCGGGTGCAAGATCGGCGGGCGCTCTAGAAACACTTGCAATGAAGCGGTACCCTTGACCTTGAACCGTAGCGACGTAGGTCGGATTAGGACCGTCGTCCCTCAACGCCTTCCGGAGCGTGTTTACTTGAAACCGGAGGTTCCCCTCGTCCACGTTCACGTTCTGCCAGGCATGTTTCAGAAGTGCGGCCTTGCCGACAATCTCGTAGGCGTTGGCCACGAGAATGAGCAGGATGTCGAAGGCGCGGCCTCCAAGTTGTACTGGCACGCCATCCCGTTCGAGGCGCCGTGCGCTCGGCATCAGCCGGAAAGGGCCGAAGCTGAAGACGTCCTTGGACGTGAAAATGTCGTACCCAATGTCTTGAGCCGCCGTCATGCATTGTCCCCTGGAACAGTGCCGTGTCCGCCCCGTTTGGTGGGCATGGACCATATTAACGCAATTAGTATGATATATTGCAACAATCCCCGCTGATATCAAAACTGCGATTGTTTTATCAAGTAGCTCTGCGGGCGAGCGTTGCGTCGCTGCAACGTGATAGAAAGCGCGATGCCCTTTGACGGTGGGCAGATCGGCTCTCATTCGGCCGAAAGACGGCGTTTCTCGTCAAACTAATCATCGGTAACGTCAATTTTCTATCCTACGGAGCGGCGTTGTTTCTGCGAGCGAACAACGTCTTCTAACAACATCTAACGGGAGCAGTGTCCAGTCCTAGGTTACCGTCACTTCTGCCGCACGCCTCCTGGCTGGGTCGCCGATGCTGCGGGGTAGCGAGGTGAGGTCGGTTTTAGAACAGGTGGTGGGCTCGGTGGTGCAAGATCAATATGACCAGGAAACCGGTTCCACGACGGTCAGGTCCCGATCGGACCCTGCTCTGCAGGAAATCGAACCACGACCGCGAGCCGCCGTGGCTCCTGCGATCATCGTAGCACTTCTCATCGGAAGTATCGTATCGACCACCGCCTGGTTCCTGATGGTGCCACAGCCGCTTATTATTCAGGGTGAAGCCGATGCGACGAGGATCGACATTGCCGCGAGGGTGGACGGAAAAGTAGCTAAGCGTCCTGTCGAACGAGGAGACAATGTCGACAAGGGCCAGCTTCTTTATCAAATTGCAAACCCGGAACTGCTGACCAAGCTTGCAGAAGAGAAAGCCGCGAAGGCCTCGGCTGAGGCATCTCTAGCCAACATCGATGCCGGAACGCGGCAGGAGATCATCTCGCAAAGGTCTGCGGCGGTCGAAGCTGCACGGGCAAACGCTGTCCTCGCCCAGCAGACCTATGACCGAACCAAGCAGATTGTAAGTGCTGGCAGTGCGCCAATCCAACGTTTGGACGATGCGACCAACTCCCTGGTCGTCGCACAGCGTGCTGGGGAGCAAGCAAAGCTCGCTTACGAAGAGGCGGTAAACGGATACACCAAGGAACAGCGCGAGATCGCTGCAGCGGCGGTGTCGCAGGCTCAGGCGGCCATTGATACGGTTCAGGCCCAGGTCGATGAGCTGAATGTCTTTGCCCCGGTCAAAGCCCAAGTCTACCAGATTGGTGCGGAAAGCGGAGAATATGTTTCGCCCGGCGTGCCACTGTTGTCATTGGTCGATTTGTCGGACGTGTGGCTGACGTTTGATCTTCGTGAGGATCTCGTGAAGGGCCTTAAGGTGGGTGACCGCTTCAAAGCCAAGGTTCCAGCGCTGGGTGATCGAGAGATAGAGGCGGTGGTAAAAGTCATCGCGACGAAGGGAGAATATGCCGACTGGAGGGCCACGCGCGCAACAGGTGACTTCGACTTGCGCACGTTCGAGGTCCGCGCCTATCCGGATCCCCCGCTGCCGGAGCTGCGACCGGGAATGAGCGTTTATGCAGTCCCACCGGGCGAGCAGAAATGAGAATGGCGCTCCCGGGAGTTCTGTGCGTTGCTCACCGCGAACTACGGTGGATGATACGGGACAGACTGGCGATCATGGTCGCCGTCGCCGTTCCGCTGATCGGGTTCGCCATTCTCGGGTGGACTTTCAGCCATGCCGTCGTTCGCGGTCTGCACATCGAGGTCGTGGACAGCGACCGGACGCCGACGTCAACGGAATATGTTCAGGCTATTGGATCGGCACCAGGCGTCACTGTTGAGTCCCGATCCGGAGATCTCACTGAAGCACTTCACTCGATCCGATCTGGCAGGGCAATAGCGGCCGTCTATATTCCTTCCGAGTTCGAGCGCGATCTTCTTTCACTGAAGCGGCCGCAGATCGTGACCTTTTACAATCGTCAGTTCTACTCACCAGGCAATAGCGCATCGAGTGCCATCTCCGCTGCGGTCAATGCTGAAACGGCCAGGCTGGTCTCGAAGCTGAAGGTCAGGGGCGCGGCGTTCGCGCGTGGCCAACTTGTTGCCGAGCAGTATGTTCTCAGCAATCCAGCTCTAAATTATGCGCAGTTCCTGCTTCGAGCGATCCTCCCGACGGTGCTCCACGTCGCGGCAGCGATCGCAGGGGGATATGCCGTTGGATCGGAGTTCGCAACAAGGGATCCCGGGGAATGGCTGCGTACTGCCGGAGGAAGCCCGCTTGCCGCAATCGTGGGAAAGCTGCTGCCGCTTCTCGGGCTATTCACCGTCATCATGGTCGGGACAGCCGTCATCGTCGACGGACTCTATCAGGTGCCCTTCAGAGGGAACGCGATATTGATGGCGGGGTCGGCTATCCAACTCCTTATCGCGTACCTTAGTCTTGGAGCGCTCCTTCAGCTGCTAGTGCGCAACCTCGGTGTCGGCCTTAGCCTGACCGGAATTATATGCTCGCCCGCGTTTGGATTTTCGGGTGTGGGCTTTCCGCTCCTTGGTATGAACTGGTTCGCCCGAGGGTGGGGAGACTGCCTTCCGCTGCGATGGTATATCCAGATCCTGATCGATCAAGCCATCCGTGGCCTCCCGCCATACAACTCCGTGACACCTTTCGCGGTGCTTGGCGGATTGGCGACCTTGTATTTCGGGCTGGCGTGGCTGAGGCTGAGGAGCCTGAAGAACTTATCCCGACCTGTTGCTCCACCACCCCGTCAACCTGCGGTTCCGCTTCGCTACGGGATCGGGGCCTCGATGTTTCGCGAGCTGAAATCTGTGATGAATAACAAGAGCGCGCTAGGCATGTTCCTGATCGCGCCGGTCATCTATGGCGTCCTTTATCCGCAGCCTTATCTAGGTCAGGTTCTGAAGAGAATCCCGATCGCGGTCGTCGATCAGGACCGTACCGAGCTGAGCAGGGATATCGTCGAAGCTCTGAACGCTGACGAGGCGCTCAGTGTCGATGTCCGGGCGAGCACGCTGGCTGAAGCCCAGAAGGCACTCGACGAGCGGAAGGTATTCGGAATCATTGGTGTCCCTCCGGATACGGAAAAGGAAATCCTCAAGGGCAATTCAGCCCGACTTCCCACCTACGTCGATGCCGCCTATTTCATGATGTACACACGCATGCAGCTCGGCGTCTCCGAAGCAATGCAGGCAACCAATACCGCAATAGCGGCGTCGGGCGCGAGGTTGGAAGGTAGTCTTGCACATGCAGCGGTGACGAGGGCATCTCCCGTCGAAGCCGTCGCCGAACCGCTATACAATCCAACGGGCGGGTACGCGAGCTACGTCGTTCCTGCCGCATTCATGCTGATCCTGCAGCAAACCGAATTCATGGCGATCGCCGCTATCGGCGGCGGGATTTTCCAAATCGGCGGCATCGCGGCCAGGAGAGAGCGATCCCGCCCCAGGGCGATTATCGGGCAGGCCCTTGCTCACCTGATCCTGTCACTTCCCGCGTTCGCCCTTTTCCTCATTGTTCTTCCACATGTCTACGGTTTCTCGACCCTTGGCAGCCCGCTTCACTTGCTGGTCATGGTCATACCCTTTGTCCTGGCGACGAGCTTTCTGGCTCAGCTCGTCGGCAGCTGGTTCAAGCGGGGTGAGAGCGCGATCATACTCTTTGTCGCCACAAGCCTGCCACTGTTCTTCATGGTCGGCATTTCATGGCCCGCCGACTCCATTCCTTCGGTGCTCCGCTCCTTTAGCCGCTTGTTTCCAAGCACTTCTGCGATCGACGGGCTCGTTCGCATCAATCAGATGGGCGCGACCATCACCGACGTTGCAATCGACTGGAGGTTTCTCTGGTTGCTGGTGTGCGTCTACGGGATCCTCGCTATCGGAAACGGCCTGATCCGCAACACGGTGACACACCATGACGCATGAACGATTGTCCGGGCTAGTTCTTCCAGTCGCAATCCTGCCGTTTGCAGCAGTCGCGCTTTGCTCATGGCAGCTTCCATTCGGGGTGCAAGCCCCACCGCAGATCATCGGGGTCGTTCGCGAGACGGAAATCAGAATTTCCCCCGAGATCAATGCTCGTCTGGAGAAGGTGCTGGTGCGGGCCGGCAACGCTGTTCACGCGGGTCAGCCCGTCGCAGTCCTGTCGAGCCCGGAGACTGCGGCGGCTGTTGATCAGGCTACATCGGCGGCTGCCAAAGCAAGAGCGGATCGGGCAAACGTCTATGCCGGCGTGCGCCAGGAAGAGATAAACATATCGACCCAGAATGTTCGGATTGCAGAGGCCAATGTCGATCTCGCTGCCCAGGAATTCGAACGGGTGACCAACCTTGCCAAACATGACGCTTCTTCGCAGCAGAAGATGGAAGAGGACGTCGCAACGCTTGCAAGCGCCAGGGCAAACCTTGCTTCCCTCCGGGCCATCCTGCTCATGAACCAGAACGGTCCGACGAACGAAGAGCGGCGGATCGCCGACTCCAACGTATTGCGCGCAGACGCTGTCACGGATGATGCGCGGGCAGTTCTTGCAAAAACCATGTTGTTCGCGCCAGTCGACGCTACAGTCGGCACGATCGTGGCCAATGTCGGAGAAATACTTTCGCCCGGACAGTCGACCATGACGCTCTATGCCGGTAAGCGGCGCTTTGCAACGCTCACCGTTAGGGAGGACCAGTTGCAGGGGATGGTACCCGGATCCAGTGTAAGTCTGGTCACAGCAAGTGGGAAGTCGCTGGCAGGTAAGGTGACCGAGCTTCGAGCCCTCGGAGAATTCGCGACCTGGAAAGCCGCGCGGGCTGTGGGTGACCACGACCTGAATAGCTTCCTGGTTCGAGTTGATCCGAACGAAGCTTCGGACGATCTAAAGCCGGGAATGACGGTCTGGGTTTCACGCTAAGTAATGTGCGGGTCAAGAGCTCGCTGTAGAGGAAAGCATCCGCGGAGCAGGACAGCTGATGGTGCTGAGCGACGCCGGGGCCCAGCTAAAGCGAAGGCCTCCGCACTACCCATTTGCCCCTCCGGCGGCGCGCACGCCTTTGGGGTGCAGGTCGCAGTGCTGTCATTCAGATCGTCATCCACGGGCGTGACGACGTCGCCTACGGTGCGTTAAACCGCCCTCGGTCAGAGAGGCGCTGAATTAGACGGAGATCGGGAAGCTGGAATCGCCTTCGAGGTCGTGGGCGTATCGCGACACCCGCGGCGACGTTCTTTCCACAATCGGAGACAACTTCCTCTAACAATTTCTAATGATCGTGAGCCACGTCTAACGAGCGAGCGGGCTCATACTTTGTCAAAGTCCCCTCTGGCTGGAGCCTCCAAACGAGGGACGAAAATGGAAAAGCATCTTGAACAAGCCACTGAAAGCCCCGTCCATGATGATTTCGCGGAACTAGTGACCGGCTTGCTCGAGCGGGCGCACCTGGACTTCGAAAGAGATCGTCATGCCGCTTCTCGTTTCCTTCCGGGCGCTACTCTGTTGGAAGGGGAACGGACGCGGCAGAAATCCCATGAACCTACACGGCAAAGGGGAGGTCTTTCGGGGTGGCAAGTCAAGAAGATCCGAGCCTTTATCGACGAGCGACTGAATGCTCCTATACGGATCAGCGAGCTTCGAGATCTGGCACAGCTCAGCACCGGACACTTCTATCGAGCCTTCAAGCAGGCTTTCAATCAGACCCCGCATCGGTACTTGATGGTGCGAAGGGTCGAGAGGGCACGCAAAATGATGCTGGATACATCGGAAAGCCTCGCCGATATTTCCTTGGCTTGCGGCTTCACGGATCAGGCACATCTCTCAAAGCTCTTCAAAAATGAGTTTTGCCAAAGCCCTGCGGCATGGCGTCGGACACTACATGAGCCGCTCTAGGCCCCCGCCAGCAGGGCGGCCATTTCAGGCGCATGAGCATAAGCCGTCGAAATCAGATTTTCCGATCCCAACGCGATTGTCCAACGTGAGATTTTTGAGATGGAGAACCCAGCAATCGGGACATTCATTGGGAGACCGACCCGCGAGGGAGCCGAACCTTCGATCTTAGTGGTCGACGATGACGTCCGGCTCTTCAGCAGATTGCAAAGCGCCTTCCTTGAGTACGGATTTGCCACCGAGCACTGCGGTTCGATCACCGATGCGGTAGATACCTTCAATGCGCGGTGCTTCGATGCGCTCGTCACCGAATTGGTAGTAGGGGGCGAAAGCGGCGTTACCTTTATCAAGGCGGTGGCATCAGCCGCGAAAGAAACCCCACTCGTGGTCCTGACGGCGTACGGTAGCATCGGCGCGGCTGTCACATCCATCAAGCTCGGCGCACGAAACTTCCTTATCAAGCCTGCCGAGACCGAGGATATTCTTGAGGGTCTGGAGCTCCTAGGGCGGGCGAAATTCGACGCTGAAAGAGCATTGAGGACTCCGCAATTGGTGCGATGGGACCACGTGCTGACAATTTGGTTCTGTTGCAAAATTTGGGGTAGTCGCGTCGACCGATTGCCACGGCTGCTCAGAACGCGGCAGCCAGGCTCTCAACCTGATTAGAGATTGACGGGTTGGCAGCGTAAGCGTCCTGCAGTTGGCGCTTTCGTAGCATGTGGATCATCTCAATTCCGGACAATGTTGCTA
>Ga0209233_1000692_pt1 | contig 15956 bp, 13 predicted proteins | sample AraplaCL_Cvi_mCL_FD_184269 | JGI IMG/M metagenome (GOLD analysis project Ga0209233, IMG submission 184269) | Arabidopsis root microbial communities from the University of North Carolina, USA - plate scrape CL_Cvi_mCL (SPAdes) (version 2) | ecosystem: Host-associated > Plants > Roots > Endosphere...
GCGCGCCCGAAGAAGGAGCGCGCGTAGATGATCGTCGGAAGCGTCTGCAGCAGGCCGAGGCTGGGGTCGGCCTCCATCCGGCGGGCCATCTCGATGATCGTCCGCGCATCCATCAGGCTGTCGGCGTCGAGGATCAGCGCATAGTCGTAGGCCGCGCCGGCGCGACGGACGAAATCTTCGATATTGCCCGCCTTCTTGCCCGCGTTGGACGTGCGGCGGCGATAGAAGATGCGCCCTTCGGCCTGCCGGTCGTGCAGCAGCCGGCCGAGCCACATCGCCTCTTCCTCGGCGATCACCGCCGAAGTCGTGTCCGAAAGGATGGCGAAGTCGAACATGTGGCCGGCCCCGGCCGCCTGCAACTCCTCATCCATCGCCGCGACGCGCGAAAAGGTCGACGCCGGATCCTCGTTATAGACCGGCACCAGAATGGCGGTGCGGCCGCGGAGGGGCATGTCATCGGCGAGACGGGGCACCGGATCGTCGACATAAAACAGACCGAGCAATGAGAGCGAAGCGCCCCAAGCGAGCCACGCGGTGCTTATCGCGATGAGCACGCAGCGGAATGTATCCACCCCGCTCATGCCGTCTGTATTGGCATAACGGACGAAGAGCTCCGTGGCCGCAGCGCTCATCATCAGGCTCAACAGGCCTGCGGCGATGCGCCGGAAGACCACCGCCACCGAGATGCGAAGCTGCGGGCGACTGCTCATGACGCTGCGATCGGTACTCAGGTGCGGCGCAACAAGCGCGCATAGATGGCGAACAGCCACCGCTGCTGCATCTCGAGCGTCTGCTTCGGCATGGCCATCGGCGCGTGGGGAAGCCCCGCCCGGTCTATGATCTGGTCCAGCACAGGCCGTCTCGCCTGCCCGTTGGCGTCATTGCTCGTCACGCCGCCCTCCACTGATAAAGCCAGGTCTCGGAAAGTCTCTGGTTGAAGCCAGCCAAGTGCGCGTTAAGCTCGACGAGCTTGCTGTCGCCCATGCGCACGTCGATGACCAATCGCCAGTCATCGTTTGCGTCGACCTTGAACACGGCAGTCTGCAAAATGGTTCCACCGGCCACGGTCGTAACGGCCGAAATCGTGGCGTCGTCTTCGAGGTCGGTCAGCTGACCGCCGCGGAAATCGATCACGAACTTGCGGACGTTGGGATCCGGCTTGTCGATCGCGTTACCGCCGTGGCCCATCCGCATGCCGGCAACGAAGGCGAGATCGCCGTTGGCGACCGGGGGCAGGTCCCCCCAGCTCAGCCGATACGAAAACTCGCGCGTCTCGCCTGCCTTGGCCGGCGTTTCAGGCCGCCACAGGGCAACGATGTTGTCGTTGTATTCCTTATCGCTCGGCAGTTCGACGAGGCGGATGGTGCCCTTGCCCCAATCGCCCTGCGGCTCGATCAGTACCGACGGCCGCTCCTCGTAGTGGGCGCCCGCGTCTTGGTAGGCCTCGTATTCGCGCTGCCGCTGTAGCAAGCCGAAAGCCCGCGGATTGGTGTCGTCGAAATAACTGTTCGACAGCGCCGGCGGGTTGTTCAGCGGCCGCCACATCTGCTCGCCGTCGCCCCGCAGCATGAACAGCCCGTCGCTGTCGTGCACTTCCGGACGATAATCCTGGAAGCCGTCGCTGTTGTAGGTGCTGAAAAGGAACATCGAGGTCAGCGGCGCAATGCCGAGTTCGGCGACGTCCTTGCGGAAGAAGAGCCGCGCCGTAACCCGGATCACCGTTGCAGCGCCGGGCGTGATCTCGAAGCGATAGGCGCCGGTACAGCTGGGGCTGTCGAGCGCAGCGCTGATCACCACGGTCTCGCTGCCGGCTGCCGGCTTTTCGAGATAGAAGTCCGAGAACCTCGGGAATTCTTCCGGCGACGCCGCGCCGGTGTTGATGGCAAGGCCGCGCGCGCTCAAGCCGTAATTGTTGCCCCGGCCGAGCGCTCGGAAGTAGCTGGCGCCCTGGAACGCCACCAGTTCGTCGAAGAAGTTCGGTCGATTGAGCGGAAAGTTGAGGCGGAAACCGGCGATGCCGGGGAGGGGTGTCGACGCCGCCAGCTGGTCGATCGCCGGATTGTAGTAGTTGAAGTCGCCGGTGGTGAAGTCCATCGGCGTCGCCGAGCCGTTGGCGACCTCGAACAGGTGCACCGGCTCCTTGAACAACCATCCCATGTGGAAGGCGTGGACGCGGAACAGGCTTCCGGCGTCCGGCCAGCGCGCATGATCGGGCCGGTACTGGATGTGCTGATATTCGTCATAGCCCAGCTGCGCGATGAAATCGGGCAGCTTGATCTCGGCCGACTGGAAGTCGGTCTTGGCCTTGTCCTGCATCTTCTGGCTGAGGATGTCGAAGGAGAACGGCACAGCTGCCGGGGCGGCAGCCGCAGGCGCGGCGGCAGGGGTGGCCGGCGCGGGTGTGGCGGGGGCCGTTTTCGCTGCCTGCGCCAGCGCAAAGCCCGGCACCGCAGCGGTGCCGAGAAGGGCGGCGGAAAGCGAAAGAAAGCGGCGGCGGCGGAGGGGACTTCTGTCGGTCACTTTGTTACTCAACGCGTGTGTTTTCTATAATAGACTAAACGAGTTGCGATTTCGGCGCGGCATGCATTCCACTGACACATATCAGGCATGCAGATTCTGCCGGGGGAGGGTCGCAAAGCCAGTCTGGCCGCGGCTTTCGAGGCGCTTGGCCCATCGTAGGACGGGGGCCTCGACCAGGTACCAGGATGCCGTACCGGCGATCAGGCTCAGTATCAGGCAAATCGTGGTGATTTCGAGCCATTGCCAGAGATTGGACATGCCGCCCCAGTGGTAGTTCGGCACGGCCAACTGGCGCATCAGCTCGAGAACGAGGAAGTGCCAGATATAGATGCCGAACGAAATCGTCGCGACAAACCTGACCGGCGGCAATTCGCTCAACAGGGGCAGGTATCTGGCATGGGGGAAAGCGAACAGCGCAACCATGATTCCCAGATGGAAGGCCGGAAAGTCGTAGGGGATTCCGAGCCAGCCGAAGGCCTCTGGAACCCGAGGCAGCGACACTGACCACAGCGCGGCGCCGGCGGCAACGAGACCTGCAACAACCAGCAGATCGCCCGCGAGATGCCGCGGACCGGTCCACAGGCTAGATAGTCCGGCGGTCAAACCGCCGAGTGCGAACACCACGAAGAAGCCGGCGACGTTGAACTGTGGCATCCAGTAGGCGGCGCCTCCCACCAGCCCGTGCCCGAAATCGGCGCCGACCGTCTGCTTGGGAATGAAGGTGACAGCCAGGAGATGCGCCAGCAGCGCCACTCCCACGACTCCCGCAAAGACGATTCGGCCCCGCCAGGCCGGCAATCGCGACCGCAGGGCGAACAAGGCCAAGAGCCCCAAGGGCAATAGGACATAGGAGGCTACCTCCATGCCGATCGACCAGAGCGGGCCGTTCACCTCGACCGGAAACAGCGTCAGCGACTGGAACTCGCCGACGAAGAACAGACCAGCGAGGAAGCGCACCACGATGTCACCGGAAAGCGCTGTCGAGAACACCGTCGCCGCCAGGACTGCGCTGACGGCGAGGGCGAGGTAGTGCCCCGGCACGATGCGTGCGGCCCGTCGCAAGGCATAGGTCGCAAGGCTGGGCATCGGCGTCCCGGCGTCGAAGGCCAGCCAGAACGGCCGCGCCAGCAGGAACCCCGAGAGCAGGAAGAAGATCGCGACGCCGAACGCGCCCATGTTGAAGAAGCGGTAGTAGACCCGCCAGCCGCCCGCCAGCGCGTCGTAGTCGAGACGCTGCGTCGTGTGGTGCGCGAACACCAGCAGGCAAGCCATCGCCCGCATGAAATCGAGGCCGGTCAGGCGCACGTCGTCGCGCAAGAAAGCGAGTCTCCACGGATGTTTGGGGCACAGCTAGACGCCTTCAGAAACAAAACCATGCCAGAAATGTGTCAATCCGCCTCTGTGGGTTCTTTTGTCGCAGCTTTGGAGCAAATTCACGGGCGCGGGCGCGGCTATTAGGCGCTCGCAAGTTCCTTGACCAGCGCCGGACTGAGCTTTTGGGCCGCTTTGCGGTAACCGGCCCATGGATCGGGTTGGCGCGCCCGCGCCGCCGCAGCCTCGATGCCGAACATGTTGGCGGCAGACAGGGCGGGCAGTTCGTCCCAGCCGACCGGCACGGCGCAGGGGGCGCCTTCCCGCGAACGGGTGGACCATGGCGCGATGGCGGTCGAGCCGCGCTCGTTACGCAGATAGTCGATGAACAGATGGCCGGCGCGCTTCGCCTTCGACATGTTGGCGACGAAGCGGTCCGGCTGCTGGGTAGCGAGCCGCTCGGCGAAGCCGTGACAGAACGTCTTGACGTCCGGCCATTCGAGGTCCGGCTCGAGGGGAACGATGACGTGCACGCCCTTGCCGCCGGTCAGCAGCGGAAAGCTCTCGAGGCCCAACTCGCCGAGCGCGTCGCGAATATCGGTCGCTGCCTCTTTCACGGCGTCGAAACCGAGGCCCGGATCGGGATCGATGTCGAAGATCAGTCGGTCCGGTTTCTCGATCCCGCCGCACCGGGCACCCCAAAGGTGGAATTCGAGCACGTTCATCTGTACGCCGGCAAGAAGCGAGGCGAGACCGTCGAGGTAGAAGTACTTTTCGACCTGCCCGTCCTTCTCGGTGACCGGCAGCGACTTGAACTGGGGCGGAAATCCGCCGGTATCGTGCTTCTGGAAGAAGCAGACCTTGCTCCGGCCCTGCGGGCAACGCACGAGGCTCAGCGGGTGGTCGGCCGCGAACGGCAGCATGCGCTCCGCGACCGCCGCATAGTAGGCCGCGAGGACGCCCTTGCTGACCTTGAGGTCGGGATATTCGATGCGGTCGGGGCTGGTCAGCCGCACGCCCGCCGCCTCGGCAGCGGCAATGCCGGCCGCTTCCGTCAACACTTCGGTCGGCATCGTCGTCGCCTTGTGCGGGCTAGCCATGGGAGGTGCGGCCTTGCTTGGCTGAGGCTTTGGCGCGGGCTGGCCGGCCTTCCGTCCCCGCCGCGATTTCCTCGAGGTCGCGCCCGGTCTCGACACTGGTCTGGAACTGCTCGGTCAGGTGGTTGGCGCCTGGGGTGGCGAAGTCGTCCTTGTGCTTGATCAGCAGCCATTGCTGCTTGCCGCCGCGATCGCGCCCCTTCATCAGGACGAGCACCCATTCGCCCTGCATCCGCTGGCCGAAGAGGCGAAACTTCAGGTCTCCGGCCTCGAGCCCCTGATGCGGATCACCGATCGGCTCCCAAACTCCCTCGTCCCACAAAAGCACGGTGCCGCCGCCGTATTCGCCGGCCGGAATGGTGCCCTCGAACCCGCCATAGTCGATCGGATGGTCCTCGACCCGAACCGCCAAGCGCTTGTCGGCGGGGTCGGTCGATGGCCCGCGCGTCACGGCCCAGCTCTTGAGCACGCCGTCGAGTTCGAGCCGGAAGTCGTAGTGGAGCCGGGTGGCATCGTGTTTCTGGACGACGAACCGCAGGTGGTTGGCCCCACGAGTTGCCTCGTCCCCGGATGGCTCCGCCGTACGCGAGAAGTCACGCTTCTTGCGGTAGGTCTCGAGCTGATGCGGTGCGGTGTCTGCCATCTGAGCCCCTCGCGGCTGAGAACGATGCGCGCCCATTGTCGCCAACGGGCAACCCAGCGCAACCGTTCCCTCAAAATTCGCTGCGCCGCTTGTACGATCGGAACCAAATCACGCCGCGGCGGCTTTTGCGGTGTGGCGCCGTCGCGTTGGTACAGGACCGGAGAGGCGCAACGATCTTGCGTTGCGCGACACCATCGCGCGGAAGGCCCCGCGATCCGCTCTCGCCTTTACGGATGACGTTACCCTAGCCATGACGAACCCAGACACCGCCACTCCCTCCGAAATTGACGACGAAGTGGTGCGCCGCACCGCCTTCTTCATGTGGGAGCAGGACGGGCGGCCGCCCGGTCGGGAACTTTTCTACTGGGAGAGGGCGCTGGAGCAGCACATCCGGCAACTCGCCTATGATCGCTGGCTTGCCGAAGGCACGCCCCTCGGCCGCGACCAGCAGCACTGGCGCGACGCCGAACGGGCGGTGCGTAGGCGCTGATCGGCCTGAGGGCCGGCGCGGGCGAAAAATCCCGCGCCGGCGTGAGGCTAAGCTGCCTTGGCGTTCTCGGCGCTCGTCGCCAACTGGGAGAGCTTGCGGTCGGTCGCGGACTCTTCCTTGTAGGTGGCGTCCAGCAGCTGGGCCGCGTCCTTCCGGCCGAGCAGGTTTGCCCAGGCCTTGAGCGTGCCGTAGCGCGCCATCTCGTAGTGCTCGACGGCCTGTGCCGCCGAGATCAGGCCGGCGTCGAGGGCATGCGTGCCCTTGTAGTCCTCGATGATGCTCTTGCCTTCCTCGAGGATGCCGAGGATGGCATCGCAAGTCTTGCCGCGCGCCGGCTGGCCGAGCATTTCGAAGATCTGCTCGAGCCGTTCGACGTGACCCTCGGTCTCCTCGCGATGCTGTTCGAACCCCGCTTTGAGTTCGGGGTCTTCGGCCGCCTTGGCCATTTTCGGCAACGCCTTGAGGATCTGCTTTTCGGCGTAATAGATGTCCTTGAGCGTATCGAGGAACAAATCGTCGAGTGTCTTGTCCTGGGGCATCTCATTCTCCAATGATTGGTGTTGAGGTGACGCCCCTGCTCAACGACGGCGGGTGGGCCCAGTTCCCGGTTTTGCAACGAGCTTTTTTCAATTGCCGCCGGGGCCTTGCAGGCAACCATGCTATGGCTGGAAGGGAACGGGCGCGAGGCGTCGCCCGACGGGAGGGCGGGCCGTGGCGGCAGAACCTGAGGTGAAGCAGCCCGAACGGCCGAGGTTGGCCGAAATCATGGGCCCGGGCCTCATCACTGGCGCCTCGGACGACGATCCGTCGGGCATCGCCACCTATTCGCAGGTCGGGGCCCAGTTCGGCTACGGACTGGGCTGGACGCTGGTGGTCACTTTCCCGTTGATGGCCGCCATCCAGGAGATTTCGGCGCGGATCGGACGGGTAACCGGCATCGGCATCGCCGGCAACCTCGCCCGGCACTATCCCCGCCCACTCGTCGGCCTTGTCGTGGCGCTGCTCATCCTCGCCAACGTCATCAACATCGGGGCCGACCTCGGCGCCATGGCGGCAGCACTCAAGCTGCTGATCGGCGGCCCGGCGCTGGCCTATGTGGCGCTGTTCGCGGTGATTTCGGTGCTGCTCGAGGTGTTCGTCCGCTATTCGCGCTACGTGTCGGTGCTGAAATACCTGACGCTGTCGCTGCTCGCCTATGTCGCCACGGTGTTCGTCGTCGGCACGCCCTGGGGAGAGGTCGCGCGCAGCATCGTGCTGCCGCCGATCCAGTTCTCTAAGGACTACATCCTGTCGATCACCGCGGTGCTCGGCACCACCATCAGCCCCTATCTATTCTTCTGGCAGGCCGAGGAGGAGGTCGAGGAGGAGCACGAGAAGCCTGAAAAATCTCCGCTCATCGACGCGCCCGAGCAGGCGCCCAGCGAGTTGTCGCGCATCCGCCTCGATACCGTCGTCGGCATGGCGCTGTCGAACCTGGTGGCCCTGTTCATCGTCGTCACCACGGCGGCAACGCTCCACGCGCACGGGCAGACCAACATCGCAACCTCGGCGCAGGCGGCCGAGGCACTGCGCCCGATCGCCGGGCCCTTCGCCTTCGTCCTGTTCGCGGCCGGCATCATCGGCACGGGCCTGCTGGCCATGCCCGTGCTGGCGGGTTCAGCCGCCTACGCCTTGGGCGAAGCCATGGGCTGGACCGTCGGGCTGGCGCAAAGGGCCGGCCGCGCCAAGGGCTTCTACGGCGCCTTGGCGCTCGCCACCGTGATCGGGGCGGTCATGAACTTTTCGCCCATCGATCCGATCCGGGCGCTGTTCTGGAGCGCAGTGATCAACGGCATCGTCTCCGTGCCGGTGATGGCGATCATGATGCTGATGGCCCAGCGCCGTGACATCATGGGCCAGTTCACCCTGCCGCCGGTGCTGCGGACTCTCGGCTGGCTCGCAACCGTGGTCATGGGCCTGACGGTGCTTGCCCTCGCGTGGTCGTCGCTGACCTGAGGCGCAGGCAAGGGCGCGCCGGGCCTTGCGTCTTTCGCGGCGTCCGGAGCACGACTTGCACCGCGATCCGCGTTGACTTGAAATGCCGGCCGTCCAATCATGACCGCGCAACTAGACTATCGGGGCAGAACGTGTCGGACCGGCGTGAGCAACTTCTCCACGAGATCGAGGCGCGTCGCGACGACCTCGTCGGCCTGACGCAGGACCTCGTCAGGATTCCCACCCTCAACCCGCCGGGCGACAATTACCGCGACATCTGCGAATTCCTCGCCAAGCGATTCGTCGCGAAGGGGTTTTCGACCGAGCTGATCCGGGCGGAGGGCGCGCCGGGCGACAGCGACAAATACCCGCGCTGGAACATCGTGGCGCGCCGCGAGGGCAGGGCTCCCGGCGACACGCTCCACTTCAATTCGCACACCGACGTGGTGACGGTTGGCGAGGGCTGGACCACCGATCCCTTCTGCGGCGAAGTCAAGGACGGGCGCGTCTACGGCCGCGGTACCTGCGACATGAAGGGCGGCCTCGCCGCTTCGATGGTGGCGGCCGAGGCGTTCATCGCCGTCTTTCCCGACTTTTCCGGCGCCATCGAGATTTCCGGGACCGCCGACGAGGAGACGGGTGGCTATGGCGGCGTCGCCTATCTCGCCGAGCGCGGCTATTTTTCCCCGGACCGCGTCCAGCACGTCATCATTCCCGAGCCGCTCAACAAGGATCGCGTCTGCCTCGGCCATCGTGGGGTCTGGTGGGGCGAGATCGAGACCAAGGGGCACATCGCCCATGGCTCAATGCCGTTCCTCGGCGACAGCGCCATCCGTCACATGGGCGCCGTGCTGGCCGAGATCGAGGAGACGCTCTACCCCTCGCTCGCCGGCCGGACCACCGCAATGCCCGTCGTGCCGCCGCAGGCCCGGCAATCGACGATGAACATCAATTCGATCCATGGCGGGCAGGAAGAACCGGAGGCGGGCTACACCGGCTTTCCCTCGCCGGTCGTCGCCGACTCGGCCCGCGTCGTCGTCGACCGCCGCTACCTGATCGAGGAGACCGGTGCCGCGGTGAAGCAGGAGATCGTCGACCTGCTCGAGCGCGTGAAGTCCCGCCGCCCGAGCTTTCGCTACGAGTTGCGCGAACTCTGGCAGATCAGCCCGACGCTGACCGAGCGCAACTCGCCGATCGTGCAGTCGGTCGCCGACGCCATCCACGAAGTGCTGGCGCGCGATCCAGATTTCGTCGTTTCGCCCGGTACTTATGACCAGAAGCACATCGACCGCATCGGCAAGCTCAAGAATTGCATCGCCTACGGCCCCGGCATTCTCGATCTCGCCCACCAGCCGGACGAGTGGGTGGGCATCGACGACATGGTGGATTCGGCCAAGGTGATGGCGCTGACGCTGCTGCGCCTGCTGGGGCCGAAATGAGGGGCGTTTGCGTGGCGGCAACCCCCACACCCGACCCCGCCCCTCAAGGGGGGAGGGGAGTTCGGCTGTACGTTGCCGCCGGTCCCCCCTCCCCCTTGAGGGGAGGGATGGGGGGGGGTCTTGCCACAGGCCCCAGCGCCCATCGGAATTCCAATGCTGCCTTTTCCGCACTAACATCGACGCAACAGGCCGTTCAGGCCGGACACAACTCAGGGAACCCAACCATGCGAACCTCACTCATCATCGCCGGCCTCGTTGCCGCCCTGGCAGCGGGTACCGCCTTGACGCCAGCCTTCGCCGCGCGCACCGACCTCAATGTCGGTCTCGTGCTCGAGCCGCCCAACCTCGACCCGACCACGGGCGGCGCCGCGGCGGCGATCCGCGAGGTGACCTACGCCAACATCTTCGAGGGCCTGACCCGTCTCGACCAGACCGGCAGCGTGCTGCCCGACCTCGCCAAGAGCTGGGACATCTCGGCCGATGGGCTGACCTACACCTTCCACCTCCAGAGCGGGGTGAAGTTCCACGACGGCACGCCGTTCTCGGCGGACGACGTGAAATTCTCGCTCGACCGGGCCCGCGATCCCAAATCGACCAACGCGCAAAAGCAGCTCTTTGCCAGCATCGCCTCGGTCGACGTGGTCGATCCGGCGACGGTGAAGGTCACGCTGAGCAAGCCGCAGGGCGATTTCCTCTACGACATGGGCTGGGGCGATGCGGTGATCTTGTCGCCGAAGTCGGCCGACAAGAACGCCACCAACCCGATCGGCACCGGCCCGTTCAAGTTCGTCGACTGGGTCAAGGGCGACCACATCGACATCGCCAAGTTCGACGGCTACTGGGGCACCCCGGCCAAGCTCGACAAGGCGACCTTCAAAGTCATCGCCGACCCGACGGCGGCAACCGCCGCGATCCTCGCTGGCGACGTCGACGCGTTCCCCGAGTTCCCGGCGCCCGAGGCCCTCGACCAGATCAAGGCCGATCCGCGCTTTACCGTGCTCGTCGGCTCGACCGAAGGCGAAACCATTCTCGCCATGAACAACGGCAAGGCGCCGCTCAACAACATCAAGGTGCGCGAGGCCATCGCCCACGCCATCGACCGCAAGGCGATCATCGACGGCGCACAGTTCGGCTACGGCACCCCGATCGGCACGTTCTTCCCGCCGCACAACCCGGCCTATGTCGACCTGACGGCGCAGTCGAACTTCGATCCCGACAAGTCGAAGGCCCTGCTCAAGGAAGCCGGCGTCTCCGGGCTGACGCTGAGCCTCAAGCTGCCGCCGCCGCCCTATGCCAGGCAGGGTGGCCAGATCATCCAGCAGGAACTGGCCAATGTCGGCATCACGGCCACCATCACCAATGTCGAGTGGGCCGACTGGCTGAAGAACGTCTTCACCAACAAGGACTACGACCTCACCATCATCAGCCATGTCGAGCCCAACGACATCGGCGCCTGGGCCAAGGACGGCTACTACTTCAACTATCACTCGGACGCCTTCAACAAGACGATGGCCGACCTCAACGCCGCTACCGATCCCGACAAGCGCAAGGCCCTGCTCGGCCAAGCGCAGAAGATCCTCGCCGACGACTACGCCGCCGGCTGGCTGTTCGAACTGGCCAAAGTCGGCGTCTACAACAAGGACGTTCAGGGGGCCTGGGCCAACGCCCCGATCCCGGCCGTCGACCTGACTGCCGTGTCCTGGGCGCAGTGACTCTTCATACGTTCCGGGCGGTGGCCGACTCCCACCCCCAACCCCTCGCCTCAATGGGGAGGGGAGCAAGGCAATGCCGTGCCGCATGTCCTCCCTCTCCCTTGAGGGGAGGGATAGGGCGGGGGCGCCTTTTCGAGCGAAAACGCGTGCATTGCCCCCTCCCCAACCCTTCCCGCAACGGGGGAGGGTGCCTCGCGGCGGGTGTGGCCGTGTCGACGAACAGGTCTCAGCCCGGCACCTCCCTCCTTCGCAGGGGAGGTTGGGAGGGGGGCGAGCCGCACGTGGCGAGCGACCACGGGGCCACCTGAATGCCATACCTGCTCGGTCGGCTGTTCTCGCTGCTGCTTAGCCTCGTCGCCGCCAGCGTCGTCATCTTCCTCGTCATCCAGGTGATCCCCGGCGATCCGGCGCAACTGATGCTCGGCCTCAACGCCGATGCGGCGACCGTCGCGGCGCTGCGGGCCCAGATGGGCCTCGATCAGCCGTTGCCGCTGCAATATCTCGGCTGGGTCGCGGGCATGCTGCACGGCGATCTCGGCATCAGTTACACTTACCGCGTGCCGGTGACCGAACTGGTCAATGCCCGCCTTGGCCTTTCCGTGCCGCTGGCCGCGATGGCTCTCCTGTTGACGGTGTTGATCGCGTTCCCGGCGGGCATCCTCGCTGCCGCCCGGCGCAATTCGCGCACCGACGTGGTGGTGATGACGACCACCCAGCTCGGCGTCGCCATTCCGAACTTCTGGTTCGCCATGCTGCTGGTGCTGGTCTTTGCCGTCACGTTGCACTGGTTCTCGGCGGGCGGCTTTCCGGGCTGGAACAATCCGGCGCTGGCACTCCGCTCCCTGCTCCTGCCGGCGATCGCGCTGGCGCTGCCGCAGGCCTCGATCCTCGCCCGGGTGATGCGCTCGGCGCTGCTCGATACGCTCGGCGAGGACTATATCCGCTCCGCGCGGGCCAAGGGCCTGACGCGCCGGCAGGTGCTGTGGCGGCACGCGCTTCGCAACGCGCTGATCCCGGTCTTGACCATCATCGGATTGCAGTTCTCGTTCCTCCTGGCGGGCGGCATCATCATCGAGAACGTCTTCTTCCTCCCCGGCCTCGGCCGGCTGGTGTTCCAGGGCATCACCCAGCGCGACCTGATCGTGATCAAGTCGGTGGTCATGCTGCTGGTCTTCGCGGTGATCTTGGTGAACTTCTTCGTCGACATGAGCTATGCCGCGATCGATCCCCGCCTGAGGCGACAGCGATGAGCGTGGAAGCGGGCAGCGGTGTGCCGGCGGAACGGCCAGACAGCTACGTCAGTGCGGCGCTGCGCTCGCCCAACTTCATGATCGGCGCCACGATCACCACGCTGGTCCTGCTGCTCGCGCTCGTCTCCTTCGTCTGGACCCCCTACAGCTACGCCGCTCAGGACATTCCCAACAAGTTGAAGGGCCTGTCGGCAGCGCACTGGTTCGGCACCGACCATTTCGGCCGCGATATCCTGTCGATGATCATGGTCGGGGCCCGCACCTCGATCGCGGTGGCGCTGGTCGCCGTGGGGGTCGGGGTGGTCGTGGGCGTACCGCTCGGGCTCTGGGCCGCTGCCCGGCGCGGCAGCCTGCTCGACGAGGTCATCATGCGGGCCAACGACCTCGTTTTCGCGTTTCCCGCCCTGCTGATCGCGGTGCTGATCACCTCGGTGTTCGGGCCGGGGGCAGTCAATGCCATCATCGCCATCGGCATCTTCAACGTCCCCGTCTTCGCCCGCCTCAGCCGCGGCGCGGCGCTCAGCCTGTGGACGAGGGAGTTCGTGCTCGCGGCGCGGGTTGCCGGCAAGGGAGCGGTCCGCATCTCGGTCGAGCACATCCTCCCCAACATCACCAATACGCTCGTGGTGCAGGTCACCATCCAGTTCGCCCTCGGCATCCTCGCCGATGCGGGGCTCGCCTATGTCGGGCTCGGCGCGCAGCCGCCGATCCCCAGCTGGGGCAAGATGCTGGCGGACGCGCAGACGCTGATCGGCCTGGCGCCACATGTCGCGATCATCCCCGGCCTTGCCATCGTGCTCACTGTGCTCGGGCTCAACCTGATGGGCGACGGCCTGCGCGACATCTTCGATCCACGCCTCAGGCGGAGCCGTCGATGACCCTGCTGGCGATCAACGACCTGCACCTCGCGATCGGCGGCACGCCGATCCTCAAGGGCATCGGGCTGTCGGTCGACCGGGGAGAAATCCTCGGCATCATCGGCGAATCCGGGTCCGGCAAATCGATGACGGCGCTCGCCGTGATGCAGCTGCTGCCGGAGGGCGCCAGTGCTTCGGGCTCGATCGTGCTCGACGGCACCGAACTGATCGGCCGGCACGACCGCGAGATGTGCGCCATCCGCGGCCGCGATGTCGGCATGGTGTTCCAGGAGCCGATGACGGCGCTCAACCCGCTCAAGACGATCGGCGAGCAGGTCGCCGAAACCGTGCTCACCCATACGGCCGTCACGCCGGCCGAGGCGGCACGCATCGCGCGCGAAACCCTCGACCGGGTGGGCCTGACCGCCGACCGCTTCCCGCTCGGCCGTTATCCGCACGAGCTGTCTGGTGGCCAGCGGCAGCGCGTCGTCATCGCCATGGCGATCGCGCTGAGGCCCAAGCTGCTAATCGCCGACGAGCCGACAACCGCCCTCGACGTGACCACGCAGGCGCAGATCCTGACGCTGCTGAAGCGGCTCGTCGACGAGGACGGCATGGGCATGATCTTCATTACCCATGACCTTGCCGTCGTCGCCGGCCTTGCCGACCGGGTGGCCATCATGCGCCATGGCGAATTGCTCGATACCGGCACGACGCGCACGGTGTTCCGCGAACTGCGCCATCCCTACACGCGGGCGCTGTTCGAGGCGTCGAGCCATGTTCCGAGCCGCGAGCCGCCACCGCCGTCCACACCGGGTGCGCCGCCGGTGCTGAGCGTCGAGAGTGTCGTACGCGACTACCGGTTGCCGCGCCGCTCGCTGTTCCGTCCGCCGGCACATTTCCGGGCCGTCGACGGCGTCAGCCTGAGCATCGGTCGCGGCGAAAACGTCGGGCTGGTCGGCGAATCGGGCTCCGGCAAGTCGACCCTCGCCCGCGCCATCATGGCGCTCGACCCGCTGCAGGGCGGCACGGTGGTGCTCGACGGCGAGACGCTCAACGCCGCCGCCGGCGCCTCGCCCAAAGCGCGCCGCAAGATGCAGGTGGTGTTCCAGGACCCTTACGGCTCATTCGATCCCCGACACCGGGTCGGCCGGCTGATCACCGAACCCTTCCACCTGCTGGGACGCGATGCCCCGGCCGGCGCCGAACGCCAGAAGCGCATCGCCGAGGCGCTCGAAACGGTCGGGCTGTCGGCGGGCGACGCCGAAAAGTATCCGCACGAATTCTCCGGTGGCCAGCGACAGCGCATCGCCATCGCCCGGGCTCTGATCATCCGGCCGGCGCTGATCATCCTCGACGAGGCCGTGTCGGCGCTCGACGTGTCGATCCGGTCGCAGATCCTCGACCTGCTGGCCGACCTCTCGGGCCGGCTGCAGGTCTCGTACCTCTTCATCTCGCACGACCTGCACGTGGTCCGCGCGGTGACCGACCGCGTGTTGGTGATGCGCGGCGGCCGCATCGTCGAAACCGGACCCACGGAAGAGGTGTTCCGCCACCCACGGCACGCCTATACGCAGGAACTGCTTGCCGCGACCCCGAGCCTCGAGCGGGCGCTGGCAAGTGGGGCGTCGGGCGCGCCTCATGGTTCGACAGGCTCATCATGAGGATTGTGCCTGTGGAGAGTGTCCGCGTGCCGCGTTTCGTAGCCCTCACGGTGAGCCTGTCGAACCATGAGGGCGGGCACCTACCGGCCCGCAATCCGGCTTGCACCCCTACCTACGCCGGCATAACACCACCGCCATGAACGACATGACCCCCGCGCTGAACCTCTGGTTCGACCCCAAGAAGTGCTTCATCGGCGGCCAGTGGGTGCCGCCGCTTTCGGGCGAGACGCTGCCGCTCGAAAACCCGTCCGACGGCGCCACCATCGGAGCCATAGCCCGGGGCAACGCGGCCGACATCGATCGTGCCGTGCACGCCGCCGAGGCGGCGCTGGCCGGGGATTGGGGCCGCATGTCGGCGCTTGAGCGGGGCCGCATCCTGACCCGGATTGGCCAGAAGGTGCTGGAGCGGGTGGAAGACCTCGCCCGCCTTGAGGCGCTCGATGTCGGCAAGCCGCTGAAGCAGGCCCGTGCCGACGCCGTCGCGCTCGCCCGCTACATGGAATTTTACGGCGGCGCCGCCGACAAGGTAATGGGCGAGACCATTCCCTATCTCGACGGCTACACCGTCTATACGCTGCGCCAGCCGCATGGCGTCACCGGCCACATCGTGCCGTGGAACTACCCGATGCAGATCATTGGCCGCTCGGTCGGCGGCGCGCTGGCGATGGGCAATGCCGCCGTACTGAAGCCCGCCGAGGAAGCCTGCCTCACCGCGATCGCCTTCGCCGCCATCGCCCACGAGGCAGGGTTGCCGGCCGGCGCGCTGAACGTCGTGCCGGGTCTAGGCGAGGAAGCGGGCGCGGCACTGACGGCGCATCCCGGCGTCAACCACCTCTCGTTCACCGGCTCGGTCGGCGTGGGGCAACTGGTGCAGGCGGCGGCGGCGCGAAATGTCGTGCCGGTGACGCTGGAGTTGGGCGGAAAATCGCCGCAACTGGTGTTTTCCGACGCCGACATCGAGAGGGCGCTGCCTTTCCTCGTCAATGCCGGCATCCAGAA
>Ga0209233_1000694_pt1 | contig 15931 bp, 13 predicted proteins | sample AraplaCL_Cvi_mCL_FD_184269 | JGI IMG/M metagenome (GOLD analysis project Ga0209233, IMG submission 184269) | Arabidopsis root microbial communities from the University of North Carolina, USA - plate scrape CL_Cvi_mCL (SPAdes) (version 2) | ecosystem: Host-associated > Plants > Roots > Endosphere...
TGCAAACGGAAGGAAACATCATGACCGACAACACCAACACCTATCTCGCCGTTTTCCTCGGCAGCCGCACCAGTGCGCAATGGAAAGCCTGGGACGCGCTGTCGGAGGCCGAGCGCAACGCCAAGGGGCAGCAGGGCATGGCGGCGTGGCACGTCTGGGTCGAGAAATACAAAAGCGCGATCGTCAGCATGGGCGGACCGCTCGGCAAGACCAAGCGGGTCGATGCCGGCGGCATCAATGACATCAGCAACGAAATGGGCGCGTTCACAGTGATCCGCGCAGCGTCTCACGAGGACGCGGCGAAGATGTTCGAGAACCATCCGCATTTTGCGATCTTCCCCGGCGAGCGGATCGAGATCATGCCGGTGCTGCCGATCCCGGGTGGTTAGGCGGAGTTGGGCGACTCTATCGCGGGCCGCGTTCTATCAAGTGTGGAACGAGTCTCTTGCCGCACGAGCGGTGCGCTCCCTCCCCCTTGCGGGGGAGGGTTCGGGAGGAGGGATAGCCCAAGCGATACCGCCGCTGTTGACCCACCCGTAGCCGAAGCTTCGCTTCGGCGTTCTTAAGAGATGGCCGCCGAAGGCGGCCTATGCCCTCCCCGCAAGGGGGAGGAGAGCGCGCTGCCGTCGCGGTGGCAGTCCCGATGTGAAAAGTTTCTGGCCTGCCGCCATCCAGCTCATGTAAAAGCCATTCACATGAGCTGGCGCAAGGAACGCAGCCGCACTGAGCGCGGCTATCACCATGGCAATCTGAAAGAGGCGTTGTTGCAGGCTGCGCTGGACCTGATCGCGCAGAAGGGCGCGGCCGGGTTCACCTTCGCCGATGCCGCACGCATGGCCGGCGTCAGCCCGGCCGCCCCATACCGCCATTTCCGCGACCGCGACGAGCTGCTCACCAGCATCGCGCAACGCGGCTTCGAGCAGTTCGAGTCTCAGCTCAGCGCCGCCTGGGATGACGGCCGCCCCGATACGGTGACGGCGTTCGAACGGGTCGGAAAAGCTTACCTCGCCTTCGCACGCGAGGAGCCGTCGTTCTATTCGGCGATGTTCGAATCCGGCGTGCCGGTCGATTCGGCACCCGGACTGATGACCGCGTCCGAGCGCGCGTTCGGCGTGATCCGCGCCGCTGCCGAACGGCTCGCGGCGCTGGCGCCGCCTGGCACGCCGCGGCCGCCGGCCCTGATGATGGCGCTGCACATCTGGACCATGGCTCATGGCGTCGCCTCGCTGTTCTCGCGCGGCGATGCGTCGCGGCGCAAGTTGCCGATGTCGCCGGAGGAGCTCCTGGAAGCCGAAGTGCTGATCTATCTGCGCGGGCTCGGCTTCCCGACCGATCGCAGCGGCGGCAGCGCCAGTGCTCCCTCGGGGCCGCCGCCGATTCCGCCTGATGACACGCCACCCCAAGCTCCCCCGAGTCCTTGGGGCAAGCCGAAATAATCTTGCTCAAATAATTCCGAGCCTGCGTCAGGCGGCCGCCTTGACAAAAATCCTGGTTGGTTTAGCTATGTAAATGTTATTTACATTCACAACGGCGTGACGCCGTATGGAGAGCCACATGGCCTACACCGCAGATGTCAATCGATGGCGCGGCCCGGACGACGAGCAGTATCGAAGGCCGCACATGCTGGAGACGCCCTGGCATCCCGGCTGGATCGCCGTCACCGTGCTCGGCTTCATCATCTGGTGGCCGATCGGACTTGCCCTTCTCTTTTTCACACTCGGGAGCAGAAAGATGGCCTGTTGGAGTCCTGATCGCTGGCAGAACAAGATGGACCGGATGCAGTGGAAGATGGAGCGGATGCGCGACAAGATGGAGCGTCGCGGGTTCGGCTTCGGCTTCTCCGCCCCGTCGAGCGGCAATCGCGCGTTTGACGAGTACCGCATGGAGACGCTGCAGCGCCTCGAGGAAGAGCAGCGCGAGTTCCGCGAGTTCCTGAGCCGACTGCGCCACGCCAAGGACAAGGAAGAGTTCGACGCCTTCATGGCCCAGCACAAGCAGCGCCCGACGCCGCCGAACGATCAGCCCCAAGGCCAATAAGACTGAAGTTCAAGGTTGATCTCGTGACGGTTTAGCCTCAGGTCGATCAGCCCCCCGCCTGATGGCAGTGAAGCGCCCGCTGGCTTGAGCCGGCGGGCGTTTTGCTATGCGCGTGGAACTCCGGCTCGGCGGCTTCGAGGCACCGGAGTGGGGCGGCGGAGGCGGCTCGGGCGAGAGGATTATGCGGGGCCCTGCGGCGTCTGGGCGCGGCCCGCAACACCGGCTTGAATCCCAAACATTTGATTGTAAAAGCCTATAAGGGGCTGCGGCGGCTCGGCTTTCGCCGGCGAAAGTCGCCGCTGGTAACTCCGCGTTAACCGCGGTTGGGGTTTGGTTGGACGTGTGGCGCCTGCGCAAACAGCCCTTGTTTTGACATGATGGCGGGGGAAGGAGGCCAGGGCTTCGGCGGGCCTTCCAAGCGACCAGGACAGGGCTTTTCGCGCAGGCGCGCAAACCGCCGCGATTGCAGCCGCCGTGACGACGGCTGCCGCATGGTCCCGCAGGATCGGGACACTTGAGAGGATGCTGTCAATGAACCCGGCCGAATTGGGTCAATCCGCCCTTCCGGTTGTTTCCGGCGACGTCTCACTGATCGCGCTGTTCTGGCAGGCGCATTGGGTGGTGAAGCTGGTCATGCTCGGCCTCATTACCTGCTCGGTCTGGGTCTGGGCGATCGCGATCGACAAGATCTTCCTTTATTCCCGCACCCGCCGCTCGATGGATCGTTTCGAGCAGGCGTTCTGGTCCGGCGAGTCGATCGAGGAACTCTACCGCGCGCTGTCGGCCAAGCCGACGCAGTCGATGGCGGCCTGCTTCGTCGCGGCGATGCGCGAGTGGAAGCGCTCTTTCGAAAGCCACGCGCGCTCCTTCGCCGGCCTGCAGATGCGGATCGAAAAGGTGATGAACGTTTCGATCGCGCGCGAGATCGAGCGGCTGGAGCGCCGCCTGCTGGTGCTGGCGACCGTCGGGTCCGCCGGCCCCTTCGTCGGCCTGTTCGGCACCGTCTGGGGCATCATGTCGAGCTTCCAGTCGATCGCCGCCTCAAAGAACACCTCGCTCGCGGTGGTCGCGCCCGGCATCGCCGAGGCGCTGTTCGCCACCGCCATCGGCCTCATCGCGGCCATCCCGGCGACGATTTTCTATAACAAGTTCACCTCGGAGGTGAACCGGCAGGCCCAGCGGCTGGAAGGCTTTGCAGATGAATTTTCGGCCATCCTGTCGCGTCAGATCGACGAGCGGGGCTGAGGGCGGGTATAGTGTGACCGCATGGCGAGCACCACGATGAGCACCCCGACATGGGCATGAGCATGGGAAGCGCTTCCGGCGGCGGTGGCCGTCGGGGCGGCCGGCGCAAGGCCGTCATGGCGGAGATCAACGTCACCCCCATGGTCGACGTGATGCTGGTGCTGCTCATCATCTTCATGGTGGCGGCGCCGCTGCTCACCGTGAACATCCAGGTCGATCTGCCGCAGGCGCAAGGCGGCTCGGCCTCGACGGCCGATGCCAAGCCGCCGCTCGAGGTGACGGTGAAGAAGGCCAGCGGCGGCTGCCAGTCCAAGGTCGACGTCTATCTCGGCGACACCCAGATCGCACTCAACGAGCTCGAGCCGAAGATCAAGGCGATCAAGGACGCCAATGCCGGCGGCGAGAACGTGGTCAAGATCCGCGGTGATCGTGACGCCTGCTATTCCGACATGATGAAGGTGCTGGGGCTGGCGCGCGATGCCGGCTACCGCGCCAGCATCGTGGTGATTCCGGATCAGGGCTCATGACGGCAAAGGACGTCATCAGTTTCCTTCGCACGCGCAGGGGGACGGCTTTGTCCGTCGCCCTGCATCTGCTCGTGCTCGGCTGGGGTCTGTTCTCCTACTCCGCCCGCTCGGTGGTGGCCCCGCCGGAGGATCTCGTGCCGGTCGACATCATCTCGGAGGAGAGCAGGACGTCCAAGCTCGGCCACAAGGATGGGAAGAAGGAGAATCCCAAGCCGCTCGTCGACAAGGTCGGCGAGGTCAAGCCCGCCGAAGACATCGTCGGCAAGGTCGATCCGAAACAGGTGACCGAGACCGATTCGGCGCCGACGCCGCAGCCCAAGCCGGACAAGCCGGTGGAGAAGAAGCCGGATCCGCCGAAGCCCGTCGAGAAGAAACCCGATCCGCCGAAGCCGGTGGTCGAGAAGAAGCCCGATCCGCCGAAGCCTGTCGCGGAGGACAAGCCGAAGCCGGAGGAAAAGAAGCCCGACCCCTTCAATCCGGATCAGATCGCGAGCATGCTGAACAAGGACAAGGCGAAGCAGCCGCCGAAGCCGCAGCAGCAGGCCAGTGCCGCGCAGCCGGAGCCGCCGAAGCACAAGAGTGAGCGCAAGTTCGATCTGGAGAAGATCGCGGAGGCGATCAACCAGAAGGATCCGACCCGGCGCGCGGCGAGCGGCAACGAGCTCAATGCCAATGCAGCGCTCGGGACGGCGACGGGCAATGCTGTCGCGAACGTCGCGAGCTGGCAGAACGCCTTTCAGGAGGCCGTCACCCGCTGCTTCACCACGCCGTTCAATGGTGTCGATGAGTCCAGGATCGAGGTCGACGTCGATATTAGGATGCGCCCGGATGGGTCACTGGCTGCGGCGCCCTCGGTCGTCGCCATGCGCGGCCCGACACAGGCGATCAACCTGGCGATGGCGGAAAGCGCGAAACGCGCAATCGAGAATTGCCAGCCCTACTCATTCCTGCCGAAGAACCAGTACAACGACTGGAAGCTCATACCGACGACATTTAACCTCAAACAGATGAATTCGATGCGAGGCCGAACTTGACGACACCTCCGAGGAGCAAGACCGGACTGATCACACGACGCAGCGTCGTGATGGGCGCAGGCGCTACGTTGGCGACACTGGGCGCCGGATCCGCGCTCGGCCAGTCCCAACCTCGGTTGTCGATCCAGCCGAGCGGTGAATTCAGGCCGATCCCGATCGCGATTCCGCCCTTCGTGCCGGGCTCGCCTGCGGATGGCGATGTCGCCAATGGCATCGCGCAGGTCATCACCAACAATCTGAAGCGCAGCGGATTGTTCGCCCCGATCGATCCGTCGGCCTTCGTCGAGCGCATCACCAACTTCGATGCCGTGCCACAATTCGCGAGCTGGAAGCAGATCAACGCGGACGTGCTGGTGACGGGACGCGCGACGCGGCAGGGCGACGGCCGGCTGAAGGTCGAATTCCGGCTTTGGAGCGTCGCCTCCGGCCAGCAGCTCGCCGGCCAGCAATACGTCACGGCTCCGGAGTACTGGAGGCGCATCGCCCACATCATTTCCGACCAGATCTACACCCAGGGGACCGGCGAGAAGGGCTATTTCGACAGCCGCGTCGTGTTCGTCGACGAGAGCGGGGCGGCGGAGCGCCGGGTCAAGCGGCTGGCGCTGATGGATCAGGACGGCGCCAATGTGCGCTATCTGACCCGCGGCTCGGACCTCGTGCTGACGCCGCGCTTTTCGCCGTCGAGCCAGGACATCACCTACATGGAGTTCGGGCAGGGCGACCCGAAGGTCTATCTGTTCAACATCGAGACCGGCCAGCGCGAGATCGTCGGCAACTTCCCGGGCATGTCGTTCTCGCCGCGCTTCTCGCCGGACGGCCAGCGCATCATCATGAGCCTGCAGCAGGGCGGCAATTCCAATCTGTTCGTGATGGACCTGCGCTCCCGCACCACGACACGTCTCACCGATACGCCGGCGATCGACACCTCGCCGTCCTATTCGCCCGACGGCAGCCAGCTCTGCTTCGAGTCTGACCGCGGCGGCAAGCCGCAGATCTATGTGATGCCGGCCGGCGGCGGGCAGGCGCAGCGCATCTCGTTCGGCGAAGGCACCTACTCGACGCCGGTGTGGTCGCCGCGCGGCGACTACATCGCCTTCACCAAGCAGGGCGGCGGCCAGTTCTCGATCGGTGTCATCAAGCCGGACGGCTCCGGTGAGCGCATCCTCACGTCAGGCTTCCACAACGAAGGCCCGACCTTCGCGCCGAACGGTCGCGTGCTGATGTTCTTCCGCGATCCCGGCGGCAATGCCGGCCCGTCGCTCTACACCATCGACATCACCGGCCGCAACGAACTGAAGCAGCCGACACCGGGCTACGCTTCCGATCCGGCCTGGTCGCCGCTGTTGTCCTGACGATTGCAAGATCCTGCTCGGCGAATATTCTCGCCGTGTATGTCGCGTTCACCTTTTTTCGATGTCAGTTGTTTCTGTCAGCGATTGCCAGTCATGTCCTCCCGAGATGAGTTTCCTGGTTCATATCCAAGACCGACGCGCCGCAACGTGATCCTGGCCATGGCCGGCCTTGCGGCCCTGCCGGGACGCGTGCTCGGGCAGCAGCGCATCACCATCACCCCAGGCGAGTTTGCGCCGATCCCGATCGCCGTTCCGCTCTTTTTGCCAGGCGGGCCTGCCGATGCCGAGGTCGCGAATGGCCTTGCGCAGGTCATCAGCAACAACCTGGGGCGCAGCGGCCTATTCGCGCCGGTTGATCCGTCAGCTTTTCCCGAGCGCATTGCCGATATCGACACGGCGCCGCAATTCGACGGCTGGCGCACGGCGAAAGCGCAGGCCCTGGTGGTGGGGCAGGCGAAGAAGCAGGACGATGGCCAGATCCAGGTCGGCTTCCGGCTGTGGGACATCGAGACCCACCAAGATCTGGTCGACAGAGCCTTCAGCTCTCCGCCGCAGAACTGGCGGCGCATCGCCCACCTCATCTCCGACCAGATCTACACCCGCATGACCGGCGAGCAGGGCTATTTCGATAGCCGGGTCGTGTTCGTCGACGAAAGCGGCCCGTCGGAGCGTCGGATCAAGCGACTGGCGCTGATGGATCAGGATGGCGCCAATCTGCGTTATCTCACCCGCGGCGCTGAGCTGGTGCTGACGCCGCGCTTCTCGCCGTCGAGCCAGGCGATCACCTACATGGAATTCGGACAGGACGACCCGCAGGTCTGCCTGTTCAACCTCGAGACCGGGCAGCGCGATGTCGTCGGCAACTTTCCCGGCATGTCGTTCTCGCCCCGCTTTTCGCCTGACGGGCAGAGCATCGTCATGAGCCTGCAGCAGGGCGGCAACTCCAACCTGTTCGTGATGGACCTGCGTTCGCGCAGCACCACGCGCCTCACCGATACGCAGGCGATCGACACCTCGCCCTGCTACTCGCCCGACGGCACCCAACTCTGTTTCGAGAGCGATCGCGGCGGCAAGCCGCAGATCTATGTGATGCCGGCCGGCGGCGGCGAGGCGAAGCGCATCTCGTTCGCCGAGGGGACCTACTCGACCCCCGTCTGGTCGCCGCGCGGCGACTATATCGCCTTCACCAAGCAGGGCGGCGGCCAGTTTTCGATCGGCGTCATCAAGCCGGACGGCTCCGGCGAGCGCATCCTGACCTCGGGCTTCCATAACGAGGGGCCCACCTTCGCGCCGAACGGCCGCGTGCTGATGTTCTTCCGCGATCCCGGCGGCGATGCCGGGCCGTCGCTGTACACGATCGACATTTCCGGCCGCAACGAATTGAAAGTGCCGACGCCGGGCTACGCCTCCGATCCGGCCTGGTCGCCGCTACTGTCGTGACGATTTTGAGGCTATGAACCTCTGGTTGAAATCAGCGCTTCCGGTGGGCAGCAGATAATCTGCTGATTTCTCGTGCAAAAGCCGGCCGGCCTCAGGCTGTGGCAAGGTTCCGGTAACGATGTTCGCTCAGAAAGGCTTCATCTGCCACCGGTAATACTGCGGGCGGAACAGGACGCGCGCGGGTCGAATGCAGCTTGCAACTCAGAACGGCGATGCCGATCGGAAGATGTCGCCCGCGATCCACGCGGCGCTGATCGATTCGCTCTTTCAGGATCCTGGCCCGATGTTCGCCGGCGCGCTCTGCGCGGCGGTCGCGGCTGTGATGACCGCCGTCAAGAGTGGTGATCCTTATCTCTGGCCCTGCGTCGTCCTGCTGATCGTCGTCGGCGCATTCCGCTCGCTCGACATGCGCCATTATGCGCGCCTGCGCGACTCCAACCAGCTATCGCAGGGCGCGGTCGCTCGCTGGGAGCTCAGATACCAGGTGGGCGCGATGATGTATGCGCTCGTGCTCGGCATCTGGTGCCTCGCCGCCGTCATCGGCAGCGATGATGCCGTCGTTCATCTGATCTCGGTCGCCGTTACGCTTTGCTACATGTCGGCCGGGGCAGGCCGCACCTATGGACGCCCGTGGATCTTCCACGTCCAGATTCTGCTGGCCTGCGGACCGTTGACCATCGCGCTCGTGGTGAATGGCAGTCCCTATTACCTGGGAATGGCGGCCTTTTGCGTGCTGTTCTTCATCTCGCTGAAGCACATCTCGACCAATCTGCAGAAGATGTTCGTCCAGGCCTTTGTCGCACGCGAGGGCGAGGCGGCGCTCGCCAGCCAGTTCGACAGCGCGCTGAACAACATGCCCCATGGACTTTGCATGTTCCGCGCCGACGGGCGGCTCGCGGTCATGAACCATCGCTTCAGCGAGCTGATGAACCTGCCCGACGATCTGATGCATCAGGGCGCCGACACCGAGAGCATCGTCAACGCCTGCGTGGTCGCAGGCTCGATCTCGGCGGCAAACGGCAAGGTGATCCTGGAGCAGATCAAGACCAGCGAGCCCCACGACATCGTCACCAGCGATCCCGATGCGAGGCGAGACCGCTCGCTGTCCTGGACCTTTCAGCCGAAGGTCGGTGGCGGCGCCGTGGTGCTGCTCGAGGATATCACCGAGCGCCGCCAGGCAGAAGCCCGGATCTCGCATCTGGCTCGCTATGACGAGCTGACCGCGTTGCCGAACCGCGTCTCGTTCCGCGACGAGATCGAGCAGCTGCTGAGGAAGCCGCAGCCTGACGGCGAATTGTCGGCGCTGTTGTTCGTCGATCTCGACCAGTTCAAGCAGGTCAACGACACGCTCGGCCATCCCTGCGGCGACCAGCTGCTCTGCGCGGTCGCCGATCGGCTGCGCGAGATGCTGCGGCCGGAGGATTTCGTCGCCCGCTTCGGCGGCGATGAATTCGTGGTGTTCCAGCGCGGCATCCGCTCCAATGATGATGCCGCGACGCTGGCGCGCCGCATCGTCGATCGCTTAAGTGAGCGCTACAAGATCGACAACCACCTGGTCGAGATCGGCGCCTCCGTCGGCATCGCGCTGACGGCGCCGGGCATCAGCGCCGACACGCTGCTCAAGAACGCCGACATGGCGCTCTATCGTGCCAAGGCCGACGGCCGCGGCACCTTCTGCTTCTTTCGCGACGAGCTCGCGCAGACCGTGGAGGCGCGCCGCATCCTCGAGCTCGACCTGCGCAAGGCGCTGGCCAACGAGGAGTTCGAGCTGTTCTACCAGCCGCTGGTCAACCTCAAATCGGGCAAGATCTCGACCTGCGAGGCGCTGCTCCGCTGGAATCATCCGGTGCGCGGCACCGTGTCTCCGGTCGATATCATCCCGGTCGCCGAGGACATGGGCCTGATCGTCGATCTCGGCCGCTGGATCCTGCGCCGCGCCTGTCTGGAATGCATGAAATGGCCGGAAGGTGTCTGCGTCGCGGTCAATTTCTCGCCGCAGCAATTTCACCAGCGCGACGTGCTGAGCGAAGTACGCTACGCGCTCGAGGTCTCCGGCCTGCCGCCGCACCGGCTCGAGATCGAGATCACGGAATCATCCTTGCTGCGCAACACCCAACTGACGCACGACGTGCTGTCGCAGCTCCATGCGATCGGCGTGCGCATCTCGCTCGATGATTTCGGCACCGGTTATTCGAGCCTCAGCTATCTGCATAACTTCCCGCTGCAGAAGGTGAAGATCGACCGCTCCTTCCTGGAGGGCATCGACAGCGATCGTCCGCTGACCCTGCTGCGCGGCGTCGCGCGGCTGTCGGCCGATCTCGGCATGTCGGTCGTGGTCGAGGGCATCGAGACCAACGAGCAGCTCGAACTGATCAGTGTCGATGGCACCGTGAGCGAGGCGCAGGGCTATCTGTTCAGCCGGCCGGTGCCGGCGGTGCGCATCCGGCAGCTCCTGAATGCATCCCATGGCCGCCGGCCGGCCGACGAGCCGAAGCTCGTGGTGGTGTCGCGCTCGATCGCTTGATTAGTTGCAATCGATCTTTGTGCATATGCAGATTGCGGTGCTTGATGCCGCCCGCCGCAGTTAACCCTATACAGGTCTAATCTTTGCTTCTTCGTTAAGGGGCTGTTAACGTTCTTCCCTGCCCGTGAGAGTTGTGTGCGTGCGTGAGGGGGTTTGGATGTCGGCAGCTGAGGCGAACAGCACAGCTTCCATGAGGGGTTTGGACTTACTGGACCAGGTCGATTATCGGCTGGTGCAGACCGCGGAAGAAAAAGAGCAGGTCTATCAACTTCGCTATCGCGCTTACTTGCGCGAAGGCGCGATCCTCCCCTCCGACAGTGGTCGGGTCACCGATGAATATGACGAGCTGCCGAACAGCTTCATTTTCGCAGTTTATGTCGGTGGCGAGCTCTGCAGCTCGATCCGGGTCAGCGTTCTCACCCCGCAATGGCGCGAGTCGCTGTCGGCGGGCATGTTCTCGGATCTGCTCCATCCGGAGCTGGATCAGGGCAAGGTGATCGTCGATCCGACCCGCTTCGTCGCGGACTATGAAAAGGCGCGCCGCCTTCCGGCGCTGCCCTATGTCACAGTTCGTCTCGGCTATGTTGCGTGCGCCCATTTCAACGCGGATATTGGCCTCGCCAATGTCCGGCCCGAGCACCGGGCCTTCTACCGTAAGGTGTTCCTGCAGGAGCCCTGGGGTGAGCCCCGACACTATGCGGGCCTGATCAAGCCGGTCGGCCTGGTCGCCGCGCATTATCCCTCGATCCGCGACCAAGTGTTCCAGCGCTTTCCCTTCATGCGCTCGAGCGCGTTCGAGCGGCGCATGCTGTTCGAGCGCCCGGCGCAGGCTGCTTTCATCAGGCCTCCGATTCCTCAATTGGCCCCGGCCATCGCGGCCGGCTGAATCGTCGGACGTGCGAGACCGGGCTGATTCGGCTCGCTTCGCACCGAAAATGAACAAAACGCCCGCCACTCGGCGCGGCAGGATTGCCATACCCGTCAAAAAACGACGCAACACGCGCGAGTTCCGGGCGGGTGGTCGCTTGCCTTCACCCTCGCGCCACATTTACAAACGATTAACCATCGCGATCGCTTTCCGCCGATCGTTGGCATTTGACCCGGGCTGGCAAGACCTCATCAAGGTTGACGGAACGTTCGCTTAACCATCGCCCTGTAGACCGGATGACAGTCCAGAACGTGAGCGTGGAGGCTCTCGGAATGAAATATCAGATGCGTATCCTCCAGGGATTGAAGCTGGCGGCCGTGCTCGCGGTTGCGCTGTCGATGGGCGCCTGCGCCAACAAGAATGGTCTTGGCGCAGACTCGATGGCGAGCGCCGCGACGCCGGGCAGCCAGCAAGACTTCGTCGTCAATGTCGGCGACCGCGTGTTCTTCGAAAGCGACCAGACCGACCTGACGCCGCAGGCGACCGCGACGCTCGACAAGCAGGCGCAGTGGCTGCAGACCTATCCGCGCTATCAGTTCACCATCGAGGGCCACGCCGACGAGCGCGGCACCCGCGAGTACAACATCGCGCTCGGTGCCCGCCGCGCCCAGTCGGTGCGCAACTATCTGGCCTCGCGTGGCATTGATCCGAGTCGGATGCGCACGATCTCCTATGGCAAGGAGCGCCCCGTCGCCGTCTGTAACGACATCTCCTGCTGGTCGCAGAACCGCCGTGCGGTGACGGTCCTGAACGCCAGTTCATGAAGCTGAACGTCACTGTACGTTAGCTCGCAGTCAAAAGGCCGGCGTGTCCTCGCGCCGGCCTTTCGTTTGCGTTTCGCTCGAACGTCATTTGTATGAATCGCATTTTTGACGTAGTCCGTTTCCCAATGAAGCGGGCTTCACCGCACGCGTCACGCTGATCCGGTCGTCAGGGCAAGATGTCATCCATTTTCCATCAAGGACGCACCACCGCTGCCATCGCCGCGCTGGTGCTGTTGTCGTCGCAAGCATTGTCTCAGCAGGCCATGTCGCAGGTCTTGCCGCAGGTCCTGGCACAGGCCGATGAGGATCCGGAGGTGCGCATCGAGCGGCTGGAGAACCAGCTCCGTCAGCTCACCGGGCAGAATGAGGAACTGCAATACAAGAACCGCCAGCTCGAGGAGCGGCTGCGGCAGCTCGGGGGCGGTCAGGGCGGGGCGCCGGCCGGCCAGCCGCCGGTTGCAGCAGTGCAGCCCGGGGGCGGTTACGGGCAGGGCGCGCAGCCGGCCTACAACCCGCCGCCGCAACAGCCGCAATATGGCGGCCAGCCGCATCAGAACTATCCGCAGCAAGCCTATCCACAGCAGGGCTATGGTCAGCCGCAGGGCGGTGCGCCGGCGCCGATCGTGCAGGAACAGGCAGCGGGCGGCGGCGGTCGCGGCCGCGGCGACGCTTTCGATCCCAATCAGAACCCGAATGCGCCCGGTGCGCCGCGCGCGCTCGGTGGCGGCCAGATGCCGATGCAGGGCGGCGGCGGTACGCCGACGAACCTCGCCAACACCGGCGGCGGCCGTTATCCGCAGGGCGGTCCGCCGCCTGCGGCACCGGCTCCGGGGGGCGGCGCGGGCGGCCTCGACACCCTGCCGCCGACGGCAACGCCGCGCGACGAATACGACCTCGGCATTGGCTACATGCAGCGCAAGGATTATGCGCTTGCCGAGCAGACCATGCGCAACTTCACCAAGAAATACCCGGGTGATCCGCTGGTCGGTGACGCGCAATACTGGCTCGGCGAGACCTTCTATCAGCGCCAGCAATATCGCGAGGCGGCCGAGACCTTCCTCGGCGTGACCACCAAATACGAGAAGGCAGGCAAGGCGCCCGACGCGCTGTTGCGGCTCGGCCAGTCGCTCGCCGCGCTGAAGGAGAAGGAAGCCGCTTGCGCCGCCTTCGGCGAGGTGACGCGGAAATATCCGCGCGCCTCCGCCGGCGTCAAAGCCGCCATCGACCGCGAGCAGAAGCGCGTGAAGTGCTGAGGGCTGCATCTACGAGAGGGCACGGGCGCGGTTAGCCCGAGACGTCGCGCCACCCTCGATGTCGTCCCGGTCAGGCGCGCAATTGCGCGCCGAGAACGCCGGGACCCAAACACAGTTGGGCATGATAGGCTGAAGCTGCCGCTCCAGCATATTTCAACAATTTCTGTCGGCGGCTATGGGTCCGGCTCAAGGCCGGGACGACAGCTGAGTTTGTGGTTCGCACCTCGCGCGCTTAATCTCCCGCGCCATGGCGCAGCACAAGACTCCGCAACCCAAAACCTCGGACGACGATCGCCCGATCTCGGCTGCGGATGCTGCGCGGCTGTTCGCGGGATTTGCGAATGCACCCGCGCTGGTGCTCGCGGTGTCCGGTGGGCCGGATTCGATGGCGCTGATGTGGCTCGCCGCGCGCTGGCGGAAGGCGCAGGCCAAAGGGCCGCAACTCCTCGCGGTGACGGTCGATCACGGCCTGCGGCCTGAGGCGGCGCGCGAGGCCCGCGCAGTCAAGCAGGCGGCGCGCAGCCTCGATCTGCCGCACCGGACGCTGCGCTGGCACGGCGACAAGCCGGCGACCGGCGTGCCGGAGGCCGCGCGCACGATGCGCTACCTGCTGCTCGCGAGGGCCGCGAAGGCTGCCGGTGCCAGCCATATCCTCACGGCGCATACCCGAGACGATCAGGCCGAGACGCTTCTGATGCGGCTGCTACGCGGCAGCGGCATCGCTGGCCTCGCGGCCATGGCCGCGGTCAGCGAACGCGAAGGGCTGCTGCTCGCCCGGCCATTGCTGGATGTGCCCAAAGCGCGGTTGATCGCAACGCTTAAAGCTGCGCAGCTCGACTTCGCCGATGATCCGACCAACCGCGACGTGACGTATACCCGTCCACGCTTGCGCGCGCTGATGCCGACGCTGGCCATCGAGGGCGGCGACGCCCGCAACCTGGCGCGGCTGGCGGCGCGCCTCGCCCGCGCCAATGCCGCGATCGAGGTGCTGGCCGATGGCGCCGAACGCTATCTGGCGCTGACCGGGCGGAAACCTGCCGATGCCGGTCAGCATGGCGCGATCTACGACGCGTGCGCCTTCGCAGGGCTGCCGGAGGAGGTGCGGCTGCGGCTCCTGATGCGAGCGATCGATCGCTTCGGCACTGAAGGTCCGGTGGAACTGGGCAAGGCGGAGATCTTGCTCGCTGCCCTGGATCAAACCTTGAATCAGACCCTGGACCGGACTTTTGCGGGGATGGCGGGCGGTGGCGCAGCGGCCCCGGGCAGGTTAAAACAGACTCTGGCCGGTGCATTGGTTAGCGTCGGCAAGGGCTGGATCCGCATCACGCCTGCACCGCCGCGCCGTACGCGCCGGAGCTGATCGTCCGAGCGGGCGACCGAGGCTTTCGCGGGCCCTTAACCACCTGCAAGAACGCAGCTTTCCGGCGCCATTTTTTGCGCGGGAATCAGGCCAGGATGCGCTAAATAGTCCCGCGTGGTTCCCTTGGCATTGATGCGGGCGGCACCTAGATTACAAAGTGGTCGACCGGGGGATTCCCTCGTGGCTACCTGGACATAAAGTCCGTAAAGGTCGAAGGACAGACGGCCGCGATCCGCGCGACCACGAAGGAAAATCGATGAACGCCAATCTGCGCAATTTCGCCCTTTGGGTCATTATTGTCCTGTTGCTGTTGGCGCTGTTCACGCTCTTCCAGAACCCAGGTCAGCGCGCCTCCTCGACGGACATTTCATTCTCGCAACTCTTGACCGAGGTCGATCAGGGCCACGTGCGCGACGTGCAGATCCAGGGCCCGGAAATCCACGGCACCTTCACCAACGGCACCTCGTTCCAGACCTACGCGCCGAACGACCCGAGCCTCGTCAAGCGCCTGTATGACGCCAAGGTGCAGATCACCGCGAAGCCGCCGGGTGACAACGTGCCGTGGTTCGTGTCGCTGCTCGTCTCCTGGCTGCCCTTCATTGCGCTGATCGGCGTCTGGATCTTCCTGTCGCGGCAGATGCAGGGCGGCGCCGGCAAGGCGATGGGCTTTGGCAAGTCGCGCGCGAAGATGCTCACCGAAGCGCATGGCCGCGTCACCTTCGAGGACGTTGCCGGCGTCGACGAAGCCAAGCAGGATCTGCAGGAGATCGTCGAATTCCTGCGCGATCCCGGCAAATTCCAGCGGCTCGGCGGCCGCATCCCGCGCGGCGTGCTCCTGGTCGGTCCTCCCGGCACCGGCAAGACGCTGATCGCGCGCGCGGTCGCCGGCGAAGCCAACGTGCCGTTCTTCACCATCTCGGGCTCCGACTTTGTCGAGATGTTTGTCGGCGTCGGCGCGAGCCGCGTCCGCGACATGTTCGAGCAGGCCAAGAAGAACGCGCCGTGCATCATCTTCATCGACGAAATCGACGCGGTCGGCCGTCATCGCGGCGCCGGCCTCGGCGGTGGCAATGACGAACGCGAGCAGACGCTGAACCAGTTGCTGGTCGAGATGGACGGCTTCGAAGCCAATGAGGGCGTGATCCTGATCGCCGCGACCAACCGTCCCGACGTGCTCGATCCGGCCTTGATGCGTCCTGGCCGCTTCGACCGCCAGGTCGTGGTCTCGAATCCCGACATCATTGGCCGCGAGCAGATCCTTAAAGTTCATGTCCGCAAGGTGCCCTTGGCGCCGGACGTCAACCTCAAGACCATCGCACGCGGCACGCCCGGCTTCTCCGGCGCCGACCTGATGAACCTCGTCAACGAGGCGGCATTGACTGCGGCCCGTCGCAACAAGCGCATGGTGACGCAGGCCGAGTTCGAGGAGGCCAAGGACAAGGTGATGATGGGCGCCGAGCGCCGCTC
>Ga0209233_1000695_pt1 | contig 15898 bp, 17 predicted proteins | sample AraplaCL_Cvi_mCL_FD_184269 | JGI IMG/M metagenome (GOLD analysis project Ga0209233, IMG submission 184269) | Arabidopsis root microbial communities from the University of North Carolina, USA - plate scrape CL_Cvi_mCL (SPAdes) (version 2) | ecosystem: Host-associated > Plants > Roots > Endosphere...
CAGCTCCGGGCTCCTGAACTGCACCGGCGACAGATTGATCGCGATCTTGAGATCATCGGGCCATTTGGCGGCTTCCGCACACGCGGTGCGCAGCACCCATTCGCCGAGCGGCACGATCAGGCCGGTCTCTTCCGCCAGCGGAATGAACTGCGCCGGCGAGACCATGCCGCGTTGCGGATGATGCCATCGCAACAGCGCCTCGAAGCCACAGGTCTCCCCGCTCGCGACATTGATGAACGGCTGATAGTACAGCTCGAACTCACCGTTGGCGAGCGCGCTGCGCATGTCGCGCTCGAGGCTGCGCCGGGTCTGCAGCTGCCGATCGAGCTCCGGCTCGAAGAAACGGAACGAGCCGCGTCCGCCGCTCTTGGCCGAGTAGAGCGCAAGATCGGCGCTGCGCAGCACCTCGTCGGAATGGCTGCCGTCGCGCGGTGCGATCGCAATCCCGATGCTGCTCGTGGTGGTCACCCGATGATCGCCGAGATCGATCGGCTCGCTGAGCGCCTTTTTGATCTTCTCCGCGAGCACACCGGCTTCCGCGACCGGATCGCTGACGCGGTCGATCACCGCGAATTCGTCGCCGCCGAGCCGCGCGACCAGCGTAGTGTCGCTGACGCACCGGCGCAACCGTGCGGCCACCGACTTCAGCAACGCATCGCCCGCCGGGTGTCCGAGCGTGTCGTTGACGTCCTTGAAGCGGTCGAGATCGAGCATCAGCACCGCGAGGCTCGGCCCGCCGCATCGCGCGCCGGAGAGCGCCTGCTCCATCCACTCCTTGAGCAGCACGCGATTCGGCAAATCGGTCAGCGCGTCGTGTTGCGCCATATGGGTGATCTTGGCCTCGGAGCGCCGCTGCTCGGTGACGTCGCGATGCGTCGCCACCCAGCCACCGCCGGGCATCGGCTGTCGCGTCACGCAGATCAGCCGGCCGTCGGCAAGCTCGTCGACCCGGCTGCTGATCTCGCCGGCCGGCAGCGCGTTCAGTGTTGCGAGCACCCGGGTCGCGGCGCTGTCGCTGGTCTCGCCCTTGAGAAGGCCGTTGGCGATCCGATGCGTGATGATCTCGCGATGAGCGGTGCCGGGCAGCAGCAATTCGGGCGGCAGCCGGTACATCTTGGCGTAGCGATCGTTGCACACCACGAGGCGCTTCTCCGCATCGAACATGCAGAGGCCTTCACCCATGTGGTTGATCGCCGTATCCAGCCGGAGCCGGTGTTCCTCCAGCTCCTTCTGCGACGCCTCGACCTGCTGCCGCGCCAGCGAGAGCTGGCTGATGATTTCCTCGAAGCGACGGGTACGAAGCGCGAGGCGCCGGTCGGCAAGCGCGCCGACCAGGCTCATCCCGAGCACCGAGAGCGCCACGCCCGCGATCACGATGGCGAGGAAGGCGGGAGAGAGCGACAGGGCTTCCGGAGCTTGCAGCGGGTCCGGAACGATCTCGACCGCGCCCATCGCGGTGAAATGATGCGACACGATCGCAAGCGTCAGCAACAGCGCCGCGACCAGCGACATCCAGCGATCCTGATAGCGGACCGCGACCGACAGCGCGGCGTAACCGAACAGCATGCCGAGCACGATGGAGGCCGCCACGAGATCCATCGACCACACCACATGGCCCGGCACTTCCAGCGCCCACATTCCGAGATAATGCATGCTGGCGATGCCGGCTCCGATCACCGCGCCGCCGACCGGCGCACGCCAGGAGCCGGAGTCGCTGGCGGCAAGGCCGAGGCCGCCGGACGTCAGCATCATCGCGACGGCGAGCGACAGCGCCGTGAGGACGATGCCGTAGCCGGTCGGCACGCCCGGCTCGTAGGCGAGCATGGCGATGAAATGCGTTGCCCAGATGCCGTAGCCGATCGTAGCTCCCGCGATCGCGATCCAGATCAGCCGCGTCCTCGCCTGTGAAGCGATCGCGCGATGGAAGATGTTGACGGCAACAATGCTGGCAACGAAGCAGACCAAGCCGGCGAGCAGAACGAGCCGCCAGTCATGCTCACCTGAAAGACACGTAAGAACACGAAACATGCGTCGGTCCATGGTTGTCCGCGCGGACAAGCTAGGCCGATTGAATTGTCTTCTCGATAATTTTCTACAACTTTCAGTGGCATGGTTATCCGCGCGTAAGCCGATTCCGCACGGAAATTGATGGCTCCATAAATATTGCACATGACCTGCGATCGCACGTCTTCAGCCCTCGAGCGGAACCAGGACGGTTTCGCCGGTTGCGACCAGCGACGCCTCGCCCTGCGCGTTCTCCGCGAAACATGCGCAGGCCGATGCGATCGGTCGTCGCGCGCCCGCTAGTAGCCGGCGGCGGCGAGCGCCACGACGGCGCTCATCGCCACCCAGCCGAAATGCCGGCCGCGGGTCGCGACCGCATTGGCGAGCGCGGCGCTGCCGAACACGATGGCGAGCGTTGCCACGATCCAGTGCCGCGCGGCATCGGAGGCCATCGCCGGCGCGGCGACCAGCAGCACGCCGCCGCCGATCCAGGCGACCGTGCCGGCCTGATAGACCAGACGAAGCAAGAGACGCAGCCGCGGCGGCTCGACGGTGGCGCGTGCGAACACTTTGGTCTCGCCGAGAACGCCATGGATCAGGCTGACCAGGATGGCGATGATTCCAGCGCCTTGCAGCAGAAGATCACGCATCGTGATGTCTCCATACAGTACTGTATGGATAGGATACCGGCCGCTGGCGCCTGTCAATACACTTGTGTATGGTCGGGACGCGGATGGGGAACCATGACGGAACAGCTCTCGGTCAAGGACTGGCTGGATCAGGGCCTGAAGACGCTGGCGAAGCACGGCTTCACGGCGCTCAAGGCGGAGCCGCTGGCCAAGGCCATGGGGGTCTCGCGCGGCAGCTTCTACTGGCATTTCGCCGACATCGGCGCCTACCGCACCGCGATCCTCAACCATTGGCGCGAGGTTGCCGCCGAGCAGGTGATCGCCGAGCTCGAGACCATTCCGGAAGGCGGCGACGCGCTGGCGCTGCTGCTGCGCCGGACCTTCTCGGCGCGGCTGGCGCTGGAACGCGCGGTGCGCAGCTGGGCCACCGCCGATGCCGCGGCGCGCGCCGCCGTGCTCGAAGTCGACCAGCGCCGCATCGGCTATATCGAAACCCTGCTCCGGCACGCCGGATTCCCCGACGACGTGGCGCGCGGCCGGGCGCAGATCTTCTATTGGGCGTTCATCGGCTACGCGCTGTCCGAGCAGACGCTGCCGAAACCGCGCCAGCAGGCCGCAATCGACGAGCTGTTGCGGATGACCAAGCGCTGACAGCTGACACGAGAATGTGCTACACGACGGCAGCCGGAGACATCTATGAATTCGACGACCGACCACCTCGAGAGCACCGCCGACCCAAAACTGCTCGAAATCCTGGTGTGCCCGATCACCAAGGGACCATTGGAGTTCGACGCCGCGCGGCAGGAGCTGATCTCGCGCTCCGCAAAGCTCGCCTATCCGATCCGCGACGGCATCCCGATCATGTTGCCGGAAGAGGCGCGCAAGATCGACTAAAACATGATCCGGAAAAGTGTGAGGCGGTTTTCCCGCGACAAACGCAAGCGTTTGCGCTGAGATCATGCTCCAATAAGAGGTCCACATGCGCGCCCTCGTCACATGGCTGCTGCTGCTCGTCTCGGTGGCGAGCGCGACAGCCGACGAGAGCAGGCTGCGCATCGGCGCCATTGACGCGGTGCTGACGGTGCCGCCCGACATCGCAAAACCGCCGGTGGCGCTGCTGATCGCCGGCTCCGGCTCGACCGATCATGACGGCAACGGGCCGCAGCTCAAGCCGGCAACGTTGAAGAAACTCTCCGAGCAGCTGGTCGCACGCGGCATCGCGACGCTGCGCTACGACAAGCGCGGCGCCGGCGAATGGAAAAAGGAGTTCGGTCGTCCGGAGGACTTTCGCTTCAAGGACTATGTCGGCGACGCGACGGCACTGATCGAGTATCTGCGCGGCAGCGGCAAGTTCGCTCATGTTGCGGTGGTCGGGCACAGCGAAGGCGGCCTGGTCGCGATCCTCGCCGCACAGCGCGTGCCGATCGACCGGCTGGTGCTGCTGGCAACGGCGGCGCGCAAGCAGGGCGACCTGTTGAAGGCGCAGCTCGAAAAGCAGCTGCCGCCGGACAAATTCGCGCCGATCGGAAAGGCCATCGACGACATCATGGCCGGGCAGATCGTCAACCCACCGCCGGCGGGACTGGCGATCGCGCCTGCGATGCAGCCCGCCATCGCATCTGCCTTCACCGAGGATCCGATCGATCCGATGAAGAAGATTACCGGGCTTGTCCTGATCGTCGCGGGCGGCCGCGACCATCAGCTGGCGCGGCTCGACTTCCTCGCACTCACCACCGCCGACTTCGCGGCCAAATCATTGTGGCTGCCGGACATGAATCACCTGCTGGTCGACGTCACCGACGCGGCGGACGACATGGCAAGCTACAACGAGCCGGAGCGCTCGCTCGACCCCGACCTGATCGACGCAGTGGCTGGCTTCATTTCACAGAAATAGTGGATGCGAAGGCCGTCGCCCGGACGAAGCGCAGCGCAATCCGGGGCCGATCCACCCGTGGAGAGACTGCTCCCGGATTTCGCTTCGCTGCATCCGGGCTTACGGCACCGAGCAAGCCTACAGCGCCTCGCCCTTCAGCAGCCGCGGCACTTCGCCTGACAATCCCGCCGCCTGGCGGATGAACATGCTCTTCAGCGGCGGCGCGCGATCGACGAGGCCCAATCCGATGTCGCGCACGGTGCGCAGCAGCGTCGATTCGTTGGAGAACAGGAAGTTGAGCGAGTTGGTGGCAACGCCCATCGCCATCGTATCGAAGCGCCGCCAGCGCTGATAGCGCTCGAGTACGTCGGCTTGTCCGAGGTCCATGCCGAGCCGCGCCGCATCGACGACGACCTCGGCAAGTGCGGCGACATCCTTCAGGCCCATGTTGAGCCCCTGTCCCGCGATCGGATGGATCACATGCGCGGCGTCGCCGATCAGCGCCAGCCGTTCGGCGATGAAGGAACGCGCAACGAAATAGCCGAGCGGAAACGCCCGCGGCTTGTCGAGCGCCTTGATCTCGCCGAGATGCAGGCCGAACCGCTGCTCGAGCTCGCCGTGGAATTCCGCCTCGCTCAGCGCCGTGATGCGCGCGGCGTCCTTGCGCGTCTCGGTCCACACCAGCGACGAGCGATTGCCGGTCAGCGGCAGGATCGCGAATGGACCCGCGGGCAGGAAATGCTCCTCGGCGCGGCCGTGATGTTCGCGCTCATGCCCGACGGTGACCACGATGCCGGATTGGTCATAGTCCCAGCCATGGGTCGCGATCCCGGCGCGCTCGCGCAGCTTCGATCGCGCGCCGTCGGCGGCGACCAGCAGGCTCGCATCGATCTCGGTGCCGTCGGCCAGCCGCACGCTGACGCCGTCGGGCCGCGAGTCGAAACTCGACACCGGGGTGGCGCGCAGCTCGACCCCCTCGGCCTCGGCGCGGGTTGCGAGTGCATCGATCAGATAGCGGTTCTCGACCATATGGGCGAACGGCTCGCCGGGCTCGACATTGCCGGCGAAGGTCAGGAACACCGGGCGCGTGGCGTCCTCCAGCTTGGAATCGGTCACGACCATGTCGGTGATCGGCTGCGCCGTCGGCGCCACCTGCCCCCAGACGCCGAGGGTCTCGAACAGCCGCCGGCAGGCCGCCACGATCGCGGTCGCGCGCGGATCGCGGCTCGGGCGCTGGCTCAGCGCCGGATCGGCCACGATGACCGGAATGTCCGGCCCCAGCCCCTGGCGCAACGCCACGGCCAGCGCCAGACCCGCAAAAGCACCCCCGCAGATGACAATACTTCGCTGTGCCGGCATGCCGTTCCTTTACGCGCCCTGCGCTCTCAGACTGTGCTTGCTACCTGATAATAGCTGGGCGAAACAGGGGACAGAAACAAGAGCGGCTAATCAGCCCCGTCGTCATTCCGGGGCGCGCAACGCGCGAACCCGGAATCCATCAGGCCGCATATTCCGTGGATGAATGGATTCCGGGCTCTCGCTTCGCGAGCCCCGGAATGACGGCATTTGACCCATTCAGGACGCACCCCTCATGTCCAAGAGCCTGATCGACCTGTTGTCCATCCTCGATCTCGAGCAGCTCGAGGTGAATTTGTTCCGCGGCAACAGCCCGAAGACCAGCTGGCAGCGCGTTTTCGGCGGCCAGGTGATCGGCCAGGCGATGGTCGCGGCCTGCCGCACCGTCGAGGGCCGCCTGCCGCATTCGATCCATTGCTATTTCATCCTGCCGGGCGATCCGCAGATCCCGATCATCTACCAGGTCGAGCGGCTGCGCGACGGCAAGAGCTACACCACCCGCCGCGTCACCGCGATCCAGCACGGCAACGCGATCTTCTCCATCATGGTCTCGTTCCACGCCGAGGAAGAGAGCAACTTCAATCATCAGGAGAAGATGCCAGACGTGCCGCCGCCGGAGAAGCTGACCGCGGAGGAAGTGTCGAAGCAGCCGATGTTCAAGGAAATGCCGGAATTCATCCGCCGCTACTATGAGAGCGACCGGCCGATCGAGCTGCGCCCGGTCGAGCTCGGCCGCTATTTCGGTCAGCAGATCGAGGATGGCCGCATCCATGTCTGGATCCGTACCGCGGCGAAATTGCCCGACGATCCGGCGCTGCATCTGTGCGCACTCGCCTATGCATCGGATTTCTCGCTGCTCGATGCGGTCATGGCGCGCTACGGCCGCACGCTGTTCGACCGGCGCATGATGCCGGCGAGCCTCGATCACGCGATGTGGTTTCACCGCCCGTTCCGCGCCGACGAATGGCTGCTCTACGCGCAGGATTCGCCGAGCGCGCAGTCCGGCCGCGGCCTGACCCGCGGCCAGATCTTCAAGCCCGACGGCACGCTGGTGGCGTCCGTCGCGCAAGAAGGTTCGGTGCGCGAACGCAAGGCGTAGCGCGCTCAGGCGCCTGCGTAGGCGCTGCGCTCGGTCAGCGCGAATTGCGAGACGATCCAGTTGGCGTACCAGCGCAGCACCCACGGAATCGGGATCAGGAATCCGCAGCCGATCGAGAACACGATGGTTCGCCACAGCACCTCGAGCCCGGACGCGTTGAAGGTGACCTCGCGGCGCGTGCCCTCGACGTTGCGGCAGATCCAGCGCAGCCACGCCGTCATCACCCAGGCCCAGCCGATGATGGTGATGGCCGAGATCACCATCAGCAAATACCAGCCGATATAGACGAGCGGGCTGCCCGTGAACGAGATCGGCAGATCCTGGCCGCTCGAGCTGAGGCGGCCGAAGATCCAGCGCACGATCATCCAGCTCAGGAAAGCCTGCAGCAGCAGCGAGAGCAGCGTGACGATGTTGCTGTTGGCCGCTCCGGCATAGGTCAGAAGACCGAGCACGATGAAGACGTACCAGATGTCGAGCGGCTGCCCGGTGAAGCCGAGATGCGGCCGGCCCGGCACGCGGATATAGGGAATCGCGAAGCGGTATAGGCCGGTCGCAGTCCACGGCGCGGGGATGACGAAAATCTGGCCGATGAACATCAGCAAGCTGCGTCCGAACAGGCCCCAGATCGGGAAGTCGGCCGACAGCGCGCCGCCGCTATAGCTTGCCGACGCGGCCACCGGCGGCGGTCCGCCGGCCTGCGGAAACGCCGGCGGCGCACCGGCACTCGGAACAAGGCCAGGAATCTCCCCGGCCTTCTGCCAGCCGGCCATGCCCTCGGTCCACACCAGGGTATCGGCGCCCACCATGCCACGGGTGATCAGGTCGCGGAGCTGAGCTTCAGGCAGGGGGCCCTTTTGCTGGCCTTCAGATGCATAAAACCAGTTTCGATTCGACATTTTGTTGTTCCTCGGGGCGCGGGCGCACGCGCTGTGGCGAGAATGAGCCAGCGGGAGCGCTGGCCGGGGCGGGAAAGCCATATTCTGGCCGACGGTTGTCGTCCCGTACAGTGACGGAGTTCACGCGCTGCGCACGTTTTCCCCTTCAACCTGCAACTTTTTTATGCCATTTGCCCAGAAAGCTGCCAGATTTGGCGGACGGCAAATTGCCGCTCCGGTGGCGGGACGTGCAGGCTCGGAGATGGCAAGTGCCGCTCCGGGGACGGCAAGTGCCGCTCCGGGGATGGGCGCACACGGAAAACCTCAAGGAAATGAAGGCCTGAACCATGAAACTCGTCGTCGCGATCATCAAACCGTTCAAGCTCGATGAGGTACGCCAGGCCCTGACCGCGATCGGCGTTCACGGCATGACGGTGACCGAGGTGAAGGGCTACGGCCGCCAGAAGGGCCATACCGAGATCTATCGCGGCGCCGAGTATGTCGTGAATTTCCTGCCCAAGCTCAGGATCGAGATCGCCGTCGACACCGTGCTCGCCGACAAGGCGGTCAGCGTCATCACCGAGCACGCCCGCACCGGCCAGATCGGCGACGGCAAGATCTTCGTGACGCCGATCGACCACGCGCTGCGCATCCGCACCGGCGAGACCGACAACGACGCGCTCTGAGCCTTAATCGAGATCACCGCCGCCAGCGACGCCGGCGCATGCCAAAAACCACGTAAAGAAACCACGACACGCCGGGGAATGATGATGGGGGCACGAGCTCTTCGTGCAGCGATATCAGCTGCGCCGATCACTGCTGCAATGCTGCTCTCGTGGGGCACGCCGGCCTTCGCACAAGACTCTAGCGCCTCCGGCATCAACCCCGCCGACACCGCCTGGATGATCGTCGCCACCGCGCTGGTGCTGATGATGACGATCCCGGGGCTCGCGCTGTTCTACTCCGGCATGGTGCGCAAGAAGAACGTGCTGGCGACGATGGCGCAGAGCCTCACGGCCGTTGCGATCATTTCGATCCTCTGGGTCATCTTCGGCTATTCGTTGACCTTCGTCGGCAACGGTCCATGGCTCGGCTCGCTCGACAGCTGGTTCCTCGCAGGCATCACGATGGACAGCGTCAATCCGGCGGCAAAGACCATCCCGGAAGCGCTGTTCATGCTGTACCAGATGACGTTTGCGATCATCACGGTGGCGCTGGTTGCCGGCTCGGTCGCCGACCGCATGCGGTTCTCCGCCTATGTGCTGTTCTCGATCGGCTGGTTCATCTTCGCTTATGTGCCGCTGGCGCATTGGGTGTGGGGCGGCGGCTTCCTCGCCTCGATGGGCGTGATGGATTTCGCCGGTGGCCTCGTCGTGCATCTGTCCGCCGGCATCAGCGGCCTGGTCGCGGCCAAGGTGATGGGCAACCGGCACGGCTATGGCCATGACAATCTGTCGCCGTTCGACCTGTCGCTCGCCGTGGTCGGCACCGGCCTGCTCTGGGTCGGCTGGTTCGGCTTCAACGGCGGCTCGGCGCTGGCGGCCAATTCGCGCGCGGTGATGGCGATCACCGCCACCCATCTTGCCGCCTGCGCCGGCGCGCTGACCTGGGGCGCGATCGAATGGGCAACGCGCCGCAAGCCGTCGGTGCTCGGCATGATCTCGGGCGCGGTCGCAGGGCTCGGCACCATCACCCCGGCATCCGGTTTCGTCGCGCCGTGGCACGGCATCGTCATCGGCATCATTGCCGGCCTGGTCTGCTTCTGGGCCTGTACCTGGCTGAAGCATCGCTTCCAGTATGACGACTCGCTCGACGTGTTCGGCGTGCACGGCATCGGCGGCCTGACCGGCACGCTGCTCGCGGGCGTTTTCGCCACCGCGGCGATCGGCGGCACCTCCGGCCTGTTCGAAGGCAATCCGCAGCAGCTGCTGATCCAGCTCTACGGCGTCGTCGTTACAGCGCTCTGGTGCGGCGGCGTCACTTTCGTGCTGCTCAAACTGGTCTCGGCCTTCGTCCCCTTGCGGGTCTCGATGCAGCAGGAGCTGGAGGGCCTCGACATCTCGCAGCACGGCGAGGCGCTGCAGTAGCGGCCGAGGTCATGGGGGCGCCGCGAGGGCAAACTCGCAAAACAACCCCATGCAAAGGGACCGGGCGCGATCTCACCCCGCACGGCGCGCGTAGAGTTCAAGCTTGCACGACACATAAGTGTATGCTTATGTGTCGGCATGGTCGATACTGATATCTTCAAGGCGCTGGCCGATCCGACCCGCCGCAAGGTCTTCGAGAAGCTGGCCGGCGGCAGCCTGAATGCCAGCACCTTGCGCGACGGATTGGAAATCAGCCAGCCGGCGATGTCGCAGCATCTGGCCGTGCTGCGCGCGGCTGGACTGGTGCGCGAGCAGCGGCAGGGCCGCTTCGTGAATTATGAAGTCGACCCGGACGGGATCGCCAGCATCGGGACGTGGCTCGCCCGCTACCGCGCCTATTGGCCGAAGCGCATCGAAGCGCTCTCCGACCTCTTGAAGGACATGGATCAATGAGCGACACGGTTGAGCCTGACGGCGACGCAGCCTTGGTGATCGAATACGAGCTCGACGCACCGCCTGAGAAAGTATGGCGCGCCGTCACCATTCCAGCCCTGCGTGAACGCTGGCTTCCGGATTGTGATCTCGCGGGCGCTGAACCCCTATCATCGATCACGGGCGAAGAGGTGCGTTACCGGCTCCGCGATTCCGAGCCGCCGTTTCGCGAGAGTCATGTCACCTTCCGGATCGAGCCGAACGAGGCCGGCGGCACCCGGTTTCGCATCATCCAGGAAGCCTGCGACCAGCGCGCAAACCGGCCGCAAGCGGCCAACAGCAACAGCCGCGTGCTGATGCGCGCGGCCTGATCGCAGACTTCATCATCCGCTGAAACTTCATCACCTGCTGAAATGGGAGGTCGCCGATGCGCGACATGATGCAACTCGTCCCGATGGTCGTCGAGCAGTCGTCCCGCGGCGAGCGGTCGTTCGATATCTATTCCAGGCTGCTGCGCGAACGCATCATCTTCATCAACGGCGAGGTCAATGATGCGATGTCCGGGCTGGTCTGCGCGCAGCTTCTGTTCCTCGAGGCTGACAACCCGAACAAGCCGATCAACCTCTACATCAACTCCTACGGCGGCGTGGTCACCAGCGGGCTTGCGATGTACGACACCATGCAGTTCATCAAGGCGCCGGTGCACACGCTGTGCATGGGCACCGCGCGCTCGATGGGATCGTTCCTGTTGATGGCCGGCGAACCCGGTCATCGCGCTGCGCTTCCCAATGCCAGCCTGCACGTGCACCAGCCGCTGGGCGGCTTCCAGGGCCAGGCGTCCGACATCCAGATCCATGCCGCCGAGATGCAGGCGACCAAGCGGCGCATCATCCGGCTTTACGCCCAGCATTGCCGGCGCACGGAGGCCGACGTGGAGCGGACGCTGGACCGCGATCACTTCATGTCCGCCGAGCAGGCGCTCGAATGGGGACTGATCGACAGGGTTTTTGCAGCACGCGACGCCGCCTAATGGCCCGGCATTGCTTTATCTGGATACCGGCGCCTGCACCGCGGCTGAGCAGAATTGTGTCCGGACCCTGGCTTGCTCACGAATTAGGCCAATCTGATTAGATTTTAGGCGCGACGGAATAGCGCAGCAGCAGCTTGCTCCCGCAATGCGGGAAAAGGTCCGGATTCATAATCCATTAGCGAACCCGAGCCGTTTGGCACGGCATTTGATTCTAAGGGTCCCGGCTGTGCCCGCGTAGTGGATGTCTTCCGCGTGGTGAACCTCAGTCGAAACTCCCGGTGTTCGTTCGCACCGGGCCCAAGCGGGGATAGGACTCATGAAAATTGTTATGGCGATCATTAAGCCATTCAAGCTGGAAGAGGTCCGTGACGCCCTGACCGCCATTGGCGTTCACGGTCTCACGGTGACGGAAGTCAAGGGGTACGGCCGTCAGAAGGGCCACACGGAAATCTATCGCGGCGCCGAATATGCGGTGAGCTTCCTGCCCAAGATCAAGATCGAGGTCGCAGTCGCCTCCGATCAGGTCGACAAGACCATCGACGCCATCACCTCCGCCGCCAAGACCGGTCAGATCGGCGACGGCAAGATCTTCGTCATCAGCCTCGAGCACGCCGTGCGCATCCGCACCGGCGAGGCCGATGCCGCGGCCCTCTGACTTCGCGCTCAACCTTTAAGACCTCAGGAGTGAAATAACATGACGTTCAAGCGTCCCTATGGCGCGGGTTTGGCGGCCCTCGCAATCGGCCTCTTTGCCGCGACCGCCGCCTACGCCGAGCCAACCGTCAACAAGGGCGACAACGCCTGGATGCTGACATCGACGGTGCTGGTGCTGTTGATGACCATCCCGGGCCTCGCGCTGTTCTATGGCGGTCTCGTCCGCTCCAAGAACATGCTCTCGGTGCTGGCGCAGGTGTTCTACACCGTCTGCATCGTCACCGTGCTCTGGGCCCTCTACGGCTACAGCCTCGCCTTCACCGGCGGCTCCGACTTCATCGGCGGCTTCTCCAAAGCCTTCCTGATGGGCGTCACACCGGACTCAAAGGCTGCGACCTTCTCGGTCGACGCCAACATCTCGGAGCTCGTCTACATGTGCTTCCAGATGACCTTCGCGGCGATCACGCCGGCCCTCATCGTCGGCGCGTTTGCCGAGCGGATGAAGTTCGCTGCGATCGCGCTGTTCATCCCGATCTGGGTGACCGTGATCTACTTCCCGATCGCGCACATGGTCTGGTATTGGCCGGGCCCGGACGCGATCCAGGATGCTGCCAAGGCGCTCGCCGCCGCGGCTGACGGCGATGCCAAGACGAAGGCGCAGGCCGCCCTCGACGCGATCAACGCCGACGCCGGCTGGATCTTCAAGAAGGGTGCGATCGACTTCGCCGGCGGCACCGTTGTGCACATCAACGCGGGCATCGCCGGCCTCGTCGGCGCGCTCCTGATCGGCAAGCGCACCGGCTACGGCAAGGAGCTGATGGCTCCGCACTCGCTGACCATGACCATGATCGGTGCCTCGCTGCTCTGGGTCGGCTGGTTCGGCTTCAACGCTGGTTCGAACCTCGAAGCCAATGGCGGCGCTGCGCTCGCCATGACCAACTCCTTCGTGGCCACGGCCGCGGCGGCGCTGGCCTGGATGTTCGCGGAATGGATCATCAAGGGCCATCCCTCGCTGCTCGGCGCGCTCTCGGGCGCGGTCGCGGGCCTCGTCGCGGTGACGCCTGCGGCCGGTTACGCCGGTCCGATGGGCGCCATCGTGCTCGGCCTCGTGGTCGGCGTGGTCTGCCTGTTCTTCTGCACGGTCGTGAAGAACGCGCTCGGCTATGACGACTCGCTCGATGTGTTCGGCGTCCACTGCGTCGGCGGCATCATCGGCGCGCTCGGCACCGGCATCCTGGTCAACCCGGCGCTCGGTGGTGCCGGCATCATCGACTACACCGCGATCCCGCCGAAGGTTGCCGATTACGACTTCGTGGCGCAGATGACCTCGCAGTGTTGGGGCGTCGCCACCACGCTGGTGTGGTCGGGCATCGGCTCTGCGATCCTCTACAAGATCGTGGACGTGATCGTCGGCCTGCGTGCCAACGTCGAGACCGAGCGTGAAGGCCTCGACATCACCGAGCACACGGAGCGCGCCTACAACATGTAAGAGGTTCTCCCGGGGCGCGACCTCCCCAAGCGGTCGTTCCCAGAACTACGGTCCGGGCACATACCCGGCAATGTCCGGACCGTTGAGGGGCTCCAGCGCAAGTTGGAGCCCCTTTCTTTTTTCTGCGGCTTGAGAAAATATTGTCGGAATTGCCTGCTATCGTGGAATAACAGGCTACAGACAAGAAAACGGGAGGACGTCATGAAGGTGCAAGGCAGGTGCTATTGCGGCAACGTGCGCTATGAGGCCGAAGGCGAACCGATGATGGCGGCGCAATGCCTGTGCCGCGAATGCCAGTACATCACGGGCGGCGGACCGAACATGTTCATGGCGATGCCGACCACCGGCTTCAAATACACCGCCAGCCAACCCAAGCAGTTCACCCGGAAGGACCTCGAGCGCGCCGTGACGCGCGAATTCTGCCCGGAATGCGGCACCCATCTGGTGACCAAGGTGCCCGGCCTGCCCGCCACGATCCTGAAGGTCGGCACGTTCGACGACCCCAGCGTGTTCACCCCGCAGATGACGATCTACACCTGCGACAAGCAGACCTTCCACCATGTCCCCGAGGGCAAGCCGTCGTTCGAGAAGCTGCCGGCGCGGTAGACGTCACGAAAGCGGGCGCGTAGCCCGGATGCAGCGCAGCGCAATCCGGGAACGGTGTCTACGTGGGCGATACTGCCCCGGATTTCGCTGCGCTGCATCCGGGCTACGGGTGCAAGCAAATTGGATTCGTCATGGCCGGGCTTGTCCCGGCCATCCACGTCTTTGCGTCACGGAAACCAAGACGTGGATGCCCGGCACAAGGCCGGGCATGACGGGATCATGTAACTCGCACTCGTTTGGCCGCGCGAAAAGCAGCGAAGCTCACGCCGCGTCGCGCGCGTGCTCGACGCGGTCGCGGCCATGGCGCTTGGCGGCGTAGAGCGCCTGGTCGGCGGTTCGCATCAGGCCGCTCAGGTCGAAGCCGCTTTCCTTCAAGGTGAAGCCGATGCTGATCGTCACCGGCAGCTGAGTCACGCCGTCGAGGATCGTGCGCGCCGCGCAATCGCGGCGGATTTCCTCGGCGCCGTGCGCCGTCTGCTCGTGGCTCAGGCCGGTCACCACAGCTGCGAATTCCTCGCCGCCGTAGCGGGCGACCAGCGCGCCGTGCCGGATCGCGAACTGGCGCAACACGTCGGCGATCTCGACCAGCACTCTGTCGCCGATCTCATGGCCGTAGCGGTCGTTGATCGACTTGAAATGATCGATGTCGCACATCAGGACCGCCACCGACGCGCCATCCGCCTGCGCCTGGTCGAGCGCCGCGGCGGCCTCAGTGTCGAAGCCACGGCGGTTCAACAGACCGGTCAGCTGGTCGGTCTGCGAGATCTGGGCGAGCTCGCGGCGGGTATGCGCGAGCTCCAGCATCAAGAGGCCGGCGCGATAGGACATCGCGCCGCTGAGCGCGATTGAGATAAAGACGCCGGCGGTGAGCCCGAACAGCTGCATCTGCCCGACCGTGATCGGCGCGGCCAGATCGCGGCCGAACACCAGCATGCCGATGGTGAAGGACATCACCGCGGTCATGCTGGCGGCAATCACCATCACCTTGCCGGTACGGCGCAGAACGTCGCCGCGTGTCTCGATCCTGATGGCCATGTCCGTCTGCAAATCCTCGCAATACACGGGATCATTCGGTCGTGCTGTGTTGCGAATTGCTGAAGGGATTCGTGCTGCGGGACGCTGGCGTTAATGGCGGGTAAAGCGGATCACTCGAATGCGTGACAGCGTGCGTGCGCCAGGCCCTTTCAGTCGATCAGGACTTCCTCGTCCGGCAGTTCGCTTGGCGCGCCGTCGCGCAGATAGCTTTCAAGGATGCCGGCCAGCGACAGCGGCGTGAGGCGCTCCTCCGCGCGGGATAGATCGGCGATCGGCCACCAGCGGAAGCAACCGAGCACCTTCGCCTCGGCCCTATCGGCCATCACGGGCGCGAAGCGATCCGAGTGGACGATCCGGTATTCTTCCCTCTGGGAGATTCGCCGGCCGCCCCAGTTGAAGATGTGATGACGCCGCCAGACGGCGGGACCGGGCTCGAAATCGATTAGCCCCAATTCCTCGGCCAACTCCCGCTGCAACGCCGCTTCCGATGCCGCCGCCGGGCGCGATCCAGAAACACCCGCCGCCGTGCGGCGGGTGAATCCGCATCAGCAGAACGTCGCGTTCACCCGTGATGATGAGCGCCCTGACGGCGCGGCGATGGATCATGTCTCGGTGCAATTTTTGCTGCGGCTTTTCAATGCGGGTTTCTCAGGGGAGCGCTGATATCACGCGCCGGCCAAACGTGCCGCGCCGCCGATGGTTAATCGCGTCTTAACCTCGCCCTATCTA
>Ga0209233_1000696_pt1 | contig 15891 bp, 20 predicted proteins | sample AraplaCL_Cvi_mCL_FD_184269 | JGI IMG/M metagenome (GOLD analysis project Ga0209233, IMG submission 184269) | Arabidopsis root microbial communities from the University of North Carolina, USA - plate scrape CL_Cvi_mCL (SPAdes) (version 2) | ecosystem: Host-associated > Plants > Roots > Endosphere...
AGAAGGGCAACGAGCAGGGTGGATGCGAAGACGAACTTCAATTTTTGCTCCTCTGGAACCGACCGCATCAGGCGATCGACGCGCGCATTTAGCCCGAGTCTGGTTCCAAATCCGTGTACGCGTGCACTGTTTTAGTGACGAATTTTCCTTCTCCGGCCGGCCACTTGCCTTGGTGCAGGAGCGGCGACGGGCTGCGCCGCCATGAAGGGCTGCGGATGGTCTTGCCCCCAGGTGCAGGATTGTCAGAACGCGACAGCCCTGCCCTCGCCGTGCGAGGTCAGGCCGTCCAGTCCCTCCTTGAGCGCCGCATTGCCGCTCGACCGGTAGGCGCGGGCCGGACGGGCCGACGCGCGGCCGGCGGTAGCGGCCCGAGCGCCTCCGCGCGTCGATGAACGGCCGTCGACGTCGATCACGAACACCTCGACGATCCGGTCGAGTTCGTTCGCCTGCCCCTCGGTCTGCTCGATCGCCGCGTTTGTTTCCTCGACCAGCGCGGCATTGTGCTGGGTCATCTCGTCCATCTGCCGGATGGCGGTGGTCACCTCGGCGATGGCGCTCGACTGCTGGTTGCTCGCCTGCGCGATACCTTCGATGAGGTCGGTATTTTCCCTGACCCCGTCCAGCATCGACGACAACTGGTCGGCGGCGTCCGAGACGAGTTTCGAGCCCACCTTCACTTCGTTGGCCGATTGCTCGATCAGCGCCTTCACCTCCGAAGAGGCGCTGGCCGCCGACTGCGCCAGACGCCGCACCTCGACCGCCACGACCGCAAAGCCCTTGCCGGCATCACCGGCGCGCGCCGCCTCGACCGAGGCGTTGAGAGCGAGTAGGTTGGTCTGGAACGCGATATCGTCGATGAGGCCGATGATGTTGGAGATTTTGTTGGAGGAGGTGGTGATGCGCTGCATCGCCTCGTTGGCTTCCAGCATCACCTCGCCGCCGGCTTCGGCAGCCGAAAACACCGAGCGCGCCTTGCCGCTGGCCAGTTCCGCCCGTCGGGCATTTTCGATGACCGTGTTGGCAAGTTGCTCCATGGCCGCCGAAGTCTCTTCGATCGCTGCGGCCTGCTTGGTGGTGCGTTCGGCCAGATCGTTTGCCCCGGAGAGGATTTCGCCTGTCGCCGTCTTGAGGGCGCCCGAGGTGTCGCGCAGCTGGCCCATGACGACCGAGAAGCGGGCAAGGCTGTCGTTGAAGGCGACGCGTACTTCTTCCAGCTCGCCGATGAACCGATGCTCGATGGTTGCCGTCAGATCCCCTTCGGCGAGCTTGGCAAGCCCCTTGCCGAGTTCGTTCACGGCCGCCTTGCGCCCGGTGATGTCGGTTGCGTACTTGACTACCTTGAACGGCTTGCCGTTGAGATCGAGGATGGGGTTGTAGGAAGCCTGCAGCCACACTTCCCTGCCGCCCTTCCCCAGCCGCTTGAATTCGGCGGCCTGGTATTCGCCGCGCCCCAGGCGCTGCCAGAACTCGCGATATTCGGTGCTCGCCGCATAATCCTGTTCCACGAACATGCGGTGATGGCGGCCCTTCAGCTCTGCAAGGCTGTAGCCCATGGCCGAACAGAAGTTCTCGTTGGCTGTGAGGACTTCGCCGGCGAGGTTGAATTCGATCACCGCCTGCGACTTCGAGATGGCGGCGAGTTGGCCCTGGGCATCGGCCGCCTCAAGCTTCTGGACCGTGACGTCGCTGGCGATCTTGACCACTTTCACCGGCTTGCCCGAGGCGTCGCAAACCGGGTTGTAGCTGCCCTGGATCCACACTTCGCGGCCGCCCTTGGCGATCCGCTTGAACTGTGCGGTCCGCGACTCGCCGCGCCGCAGCCCATCCCAGAACGCCTTGTAGTCGGGGTTAGCCGCGTCGATAGGATCAATGAACATCCGGTGGTTCTGCCCGACGACTTCCGAAAGGCTGTAGCCCAACAACTGAAGGAAGTTGGCGTTGGCCGAAATAATGGTCCCGTCCATTCCGAATTCGATCATCGCCTGCGACTTGGAAAACGCTTCAAGTACAGCGTGGTCGAGCGCTTGCGCGGCTCTATTGCCGCCCCCGAATATATTCATGGCCATTTGTACGATCATTCCCTTGGGGCGCCATCCCACAGGCGCGTCGGGACCTAGATCTAAGCGTTTCTGCTTAATTTCCTCTGAAGAAGATAATCGCACGACTGTTCTCACGGCGACCGTCAATCGTTTGATGGCCCCGCAAGAGGTTCTCTTTCCGTCGATTTCGGCTCACAAGCCCTAGAGTGCGAAATACTCCCAGTCGCCCGCGAAATAGGTCCGAAACAGCAGGAGCTTGCCCGCGCCATTGGCCGCAGCAAGGTCGCCGCAGTGCCCGGGCTGCACCATCGGCCGATGTTGGGGCGACAGCGGTAGTGTGTCGAGGTGACGCTCTACACTTGCAATGTAGCGCCGCAGGATTGGCGGCGGCACGGCCGCATCGATCACCACCAGATCGGAGTCGACCAGCGCCACCATGTCGGCCACCACCTGCGCCACGCCCCGGGAGGCGAGTTCGAGCCATTCGCCGACCCAGGGCTCGAGCGCCGACCAGTCCCAATTCGCCGCATTGCCCTCGAGGCGCCGGCCGTCCGCCGGCCGGATGCGTTGCTGGAGCGCAGCGAGCCCCGCGACGGATGCAAGATGGGTGAGCTCGCCCCGCTCGTCGGGCACCAGCATCTTGCCTAGGTCCGGCACATCGGCATCGCCGCCCTCGACCAGCCGGCCGGCGCTGACGAGCCCACTGGCAATGGTGCGGCCGACGAGGAAATAGGCGAGCTTTCCCGGCCGCGGCCGGGGAAGCTGGCTGAGTTCGGCCCAGCAGGCGGCCGCCCCGACGCCGTACCGGGTCGGGGCTAGGCAGGTAATTTCCCCGATCCGCGCCGCGATATCGATGCCGAGCCAGCGCCCAGCGACGGCTCTCGGGCTCCCCAGACGTTCGAGCTCCGTGACGAAATCGGCCGGCGTCGCGACCCCGATCGTCGACAGGCGAGGCGCCAGCGCCGCCGGCAGCGATCCGGCCAGCTCCCTCACCGCGCCAGCGATTTCGGCGAAGATCGGCTGCGGCTCAGGTGCCTCGAAGTCCCATCGCCGCTGCCCCCTCACCCGGCCGGCGAGATCGATCAGTTGCACGATGCAGTGGCGGAGGTTCAATTCGCAGCCGATGACGAAGGCGCCGTCTGGGTCGATGAAAACCGGCGTCGCCGGCTGCCCCCGGCGGCCCCGCAGCACCTCGCCCGCCCGCACCAGCCCGCGCGCCCCGAGGTGGTCGAGGATCTTGCCGACCGTCTGCGTGCCCAGGCCTGAGGTCCGCGCTATCTCTGCACTGAACGTTCCGGGGTTGAGGGCGACCGCCGTCAAAACCGCGCGCTCGTTGGCGATCTTGACGACCGCCTGGTCGACCGCCACGGCGGTCCGCAGAATAGTAGACATTCAGACTTGGTCACGCCCTATGAATGGCCTTATCGGCTTAGATCAGACCAACCCCGATGTCTCAAGCAGCAGACTGCCGCTATCCAGCATGTCTGTTGCCCAAAAATGCATGGCTGCCACGTCCGCGGCGAGAACGATTAAGTTCCGGGACCGCACTTTTTCTCATCGGGTCATCGAGCACTTTTGTCGACGACAGAACGATTTTGCCAATTCTGACAACAATTACCCCGCGCCCGGAAAAAACTTCCAGTGAGGCGAGTCTGGCGGCGTTGATGCACCGCCTCTGCCGCCGCTACTCCCTCTTCCGCACCCCTCTCTGCGGCCACGGCGCGTCCGAGCCGCATGTGAGGGCGGGGAAAACTTTCACGCTTGCGCAAGCTATTGCGCCTATGTAGGAAGCCGCTTTGAGGGGCCACGTGGCGGAGTGGTTACGCAGCGGATTGCAAATCCGCGATCGCCCCTTAGAGTTCAACGACTTTTCTGAAGATTGAGCCTGATTTGAGCCTCCAAAAGGGGCTCTTGCGGCACCCTTTCAGAATGCCGGGCGGCTCGCACGTTCCGACGGCCGGGCGAGGCGCACAGCGGCTTTGCCGAGTTGTGAACGGACGGCATTGCGCCCTCTCGGTATGCCCCGGGGCTGACCCGTGCAATAATCACGAATTGCGCACAGACATAGGCCCCGCAGCACGCTGGCGCCATGTAGTATGCAGATCGTCTCAACGGACCAGTGTTCGACCGAACTTGATTCCCTCTTCACCATTCGAAGATCTGCGTTCTGCCGTTGTTGATGGCGGGACGGCTGCCCTTGGGCGGGTTGTGTCTCTCGCGCACGATGGGGATAGCATCACTGAGTTCTTCCCGACCGTTTCGGCAATGGCGGCGTGGGGCGAGGAAGGCTTCGCAGCCCTCAGCGAGTTCGCGCTAGGTCACCCTAAGGTCGGTCCGAAGACCGCCGCGTTTATGGTGCTGGCAAGAATTGCCGCCACCGGCACGCTGCCCAACTCGTTCTTCAAGGGCAACCCCATTTTAGCGGGAGAGGAGGCTCTGGCCGGTGCCGTGAACCGGAAACTTTCGGCGATCGCCGCACGCGTTCTCGCGAGGAAGGCACTGAACGAGCTCCTGCGAACCGTTCCGCAGGACGAACTATTCGTCGCGTTTAGTCAGGCGTTTATGTATCTGTTCGTAGATGAAAACAACGAGGTGGCAGAGGAACTAGTCGCCTCACTGTCGACCCGATGGTTCCGGTTCGGTCAGCCAGCGATAGCCGAGTACGAGCGCCTCATCAGACACGAACCTGGCAATGAGCCCGCCTTCCAGGACTTCTTCTCCAGGTATCCCCAACTCCTCGATCCGATGGCGGTCAAGGTTTGGAGCCAGCCCGATTTCCATGGTGCGCTCGAGCCAGACTTCGTTGTTCGCCGGGCCGACGACAGCTATCTCGTCATCGAGATCGAGTGCCCTGGCAAGCAGCTAGTAACGAAAGCCGGCCAACTCGCGTCAGCGACGCTACATGCCGAAAAGCAGGCGCTGGATTATGAAGCATTCCTCGCCGAGCGGGTCACTGAGGCCCGATGGCATTTTCCGGAGTATAGTCGTGCCGACTGTCTGGTCGTTGTCGGCATGGAGGCCGAGCTGATGCCCTCACAGCGGCGTGGGCTGCAAATGGCCAATTCCCGACGGCAGAACCTCCGGATCGTCGGCTTCGATTGGCTGCTGCATCGGGCACGGGCGGTTGTCGCCAACGTGGGGCAGGGAAAGGTCGAAGTTCTGAAAGGCTACAGGTTACTCTGAGCGACTGACCCAGTGCCCGGGCCGTGGCGCGACCGATTTATCCAATCGTCTGTGCAGTTGATGCGGCGCGCACGGCCGGATATCAGGTAGTAATCTACCCGAAAGACCGATTCGATTTGTCTATTCGTACCTGCTCCTTTGGCCCTAATGTCGCGAGGGCACTTTCGACATGGATCATTGCCCTTGGAGCCATCCTACAGTTCCGTCAACCTTCGCAAGGCAACGCTTGATCGGAAGGCTGCTCAGAAGATACTCGGCGTTGATCTTGCCCGCTCGTTCTACAGTCTGGTGGCGGACATTCGAGACGCCGCTTATCTCGGGGAACTGCCGGACTTGCCATACCCTTCCGGCATCAGTTTGCAATCGGCTTGAGGCGCCGCTTGTCGCCCTTGCTGAGGGCGCTCTGCACCAGCACCGGCTGGATCCCGAAATGCCTGGCGATCTCGCTCTCGGGGACGTCGGGGTGCGCCAGCCGGTAGGCGCGGATGCGGTTGGCGATTGTGGTCTTGATGGCGATCGACATGATGGCTGCCCTATTCGGAGCCCACCAATACCACCGTGAACGAAAAGAGAACAGTCGCGAGGTATTGTGCCTCCGCCGGTCGTGCGCCACTATAAGGGCATGGACGAGATCGACGACATTCTGGCCGCCATAGAGCCCGCCGAAGGCGAACCCGAACGCGTTCACATCGCGCCGGCGGAAGTGCCGGCCTATGTGCAGCGGCTGCGCCGGCTGCTGAAGGAACAGGCGCGGATCGTGAAGCGCAGCCCCAACACCGAGGACGCGGAAATCGCCATGGTGAAGCGCGATACAGCGATCGGCATGCTCAAGGATCTGCCTGCAGAGGATCCGCTGCTGCGGGCTGAGATCGCGGGCCTGGTCGGTTTCTACGGTCGCGCAGGCTAGCCAGCCATGTGCAACCTCTATTCCGTCGTCACCAACGTGGAAGCGATCCGCCGCTTTGTGAAAGTGTTCGACGTCAATCCGGCGATCGGCAATTTCCCGCCGATGCCCGGCGTGTTCCCGGACTATCTGGCGCCGATCGTACGCAATGTGGGCGGGCTCACCGAGCTGACGACCGTCCGCTGGGGCATGCCGTCCTCCTCGCGCGCCCTCTATGAGGCTGCGCGGACGCGGGCCGCCAAGATCGAGAAGAAGCGCGGCGCACCGTTGACGCGGGAGGAGTTCGACGAGCTGGTCCGCAACGAGCCGGACGGCGGCACCACCAATGTCCGCAACACGGACAGCCAGCACTGGAAGCGCTGGCTCGACGTGCCCTATCGCTGCGTAGTGCCTTTCACCAGCTTCTCGGAGTTCGACGACACGTTGGGTCCGGATGGCAAGAAGAAGGGCGTCACCTGGTTCGCTTTCGATGCCGACCGGCCGCTCGCCTTCTTTGCCGGCATCTGGGCGCCGCAATGGACCAGCGTCCGAAAGGTCAAGGAGGGCATGGTCACCACCGACCTGTTCGCCTTCCTGACCTCGCAGCCCAATGACGTCGTCGGCTCGATCCATATGAAGGCCATGCCAGTGATCCTGACCACACCCGAAGAGGTCGAGGTCTGGATGACGGCGCCATGGGAAGAGGCCCGGGCACTGCAGCGGCCCCTGCCCGACGGCGTGCTCAAGATCGTCGCGGTTGGCGAGAAGCGAGGCGACCCGCCTGACCTGGTCGAGGCCATGATGGGGCCAGCCTGAGGGTGGCGCGCGGCCGACCATCACTAGCGGAGCTGCCTGGGTTCCGGCCCTTTCAGCTCGCCACCTTGACGGAGCACGTCCCCGACGGCGCTGGATGGCTGTTCGAGATCAAGTTCGATGGCTATCGCTGCGAGGCGGCAATCGCGGGCGGCCAGGTCCGACTCTATAGCCGCGGCGGGCATGACTGGACCGACAAGTTCGGCTTCGTGGCCCCTGCCCTCGCGCAGCTGCCCGGCTCCGCCCTGATCGATGGCGAGGTGTGTGCGCTCGACGACGAGGGCCGCAGCGACTTTTCCAAGCTGAAGGTGTCGCTCGACGGCAAGAAGCCGCTCGTCTTCTTTGCCTTCGACCTGCTCGAGCAGGATGGGCGCGACATTTCGGGGCTGCAGCAGATCGAGCGGAAGCGGCGCCTCGCCGACCTGCTCGCCGGCCTGCCCGAAGGGTCGCCGGTTCAGTATGTCGACCACGTCGAAGGCAACGGCCAGCAATTCTTCGAAGCCGCTCGCCGCATGCGCATCGAGGGCATCATCGCGAAGTCCGCCACGGCTCGCTACTATGGCGGTGACCGGTCGACCGCCTGGCTCAAGATCAAGAGCGTGCAGCGGCAGGAGTTCGTCATCATCGGCTGGCGTCCTCCGGATCGAGGCGTGACGCCGGTTGACGTGCGGGCCTTGTTCCTTGCCACATTCGAAGACGGGAAGCTCATCTATCGCGGCGCAGTCGGCACCGGGTTTTCCGATCGCGACCGGCGCGACCTCAAAGACCTGTTCGACACGATGTCGGGCGAGGCGCTGCAGGTGAGCGGCATGCCGGCCGCGGAGCGCCGCAAGTGCCAATGGATCGAACCTCGCCTACTCGCCGAGGTTGCCTTCACCGAAATCACTCCGGACGGCGTCATTCGTCATCCTTCGTTCAAAGGCATCCGCGAGGACAAGGCAGCGACCGAAGCTCACCTCGAGCGTCCGGGTCGCTGACGTCAGCCCCGAGTAGCTGCCTTACCAAGCCTAGCTTGCCGTCCGGAGCGGGCGGACTACGGCGATCCTACCAGCCCTCGTAAAGTGCGTTGCCATCGTCAGCATCGGAGCCTGGCTCCACGTCGCGGAGGCTCGGCCAACGAGCTACTGCCTCGCCACTCTTCGGTAACGCGACGGCTGCTCTCAGCGCCTCCGCGCGAGTTCCGAACGGCCCGGCCACCAGGCCGTGTGTATCGAAGACAGCGTAGCCACCGTCGGCACCGGCCCCGATGTGCCAGTCGTTCACCCGGTCTTCCGATTGTTGCAGTCTTGTCAAGTTGCTCACCCCTCTCTCCCGCAGTCCACAAGAGTCAACCGCTGCCCGCCGACCCGGGTTCCCATTCTGCATTGCGATTGATGTGACGAAACCCTCGTCCTAGAGTGTGCGACGCAAGGGGGAATCTTTAGTGCCACGAACACCAAACCTGCCAGTCGCCGACGCGAATTTGCTGCGCGACACAACTGCCGCAATTGTATCGGCTTATGTTTCGCGAAACCCCGTCTCACCATCGGCGCTGGCAGAGCTCCTCACCTCTGTCCACGCCGCTCTCGCGGGCGTTGCGACGGGCAACGTGACACCGGCAACGGAGCCTGCGGTGCCCGCAATCTCGATTCGCAAATCGGTCGCCCCGGGCCATCTGATCTGTTTGGAAGACGGCAAGAGGCTCGTTTCGATGAAGCGCCACCTCAAGTCGGTTCATGGCCTGACGCCCGATCAGTATCGGGAAAAGTGGGGGCTTCCGGCGGACTACCCGATGGTGGCGCCAGACTACTCCGCCAAACGCGCGGAACTGGCCAAGAGAAACGGCCTTGGAAAAGGCGGCAACCCAGCCCGATCAAAGCGGCAGTAAGGGGCAAATGCCTCTCCCTCTTAGGGCACGGGCCCAAATGCCGCAGAACCGGCGACCGCAACTGCATGCAGTTCGGTTGCGGCCCGGTCGGGAATGGCGATATGATTGTCACCGCGGCGCGGGGGCGGGCCTTCGATATGAGTTACGCGTTCTTCGCATCGGCGCTCGCCGGTGCTTTCGGGCTGGGCGCCGGCCTTAGAGCTCATAAACTACTTTTTGCTCTCAGTGCCACCGGCGTCACGCTGTTGGCCGCTGCCGAGCTCCTGCTCGAGCCCGGCGAGCTGGCGCTGGTCGGCGGCTTCGCGGTGGTTGATGCGTTTCTGGCCGCTGCGGCAGTCGGCGCCTGGTTCGGGCGGTAAGACGAAAAAGCGCCCCAGCCTCGCCGAAGCGAAGCTGGGGCAACCGCCGGCTGGCGAGGCGGTGCTTATTCGACGAGATCGCCGAGCGTCGTCACTTCGAGATTGAGCTGCTGCGACAGCGCGACACCGTCAGGGCCGGTCAAGGCGGAACCGCTGGCGTTGATGCTCAGCACCTTGTCGCCGACCGTGCCCTTGCAGAGCGCCTCGAGCGCGGCGCCGACGAGGTTCTTGGCAGCCTCCTCGCCGCTGCCGGCCGGGCAACCGCCGACCTCCTCGATATCTTCCTTGACGATTTCGGCCAGCTTGGAGGCGCGGCCGACCTTTCTATATGACCAGGACATTCCAGGTTCCTTTCGTGGTGCCCGGAACCGCCGGGCGCGGATTTCAGCGGCGATGCCGCCGCATGCGCGTCGCACGGCGTCGCGGACGCGCGGCGGCAGCAGGTCGACGCGCTCGACGAACAGCGCCGGAATGGCCGGCCGGCGCTCAGGCATGTCGCGGCGTGGCACGAAGCGGGTCATCGCAGCACCAGGCAGACGCGGGCGGTGCCAGCGGCCAGCATGCCCAGCTGGCGCGCGGCGGCCGGCGATAGATCGATCAGCCGGCCGGTCCAAGCGGCTGGCCCGCGATCGTTGATCCGGACCACCACGCTGCGGCCGGTTCGCTGATCGGTCACCACCACGCGGGTGAGGAAGGGAAGCGTCCGATGCGCCGCGGTCGGCTCGGCCGTGGGGAATGGCTCGCCATTGGCGGTGCGGCTGCCACTTTCGCGGCCGTACCAGCTGGCAATGCCGCATTGCGCCGGCGCCGCGATCGCCGGCACAAACGAAACGAGCGCCGCAAGGGCGCCCGTGAGCAGTGGGTTCATGTTGGGCTTTCCTTGGGCGAGAGGCCGTCAGGTCCCCGCAAACAGCGGAAGGGCTGGCGGGCCGAAGTTGTAGATGAGCAGCTCGCCGACAGCTTTGGGCCCGGCGCTGGCCTGCGAAATCGAGTAGTGCAGATCGACCGCTTCGAGCCGCAGGTTGGCGAAGCAGGCCCTCACCTCCGGCAGGTCATTTAGCGACAGGATCGCCCTGCCCTTCAGGTTGCCGAGGCGGGTGGCCATGACGGCAAACTGCTCACGCGAGAACACCGCCCTGCCGTAGTCGTCCTCACAGCCCCAGTAGGGCGGATCGAGGTAGAACAGCGTCGACGGCCCGTCGTAGCGGGAGAGTACTTCCTGCCAGTCGAGGTTTTCGATCACGACGCCGGTCAGCCGCTCGTAGACGTCCTCGAGCATCGGCGTGAGCTGCGAGAGGTCGAACCGTGCCGCGCGCTCGGCAGCAACGCCAAAGCTCCGGCCGACGACTTTCCCGCCATACGCCGTCCGCTGCAGGTAGAGGAACCTTGCGGCGCGCTCCAGGTCGGTGAGCGTTGTCGGATCGGTCCGCGATAGCCGTTCGAACTCACGTCGCGAGGTGAGCTGGAATTTGAGGTGGTCGGTGAAGGCCGAATAGTGTCGCTGCAGGATCCGGAAGAGGTTCACCACCTCGCCGTTCCGGTCGTTGATCACCTCGGCATCCGGCCGCATCGGCCGCCTGAAGAAGATACCGCCCATGCCAACGAAGGGTTCGACATACGTGGTGTGCGGGACCTCGCCAATGCGATCGACGATCTTGGGAGCGAGGAAGCGTTTTCCGCCCTGGTAGGGCGCCGGCGGCGCGATCGGTTGCACCGGCCGGGATTCGGAATTGGTCAATTATTCTGCCCTTACATGGCCCCGCCCTCCTGCCAAGAGGGCAAAACGGAGCCGATGTTGAGCTTCTCTTTCATCGGGGCCGGGTTCCTTCCAAGGGCATCCCGGTTTGAGCGGCCGCCGTCCTAAAAGGCCGCTCACTCCGTCGGGGGCGGCCGGGCTTCCTATTCCCGGTCGCGTGGCGGCGGACCGCCCAGCCGCACCATTTCCTCGAGCAGCCGGCGCATGGTGTCGCGCGACGACAGGAACCGCGCCGTCGCCTCGAGGACGAACCAGGTGGTGAAGCCAGCCGCGCAGCCGGCGGCGAGGTAGTTCTCGAAGCCGGTGCCGTCGAGGAACCAGAAGAGCCGCTGCATGGCCGGCGCGAAGATGATGCCGGCGGGGATGCTGCAGGCGCCGCGATAGGCTGCATTGGCCCAGCTACGCGGCGCCACCATGAACATCGAGATCGAAACACCAATGATGGAGCCCAGAAGTTTTGCCAGCCACGGCTCGATCGTCGGCATGAAAGTCTCCCGGGAAGTATTCATTTGCTGCCCGCCAGACGCGCTCGAAGCGGGTCGTAGAACATCAGGGCGCACCAGCCCTTGTCGCCGTTGGCGAGGTCGAGCTGGGCCTGCTCGCGCTTGAGGATGGCGCCGATCGACTCGCCGAGCGGCACCGCGGCGTGCGCAACGGGCTTTCGGCAGCGATCGGGCAGCGTCGGCAGGTTCACCTTGGCAGAGGCCCTGCCCTGCTCACTTGCCGACTGCTGCAGCTCTGGGCTCAGCCGGTGGGGCAGCAGGCTGCAGCCAGCCAAAATTAGTGGAAGTGACAAGGCCATCGCTCTGGCCATCCGCCTGCTTGTGGGCCGCAATCTCTTTCTCCAGTTCGGCTTGGGTTTGGGCGGCCGCGGCATCGCGGTCGGCTAGCTGCTGTTCGAATTGCCTGGTGATGTCGGCGCCGATCTGCGCCTGGCGCTGCTCTTCGGCTCGACGGCCGGCGTCGGCCGCCTGCCGGTACATGGCGGCCACGTCCGCCGCCTTTTGCGCGTCGGCCGCGTCCTGAGCGTGATGCCCGTGCACGTCGCCGGCGACCCAGACGACGCCGAGCGTGACCACGCCAACGAGGCCAGCGACGCGGCGCCAGTCGCCCAGCAGAAAAGTGAGGATGCCGACGGCAATGGAAGCAATCGGCATGGCTCACCCCGCTGTTGACAGTGTCGGGATCGCCGGCGCCGCCGGGGGCGCTGCAGCAGGCCCGGCCTGCAATCCCGGGTCGACAGGAAGGGGCGCCGGTTCGACCGCCGATTGCGGCTCCTCGAGCTTCACCCCGTCCCCTTTGTCGCGCGGAACGAGCTCGAGCTTTTCGCTCTCCTCTTGGTCAGCATCGACCGCGGATTGCGCCGTATCTACCGGCAGCGGCTCAGGGATCTGCGCCGGCGTCACCAGCCCGATGTCGCGGCCGATATGGGCCCCGCTCAGCGCGTCCTCGATCCGCGCCAACATGATGCGGTGCGTCAGCAGGTAAAGGGCCGCGATGACGACCAGCACCAGCAGGCCCCAGCCCCAGGGTGGCACCATCGCCAGCGTGTTGCTGATCGAGGCCATGATGCTGGTGCCGACCGCCATGGTACCTGAGACGGCGTAGAGCTTGTTCTGGACGTCGCCCAGCTGGATGGTGCGCGAGCCGGCGGCGAGCAGCGCCGCCTTGGCCTCAGGCGACGTCTTGGTCACTGCCTGAACCGGCGCCGGGCCCTGAATGAAGGCCACCGGCGCGGCCGGGGTGGCGGAGCCCAGCTGGGTCAGCGCAGTGTGGATGGCGAGCTGCGTGTTCGGCCCAGCGACGCCATCGGGCGTCAGGTTGCGGTCCTGCTGGAACTTGCGGACATCGGTCGGGCCGTAGCCGAGGAGCACCAGGCCGGCGCGCACGTAGAGCGCCTCGCGATCGGCCTCGCCGTTGAGGCCGCCATTGATCCGACGCGTCACCAGCTGGAAATTGCCGGTGTCGGCAATGGCATTGAGCCCGTGCGCCACCCAGAACCAGATCGGCGCCAGCCCCTCCCACGGGTCGGTGTTGATCGCTTCCGGGTCGGCGACGAAATCCGGGCAGGCAAACCCCTGCCCCCGGCACCAGTCGCGGAACGCGGCATAGTTGGCCTTACCGGTCACCTGGATGCCGGTGCGGCCCATATAGAGCTTGCCGTCGCCATCGGCGGCCGGACTGTTGCCGAGATCGGTCCGCGTGTCATAGGCCGCCTGCGCCGGCGTCGGGCCCCAGATTTCGTGATCCCAGCGGAAGTCGCCGCTTTCGTGCGCCAGCTGAGCGATATACATCGCCAGCCGGTGTGGCCGGTCGAGGCCGGAGCGGACGCCATAGGCGGTCCAGCCGGCCACGATCGCGGCCATGTTGCTGTCATTGGTCGGACCGGTGGCGATCCGGCGCAACTGCGCCAGAGTGAGCTGCATGTTCAGAATCTCCAATTGAAAAGGCCGCCCCGCGCAGGCGACTGGATTGCTGGCGTCCGTATGCACGGCAGGCGCTGATGGGCAGCACCTTCCGCATCGGAAGTCTTTCGCTATTTAATGTCGGTACGTTTAACCGTTGACCCGACGATTAAATGTCGGTACAACAATGCTCATGGAAATCACCTTCGACCAGCACAAGCGCCTCGCCAACCTCGCCAAGCACGGGCTGGATTTCGCTGACCTGACCATCGGGTTTTTCGAGGCCGCCCATGTCGAGCCTGCCAAGCAGGACCGCTATCTGGCGATCGGTGAGTTCCGAGGCGAAGTGATCATCGCCGTGATTTTCCGCCCACTCGGCTCGGAAGCGATTTCGATCATTTCCATGCGCCGGGCGAGCAAGAGCGAAAGGACGCGCCTATGACCGAATGGCCACGCTTTGAAACCAAGGATCTGGGGCCTGACGACGACGCCGAAATGCTGCGCCGCTGGACCGCCTATAACGAACAGATGCAGGTGATCATCGCCCGCGGCGGCGTGCATCAGGACGCCGACGGCTGGTGGGTCGAGACGGCGACCGGAGAGCTGATCGGGCCCGATCCCGAGATCGAGCGCCCCCTAGCCGATGGAAAGCAGGAGGAGCCGACGACGTTCGCCGCGGTCATGCGCAAGCAGCGGGGCCGGCCGAAGCTCGAGCGCCCGAAAGAGCGCATCACCATCCGGCTGAGCGCCGAAGTGATGGACCACTACCGGGCGACTGGCCCCGGCTGGCAAGGCCGGATCGACGATGCACTGATGCGGGAAGTCCGCCGGCGCCGGACCTGACGGACCGTATGGATTAGCGACTGCAGTTCCCCTATGCTCCCCCGCGGAGCGCACCCATTGCGCTCTGGGGCGTGAGAACCCCTCGCATGGCGGCCCAGGTACGGCCGATTTGTACTCTCCGATCTTCGTCGGGGAGGCGTTGGCGTATAAGACGAGGGCAGACGCCTTTGGCGCCGGCACTTCCGAAGGTCAACGCGGACCCTCCATGCGAGGTCTTCTCAACTCCCCGACGATCGATCAGGGGAGATTTGCCCGTGCAGTTGATTTCGGACCTCGGTGTTGCCGTGGTTGTGCTGGGCGCGGCCGGAGCGCTTCTGGGGTTGCTCGTCCGGCATAGGCTCTAGGCCGATCCGTTCGAGGCGCCCTGGCCAGGCTTGAGCTGGATGGGCAGCCGTCTCGGCAATCGCAAGGCCGCAGCTATCGCTTCTTCCTTTGTGACGAACGGACCTGCCACCATTCGGTGAAGATCGTAAACGCCCACGCCTCCGTCAGGACAGGTGCGGATTTCCCAACCATCCACCCAGTCGGTCTCCTTAGCCAATCCGAGCCTCCTCCGCTCGTCGCCTTTTTTTCCGACACAGTGGCGACGCTGAGCACGACTTTGGAATCTGAGATCGGTTCTTTCAAGCGGCTAGCTGATCATCGATGATTGACTGCCCCGCTTCGGCCCCGAAACCGATCCTGCCCTAGGCTCGTTTTGGTCTTTGGTGGGTGTGCCTCTGCCCCACCCCGCGCCGCCGATCCCAGGGATGCCTCAATGTCCGCGCGCGATCGGCGGCGCACCGTGCTTCGGGCGAGAGCACTCGCTGGGTTAAATCCTCAGCCTGTTGAGGTACCGGGCCACCTTCCATCAGCCTCGATCTGCTCGACGGTGGTGATCGTGGCTGCCGCGATATCGGTGTCGATCGCCTGCTCGGCCGCAAAGCAGGCCTGCACGTGCGCACCGACCGCCAGTCCGATCGCAACGGCCTGCGCGGAGGTCAGCGAGACGAAGCCGCCCTCCGCCTTGTAGGGAATGCTGTCGGGCTTGGCGACGGCGGCATAGGTATAGAGCCCGGTGATCATGGCCTGGCTGGGCCGATCGGTCTGGATGGTGGCTCCATTGACCACGATACCGCCGGTCTCGACGCGCCACCGCTTGTCGGCCGCGTAGGCCTTGAGGTCGACGGGCTCGACGATAGGCGTCGGGGCAGCAAATCCGCCGCCGGTATAGGACCAGCCGATCTGCGCCGCCTCGTCGGCAATCCAGACGTCGCCGGGTTCGGCCCAGTCAACCGGCATCACTCCGTCGAAATGCGCGCGGTTGACGACAACGCCGTTCTCGATCTTGCAATAGGTGGTCATCGGCTGGTCCCTACTGGCTGCAGAATTCGATGATGACGATCTTGCTGGGACCGCCCGGGCCGCCGCCGACACTGGTGGTGCTGGAATATTGCGAGCCCGGGCCGCCGCCGCCGCCGAAGCCGCCAGGCGCGGCGGGCGCCGAGCCCACGACATTGGGAGCGCCGCCGCCCCAGGGCGACGGGCCGCCCCAGCCGGTGTTGACGACCGAGGTGTTATGTTGGCCGCCGGTGCCGGTCGTCCCGGATGCCGCGATGACATTGCCGGTGCCCGGGACGGCGATCGCCGCAGGCGAGCCGGTCGCGCCGACGCCATTGGTGCCCGCGCCGCCCTTGCCACCCTTGCAGACGAGCAGACTTCCAACGCTCGAGTCGCCCCCGTCCGTGCCGGCGTTGGCGCCCG
>Ga0209233_1000697_pt1 | contig 15867 bp, 15 predicted proteins | sample AraplaCL_Cvi_mCL_FD_184269 | JGI IMG/M metagenome (GOLD analysis project Ga0209233, IMG submission 184269) | Arabidopsis root microbial communities from the University of North Carolina, USA - plate scrape CL_Cvi_mCL (SPAdes) (version 2) | ecosystem: Host-associated > Plants > Roots > Endosphere...
AAGACATCATTGAGCCCTCCATCAAAGACCGTAAGGTAATGCCTGAAGCACCTGGCGATCAATACCAAAGCAATAGCTATACTGTGAATTTTTGGTGGGACAATGTTGAAGACGCATTGAAATATCATTTACAAATAGTTACACCCGATTTTAACAAGATAGGCAGCCTGATAATAGATACTTTAGTAAAAACCAACAAATTTACGATGAGTCTGCGCCCTGGTAGCTACCAGTGGAGGGTGAGAGCCGAAAACGGCAGTTCGCAAACAGCCTATAGTGCAGCCCGGGGCTTTGTGATCATACCGTCATCGCTGAACCAGCAAACGCCCCAACTTACAGCCCCAGCAAATAATTTATTGACAAATCAATCTTCAATTTCATTGCAATGGTCTGCTTTATATGGCGCAGATAAATATCAGTTAGAGATTGATACCAATAGCTTTGCCGATGAAAATGCATTGATTTATAACCAGACGATTCCGACACAGCAATATACGTTTGTCATGAATAAAGACAAAACGTACCAATGGCGTGTTCGGGCGCAGAATGATACGGCTAAATCGCAGTGGTCGACTATCAATACATTTACCTATGATCATACCCCACCGGTACAGGTGGCATTAGCATCACCGGCTAATGGTGATATTATAAGCTTGCCGGCGACCTTGCAGTGGAATAATGTAGCAACCGCTGTTAAATACAAACTGTATGTATTTAAAACGGATTCAACAACGGTCTATAATACCAGTTTCCCAATGGTACTAAATACCAATAGCTATACCTTAAGTTCGGGTGTATCCGGTGAACGAGTGTATTGGAAAGTGAGTGCTATAGATGCAGCCGGAAATGAAGGGACGGCAAGCGTACAGCGGAGCTTTGTTTGGAGGTAGTATGAAGAATAAAAAGTACGTGCCTTTTTTAGCCATCGCGGCTATAGTGGTGTGGGGATTGATCATCTACCGGGTGCTGGCAGGCCAGGGAGGAGACGACGATCAATTGGTGCCAAATGCGCCGGCTAAAGATCAAAAAGAAGCTTATAATGATTATGCTATCATTAAAGACACCACCCGACTTAATTTGAACTATCAAGATCCGTTTGGTCAAAAAAAACTGGTCGACACAGTTTCGGTTAAAAAACCGGTGATTATAGCTGTAAAAAAAAGCAACCTAGTTGGTCCTGTTGTAAACATGGAGAAGATCAGATATTCGGGATATATTCGTAATCCGCAATCCAAAAAATTGATCGCTATGATCAGTATAAATGGCAAAATGCTGAGCTTAGCTGAGGGAGAAACTGCCGAAAATCTTAAATTAATAAAAAACCTACAAGACTCTGTTAAAATATCCTATTCAGGAAGAACTACCTTTTTAACTTTAAAATCCGGAAACTTATGAAGAAGTGGTTGGTGTTGATGCTATTATGGAGCTCCGGCAGTGCTATGGCACAAAAAATCCCTTCAGATGGATTTGATAAAATTCGGATCGCAGATGGCGATAAGGTGATCCAGGCAGACTTAAAAGCAGTGCAATCTGACCCGGATGTGGAAACTAATAAGTTTTATTATTGGGCCAGCGGTAACAGTATACATGCTACACAGGGCGGCTTTAGTGGCAGACTGCTTAATGGGAAATATGCCGAATATTATCCAAACAAAAATCTCAAACAACAGGGGTTATTTAAAAAGGGATTGAAAGAGGGGGTCTGGAAAATGTGGAGCGATAATGGTCAATTAGTGGAATGGTATACCTGGGATTTAGGCATTAAGTCAGGTAAGTTTAATTTGTTTGATGATAAAGGGAGTTTAAAGCAATCGGGTAAGTATAAAAACAATTTACTGAACGGTAAGATTGAAAGTTTTGATAATGGTAAACATATCACTTTAAAATATCGAAACGGTACGGTGGTGGATCGAAACCCCAGCCAGTTTTGGCAGAAGGTTAATATCTTCAAAAAATTAAAGCTTCACCATAAGCAAAAACAGCCAAAAACTATCAAGAAAGGCTGAGGGATGGGGCATTTGGTATGATAAGGGCCTCTGCATTATATATGGTCATTGTGATTGCACTTGTTATAGGCTTGCTTTGTTCCTCGCTCATTGTTGTGGCCTATTATTACAAATTACAGGATCAGAAAATGACCAGGATAACGCAGCTTCAGACGAATTTATCATCAGGAGTCGCAATTTTATTAGCTGGCCAGAATATCAGCTCAAATGCGGAGGAAAAGACGTTTAGTCTGTTTGGTGGCGATAGAGATACAGTATCTATTAAAAAAATACCATGGGGAGTTTATGAGGTAGGCGCCGTAAGGGCGATGATTCAAAAAGACACGCTTTATAAAACATTTACTATAGCCAATGAAGTTGATTCTAGCAAATGGGGGGTATTGTACTTGGCAGACGAAGACCGCCCGGTATCGGTGAGTGGCAAATCTGTTATTAAAGGCGACGCTTATTTATCCAAAGCAGGCGCAAAAGCAGCTTATATAAATAACGCAGCCTATGAAGGTGATAAAAATATCGTAACCGGTAAAACACATAATAGCGATAAAACAATACCAACTTTAGATACCAAGCGATTATCGCAGATAGAACATCTCTTTGATCAACCATTAAAGGCAGATACTAATTTGGTGATGGACGATTCGGTGAAAAATTCCTTTTTAGCGGGTACACGCTTTTTTGATTTGAGGCGCAAAACAATTACACTAAGTAATATTAAATTAGAGGATAACATTATTGTGCATTCGGATACTTCTATTATCATTGAACCCTCGGCAACCTTAAACCAAGTCATTATTGCTGCAAAATATATACATGTTAAAGCTGGTTTTCAGGGCGCCTGTCAGCTTTTTGCAACGGACTCCTTGACCATTGAAAAAAACTGCAATTTTTTATACCCGTCTGGTATAGGATTGTACAGACTTAAATCTTATAGTTACAGTGTTCCGCCGCATATTTTTATTGGCGAGCAAACCCAGGTTCAAGGTCAGGTTTTTGGGTATTATAAAAATTTTAATGCTCAAAAAGCACCTGTCATCACATTGGCTAAAAATGCGACGATTACTGGGCAGATTTATTCGCAAGGGTATGTGGAATTAAACAATGGGGGCATGGTTAAAGGTAATTTGACTACCAAAAGATTTCTATATCAAAGTGGTTATACCCGGTATGAGAATTATATCATTAATACCAAATTAGATGAAACCCAGTTATCACGGTACTATCTGACCAGTGACCTGATGCCGGTTGCCTCATCAAAAAGAAAGGTGCTGCAATGGCTGGAGTCAAATTAAGCTTTAATAGCCGATTACGAGCATCAAGTGTGATGGAGGTGGTGATCTCTATGATCGTAATTCTTGTCGTTTTTACTACAGCTATGATGATAGCAGCAAATGTGATGCGAGCGTCACCATCGGCACAAAAATTACAAGCCAGGGCTTTACTAAACGATTTGATGGCTATCAATGAAAAAAATGAAGAAGTCGAAAGTGCAACTTTAACGTTAGGCAACTTCCAGGTTAAACAGGATATTAAGAACTACCAAAATGAACCTGGCCTAATCGATATTCATCTGATAGCCTATGACAGTAATCATCAGGAGGTCGCAGAATTGGAGAAGGTACTTATTAAACGATGAAAGCAACCCTGAAAGCATTTACGATTATGGAAATGGTAGTCGCCATGTTATTAGCCGCTATCGCTATCGGGCTAACTTATACGGTGTTTTCTATTTTTACGCAAACTTATGGCGACTACACACGTAAACATCAACTATTGGCGATACCCGATCGTGTAGAACAATTACTTAGCCGTGACTTTGACAAATCGACAAATATTTTGAAGACGGACAGCGGATTAATTTGTGAGAGTAATCAACAGTTGGTTGTTTACCAATTTAGCCGAAACTACATCTTAAGAAAACAGATGGTTAGTGATACTTTTAGAGTGAACGTGGATGAGTTCGAAGCCTTTTTTGAAAAATCGCCGGTGGTTGAAATGGACACGACCAATGCTAAAAATCGTATTGACGAATTGCAATTGAAGCTAATAATAGAAAATCAGCCCATAACCTATCATTTTTTGAAACAATATAGTTCTGCGAACCTAATGCCAGCCACCTATGCCGTCAATTGACCTAAAGACCTATCAACTGAAAAAGCCTGCTAAGCCGGTTAATGAAGCGGGAACTGCAACTCGTCAATTGGTGACCTTGTTAAACACGGATATTAGTTTTTCAAAAGGTGGGCTCAATGACAAAAAGAAAGAATACCTGTATCTTGAGCTAAGTTCGATGTTGGAGGCTGGCGTAAATTTAAAAGACAGTTTTGAACTGGTAACGGCTGATCAGCAGAAAGAAAAAGATAAAGTACTTTATCAAACGATACTAAAGTCCGTATTAAGTGGAGCAACATTTTCGGATGCTTTGCAGCAAACCGGCAAGTTTTCGCTTTATGAGGTTTATAGCTTAAAAATTGGAGAGGAAACCGGCAAACTAATTGACGTATTGAAAGATTTGGCCAAATACTATCAGAATAAAATTAAGCAGCGCCGTAAAATTGTATCCGCGCTAACCTATCCCTGTGTGGTAATGTGCACCTCGTTAGCGGCGGTTTTTTTTATGCTGAAGTTTGTAGTTCCAATGTTTGGGGATGTATTTAAACGCTTTGGCGGACATTTACCCTGGATTACGGAAAAGATTATTAATATTTCACAAGCTTTAAGTAGCTATTTCTGGGTTTTTGTTGTGCTGGTTGTAGCGCTCACACTTTTCGTTATTGCGGTTAGGCAGACGGAACAGTTTAAAAAGACGATGGCTGCCGTAGTATTGAAAATACCCGTGGCTGGTAATCTGGTTCAAAAGATATACCTGGCAAGACTTTGCAATGCTATGCAGTTATTGATCAGTGCGCGGCTTCCTTTATTGCGCACGATTTCACTGGTGAGTCAGATGATCGGTTATTATCCGATTAGCTCCTCGTTGAAGAAGGTTGAAACAGGAATAATGGACGGCAAGTTATTGCATCAAAGTATGCAGGAATTTGATATCTACCCTTCGAAAATGATCCAGTTGATCAAAGTCGGAGAGGAAACCAACCGGCTGGATTATTTTTTTAACAAAATAGCGGAGCAATACGTAGAAGAAGTTGAATTCAAAACGGCAACCATTAGTAGTGTTATGGAACCTTTGATCATTGTTTTTTTAGGTTTAATTGTAGGCGTGATCCTGATTTCCATGTATCTACCCTTGTTCCAAATGAGTAATAGTTTCCAATAATATTCATTGTTGAATTTTTTCTTACTTGATTATAAATTGCAACCACATCATATTTGCTCTATATTTAAACCATGAAAACCAGCCAAACCTTATTAAAGAAAAGATTGCCGGCTTATACACTTACGGAGATATTGGTAGTGCTAGTCATCATCGGTATATTGGTGTTATTGGCCTTACCTAATTTATTGCCGCTAATTACTAAAGCAAAAAGCACGGAAGCGAAAGTTCAATTAGAACATATACAGACACTGGAGAAAAATTATTTCTACGAGCATTCCAAATACACAACAGATTTAACAGAACTCGGATTTATCCAGGAGCCGCTGAGTACGGACGGCAAAGGCCACGCGAATTACCAAATTACGATCCCGAATGCCACAACGACGACTTTTACTGCCCGGGCAACCGCGGTAGTTGATTTTAACGGCAATAGCACTTTCAACGTCTGGGAAATTGATCAGGACAAAAATTTAAAAGAAGTAACGCCGGATTAAGTGTTAATAGTAAGAGTTCTTATCATCGCGGTACTGTCAATCATTTTTGTACAGGATCTTTTATCCAGGTCAGTTCAATGGATATTGTTTTTGTGCTTATTTAGTTGCCTACTCATACTTAGAGTAATGGAACATGACACGATAAAGGAGATCTCAGTATCCTTAGGAATTAATCTTGCTTTTTTAGCTATGCAATTACTCGCAGTTACTATATATTTTTCCATTAAAAATAAGGGATGGATAAATATTACAAAGGCATTATTGGGCTGGGGAGATATCCTTTTTTTACTGTGCCTAACAGTTTGTTTTTCAATATTGAACTATTTATTTTTTTACATACTGAGTTTATTGGCGTCTTTGATCATCTGGATTATTTTAAGATCGATCAACTTGACCAAAGACCGGCATATTCCATTGGCAGGTTTCCAGGCAATGTTATTGATTTTGCTATTTATCGCCGTTTGGTGGATCAAGCCCCTGAATCTAAATTCAGATAATGGGTTATTTCAATTTTTTAGTGATGGGCATATCTGACGAAATTACGCTAACCTCAGAACTGCTACACTTGCTCTCCAAAGACCAGGCTTGGCATTACCGTATACTGCCCAAAAACAAACAAGCAGATGCCCTCACTTTATATTGTGAAGATAGTGTGGATGAAAACAGTTTGTCCGCTGAATTAGAAATATTATTTGGCCACTCTGTTTTACTGGTGCCTATAGCCGGGGAACACATATCAAGGCTGCTTTCAAAATATTATTTAAAGGATAGTGCAGGAGAAAGTGGCGCAAGCTTAACATTAAGCCAAGACACAGACGATTTGCTAATCAAACTTATACAAGAAGCCAAAAACCTGAAAAGCAGTGATATCCATATCGAACGATACGAGAATAAATGCCGGGTAAGGATACGTATAGATGGTTTGATGGTTGAACGGCATTTGCTGAAAGCGGAAGAATATCCTGCATTCATTAATAAGGTGAAGATTATCGCTAATTTGGATATCGCCGAGAAACGATTACCTCAAGACGGCCGTATCAATTTTAGGCATAATAACCACCAGTTTGATATCCGAGCGTCTGTACTGCCAACCTTATACGGTGAAAAGGTGGTGCTGCGTTTGTTAAATAATGATGCCACTGATATAGACCTAAATAGCTTGGGTTTTTCAGAGCTGGATCTGGAGAATTATTTACAAGGGATCAAAAAGCCCAATGGCATTGTATTGATTAGTGGCCCGACAGGATCGGGAAAAACCACCACCTTGTATGCCACTCTAAAGCTGTTAAATAAAGAAACCCGCAACATCGTAACAATTGAGGATCCGGTTGAATATACCCTTGAAGGAATTAACCAGGTACAGTTAAAGGAAGCAATCGGCCTCAATTTTCCGGCCGCATTAAGAACTTTTTTAAGACAGGATCCCGACGTTATCATGGTGGGAGAGATTCGGGATACAGATACAGCCAACATGGCGATTAGGGCAGCTTTAACCGGACATTTGGTATTATCGACCATTCATACCAATTCTGCTTGGGGGACTGTTTCCCGTTTGATCGATATGCATATACCATCGTTTCTCGTGGCGAATACGCTAAATACCACCGTAGCACAAAGACTGGTACGTTTACTTTGTCCTAACTGTAAAAGCACTGGCGTATTTAGTGACGCGTTGTATCCGAAACAATTTAAGCCCTATAAACCGGTAAGTACCCATCATATAGCTAGAGGCTGCGAACATTGCCATTATACTGGTTATAAAGGCCGCAAGGCGGTGTATGAAGTGATTCCAATTGATCAGGAATTAGCTATTGAAATTAAAAATGGGAATGCCTATATTCAACAACTTTTAGAAGAAAGAGGGATCAGAACTTTAGCGCAAAATGCTTTTGACTTATTTAGTGAAGGATTGACGACTATTGAGGAGATTTATCCCCTGCTTTTTAACTACTAAACCTTATATGCGCAAAATTGCCTTTACCTTATTAATGATTCTTGGTCTGCTTTTCTGTCCCCATTCGAGTTGGGCGCAAAAAGAGGGACGACTCGTGCAAATACAACAACGGCTGGATGATCTGGCTGAAACCGTACCTGGTTTAAAACAAAATGTTCAATTACAAATGTCCAATGTGCCGTTGCGCGATTATTTAAGTGCACTGGCAAAAGCAAATAAATTAAGCATTAGTATAGATCCGCAATTAAACAACACTGTTACTGAAACCATCAATAATGTTTCGGCTATCAATATCCTTTATTTTTTTGCCGATAAATACAACTTGGATATTAAGACGGTAGGTAATATTATTTATATTACTCCCTATAGTCAAACCGCACCTGCTGTTATACCTCAAGCCAAGGAGATTAAGGCCAAGTACAGCAGACTGGAAAATACCTTGTCGCTGGAGCTAAATAATGATACAATCACAGCCGTGGCCAAAAAGATCAGTGATATATCGGGCAAAAACGTGATTGTTCCCGTAGCTATGCAAGGTAAGCGCCTGAGTGGATTTATAGCCAGCGCACCATTTGACGCAGCGATGGAAAAGCTCGGCTTTATCAACGAGCTTAAGGTGGTTAAAACCGGCGATAATTTCTATTTATTTCAACCACTAGGTGAAAGTGAGGAATTGTATGTCAACGGGGATAACAACACGTCATCCAGGAAAGTATACAAACCCTCGAATTCGAATCCGACCGGAGGAGCTACGGGTTTATATGTCAAACAGGTTAACGGTCAAAAATTAATATCTGCTGATGCGGTGAATGCATCTATTGCAGACTTAATCAAACAGGCTTCACAACAGTTAAGCAAAAACTACTCACTGTATTCTGAAATTAAAGGCAATATCACCATTCACGTGAACGATGTGAACTATGATGATTTTTTGACGCTGCTATTCAAAGGAACCGATTATACCTTCCATTCAGAAAATGGAATTTATTTAATGGGTGACAGTCACTTGGAAGGATTACGTACTGCAAAAGTGATCCAACTTCAGAATAGAGCTATCGATACTGTCGTTACGATGATACCTGCCGATTGGAAAAAGGGTATTGAAATCAAGGAATTTCGTGAGCAAAATGCCATTCTTTTGTCGGGCGCAAGCGCACGCATCAGCGAAATCGAAAGTTATATCAAACAATTGGACGTCTTGGTGCCGGTAGTATTGATAGAGGTTACCTTGATAGATGTGCATAAAAGCCGAACCATCGGAACGGGCTTATCAATTGGCGTTGCAGATAGTGTTAAAACCGGAGGCACCATCTTACCTGGCATGGACTTTACGTTTAGTGCGAGTTCCATTAATAATTTTCTGGATAAAGTAGGGAGTGCTACATCTGTCAATCTCGGGCACGTAGTACCCAATTTTTACGCCAGACTAAAAGCTTTAGAAACGAATAGCAACGTTGAAGTTCGATCTGTGCCTAAATTAACAGCATTAAACGGCCATTCAGCCGTTTTAAGCATAGGGAATAAGATTTATTATAAGAACAGTACACAAAACCTTATCCCTTCTGCTACAACAACAGTAAATACACTGACGAATACCTATACGCCTAGTGAAGCTAATTTGGTTATCTCGATCAAGCCCCAAGTCGCCGGCGATGACCAGGTGACCTTAGGCATTAAAATCGATATCTCAGATTTTACATCAATACCGACAGACGGTTCACCACCACCAACTGCTACCAGTAAGTTTGAAAGCAGTATAAGGGTCAATAACGAGGATATGATTGTATTGGGGGGTATAGAGAGAACAGAAAAGGATGATAGTTCATCCGGTATCCCGCTGCTATCGCGAATCCCGGTATTAAAATGGATTTTCAGCAGCAAGAATAAAACGAACTCAAAGATAGTGACGCTGGTATTTATCAAGCCTACGATCATGCGATAATAATGATATGCTGGAGCAGTTTTACAGTTTAGATCGGGCTATCGGGATCGCTATCGAGCTGCAAAGCGATGATAGCGCAGTTTTCAATGTTTGCGAGGTTTATGTTAACAAGCGCTTATTGGATCTGGGTAAAAAGCGGGCTGGGCTGTCTGATATCGCCGTACTGAAAAAAGAATTTCCGCAGCAGCCGTACTGTGCATTGAATATTTGCGGCAAGGGCGTTTTACATAAGCAATTGCCAAAGATTGATCACATCGACAAGACGAACTTTTCACGGATTTTGCCAAATGCGAATATGGATGATTTCTATATTCAGCAGTTCAATACAGATACGCTATCTTTTATTTCCGTTATTCGAAAGCAACAAGCTGATAAATGGCTTCAGATACTTACTGAACAAGGCTATCGGCCGTTAATGTTAAGTTTAGGATCATTCGCAGCAAACAATATCGAAAATCAACTGAATTTATATGAGGATCAATTGGTTTTTGATGGGCATGTTATTCAAAGAGATGATAATCATAATTGGTTATCCTATCACTATGATATGCATCAGCGGACTTCCTATCCGCTAAAGATCGCAGGGGAAAACATTGATGAACGATTAATTTTGCCTTATGCCGCAGCATTTCAGTTGGTATTGTCATCAAAACTTGTGCCTATAAAAGCAACTGTATCTACACTAGGCGAAGTATTCAGCGGGGTAATTAATGATAGAAAACTTAAGGTTAAAGCCGTTGCTGCGCTGGGCGTATTTTTTATTTTACTATTTTTTAATTTTATTTTGTTTTCCTGGTTAACCAAAGCCAATAATCAAATGATGGACAAGGTGAGCCGTACAACAGCGAATAGTAGCGAATTAAGGATGATCGAAACCGAAGCTAATCAAAAAGAAAGCTTGGTTAAGCAATTGGGCTGGGACGGTTCAGTAAACAAAAGCTTATTAGTGGATCAACTGGCGGCCTTATTGCCGTCCGAAGTTAAATGGCGTGAACTAACAATTAATAAGCTTGACTGGTCTGCTAGTAAAATTCAAAAAAAGTTGGTTTTCCTGGATCGGCAAATCCGCGTAACGGGAGAATCTGATAAAATTATTCCAGTGAATGAATGGCTGGCACGGGTAAAATCATTAAAGTGGGTAAAAAGTGTGCAGTTGGATAGTTACCTGTTTAACGCGGAACAAAATACTGGACAATTCATCGTGGTCATAAATTATTAAAAGATGCTGGAGAAATTGCCGATACCAAAGAAGTATATTTTAGTACTGGGCATCACTCTTTTAGCAGTAGTCTGTTACAAGTTGGCTTTAGAAAAAACAGTTGAAGCCTGGCAACAGTACCGGCAGCTGAATGTGCAATTGAATAGTGCCGCCAGTCTCACCTTGCAGCCAGGCTACCTTATCAGGAAGCGGAAAAACCTAGATAGTGTACTTGCGATCTATAAGGCAGATACTGCTGCTTTTAGAAGCAATACCCTAAGTAAGATCGCCATCGTCGCAGAAATGCAAAATGTGAAACTAAACGAAGTGCCGACGGATGATCCTATTTTGCATACTGAGAAGTTTATACTCCAGAGACTGGATTTTGAGGGCGATTTCTTTGCTTTAACCAGAGTATTAAATCAGCTGCAAGTGGCAAATAATATTGGCTTAATCAGGAGCGTTGATTATAAATCCATAAAAAAAAGTAGCTCAGCCGATCAGAAACTTGTGATGCAAGTTTACTTTGAAATGATCGCTCAATAGTGTTTTGCGTTTGAGATAAAGCTGTTTTTGATTCCTTGTTTATGAGCTTTATTCACATTCTTACGCCTGTGCTTTTGCAAAAATCTTGTAATGCCCCAAATCTGTTCTTTCGTTTTCTTTGAACGACTCTCACGCTTATTGTTATTTTCTAAAAGGTAGCCTATCTTAGAGACAACAATCGAGATCTTATCATTATGAAAAAACTTATCCTATCCTTAGCGATAGCTATGTCAAGCTATTGTTCTTACGCACAATGGGTACCAGGTACTGGCACAATTTATCCTGCAACGATAACCGATAAAGTAGGCATTGGCATAACAAGTCCGGGTGTGACACTAACTACGCGAAGTGGTATTAGTGCTTTGCCTGTAACATCAGGAATCACTCAACCGGGTGGGGCTTTGCGCGTGGAAGGTGGAGATAATGCTGTTGTAGATTTCGGCACCTATAGTACCAATACATGGATACAAGCAACGGATAAAACGAGTTTAGACGTGAATTATAATTTAATCTAAACCCTAATGGAGGTAAAGTAGGAATTGGTACGGCAAGCCCAACAAATCATTTACAGATTGGTAGCGTAGGAAGTACTGGATATGTAGGTAACGCTTTAGCCATTGGTGACGGTACAAATGTTGTCGCGTTACATTATGGTCCTACTAGATATTTAGTTGCCAATGGTAATCTTGCTTTAGGCAGTAATACCAACACCAATCAGCTTTTTCTTGCAGGTGGTGGTAATGTTTGTATCGGGACAACAAGTCCATACGGGCAATTAGATGTTAATGGGGCTATATTGCTTCCGGGTTCGATTAATAATATTATGTCCCGTCCTGCTGTTACGACAGCTCACCTTATTGGTGAAATATCTGGATATAGGGGAGGTGCTATAGGGGCTGATCATGGCTTTTTAAGGCTTTCGGCAGGTGCCGGCACTACCTCAGCCACTAAGACATTTATTGATTTGTCGGGTTATTCAACCGTATCTGACATGGATAGAAATATTGTTTTAGGAACTTCGGGAATAGAACAAATGCGCATCAACTCCAATGGAAATCTTCTAATCGGCAAAACCACTCAAGCTAATCCAGTATATAAATTAGATGTTAAAGGCAAAACCAGAGCTGATGAAATAGTGGTCAATACTTCAGGTGCCGACTTTGTATTTGATAAGCAATACGTCCTGCCTAAACTATCTGATGTAAAAGCATATATCGGCCAAAACCATCACCTGTCAGAAATACCATCTGCCAAAGAGATGCAGACAAATGGTCTCGAGTTGGGAGAGATGAACAAAAAGCTGCTGCAAAAAGTGGAAGAACTGACTTTATATGCTATTAAACAACAGAAACGCATAGAACAGTTAGAACAGGCACAAAGAACAAACAAGGAACAAGAAGCCCGGATAGCGGCTTTAGAAAAGGTATTGAATCAAGAAGATTTAACCGATTTTGGTTTGAATGACCTGATTTCATGTACATTAAGTGATGCCTTGCCCAAAGCTGCATTAATTAGGGACTTAGACAATAACATAAACAAATACGTCATAGACAAAACTCTAAATGAACTTGACATTATTAGAGTTGCCACTCGTATCTCTAATAGAGAATTAGTAGACATTGAACAGCTCAATGAATTAGAACAAGAAAATCCGAAAGAATTTATCGAAAAGATAAAGCAGGCATCAGAGGAGCAGAAAGCCAAGGAAGAAGACCGGGCTAAAAAATTTGATGCCCTATTGTCAGAAATTACGAAAACAGAACAAATGCTAAAAAATAGTCATTCCGAATTAGAGAAGGGGCATCAGGAATTAAAAATTACTCAGAATAGACGAAATTCTACGACAAAAAAGATTTCGATTAAAATCAGAAAATGAGCGACGAAAAGAAAAGCGGGAGCGATTTGTGGATAATAGCATCGTTGAGTGGCGGCGGAGGAGTTGGATTGAATTTGTGATTTGTATAACGATTATGGTTGGAATTATATCTTGGTTTTTATACCGTTGTCACCGGTCATTTGAAGAAGCAAATACTGTTTACAAAACAGAAAAGGAAAATATTTTATCAGTATTCTTAATATTTCTTACAAATTGTCTATTCACATCATGGGTAGTAAAATCATTGGTTGATAAATATCGCAACCATTCAAATATTAAAGCCTATCTCGAAAGGTTGAAAATCCCTGATGAGTATAAAGATCTATCGAATGTAGACCAACTAAGCTAAAAATATTAAATATAAACAGAGTCATAGCGCGCTCTACCTTAGATTTAAAGGTTAAAACGGCGCGCTAACACGAACTAATGAAGTCTTAAACTAAATTGAATTAAAAAGGGCAACAAATGGGTAAAATTCGAATAAAGCGGAACGAAGCTTAATCAGGCAATTTTGACACTGAAAAACGCGGAAATACTACAAAACGACCTTCAAACTAATTCCCGTCGGGGCTACGATAAACGCTGATTTCATACACGAAATCGGCGTTTTTTGCTTTATGGGTCGCGCAATAGGTAAAATTTGAATGATGCCGAATGACGCGGAATGAAGCTGAAATAAGACTTTAATCATCAGCAAACCTCTCATTAAATTCTAATAGGAATCGAACCTATATCAATCAGCCATTTTATTTCTACAGAATGAGTGAAATACGGTTGGTTCATAACTAACTAATCTGCGCCGCGATTCAAATACTCATTCGGTGTAACATTGTACATTTTTTTAAACTCTTTGCTGAAATATTTTACGTCGTTGAATCCTACTTTAACAGCCACAGCAATTATCGAAGTCTCACCTTCCTTAAAAAGCTTAACCGCCTTCTTCAGGCGTTCTGTTTTGATAAAATTATTGAGCGACTGGTTAGTTAATGCGCTGAATTTCTTATATAACACAGATTTACTCATGCCAACTTCGCGGGTGAGCGAAGTAAGGTCAAAATCCGGATTGTCCATATTGCGCTGAATAATTTCCTGAAGCTTATCGAGTAGTCGCTCATCTTCTGATATCGTCTGATGTTGTGGTAGTGGGTCCAGTGTTAGGCGCTGGCTATTCTTACGTTGCTGCGCAATAATGAGCGCGAGCATATTGTGGATATTGAGGTGAAGCACATGCGTGCTGAACGGCTTCGTTATATAAGCGTCTGCGCCGTGCTGTAACCCCTGAATGTGGTGCACAGGCGCCGACTTGGCGGTTAACATGATAACCGGGATATGGCACGTTCTGATATCAGCTTTGATTTTTGCGCACAGTTCCAATCCATCCATTACAGGCATCATTACATCACTGACAACCAGATCAGGTATCAGACTAGTAGCATAACTAAGGCCTTCTTGTCCGTTTATAGCTTCAATTACCTGGTAATTATCCTCCAGCGAAAGTTTGACGAATTCGCGAACCTCGTCATTGTCTTCCACCAGTAAAATAGTGCGTTTGCCCAAATTGTTGGGTAGGCTCAATTCAGGCGTAAATAATCCTTCTGGTTCGCTATCAATATAGAGCTCGTCATTATGCGTAATTAAATCGCGGGAGGGAACCAGTTCATGTGTCAAATGCGCTCTGCCCAGTTTTAAAGCCACGGTGAAAATGGTAAGCCTTTCCTGCCTGTCAGCCGCTGCTTTGCTACTGACGGTAATTGTACCATTGTGCAGTTCGATCAAACGTTTGGTAAGTGCCAGTCCAATTCCGGATCCGATTGATTGATCGGCCTGATAAAAATTCTCGAAAATATTATCCAGTTCTTCTGGTCTTATCCCCTTGCCATTGTCCTCTACGGCTACTTCAACTTGGTTGTTTATGCTATCCACATGCACAGAAACTTTCACCCGGCCACCGGCAGGTGTAAACTTCAAGGCGTTGATCAATAGATTATTGAATGCTTTTTCCAGCTGATCCCGATCAAAATAAACCATTTGCGTCTCTACCTGGCTGCTAAATTGAAAATCAATGCCTTTAATATCTGCTGTGGATTGGAAAGCGGAAAAAATTTCTTTTAGAAAGCCTACAAGGTCTTCTTCAGTCATATATAGTTTTAGCTGATCAGTTCCAGCTTTTCTGAAATCCAATAGCTCAGTAACTAATCTGTATAAACGGTTGGCATTATTATTTATACTGTTGATATATTGTTGGGCATTGGCATTATCAATTTTGATGTTCGCCAAACGTTCAATGGGTCCTAAAATAAGCGTGAGGGGCGTTCTGATCTCATGCGAGATGTTGGTAAAAAACTCTAGCTGTTGTTCATAATTCTTTTTTTCATGTTCAGCCTCAATCCGTTCTCTAAAAAGTTCTTGGCGCAGCTGTATCCTTGCGCGTAAAAATCGTCTGATATAGATCAGGATAAGTACTGTAATAGCAAAATATATTAAATAGGCCCACCAGGTTTTCCAGGGAGCCGGTAAAATATGAATGTTCAATATTTCGGGTTGTTCGCTCCAAACGCCATCATTGTTAGCGGCTTTTAC
>Ga0209233_1000699_pt1 | contig 15785 bp, 13 predicted proteins | sample AraplaCL_Cvi_mCL_FD_184269 | JGI IMG/M metagenome (GOLD analysis project Ga0209233, IMG submission 184269) | Arabidopsis root microbial communities from the University of North Carolina, USA - plate scrape CL_Cvi_mCL (SPAdes) (version 2) | ecosystem: Host-associated > Plants > Roots > Endosphere...
GATCGAGACCACAGCGCGGTTGTTGACCGGCGTCAGTTCGCCCGCGAGCGGCGCGGCCTCGATCTCGACGATGTTTGGCCCCTCATGCTTGATGTCGATATCGACCTTCGAGGTCTGGCCGCTGGTAAGATCGCGCTCGCTGATCACCTCGCCATCCCTGCGGATAACCACCTTGGCGTGCTCGCCGCTGACGCCCTGGTCGTCGAGCCGGAAGGTCACGGTCTGCGGCTGGCCGACGATGCCAAAGCGCGGCGCCGCAGTAATCGCGATGCGGCGGTCGCGCTCGTTCGGCTGACCGGTGACCAGCGCCTGCATCGGCGCCTGGAAGCCGAGCGCCGACATGTTCGCGGGGATATCGTGGACGCGGCCGTCGGTGATCAGGAAGGCACCCGCGACGCGATCGACCGGCACGTCCGACAGCGCCGAGGACAGCGCGCCGAACAGATGCGTGCCGTCGGTCTCGCCATCGGCCTGGCCGGCTTCGACCACGCGCACCTCAAGCCCCTTGATCTTCTTGAGCTCGCCGACCAGCGCCTCCTGCGCCTGCGCGGTCTGCTTGTTGCGGTCGCCGAAATTCTGGCTCGGGCTCTTGTCGACGACGACGGCCGCGACCGAGGTCAGCGGCTCGCGGTCCTCGCGCGTGAAGGAGGGATTGGCGAGCGCCAGCGCAATCAGCGCCAGTGCCGCGACGCGGACAGCAGCCCCGCGCGAGCGGCCGAGCAGCAGCACCGCCGCGATCACGACGATGGCGCCGAGCGCGAGCCACAGCACGAGCGGCGGGACGAGAGGCGTGAACGCGATGCCGTAGTTCATGCTTTGAAAACCTATTGCCCGAGTCGCTCGATCAGCGCCGGCGCGTGCACCTGGTCGGCCTTGTAGTTGCCCGTCAGCGTGTACATCACGATATTGACGCCGGCGCGGAACGCGAAGTCGCGTTGCCGCGGCTCGCCGGGCACCAGCGGCAGCATGGCCTGCCCGTCAGGACGGATCGCCCAGGCGCCAGCGAGATCGTTCGAGGTGATGATGATCGGCGAGACGCCATCACCGCCGCGGGCCGGCCGCGAGGCGCTCTCATCCTCGTCTTCCTTCGGCAGCGCCTCGACCCAGGTCTGGCCCGTGGTGAAGCGGCCGGGAAAGTCACGCAAAAGATAGAACGTCTTGGTCAGCACGTGCTCGCGCGGCACCGGCTCGAGCTCCGGCACGTCGAGTGCGGAGAGGATCTCGCGCAGCGTCTGCATGCCCGGCGTCTGCTGCGCGCCATTGTCGCCTGGCCCGGCCTCGATCGCGTCGCGGGTGTCGAAGATCACCGTGCCGCCCTGTTTCATGTAGGCGTCGATCTTGTTGATCGCATCCTGCGGTGGCTTCGGCGCGCCGGGCACGATCGGCCAATAGATCAGTGGGAAGAAAGCGAGCTCGTCATGGGCGGGATCGACGCCGATCGGATCGCCGGCCTCCAGCGCGGTGCGCTGGGCCAGATAGAGCGTGAGCCCGGTCATGCCGGCCTTGACGATCGAATCCACGTCGGCATTGCCGGTGACGACATAAGCGAGACGGGTCTGCGATACCGCGCGCATCGCGAATTCATCCGATGCCTGGTCGGCGCCGGCGGGCGTTGGTGTCAAGAGCGCTATGCCGCCGAGGATCGCAACAGCGACGAGCGCAGCCGTTGCCGCGCGCCGCCGCACCAATGCGGCCAAGGTGCCACCGAGCAGGGCGACGATGACGGCATCGATCAGGAACAGCAGCAGCGCTGTGGAGAGCAGGATGCCTCGGAGATCGCGCGGCTCGGCATTGCTGTAGCTGGCGCGATTTGCGCGCAGACTGGAAGTGTCAAGCGGGGCAATGCGATCGGTGGGAGCAAGCGTGTTCACTGCGATGGGTCCGTCGGCGGGGCCGTAGAATCCGGGTGGATGATCGAGCGAGGCGCGGTCGTTGAAGTCGGCCGGCAACGGCTTGGCGGTGGAGGGCGGCGGTCCGAAGGCGCCGAAACCATCGAGGATGTGCAGCGGCGCGACGGTGGCCTTTGCGCTCTGGCCAGCAGGTCCGGCACCCGGGGTCGAGGTATAGCCGGACATGTCGACGAGGCGGCGGAGCATCTCCACCATCGCGCCCGACATCGGCAGGTCCGACCAGCGCATGTCGGCGCTGACGTGGAACAGACTGATCACGCCCTTGCCGCGGCGCTCGCCGGTGACGAGCGGCGTGCCGTCCTCGAGCGAGGCCCAGCTCTTGGTCGCAAGCACGGCGTCGGGCTCGGCCAGCACCTGGCGGCTCACCGTGACATCCTTCGGCACGGCGAGGCCTGCGAACGGCCCGTCGGCGGAGAAGGCAGCGAGATGCTGCGGCTTCTCCCAGGTCAGGCTGCCGCCGAGCGTGCGGCCGCCGCGACGCAGCTTCACCGGCACGAGATCATCGTCGCCCTGCGCCAGGCGCGGTCCGGCGAAGCGCACCAGCACGCCCCCATTCTCGATCCAGGCGTTGAGACGGTCGCGGATCTCCGGCGACAGCGTGCCGACATCGGCCATCACGATCATCGGCAGCTTCTGATCCAGGAACTGGGCGATCACCTGCTGCGGCGCGCCGCGGTCACCGAGGCGGAGGTCGGCGAACGGTGACAACGCGCGGGTCAGATAGAAGGTCGGCGCCAGCAGCGGCTGCGCGGTGTCGCTGGTCGCGCCGGTGACGATGCCGACCGCGCGGCGCCGCCAGCGTTTGTCGAGCAATTGCACCGCGCCAGCGGAGCGCTCGTTCGCGATCTCGAGCCGGGTGATGTCGTTGCGCAGCTCGACCGGCAGGTCGAAGCTTGCTTCGGTGTCGTGCGCACCGGCAGCAAAGGCGAAGCGCGCCTCGCCAATGGGCGAGCCCTTGGCATCGAGCGCACGGACCACACCGCCCGGCACCGACAGGTCGGCGCGCAGCACCTTGACCGTCATCTTGGCCGCGGCGTTCTCGGCGCCCGCGAGCGCCAGCGGCGACAGCGTGCCGCCATCATAGATCGTCAGGCTGCGATCGCCGATGGTTTTGGCGAGACCGGTGACGAACTCATTGCCGTGACCGGGATCGACGCCATCCGACAGCCAGACGATGTCGGCGTCACCGGTCGCTTTCAGGAAGCGGTCGAGCAGCGGCAGCGCCTCGGCGCGCTCGGTAGTGAAGGGTTTTGGCGCAAGCTGGCGCAGCGCCACGCGCGCCGCACCCGCCGGCATCAAGGTGATGTCGCGGTTCGGCTCCGACAGCGGCACCAGCGCGACGCCGCGGCGGTCCGCATCGGCATTGGCGATCATCTCATCGGCGGTCTTGATCCGCTCGTCCCAGCTCGCGGCGGCGCTCCAGCTGTCGTCGAGCAGGAGCACCAGAGGCGCCTTGCTGCCGGCGGCCTGGCTGCGCGGATTCCAGATTGGGCCGGCGGCCGCGAAGATGATCAACGCCGCCGCGATCAGCCGCAGCAGGGTCAGCCACCAGGGCGAGCGCGACGGCGTCTCTTCCCTCGGCGCGATGTCGAACAAGAGCTTGGTCGGCGGAAACTCGATGCGACGCGGCCGCGGCGGCATCACCCGCAGCAGCCACCATAGCACCGGCAGACTGACCAGCCCGATCAGCAGCAGCGGCTCGGCAAAGGACAGCGGCAGACCCATCATGCGCCACGCCCCGCTCTGAAATTGCTGAAGGCTCCGCCTCGACCGGTGGATAGGCCGGCATGCAGGAACAGCAACAGCTCGGCGGCGGAGCGGCTGGTGGTATGCGTCGTGAACAGCCAATCGAGCTTGCCGGTCTCGGCGCGGATCTGGTCGCGATGCAGTGCGACGCGCGCGACATAGTCCATGGCCCAGCTCTCGGCGCGGCCGGCGGTGATCACCTCGCCGCCCTCGGGCTCGACAAACTCGACGCGGCCCGCATAGGGAAAGCTTTCTTCCGCGGGATCGACGACTTGTACCAGCGCACCATGCGCGCCCGAGGCCGAAAGCCCCGCCAGCATGGTGCGGATGTCGGTAATCGGCGACCAGAAATCTGAGAGCACGACGATCTCGGCCAGCGCCGACGGCACGAAAGAGGGTGGTAGGCTCGGCCGTGCAGCATCGTCATGCAGCATCGCCTGCGCGATCCGGTCGATCACGCTGCGGCTCGCGGTGGGATTGAGCAGGCCGGGAATGCCGACGCGCTCACCGCCTGCGACCAGCAGCTCGGCCAATGCGAAGGTCACGATCAGCGCCCGCTCGAGCTTGCTGTCGCGCGCGCCCTTCGAGGCGAACGCCATCGACTGCGAGCGGTCGGGCCACAGCCAGACCGTATGCGCGGCTTCCCATTCCTGCTCGCGTACATAAAGATGATCGTCACGCGCCGAGCGCCGCCAGTCGACGCGCTGCGCCGGCTCGCCCGAGACGAAGCGGCGATATTGCCAAAAGCTTTCGCCGGCGCCGGCGCGCCTGCGGCCGTGCAGCCCGTGGATGACGTTGGCGGCGATCTGCCGCGCTTCCAGCACCAGGCGCGGCAGCGACGCGGCGAGCGTACGGCTCTCGCCGTCGGCACGCCGGATTGCGATGATCTCCTTGTCGGCGTGCGCGTGAGTGGCAGCCATCAACCGATCCGACTCTTTAGTTGCCGGATCACGTCCGGAACGGTGCGGCCTTCGGCGCGCGCCGGGAAGGTCAACGCCATGCGGTGCTTCAGCACCGGCTCGGCGAGGTCGAGCACATCGTCGATCGATGGCGCGAGGCGGCCGTCGAGCAGCGCGCGGGCGCGCACCGCGAGCATCAGGGATTGGCTGGCGCGCGGGCCCGGGCCCCAGGCGATCAGCTTGCCGGTGTCGCCGGCTTCCTCGCCCGGACGGGCCGAGCGCACCAGCGACAGGATGGCATCAACAACGGAATCGCCGACCGGCAGCCGCCGCACCAGCCGCTGGGCAGCGATCAGCGCGTCCGCGCTCATCGCCGCCTTGGCCGTGTTTTCCTCGGCGCCGGTGGTTTCGAACAGGATGCGCCGCTCGGCATCGCGATCGGGATAGTCGACGTCGATCTCCATCAGGAAACGGTCGAGCTGCGCCTCGGGCAGCGGATAGGTGCCTTCCTGCTCGAGCGGGTTCTGGGTCGCGAGCACATGGAAAGGCTTCGGCAGGTCGTGCCGCGCCCCGGCGACCGTGATGTGCTGCTCCTGCATCGCCTGCAGCAGCGCCGATTGGGTGCGCGGGCTGGCGCGGTTGATCTCATCAGCCATCAGAAGCTGTGCGAACACCGGACCTGCGATGAAGCGGAACGACCGCTTGCCGGCCGTGCTCTCGTCGAGCACCTCGGCGCCGAGGATGTCCGACGGCATCAAGTCTGGCGTGAACTGGACGCGCTTGGCATCGAGCCCGAGCGTGACGCCGAGCGTCTCGACCAGCTTGGTCTTGGCAAGGCCAGGGACGCCGATCAGAAGGGCATGGCCGCCGGAGAGGATCGTTACCAGGCTGTTTTCCACCACGCGTTCCTGGCCGAAAATGACCGCGGAGATCGCGTCCCGCGCGCTGCGGATTTGGCCCGAGACCTGCTCGGCCGAGCGGACGATCGCATCTTCCAGCTTTTCGGCACTGTCAGCCATTCCCGTCACTCCTTCTGCCCGTGCATTTGCCGGGCAATGTTCACATATAGGTTGAGCCGTGGAGCCGTCGCCGCCTACGGCTCTGCTGCATACGGGCCCTGCGCTCCATATAGACGCCGCGCAGGGGATTTTGCTCCAACATGCCTCGACGCCGATGCTAGACCCAGGCCGAAGAGCTTGTATTCGTTGAATTAAACTATCCCCATCTTATCGGCATTCCGGGCTATCGGCGCCATTCACGATGTGGCGACCTTCCAAATCCCGCGCAATGATGTCGCGGAACTTTGACAGGCTTCCGGCGATGAGGGCGTGCACCAAACGTGCCAGGCTGAGACTCAGGGTAAACAATGGCGAAGCAAGGGCAAAGCACCAACCAGGGCCTCGATCGGCTCACGGCTGCAGCGAAAGACGCGGCGGCCACCAAGGGCCTGCCGCCCGTGCATCTCTGGAATCCGCCGTTCTGCGGCGATCTGGACATGCGAATCGCGGGCGATGGCAGCTGGTACTACATGGGTACGCCGATTGGCAGGCCCGCGCTGGTGCGGCTGTTCTCGACCATCCTGAAACGCGAGGATGGCAAATATTTTTTGGTCACGCCGGTGGAGAAGGTCGGCATTCGCGTCGATGATGCGCCCTTCATGGCCGTAGAAATGCGGATATCGTCCGCTACGCACGGCCCGCTGCTGCAATTCCGGACCAATGTCGATGACTGGGTGGATTGCGATGCCGCGCATCGGCTGCGATTCGAGCATGGCGAGGCCGGCGGGCTGACACCCTATCTGCATGTTCGTGCCGACCTCTGGGCCAAGGTGACGCGTCCGCTCTACTACGAGCTGGTTGACATGGGTCAAGAGCGGATGGTCGATGGGCGAACAATGTTCGGGGTGGAATCGGGGGGCGAGTTTTTTGCGATGGCGGATGCGGAAGAGGTGAGGGCGGCGCTTTGAACGAGCCCATGTTGAACGAGCCAATGGTCAAGACAGGCGTTGCCGTGCTCGGCGCGGCGGAATTCTTTCGACGCGGCCGGGCTCGGCTGAGCTTCGATGTCCCGCCCGCGCTGATCGATCCGAACATCATTCCAGCGAGCGGCGATTCCGGCACCGACCGGATGCTCGAGATCGTCGCCCGCGAGCAGCCGGTGCGGCCGGCCGCCGTGCTGATCCCGGTGGTCGATCATCCCGAGCCGACCGTGCTGCTCACGCAGCGCTCGCCGCATCTGTCCAATCATGCCGGGCAGATTTCCTTTCCCGGCGGCAAGATCGACGCCACCGACGCCTCGCCGCTCGACGCGGCGCTGCGCGAGGCCGAGGAGGAGGTCGGGCTCGCGCGCAGCTTCGTCGATCCGATCGGCTATCTCGATGTCTACGGGACGGCATTCGGCTTTCGCATCCTGCCGACGCTGGCGCGGGTCAAGCCGGGCTTTGCGCTGTCGATCAATCACGACGAGGTCGACGACGCCTTCGAGGTGCCGCTGCCCTTCCTGATGAATCCGGCCAATCATCAAATCCACGCCAAGGAATTTCGCGGCATCGCCCGATCGTACTACGCGATGCCGTTTGCCGAGCGCTACATCTGGGGCGCAACCGCAGGCATCCTGCGCCTGCTATATGAGCGGATCTATCTGCCATGAGCTACGGCTGCGTGTTGACGGGAAGCGGAATATCTCCCATTCCTTATGTCATCGACGCGTTGTCCCTGATGGCCAGGTCTGCCGAGTTGTTTGGCGTCCCACTCCAATCCATTTTCGATCCCGCGCATCGGCCCTCGGAAGGCCGCAGCCCCGCATCCGGAGCAGGGACATGATTGACGCGCGCCGTCTCGACGCGCCCTGGCTCTCATCCGGTCCGGCCGCGCGCGTGCTGGCGCTGCTCAATAGCGACGGTGAGGAGGCCCGTGTGGTCGGCGGCGCCGTCCGCAATGCGCTGCTCGGCATTCCCATCGGCGACATCGATATCGCCACGACGGCACTCCCGGCGGAAGTCGTCCGCCGCGCCAAGGCCGCCTCGATCAAGAGCGTGCCGACCGGCATCGAGCATGGCACCGTGACGCTGGTGCTGGAGGGGCATCCGTTCGAGGTCACCACCTTGCGCGAGGACACCGAGACTTTCGGGCGCAAGGCCAAGGTCGCTTTCGGCCGCGATTGGGTGGCCGATGCCGAGCGGCGCGATTTCACCATCAACGCGCTGTCGGTCAGTCTCGACGGCGTCGTGTACGACTATGTCGGTGGGCTCGAAGACATCGCGATCAGGCGCGTGCGCTTCATCGGCGATGCCGCCCGGCGCATTGCCGAGGATTACCTGCGCATCCTCAGGTTCTTCCGCTTCCATTCCGCTTTCGGCGTCGGCGCGCCGGAACGCTGCGGCTATCTCGCCTGCATCGCGGGCAGGGCGGGGCTTGCGACGCTCTCGGCCGAACGTGTGCGGATGGAGATGCTGAAGCTGCTCGTCACCGAGGGCGCGGTCGGCGCAGTGGAGGCGATGATGGATGCCGGCCTCATGACGTCGATTTTGGCCGGCGTTGCCTATCTCGGCCCGTTCACGGCCATGGTGACCGCCGAACGCGAGATTGGCCTGACGCCCAATCCGATCCGCCGCCTTGCGGCGCTCGCGGTCGCCGTCACCGAGGATGCGAGACGGCTGGCGACGCGGCTGAAGCTGTCCAATGCCGAGGCCAAGGCGCTGGATGCGATGGGCCATCGCTGGTGGCGGCTCGCCTCCGCCGACGAGGCACGAGCGCGGCGGCTGCTCTATCGGCTCGGCGAGACCAACTATCGCGACCGCCTGCTGCTGGCCTGGGCGCGCGCCGGACATGATCGCGACGCGCCGCGCTGGTGCGAGCTGGCGCAGCTGCCCGAGCGGTTCACGCCGCCGAAATTCCCGCTGAAGGCGGCCGACTTCATGGCCCGCGGCGTCGCGGAGGGGCCATTGCTCGGGCATGTCCTGACGCTCGCCGAAGACGCCTGGCTTGCGGCAGATTTTCCGCTCGATCAGCCCTCGCTCGATGCGATCGCCGACCAGGCGGCGGCACGCATCCTCAACAATGGGCGCTCGTGAATGGGGTCTCTGGAGGCGAAGATGACGTTCGATCCTGACGAGGTCCAGCGCACGTTGCGCAAGTCCTGGTCGCTTGCGACCGCAAGTCAATGGACAGCTGAAAATCCAGCGGTAGGCCAATGCAATGTCACCGCGCTGTTGGTACACGAGCTGTTTGGCGGCGATCTACTGAAGACGCCACTGCCGGCTGGCGACCACTTCTATAATTCCATTGGAGGACGCCGGTACGATTTCACGGCGAGCCAGTTCAGCCAGCCGATCACCTACGTGGACATTCCGACCTCACGAAGCGAGGCCGAGCGTGGCGCAACAAGCGCCCAATGGGCCGCGCTGAGAGCCGCGTTTCAGCGGACGAGCTCGAGCGACGAGCACTGAGCGATCTGTCGACGCACGGCGAAGCCGATATCATCGGATCGGCGCAACTATCCGTGCGCCTCCGATCCGCCGCTCGTGAGCATGCGGTCCCAGGGCGGCATGTCGCCGAAGCTTGCGCTCAGGTGCGCGATAAACCGGCGCAGTTTCAAGGACACGTGCCGCTTGCTCGGATAGATGGCATGGATCGCTAGTTCGGAAGCCTTGTGATCGGGCAGGAGAACACGCAGCCTGCCGTCGCCGATCGATGGCCCGAACACGAAGCTTGGTCCGTAGGCCACGCCGGCTCCGGCCAACGCGGCAGCGAGCAGCATTTGCACGTTGTTGGCGGCGAGCCGTACGCCACCGTCGATGATGTGCGTGGTGCCGTCAGGAGCCGTGAGCGCCCAGTCGCCGGCTGAAACCGCCTCGCTGAAGGCGAGCCGCGGCGCCTTGCGGAGATCCTCCACGGTTTTCGGCTCGCCATGTTGCATCAGAAAGGAAGGCGATGCGCAGAACACCATGCGGCACGGGGCAAGCCGTCGAGCCACCAGATCGGAATCCTTCAACTGTCCGATGCGAATGGCGACATCGATTCCGTCCGCCAGCAAGTCGACATAACGATCGCTGAGCGTGGTCTCGACCGTGACCTCTGGATTGGCCGCGAGATAGCTCGCGACCACGCCGCCGAGATGCATGGCGCCGAAAGTTGTGGGCGCAGCGACCCGCAACGTGCCACGCACGGCCTGCTGAGCGTCCTGCGCCTCTCTGTTCGCATCTTCGTAGTCCTCCAGGATATGCTTGCATCGCGCGTAGTAGGCCTGCCCGATCTCGGTCAGCTTCAGCGTGCGTGTGCTGCGTTGAAGCAGCCGCACGTTCAGTTGCTCCTCGATCGCAGACACGTGCTTGCCCGCCATCGAAGGCGAGAGACCGAACCGTCGGGCGGCGCGGACGAGACTGCCTTCCTCGATCGCGGCGACAAACACCGCCATGCTGATCAGCCGGTCCATTTGCTCTCTGCCTGATAACAACGTTATCAGGTCTTGATAAGAGAAACTCGATTATCGAGCAACATGATTGGATCTATCTCCAATGCGTGCCCAGCCGATCCAGGCTGGCCGCAGAAGAGGAAGGTAAAGATGAAAGTCGCGTCGAATGGCTTGGGTATCCACGTCGAGGAGCGGGGTGTCGGCGATCTGTCGCTCGTGTTTCTGCACTATTGGGGAGGCTCGTCCCGGACCTGGAGGCATGTCACATGCAAGCTGGCACGCGCCTTTCATACCATCGCCATCGATCATCGCGGCTGGGGCGAGTCCGACGCCCCAGCGGACGGCTACGGATTGGCCGATCTTGCGGCCGATGCTGAAGGCGTGATCCAGGCGCTGAACCTGAAACGCTATGTGCTGGTCGGACATTCCATGGGCGGCAAGGTCGCCCAGCTCATGGCATCGCGTCGGCCGCCCGGTCTGGTTGGGCTCGTACTTGTCGCGCCTTCGCCACCGACACCAATGGCGATGCCGGCGCAGGCGCGAGACATGATGGCCGCCGCCTACGCCAACCGCGAAACGGTGGCGGCGACTATCGACAACGTGCTGACCGCGAGACCGCTGTCCGCTGAAGACCGCGAGCAGGTCATCACGGATAGCTTGCGCGGAGCGCCTCCGGCGAAGCGTGCGTGGCCGCGAGCCACTAGCCTGGAAGACATCAGCGGGCAGGTCCGCTCCATCAGCGTCCCCACCGCGGTCATCGCCGGCGAATTCGATAAGGTCGACACCGTGGAGGTGCTCAGGAACGAACTTCTGTCAAATATTCCGCAAGCCGTCCTGCATGTCCTGCCGGGCGTCGGTCATTTGTCGATGCTGGAAGCGCCCGATGCGCTGACGTTACTGATCGAACAATTTTGCGTTTCGTTGAGCGGCAATCGCATGAACTCGACAAGGCTGCAGGACAAGGCTGCAGGAATTGCATGCGCATCTGACGTTTAAGGCGCATCACTCCGCCGTCGAACCATGTATCGTCGTGTCCGTCACCTCGCACGATGCTCTTCGTCCTGCGTCTGCCTTCATTCCCGCTGCGCCGGCACGGCGGCGACGCACGCGGAGCGAACAGACGCGGTGGATGGCGAGCCTCGGTACGCTTGGCTGACCATGAATGAAGAAACAAAATGGAGGACGATGATCGCGGCCACGCGCCGACGACATCGCGCTTCCCGGGAAGGAGATGCCAGGCATGGCGATGCGAAAGCTGTTCGTCCGTGGAGCTATGGTACTGCTCGCGGCCCTGAGCGCCAGCGCGGTGCACGCCGGTGGAAGCTACGACACGGGGGCGAGCGACACCACGATCAAGCTCGGGCAGACCATGCCCTATTCGGGACCGGCCTCCGCCTATTCGGCGATCGGCCGCGCCGAGGCCGCCTATTTCAAGATGGTCAACGAGAAGGGCGGCATCAACGGCCGCAAGGTCGACCTTGTCAGCATGGACGATGCTTACTCGCCGTCGAAAACGGTCGAGCAGACGCGGCGCCTTGTCGAAAGCGACGAGGTGTTTGCGATGTTCTCATCGCTCGGCACCGCGCCGAACATCGCGGTCCAGAAATATCTCAACATCAAGAAGGTGCCGCAGCTGTTCCCGTCGAGCGGCGCCAGCCGCTGGAACGATCCGAAGCATTTCCCCTGGTCGACCGGCTCGCAGCCGACCTACAAGACCGAGGGGCGCATCTACGCCAAATGGATCCTGGCGACCAAGCCGGATGCCAAGATCGCCGTCATCACACCGAACGAGGACGCAGGGCGCGACTATCTCGCCGGCTTCAAGGAAGGCCTTGGCGATCACGTCAAGCAGATCGTCTCCAAGGCCGTCTACGAGACCTCGGATCCCACGGTCGACTCGCAGATCGTGCAGTTCAAGACGGCCGGCGCCGACGTGCTGTTCAACGAATGCACGCCGAAATTCGCAGCGCAGGCGATCAAGAAGGCGGCCGAGCTTGGCTGGAAGCCGCTGATCATTCCGCCCGCGGTCTCGAACTCGGTCGGTTCCGTGCTCACCCCGGCAGGTCTCGACAATTCCGTCGGCATCGTCACCGGCGCTTTTCTGAAAGACCCCGGCGATCCGCGCTGGGCCGATGATCCCGGCATGAAGGCGTGGCGGGAGTGGATGAAGACCTACAACCGCGGCGCCGATCCGGCCGACATCTTCAACGTCACCGGCTACACCATGGCGCAGATGATGGAGCTGGTGCTGCAGCGCGCTGGCAGCGATCTCACGCGCGCCGACGTCATGAAGCAGGAGCAGTCGTTTAAGGATGTCGAGCTGCCGATGCTGCTGCCCGGCATCAGGCTGAACACGTCGGCCGACCGGGTGACGCCGATCCGGCAATTGCAGATGGCGCGGTTCAATGGCAAATCCTGGGAGCTGTTCGGTGATGTCCTCGGTGAGCAGTGAAGCGATGACGACGCCGACCGGTCCACTCGCGGGCATTCGCATTCTCGATCTGACCAGTGTGCTGTTCGGCCCCTATGCAGCGGCGATGCTCGGCGATTGGGGCGCCGACGTGATCAAGGTCGAGCCGCTGGCTGGGGATACCTGGCGCTATAATGGCCTGTTCCGCAACCGCGGCATGAGCGGGCAATTCATGGCGGTCAATCGCAACAAGCGCAGCCTCGCGCTCGATCTCAAGCATCCCGACGGCAAGACGGTGCTGCAGCGGCTCATCCCGACCGCGGACGCGCTGGTCACCAATGTCAGGCCGGCCGCACTGGCGCGGCTCGGCTTCGGCTATGAAGCCTGTGCGCAACTCAATCCGCGGCTGATCTATGCCGCGGCGACCGGCTTCGGCCAGGATGGTCCGTGGGCCGCGCGGCCGGCCTTCGATGAAATCGTCCAGGCCGCCTCGGGCCTCGCGTCGTCGATCGGTTCGGACGAGGAGCCGCGATTCATCCCGAGCCTGGTGGGCGACAAGATCTGCGCGCTGTCCATGGTCGGCGCGGTGTCGGCGGCGCTGTTCCGGCGCGAACGGACCGGCAAGGGCCAGATGGTCGAGGTGCCGATGCTGGAGACGGTGACGGCTTTCAATGCCGTCGAAATGCTGGGTGGACACGCGTTCGATCCGCCGATCGGACCGACCGGCTACAAGCGCATGAAGGAACGGCGCCCGGTGCGCACGAAAGACGGCTGGCTGACCATGCTGCCCTATTCGGGTGACAATTGGTGCGCGTTCTTCGAGGCCGTCGGCCGCCCCGAGCTGATCGAGGAACTGGCTGTCAGGGATCCCGTGCTACGCGCGCAGAACATCGATAGGATCTACGCCCGCATGAGCGAGATCGGGCCGACGCGCACCACCGCCGAATGGGAGGAACTGCTGCTCCGGCTCGATGTCCCGCACACGGCGTTTGCCAAGCTGACCGAGGTCGGCGAGCAGCCGCATCTCAAAGCGGTCGGGATGATCGTCGATATCGATCATCCGAGCGAAGGACATATCAAGCAGGCGCGGCCGCCGACGAAATTCTCAGACGATCCGCCGAACCTGCATCGCACGGCGCCGCGGCTCGGCGAGCACTCGCGCGAGGTGCTACGCGAGGTAGGCTTTAGTGATGTCGAGATTCAGGCCTTAGTTCAAAACAAGGCGGTCGGTGTTGCACCGTGAGATGAATGAACCTGCGCTGTGGCGCGGAAAATGGTCTACTCCCTCTGCCCGTCCTTACGGGAGAGGGTTGGGGTGAGGGGCAGACGCCCGCGCGGTTTGAGTTGTTAGACCTGTACCCTGTCACCCGTTCGCTTCGCGATCGACCTCTCCCCGCAAGCGGGGCGAGGTCGGCAGCCAACGCGCTGCAAGAGATGTGCATCTATTGGGTAGGACCATGACATGACCGGATTCGCAAACGACCTGCTGCGTGGCAAGCGCGTGCTGATCACCGGCGGCGGCACCGGCCTCGGCAAGAGCATGGGCGAGCGCTTCCTGTCGCTGGGCGCAGAGCTCGTCATCTGCGGCCGGCGCACGGAGGTGCTGGCGCAGACGGCGGCCGAATTCCGCGACACGTTCGGCGCCGATGTCCAGACGTTTCGTTGCGATGTGCGATCATCAGACGACGTTGAGGCGATGCTGGATGGCATCTGGCAGCGCGCGCCGCTCGATGTGCTGGTCAACAACGCGGCCGGCAATTTCATCGCGCAGACGCACAGGCTGTCGGCGCGCGCGATCGATTCCGTGCTCGGCATCTGCCTGCATGGCACGGCCTATTGCACCACGGGTGTCGGTCGGCGCTGGATCGCGCAAGGACGCCCCGGCACGGTCCTGAGCATTCTCACGCTATCCGCGTTGCAGGGCGGCGCCTTCACCGTTCCTTCGGCGATGGCCAAAGCGGGCATCGATGCAATGACCAAGAGCCTTGCCGTCGAATGGGGGCCGAAGGGCATTCGTCTTGTCGCGGTGGCTCCGGGCAGCTTTCCGACCGAAGGCGCGGGCGCGCGGTTGAATGTCAGTACGGAGAAAAGCACCGCAGATGCGGGCGCTGCCCTGCAGCGGCATGGCGAGCACGTCGAGCTTGCGAACCTCTGCGCGTTCCTCATCTCCGATCTCGCAAGCTATATCACCGGCGAAACCGTGGTGATCGATGGCGGGCGCCGCTATCTTGGCGGTGCCCGGGCCGGGGTGGCCGAGATGCTGTCTTGGTCGGACGAGGATTGGGAGCGCCGGCGCGCGCAGATGCCATCGCGCTCAAACGCCCGCTCGACCTAGCGCTTGCATAGGAAGCTTGAGATGATCAACGCAATTCGACCAGCTCCGACCCTTCGCCTGCTCAACGGCGTCGAGATGCCCCAACTCGGCCTCGGCACGTGGCCGATGAACGACGCTGAAGCGGCCTTAGCGGTGCGGACGGCGTTGGACCGCGGTTATCGTTTGATCGACACCGCCGAGAACTACGGCAATGAAGCCGGCGTCGGCGAAGGCATCCGCGCCTCCGGCGTGCGGCGCGAGGACGTGTTCGTCACGACCAAGTTCAACCGGCAATGGCACAGCATCGAAGGCGTTCGACAGGCCTGCGAAGCCAGCCTGAAGCGGTTGCGGATGGACACCATCGACCTGTTTCTGATCCACTGGCCCAATCCGGATCAGGATCGTTACATCGACGCGTTCCAGGGATTGGTGCGCGTGCTCGAAGCCGGCTTGGTCCGCGCGATCGGTACCTCGAATTTCAAGCCCGCGCACCTGCAGCGGCTGTTTGATCTGGGCCTTGTGCCGCTTGTCAACCAGATCCAGCTCGATCCCTACCATCGCCGTGACGACATCGTGGAGATGCATCGGTCGAAAGGCATCGTCACCGAGACCTGGAGTCCGCTCGGCCGCGGCAATACCATGCTCCGGGATCCCGCGATCGAGGCCATCGCGCGCCGGCATGATCGGACGCCAGCTCAGATCGTGCTGCGCTGGCATGTACAATCCGGCTACGTTCCGGCGCCGAAATCGGCAAGTCCGGAACGGCAGGCCGAAAATCTCGCGATCTTCGATTTCGCATTGGCTGACGAGGAGATGGCTAGCCTGAACGCGCTCGATCGGCCCGACCCGACGATGAAGGATGCCGATACGTTCGGCCATTGAGAGGCATCATCGATCAGGCCTCGGTTCGCCGAGCCGGACTTTTCAGGCGTGAGGCTGAGATCAGCTGGTGCTTGGCGGCAAAAGCTTTGATGGTCTCGATCACCGGCGCCGCCCAGGGCGCGAATTTGTCTTCGAGCGAGCCGGGGAAGAAGCCGAGCGAGCGGCCGCACGGCACGTTGGGACGCGTCAGGATGATCTTGTCGATCTGGCGG